>Ga0315541_1000392_pt1 | contig 46574 bp, 41 predicted proteins | sample SalMarSW160190MG_FD_203095 | JGI IMG/M metagenome (GOLD analysis project Ga0315541, IMG submission 203095) | Salt marsh sediment microbial communities from the Plum Island Ecosystem LTER, Massachusetts, United States - Salt Marsh Sediment SW1601-190 ...
ATGGAAAAGATGGGAGGTGATGGATTTATGACTTGACACTCATGAAAAAGACAGGCAGGATAACACCATATAACCCATCAATATAACTAGATAAAGCAGGATATGTTACGTATAGCGTGCCATAGTCTTTAATCCCTATAAAATGCAGATTACTTCTGCTAATCAAAACCTCGAATACTCTTTTTTTATACAAAACAGCGGCTGTCAACCTCCATAAAAGAACAAAACCCCACCTCTCTATATAAGAAATGGGGTCTTAACTTTTAACTCATATTACCCTCAATTAAGGGTTATTTTGATAAGAATTCTCTTTTACACTATATGAGTATAGGTTAGGAAGATATGAAGGTCAAGGGGTCAAGCTTATTCTATTCCTATTCTTAATCATGGCATATTAGTATCAGAAATATATCTTATAAAGCGATGAAGTAAATAAAAATATGGACTCATGGTTATTATCAAAAGAACAAATTGGATCCATTTTATTGAAGGATAGAATAGGTGGATAATTAAAGGTAAAATTACACCAATCACTAATATAGAAAGCAAAATAAATAAAACTAACAGAGTATTTTTTTTGAGTTTATATTTTTCTTTAATAAACTCTAATTTGTATGAATAATCCTTAACATTTGGAATGATATTTTTATGGATATATTCAATTCTCTTGAAAAAATCTATAACAAACATTCTTAAAACTACTTCGTGCCCAGCAGACCTTTTATAAAACTCTAACCACTTTGAATGCTTTTTATCGTATTCAATCTGATATTTTGATACCAAATCAAGAATATTATTCTTTTCAAAGCTCCAATCTGAGAATAAAACTCTATCCAAGATTATTAAGTCACTTTTCCATTTCTCATCATATTCCACCCTCTCCATTTCAGCAGGGATTAAACCTGCTCCATCTTCTTGAATGGTTAATATATTTGAATAAGGGTATGTTAGGGGTAGAAGTGCGATAAAATTAATCAGCTTTGAACATTTTTCTTTAATTAATTCATCAGTGATTTGCTGAGGGTTCGTCTTAGAAATAAAAAAAAATGCTAATAAATTCCTTAAATCATCTAATACTTTCTTAAAATCAATAGCACCATCTTTGTGGTATTCCTTATGCTCAAGTTTTCCTGGTATATTATATAATTGGGGATTATAAATTATTTGACTGATTTCATATCTTAAATCATTTAATTTTTCTGTATAATTTTCAATCCTTTCATAGGAATAGAAAAAGTAGATAATAATAGCTGCTGATATTATGGACAATATTGTTGCATGTATTGTGGAAAGTGTTGGCAATATTGAATTATTTTTGAGGTCTGCTTTTTGGATTCTTTTCATATTTATTCCAATCTTCTTACTTAAACCACAAACCCCACCTCTCCTTATGAGAAATGGAGTTTAAGTATTCACTCTATAGCTTTCTTCTTTATCATCTGTCCTTGAAAATAACCTGGAAATTAGTGACACCTTCGAACTCACTTGGATTATCATAATATTCAAATGGTGCTGCTTGGCCAGGGTTAAATGGGTCTAAAGAATTAACGTATGCGCTAACAGTCTTAACTATATCGCCTCGAGCATTTAAAAATTTTATTTTAACATATCCTTTGATAGGGTGATTTTCTAAATTGCGTACCAAGCCTCTAACTCCCCAAGTCGTAGGATAGAGTTTATGTATACGTACATTTTCGATGGAAACATCGCTTGCATAACTGTCAACAACTGATATAGCCAGAGCCAGCAATATAAATATAAAAGCAAGAATCCAAACATTTTTTTTCATTGAATCCTCCAAAATTAAAAACCCCACCTCTCTATATAAGAAATGGGGTTAAAATATTAAGTCATAGTACCCTCGATTAAGGGTTATTGCTTCGCTTTTTTTTATATCAAAAATACACTGTTTATAGAACACGCACATTTTCTTAAAAAAATCAAGGGGGATTTTAGTGAGTATGCAATGGGTATAGGCGATATCTATTATTTAAGAACAGGTTAATAAATACACTGCAAATAATAGCATTATCAGTCAAGGATTTGCAAAGGTTGCAGCTCATATAGGCAGGAATAGAAAAGAAAAGCCCTTATAGATTTCTCTACAAGGGCTTTTATAGTTATTGGTTATCTTATCAAGCAGCCTTTTTGAATTTGATGTTCAGCTGGGATTTCACCCTAAAAGGTATCGGATCATTTTTATAAGACTTGTTACCGTGTTCGATACAACAACAATTCACTCAAAAGCAGCAGTTGCGTTTGCCTTAAAATAGCACTCATCTTTTATTGTAAGCGTTCACAGGTTCAGAGTTCACCGTTCAGGGTTGATGGTCTTACGATTTTCGTCATTTCTTCATTTTTAATTTCAGTGCAAGCTCACATGACATATCCAAAGAATCTAATTAATTCTTTATTGGACACAGAATCGAAGTCTTCATTGATCACTCTAACCTTGAACCTTGAACCATTGAACCCGTAAACAGTTATCTTTTATTTTACTAATTTTTAGGCTCTTTCTTTTTCCCTTTAATAATCCTTAAATCCGGTCGTCTACGAGGGCGTGCATCTTGTTTTGATTCCCTTTTGGCCATTGTCTCTTTTATTATTCTAAGTTGCCATTTCTCCCAAGATTCATCCTTCCTTTTATCAATAAATCTAAGTATTTCATCTATGTCTTTTCGAGTGAAAAGGAACTCACCTTTTACCTGCCTTGGCTTAATATCCGGGTAATGTTCAGGGGCTATCGTTATTTTAAGCACACGTATATAATGGCGAATAAGGTTTTGGGGAAGCTTGGTTATATTTGATACCTCATCAATGGTATAAAAAATTTTTGTGTTCAAAAAACCCTTCCTATTTTCTTTATTATTTTGCCACAAAGACACAAAGTCCCTGGCCCAGACCCGCCTGACGGATGGCGGGCAGGCCTGATTTGAGAAGGCTTTGATCTACGGCATCTGTTTGATGCACCTTACAGCGTAAACAGCTTATTCCACGGAAGTCGCGCCTCCCGATCCCGTCCCGGTCTCGGGACGGGGAGGGCGGGCACTAAGATTAGATAATTTACAATTTTTTATTGACCATTTAATGTCCTTTGTGTCCCTGGCCCAGACCCGCCTGCCGGATGGCGGGCAGGCCTGGCTTGCAATGAGTTAATTTTATAGATTCCATCTCAGGAATTATTACAGCGATAATATTATACACCAGTCAAGTCGCGCCAGGGCGGGCTTGGTGACTTAGTGGCTTAATAGTTACTTATTCTCTACTTATTTTGCATCCAATTGCCTTTAAATTAGGCGTTCCGAATTCCTTTCCCAAATTTTCAGTAGAGGTAAGGAAATTAAAATTCGATTTTTCCCATCCATACAGAGATTCCACATTTTCTTCCGGAAACCACCAGCCATGTGAGGCATTTATTATCCTTGGATCAACAATTTCGGTAAGATGCGCAATCTGTGTTATCTTTCCACTCCTTGTTTCAATAATAACCTCATCACCTTCCTTGATTCCGTATTGTAAGGCAGTATCGGGGTGTATTTCAGCCTTTGGGTCTGGTCTTTTTTCTCTCAGTCTTTTAACCCACCTATAGGATGAATGAAGGTAATACTGGCTTTTGGAATTAGTTAGTACCAGAGGATATTCGGGGTTGTCTTCCTCTGGGAGACCCTTAAATGTAGGGAGTGGGGATAGATTAAATTTTTCTGCGGTACTCAATTTAAGCTCCACCTTACCGGTGGGTGTTCGGAACCCTTTTTCTTCATAAAGTTTGAATCTGTCAGGACCTTTCAAGTAACCTTTCTCGACAAACTGGCTGTATGTGAGACCACTTGGGTTGACAACATCTTCCAAAAACTGGTGATAGTCATCATACCAGTATTCTTCAGGAGAGATACGTTTACCCAGTTCATTCATTATTTTTATGTCAGGCCAACATTCTTCGGGGGGATCGACTACTTTGGGACGTGCCAGGATAAAGCCGTGGCCGAGTCCATAGTGGCCGATATCATCCATCTCGAATTGGCTTGCAACAGGCAGTACTATGTCTGCCATAGCTGCTGTAGGCGTCATGAACAAATCAGCGATTGCTATAAAATCAAGATTCATAAATGCATCATACGTTTGACGACTGTCTGCATAGGATAACATGGGATTTGCACACATGGCGTAGAATCCCTTAATAGGGTAGGGTGTTCCCTCAAGAATTGCCTTTTGAAAGAAGGCTGGTGCAATAGTCATCAATCTGGGTATAACACCATGATAGGCGCTGATCATCTCTTTTCTCTTGTCTGGAATAAGGTCGGCGCGGACAAAAGGTCCCAAGCCCATAATCTTTGGGTCTTTTGCATTCACATTACCTCCTGGAACATCAAGATTGCCACATATTGCCATCAAGCAAATGAGCGCCCTTGTTGTATCAAAGGTGTAGATATTATGCTCGATCGGGTTTCCCCATTGAATAACAGCAGGCTTTGACGTGGCATATAGTCGTGCTGCATCTCGAATGAGATTAGGAGAAACCCAGGTGATTTCAGAGACTTTTTCTGGAGTGTATTTTTTGACATGATCTGCCAGATCATCAAAACCATAGGTCCATTTTTCAACAAAATCCTGATCATATAAAGACTCTTCGATAATGACGTTTAGAAACCCCAGTGCAAGTGCATGATCTGTTCCGGGACGCAGTTGCAACCATTTTTTAGCCTTTTTGACCAAATCGATCTTTCTTGGGTCAACAACTACCAGTTCAGTATCGTTTCTTACCTGTTCTAAAAGCATGCTGCTGATTTCTCCCTCCTCATTTGTGGAGGTGATATTACTTGCCCATAAAAGAATCAGCTTGCTTTTGTGATGCAGGTTCGCCACAGGATAAAAGCCACAGGTATGAACACCGGTTATCTCTCGAGGGGCGTGGCATACATCCTGAGATGCGATAACATTGGGAGAACCAAAAATGTTGGCCAGCCTGATTAAAACAAAATGTTCCAATCCTTTGGGCATACCAACACCAAAGGCAACTCCTTTTGCACCGTATTTTTCTTTTATTTTATTTAAATTTTGAGCTATTTCACCCAATGCCTCTTGCCAGGATATTTGTTTCCATTTTCCTTCACCCCGCTTTCCTATTCTTTTCAAAGGATGTTTGAGACGATCAGGATGGGTCAGACGATCAGGTGATGCAACTCCCTTTGCACATACATATCCCTTGTTTAAAAAACCATCCGGATCTCCCTTCACGCCCACGATTTTGTTATCTTTCACACTTACTAACAGAGCACAACCGCCATGATCCATTCTCGCACAGTGGGTTTTTACCCACCTGATATCATCTTTCATACACAATCTCCTTTCTCTTTTTTATGGGGTATTCAGCAGATATTACTTCATACACTTAATGGATTATTTTGGCAAATATTAGACGTTTTTCAGTAATTATTTATGAAAGGTGGGCAACAGGAGAAAGCTCTATTTTGGCAGTAAGATACCTCAATAAACTATGAGTTGGGAGGATGTTAAAGACCTTGAGAAATTTATTCCGCTTTGATACCCCGCAGCTTGCTGCGGGGAGCTTCATTGAGAGAGAAACGTCAAGAAAGGGTGTCTATGAAACGTTGGATACGTTTGAAGGCTTCCTTCAAAACTTTCTGATTGACTGTCAGCGCTATGCGTAAGCACCCTTTTCCAGAAGGCCCAAAGGCCTCTCCTGGAACGACCACTACCTGTTCCTTATCCAACAAATCCAGAGCAAATTGACGGCTGTCTTGTGTGATTTGGCTGATATCCGGGAATATATAAAAGGTTCCTTTAGGCTTGTGAACCTTCACACCAGGGAGTTTCTGCAAGACTTCATCTGCCTGGTCACGACGTCGGCGAAATTCTTCGACCATGGCATTGATGATTTCTGGATCGAGCCGCAGAGCAGCCAGGGCAGCGCGCTGGGAAACCGATGGGGCGCAGGATGTAGTCGAACTTACCACTTTGATCATAGACTCAATAAGCCATTCCGGCCCAAAGGCGTATCCTATGCGCCAACCAGTCATAGCAAAGGATTTGGAAAAGGAGTGAACCACAACTGACCGTTCTCTCATGCCTGGCCGTGTTCGGATAGATTCGTGTGTCAATCCGTCAAAAAGATGTCTTTCATAAACTTCATCACTCAACACCAACAAATCTTTTTCTACCACTATTCGGGCAATGTCATCCAGGATCTCGGCAGGGATGACGGCTCCGGTTGGGTTGTTTGGCGAATTCAACAGCAATGCTTTGGTTTGCGGGGTGATTGCTGCTTCCACGGCTTGGGGCGTTGGCACAAAACCGTTTTCAAAACGGGTCTGAACATGTACAGCCTTTCCTCCTACCCATTCAATATGATGTCGATATGGTGGAAAATAAGGCTCTGGTATGAGGACTTCATCGCCGGGATTTAGCACTGTGCGAAAGAATGATGTCAAGCCACCAACCCCTCCGGTAGTCACGACAATCTGACGGAGTGAGAAATCCTCGTTTAGGCGATCATGCAGATACATCTGAATTGCTTTGAGCAATTCAGCATCTCCCTGCGATTGAGTATAATGGGTGGCACCTTTGAGCGCATCCTGAAGTGCATGATTGCATATCTCTTTGGGAGTGTTAAAGTCTGGCTCACCGATCCCCAGGGAAATGTAACTGTCATACTGTGCAGCACGTTGCCACATTTCTCGAATACCAGAAAGAGGAATTTGACTAACAGCAGTAGAGATTTTAGATTTCATAATGAATAACCTTGTATCAGAAAATTTTAAATTGTGTCAAATAGAAAACCCTTTATTGCATCTTTGAAAATTATATCCTTTGGGCGTGGTCAGAGTTCTCTGGCTATGCCTGCAAATACAACCAGGGAGTGTTGGAGTATTGGAGAACTGTCGAAGATCCCGCTGTCAGCGGGGGAGTATTGGAATGAAAGCAGAAGAATATGATTTTTTTCTGTTTTTGTATTTAGCATTACTCCATTGCTCCATCACTCCATTATTCCAGAAATACCCTGAAATAACAGTCATAACGAATTCCCCCTGGGGATAAATCAAAGCCATGTCCTTTGGGCGTGGATTCTTTATTTCATCATTGTCGTAATCTTATCAACATACCCCAGTGTTTCCTCATGGCGCCAGCCACTAACTTTTGGTGCAACCGACTTTATATTATGCCAGAGGTTTTCATTAAGCCCACGTTTTTTAGCCGTCTTCTGGGCCTTCATAATGTTTCTAAAACCAGCATTATAGCTGGCGAAAGTAAAAGATAGTTTATCTTTAAATGGTCGCTTGGCCCGCCATTTTTTAAAAAGTTGGCGATCGTAGTATATGCCTGAAGCTATATTCCAACGCGGTTCATTGATATCCACAAAGGAGGGGTTTTTCTTTTTGATTTCATGGAATGTTTTTGGCATGAGCTGCATTATTCCTTTTGCATTGACCCAACTTTTGGCATCAGCTTTAAGGTTTGATTCGGCTATGGCCTGGGCCTTGAACCATTTCCACTCAAAGCCAGCCCCAAAATATCTTTTAGTATATTTTCTAAAATACTGATCATACTTGCTTGTCCACTTTCTTGAGTTTACTTTAGGAAAATCCTCTATCTTCCTGACAGCAGTGCTCGCAGCGCAGGCAGGTGCCTCTGGTGCTATAAAAACAAGCGCTAAAGTAATTATCAATGCCTTTAGGATATGCTCTCCCATTTACAAAACCTATCATTTACATAATTTTAAAGTTCGATAAGAAGACTCCTTATAGTTCCAGTCTTTTGGAATGTGGAGCCCTACGGGCAAGCCCGTGGCACCAATTAGTTTCGCCGATTCGCTTCGCGAACGGCGGGACTTAGTGGCACGACATCCCGACCGTAATCCCGACCACAAAAGGTCGGAACTAAAGCCGTGACTTTCTGCGATCGGGGTAAAATAGCCTTATTTGCCACAGCATTTTTTATACTTCTTCCCGCTTCCACATGGACAGGGCTCATTGCGTCCAATTTTCTTTTCGGCTATTATAGTTTTTGGTGGATTTAATAATATTTCTAAATCGGTAATATCCTCTGGTTTATCTGGTTCCAATCCAATTGTATATTTCCAATCGTTTTCTTCAAATATTGATGCTACTTCTTTCAATCTTTCTTCTGTTTGTACATTAACAACAGCGGACCTCTTTTCAGTACCTAATTTTGCCTTCTTTTTACCATCATAGATTTTTTTCATCTTTTCACCATTACATAAATATCATAGGATTCATCTGCCGCATAACGGAGAAGAGTGGTAGATATTTTTGTAGAAAAGTGTAACCTATGTATCCAGACTTTTCTGTTACCTATGTCTCCGACTATTCAGATGTTATCTTCCCATCTGGGTTTACAGATTGCACTGAGGCAAAGAAAACAGCATCATAATTTTTTTCATAATCAGATAAGACACCTACAAACTCAAAAGATAGTCCACGAGAAACAAATGCAGGGCTACCACTCATGCCTCCTAACGCATACAAATTCATGTGATGTACTTCTCCAAATGACTTAATCCAGTATTCTCTTTCAAATGGGGATATAAACCGGTATTCGCCAACAGAATCCACACGTGAGGCGCCGCTACTCCAACTTGAAAAAACAATTTCGTCGAAAGACATCACGGTCCGAAGACTACCAGGAAAACCTCCGAACGCCACAAATTCGTTTACTTTAGGAGGAGTTGGAGGCCAGCTGCTAGGCTTATATACAAAAGAGCCTATTTTGCCAACAGAGGTAATTGCCGTGATCTGTTTATCCGAGAGCTCTATTGATGCCAAATCAAATTTTTCATTTTCGTCGATTAATTGATCAATCGGATCAAGCTCAACGTTGCTAATATTAAAAAGCACGCCCTCATATTTTTCTCTGTATTCACGGTATCCTTTAATAACATGTTGGCATGTTAACCCCATTGGGCCTTTTCCAAGATCAATGAGAGCTATAGTGCCATTTCTAACTTCTGTCGTACGTTTTGGTGAAGGTCTCTGGCCGAAGAAAGCAGGCTTGGCAAACAACAAGGGGAAACGTGATAATTCCTTACCGAGAGGACCCGCAGCCAATTTCTTTGCTTTTTCTTCTTCAGCCGATTGATTGTATTTCAATAATATCTTCTCCGTTTAAGGAAAAGCTCAGCGGCGCAGTTACTAAGCATCCGCTGAAGCTTCTTGTTCGGCTACCTCCCTCGCTGAAGGAAGGTAAGTCCCAATTTCTATACCTGCTTGTCTAAATTTGTCTAATTCCTTCCACCTATCCTTAATAAACCAGTCATACTTGGACCAGTGATGGTAATTAATATAGTTCTCACCCATTCCCGCAAGCAATTGATATTCAAAACGAGTGATTTGACCTTGCCTGGTACTCCATAATATCCTGCTCAAATGATCATCATCGTATCCACCTATGCATTCTTCTATTTCCCTAAAATCTGAGAATCCTATTCTTCGGAGAAGTCCCGCCGTAAATTGATATGAGAAATCTGTCATTCTGCCGTCAGGACCGAGCTTGTTGTCCAGATATGCCTTAAGTGCATCTGGAGTAATCTCGACTTTTTCTAGTTTTCCTTCACGGACAGATTGGCGTGCTTCTATTCTTAGCCTTTCATCTTCGTCTTGTATGGCTTGAAATTCTCTATCAGCTATTTCCAACATACCTGCTAGCGACATAAACCTTCGACGTATATCGGACGGTATTGTATCAATGGACCTATATTGGATATCATGCTCAATCTCAGCCCACGCATGCTGCAAAATCGTGCGAACTTGTAGCTCACCGATGAGATTCTCGAACCTGTTATACTCCAACAATGCTGTTCGATTCTTTTCAAGACGAACAAGATAGTGAATGCTGCTATACCCAAATTTTTCTTCTTTAATAAGGAGCAGTGCTTTGTCCGACATCTCGATAACATCGAATTCTGATCGGATTATTTTATCGACCAGATCCAGTGTTATCGGAAAGAACGTAATGACTCTTACACCTGCAAGATCTGTAATGTCAGATAACGGATGAGGATATTTCGGTTGGTTTGGCTGCTCCAAGGACTGTGCTGTGACCTTTTTGCCAAAACTGTCTATAGCTTTAGCTCGGGCTTCGATAGAATGAATCTTGATGCTGTTGGCATTAAAGGCTTCGGTAAGTACATTCTTCAACACATAAGCAAATTCCTCGAACAAGGGGCGGATTTTTTGGTATTGCTCAATTGCTTTTAGCCTATGTTGCTCAAAATCAAATTCACCATGCAGATCATTTTCTATATTCATAGATAATCCTCATTGTAACTTGAAATGACAGAACAATTAGTAGTTAGAACAGTATTCTACATATTCAAGATAATATTCTATCTATTCTAATATTAATCTATAATCACATAAATAAAATATATTGTATGGTTTTTATTATGCAGAAAGACCAAATTAATGTCAATGAACATGGCGATAAGCCCTCTTGAAAGCTGCTTGATCAGATAAGTGATCGTTTGCGCGTTAAAGGCTATTCACCACGAGCAGAAGAAGTATATCGGGATTGGGCTAAACGGTATGTGCTTTTCTTTAATGAGCGTCACCCCAAGGAAATGGGATTGACCGAAATCGAAGAGTTTATCTCATGCTTGGACCTTAAGAAAAATCTGTCGGGCTCAACTCAGAACCAACAGATCCCAGATTGGTAAAGAGCCCGTTGGATTCACTGAATCTTACCGATAAAGATTGAGATTAGCCTTCTGACTACTACTTTTTCGGATTGATATGACCTTCCTGAAAAGGTCAAGATAAAAGGGGACTGCTCCTGACTTATAGTTTTCAAAAAGTTGAAAACCCTTTAACCTGTAAGTCTATCAATTAAGCCCTAATCCGATAACCAGACCCACAGCAACTCCGATGCCAATAAAAATCCCCATTACAACCATCCCGACTGCTCTGTTATCTTTAGCGAGCTCATTGGAGGTATCAAATTTGGTGAATTTGTCAAACCATTTGTAGCCGAAGTACATAAATAGTAATGTTAACACTCCGCCTATAATAGAATAGATAAGATTCACGATCATTGCTGTTAGCTGCATAATACTTCTCCTTATTTCGGTTTAAAGATTACTGCTTATTCACCACCCGTTCGTTTCTCTCACTTGAGACGCAGAGTAATCAGAGAAGAGCATGGAATCAGGCATAGGAGATCGCTTGAAAATAACATGGGAAGTCTTAATGGGAAAAATAAGTTAACTTATTTTTCCCATTATAGGCATTCCCATTAGTCCCAATGTGGTTCCCATTGGGACCCCGCTATGCGGGATTTTAAGCGATTCTCTATAGGAAATCTTACTCTGCGTTCTCTGTGCCTCGAATGAGTCCCATAAAGCGGGACGAGTGGGCGGTTATATCTTCCTTTAATCCAAATCAACAGGTGTTTTGCACTTGTTGCACCTCGTAGCACCTCTGAAGAGCTTTTGACCACATTCTGGGCAGATATAGCGTGCCTCCTCATCCCTAATCCATTTTTCTGTTCCCACTTCTCGCCAATATGGTATAGCCCGCATAATAACCTTCTTTCCAAGAGGTATGTGAAACTCTTCTATTAATGTACAGGGAAAATCATTGCATTCATGGCATCCCGTGTACCCCTTTTTTGTTGCGCAATCTTTAATAGCGCATTCCCCGCAAAAATAAAATGGCTCGTCAGACAAACAGCCTTTGCAATGGATATCTTCAACGGATAGATTTTCACTATTAGGAAGTTGGCCCTTATATACACCAAGGAGTCTTTCTTTAAACTTCAAATTATTTTCAAGGGTTGCATAGAGGATACCACATACCCCGCAGTAAAGGCCACAAGGTGCTATATAGTCAGGATTTATTTCCATATGTTAGCTCCAATTAAATTACAAGAGGGCTTAGATATTATCTGGAGTTATAGATTATGTCAATGTTGAATTATATGGTTCTTCTCCAAATTAGTTGGTAGAAAAATGATTTACCAAAATACAACATATTGAAATTAAATGTAATTTCACCATTAAGCTTTTTGATTAATTAGGCCATATTGTTAGGTGATAATGTTACTCCAGAAATTAAGTATTAACAGGAAATTACTTTTATAGGCAACTGCTATGATGAGCCTGATAGATACCCATTATCGGAGTTGCTTTTAAAAGCTATACCTACTGAAATCATTAATCAAATAAGATTTAAGCCTTAATCTTGACCAACTAATTTGGAGAAGATCCAATTATATTAACCACTGACCCACGCCCTGTTGAATGGCAAGTTAATCAGCAGCTAATACCCCCCAATTTTTTTTCGGTGCTGATTGATATGCTCTGTAGTGGTGGCTTGTTATTCAACGGGGCACGCAGATTGACACAGACATTTTGTTTCCGCTTGAGCGGAGACAAAAAATGCAATCGCTTTGCGAAAAACGCATTCTCGAAGCATCCATAGGCTGTGATTAAAAGCCTGCCTACCATTGGAACTATTGGTCTGCTTAAGTCTGCGGTTGAAATATTTCTTTAAGTTAATAACATTGAGCCAAAGATTGGAAGATTAATTGACTTGACTTGACATTAAAATTAGAAGGAAAATAATCAATAGGGTAGAAAATCCCATTTTTTAGACAGGATAGACGGGATATAAAGAAAATAAGAAAATCTTGCCTGTCGAGAGCCTCCAGGTCGAACATTAATCGTGGTAATCCTGTCAAAAAAGTTCCCCGACATGTCGGGGCTAAGTTCTAGGATATGGGAGAGACATGATGAAGATGAGAACTACAAAGTTGCTAATCTGTATACTTGTCTCAGGGTTTTTATTGGCTCTCGTAAGCCAATCTCAGGGAAAGGCCAAGTCCAAGTTCCTCGGTTTTAGGAAGGAGAAGAAGTCAAATAAAGTGCCTGAGGGGTGGGAGGTTATCCCCTATTTTCGAACGGTCAAGAACAAGCTGTCTCTGAGTAAGGAGGGAAAGCGGACTGTTCTCATGGTGAAGAGTGTAGGAAGCGCATCTGCAATCTTAAAGAGGCTTGAGGTGGACCTCAAGGAGTTTCCTATTCTTGTATGGCGCTGGAAGATAAATAGGGCAGTAGGAATGGCAATTGAAACCCGGAAGGACAGGAACGACGCTGCCGCCAGAATTAGGGTTATTTTTGGGAAGGCGGCACCAAAACCTTTAAAAAAACCGCCAGAGATTTTAAAATTTTTCAAATCCTTCGGGATTCAGCCAGGAGGTAAAGAGCCACGTGGTTTTAAGATCGATTATATCTGGGGAAATAATGTCCCTAAAGGGGATGTTATTTACTATCCAGGTTCAAAAAATCACAAGATGGTGGTTGTTGAAAGTGGAAACAAAAGGGCAAACCGATGGGCATGGGAAAAGCGTAATCTCATTGAAGACTTTCAGGTATTCTTTAGAAGGTCTCCCCCTGCTCTTATAGGTATTATGGTTCTTACAGATACTGATAATACTAATGAAGGGGTTATAGCTCATTATAGCAGCATTATTATGATGGAGAAGTAGCTTTTCCATACATTCTTCTCACCCATTAAGTGTGATCACATAACCCTATCTTTTTATTAACCTGTTTACTTTTTCTGGTAAAAATGACGCTAAATTTACCTAAATCGCCTCTATAGTGGAAGGTGGTTTTTTGGTGATATTGTATGTAACGCTGACAACACCGGGCACTTCCGTTGTTAGGCGCTCAGCCAATTGGTCTAACACGTCCCAAGAAAGCCTTGTGGGCGATCCTATTTTTGCGTCTGTGCTCTCCCAACATCTAACCTCGATTTGCAACCCATAATCTCTTTTTCCTTCCCTTATCCCGGTAACCTTATCGTCATGGAGAATAGCCAAATACTGGAATGCGCCACTATTAGATAGTTCTTCTTCAACAATCTTGGTAGCGCCTCTTAAAATTGTTACTCTTTCAGGTGTAACCTCCCCGATCACTCTTGTAGCCAGTGCAGGGCCAGGAAAGGGCGGCCGGTTAAATAACTCCTCTGGTAAGCCAATGGCTTTAGCCACCTTTCTAATCGCTGATTTACGCAGTTGAATTAATGGCTCTAAAATATTGTACCCATACATTTCCTCTGGATCAATACCAATCTGCTCAAGGATATTATGCTGCCTTTTAATCCCGGCAACAGTTTCTTCTATATCGGTGTAGTTAGTGCCTTGCAGGAGATATTTTGCACCAGTGTCTTTCACTAACTGAGCAAAGATATCTTTATAAAATGAGCTGGTGATTGCCTCCCTTTTCTCTTCTGGGTCGGTGAGGCCTTTTAGTGCGTCAAAGAAGGTTTTTTCGGCATGTGCAATTTCTACAGTTACTCCTAAATCTTTAAATATTGAGACAATATATTCAGGTTCTCCCTCCCTCATCAGAGCATTATCAATGAAATATGACTTGAATCGATTACCTAATGCCTTGTGTCCAAGCATAGTTACAACTGATGAGTCAACACCGCCAGATAGGGCGTTGATAGCCAACCCATCATCAATAGTCGAGGAAATCTCTTCAATCTTTTCCGCGATAAATTTCTCAGCATCTAATTCTTCTAAGGTAATTTCTTTGATCTCCATAGTACCTCCATATTTTAAAGACAATCTGGCGCTGCTCTAGATGTCTTCATAAGGTAACTTCTTAACAAATGTGTCAAGTTCTTAAGACGTTCAATTCAAAATAATGATTAGGTTGCGTAAAGTGGTTATCGGTTGCGCAACTCGAAACGTCGAACGGTTGCGTGTGGTAGAGGCCGAAGACCGATTCCCGACAAACGATTCGAGCCTCGCAAGCGCAACCCTATGGCGTAACCGAATATCACATAAATTGCCCAGTTGCCTTGAAGGGGTTATGCTCTTCATACCTTGTCGGTTTGAGGCGGAGCTTGGCTAGATTCAATGTTAGCAAACCTTCTCATAATGTGCTACAGGTATTACAACTGGTGGCGCTACAAGAACTGCAGGAAGATTCCTTTGATCTTGAAAATTCTCCTTCACTCTTATGGCTAAAGGTAGAAAGAAGTTTTTTAATATTTTTTCCGGTGCAGAGAGGGCAAACCACTTCCTGATCACCCAATACTATAGCCTCAAAGCCCTCGTCGCATTCCATGCAATGGTATTCAAAAATAGGCATAGTGTCAGAATCTCCTTAATACGCCTAAGGCGCATTAAAATATTTTTTATAACAATTGATTCAATATAACAATTAATCCAAAATTGTCAAAAATTATTAAGCGATTAGTCCTTATTAACAATTTTCACATAAGGTGCAGCTAAAATACTCTTTTCGCTTGACATATAGCTAAATTATGCATTATGGTTTTTCATCCTAATGGCCCGGCTCTATTTGCGGGTTGGCTTTGCTCTGAAGGATAGTTTCCTTTGCCAGAGTGGCGACCTGAGGTTTGGGACCATGGAAGAAAGTTATTTGAAAGGAGGTTAAGCACTATGGCAGAAGGAACGGTAAAGTGGTTTAGTGATAAGAAGGGATTTGGCTTCATCGAGCAGGAAGATGGCAATGACTTATTCGTACACTATTCCTCAATCGACTCATCTGGATTCAAGACACTCGCTGAAGGTGAGCGAGTGAGCTTTGAGGTGGAAGAGACAGACCGAGGACCTAAGGCCAAGAACGTCAAAAGGCTTTAGTTGACTAAACTGCGGTTATAAGGGGAATCTTGTTGAGATAAAACATGATACCCCTTATAATTTAGCAACCCAATCAAGAAGGTTTTTGTCCTCTCTGCCCAGAAGAGGAAACCTGTCATTTTAAAATCTTCTTTCCAGGAGAAATCCTTTTTCTTGTAATTCCTTAAAGATTTGGTTTCCATGCTCTAAATCATCAATTTATATGTTGACTATGACGCAAGAATGTCCGATTTTAATGCTATAGGTAACTATAAGTGACGGCCTTAAAGTACCTTTAAATCCTGTTTCTGAAATTGAGAGGTAGGATTTTTAAGAAAATATGAACAGAAAATGGACAGCCTGTGGAATATGAGTATGGAACATTACTGTCTATGGGAGGCCGCTTAACCTTAAAAAGGAGGTTACCAGTATGGAAGAAAGCCAAGATGCTTACAAAAGGGAATATAGAAAAGTTACTATCAGAACCATAGATGGCTCCACGATATTAGGAAAAGTAAATATCGGTATAAAGGATAGAGTATCTGACGTATTCACTAAAGCAGACAACCCGTTTATTGTATTAACCGATGCGGAACACAAAGACATTGCAGGGAAGGTTCTCTTTGTTAACAAAAACAATATTGTGTGGGTTGAACCAGAAGATTAGTGATTAATAAAATGCCATTTCTACTCAGGTTGTCGGGTTTCCCGATAAATCGGGATTCAAAGTTCACGGTTGACATCCATTCAATAAGGCGTGGCTTATGGCAAGAATCGGATGAGCTGTGAATTCGTCAAGGAAGCGAACCCGTTTTTCATCTGTCTAACCCCTGGCCCAGACCCGCCTGCCGTCCGGCGGGCAGGCCTGGTTTAGCAGTACTTTTCATAGAATCTCTGGGCGCAGTGTTCAGAAGAACCGGTTTAAAGCGCAAGTTACGTCGCACCCCTGGCCCAGACCTGATTTGAGGGGACTTTGATCTACGGCATCTGTTTGAGGCACCTTACAGCGAAAACAGCTTATTCCACGGAACTCGCGCCAGGGCGGGCAGGGCAGGCTTGAATCCCGATTTTATCGGGAAACCCCGGAACGTTGAACCTGAGCAATTACAAAATATCTTATTATTAAAGGGGAAAAACATGCATTTTGAAGAGTCCTTCATGAACTTTATACTTCATCATCAGGAGAGGCATAATCGTACCTATCATTTCTTGATTTTGATGGATGCTTTAATCAGTGCGGCTAAGCATATCCAATACTATTATCTGACGGGTGCCTTAAAAGGGAATTTGGGGTTGGCTGGCGAAGTAAATGTGCAAGGCGAGGATGTCATGCGCATGGATCAGATTGCACATGAGATTACCATTCATTATTTGAGGAGTTCCGGACGAGTAATACATGCAGTCAGTGAAGAAGCGGAAGAAGTCATTGAGATGGACACTAAAGGCGGGCGCTATTTTGTGTATTTCGATCCCCTTGATGGCTCATCAAATGTATCTCATGGACTGCCGGTCGGTTTTTTATTTGGTATTGCAAAGCGAAACCTGGATGGACCTGAGGATGGTCATTTGCGAGCCGGAAAAGAGTATAGAGCGGCCGGCATGTTTGTGATTCCCACTGGCACGTTCACCATTGCGCTCAGGGAATCCGGCACCTGGCGGTTCCACATGGATGAAACCATGAGCTTTGTCAAACCCTTTCGCATGATGCTTCCGGAGAATAGCAAGACCTGGGAGCTGTCATTTAATGAGGCAAATCGATGCACTTTTTCTGAGAGGGTTCAAAACTGGATTGCAGAAAAAGAAAGAAAATACGCATTCAGATACCTTGGCGCCCTTGCTGGAGATTTCCACAGGATTCTTTCCAATGGCGGTATGTTTATGTATCCTGCCATTGTTCATCATCCAAAGCCGGAAAAGAATCGCCCGCAGGGGAAATTGCGCCTTATGTATGAGGCAGCCGTTGTGGCATTCATGTGCCGTGAGGCCGGTGGTGGTGCTGTTGATGAAACTGGTACCCCAATTCTCGAAATTCAACCAGAGAACCAGCACCAACGTACAGCCCTATATGTGGGTTCTAAGCTACTTGTGGACGAAATCGCCAAAATCCTGCAAAGTTAGGATAAGTATGGGGATTTTAAAATATCACAAGATGATGTACGTTTAGTTTTTGTGAAATTCCCTTTAAAAGAAAGGAGTAGGGCGATGGATGTTTTTAAGGCTATTAAAGAAAGAAGAAGTTACCGGAGTTTTTTGCCTGAACCAATCAGTGAGGAGGCCATTGAAAAGATTCTGGAAGCTGCTATCTGGGCGCCATCTCCCTTAAACACTCAGCCCTGGGAATTTATTATTATCACAAAGGAAGAGGTGAAGGGAAAAATATTTTCTGAGGCCGAAAGATGTATTAAATGGGCGCTTGAAAAAAGTGGCTGGAAGTGGCTGGAAAATTATCAGGCCAATTTTTTACAATCTGCCCCTGTTATAATAGCTGTTATAGGAGATCCTAAAAAGACAGGTGTTGATATGTTTCTTGAAGAGGGTGGAGTAGGCTATCAACATGCCTGTGCCGCAGCCATCCAAAATATGCATCTTGCAGCTCATGCATTAGGTATTGGCAGCTTGTGGTTTACTTTTTTTGATAAGAAGGCTATGCGGGAAATACTTGGTATTGACTCAAAGAAAACACCGCTGGCCCTTGTATGCCTTGGCAAACCAAGCGGAGAACCACTCCAAACTCGTAGAAAGGATGTAAAGGAAAAGACGACTTATATACGTTGATCCTGCCAACAGACTTTTCAAGTCCAACTGCTGTATTCTGCTATTCATTTTCCTTTGACCTGCAAACGCCTTTAATCTATACTTTCTTTCCTTAAAAGAGCAGATCTATTTTGATAGACTCTCATTATAATAAATGGCGCAGTCGATGAAGATACGACTTTCTCTGATGACCTGGTTCTCAAGACCCGGATACTGCGGAAGGATTTTGAAAATGCGAAAGGTACGAGGGAGTAATTAAAAAAGGAAGGTAAAGAGGAGAAAATAAAATGAAAGGGATTGTTATAAGGTGGTTGATACTGACAGCTGCTATCATGTTTGCTTCATACGTAATAGATGGGATACAGGTAAAGGGTTTGTTTACTGCCTTGTTCGCGGCAGCTACCCTGGGTATCTTGAACGCCTTTTTCCGTCCTATCTTAATTATTTTGACACTCCCCATCAATATTCTGAGTCTGGGTCTCTTCACCTTTATTATAAATGCTATGTTGCTTAAGATGGCCTCGGGCGTTATACCAGGGTTTCAGGTATACGGTTTTTGGTCTGCTGTTTTTGGGTCCCTGCTCATCAGTTTGGTAAGCTGGGCTTTAAGTTCTTTTATCAATGCGCAGGGAAGAATGGAATATATTGATTTGAAAAAGAAAAATGGAGACAGGTGGGAGTGATTAGGCGAAACACTTGTTAAAACTATAAATTCTTAGCAAATGACCCTGGCGCTTCAGGGTTATATATGAAATAAACTATACATTCAGCATGGAAATGTCTTTCATTAATGCGCCTGAGGTGCATAAGCTTTTAAGCAGATACTCTATGATAGATACGAAAAAAATGGCAACAAAACCGAGGATGGCCTCAACAGTTATTCTTATTCGAGAGCACGATGGAGAAATGCAGGTATATCTCCTTAAGAGAAGCACTATGAGTGGCTTTTTCCCTGGAACTTATGTTTTTCCCGGGGGGAGAGTGGAGACAGAAGACCAGGCCTCTGGGATGTGGAAGGCACATGTGGATTTGGATATAGAGGAGATTTTCCAACGATTTGGTGGAAGTTTGACCGAGGAAGAGACTCTGACCTACGGTGTGACAGCCATACGAGAGACCTTTGAGGAGGCAGGAGTTTTACTTGCCTATAGAAATGAATACACCGAGGAAAACCTTGAGAGGGTTCAGGATCGGCGTAAGGTGGAGGAGCTCCCCAAAGGCTGGCTCAATGATCTTGTGGTGTCTGAAGGGTGGATGTTGGCCTTTTCCAAACTTACTCGGTGGGCTCATTGGATAACTCCAGAAGGCATGCCGAAACGATATGAAACCAGATTTTTTTTGGCGTTTATGCACCCAGGGCAAGAATGCAATCCGGACGCAAGGGAGACTACTCATGGGATATGGGTCAGTCCAGAGAAGGGACTTATTGGTAATCTTCAAGGAGAGATTCCTTTGAGCCCGCCAACCCTGGTTATACTGCACGAACTTTTACAATATTCAGATATGAGAGATTTGAAAAAAGAAGTTCAAGCACGTACATGGGGGGAAGCACTATTACCCCGTATGATCCGCTTGCCTAAGGGGACACTAATACTTGAACCATGGGATCCTATGAGTAAGAAAGAATTTGAGATTGACACCAAAGGGCTGGAGATGAACTCCCTTCCGATTGGCGAGCCTTTTTCCAGGATTTGGTATAACAGGGGAATATGGAGACCGGTTGGGAACTGAGGCCAATATCCCCGCCATTCAATTGAGAATCAACCAGAGGTTAATAATAATGATTAAAAAAATTTTACAAACTACCTTAATACCCCTCATTTTGATATGTGCATCGCCTGCTCTTTTAACTGCTAAAAATAGCAAGAAGGAACAGATGCCACCTGCAAATGTCGTTGTATCGAAAGTTACTCATGGCACAATCGAACCCGAGCAGGAATTTATCGGAACGGTGTACTATCGAGAGGTCTCGGATGTTTCCGCTGAGGTGAGTGGAAGGGTAGAGATCATAACATTTGAAGAGGGACAGCGAACAAAAGAGGGGGAGACCCTGGTAAAGCTCGATTCAGAACTCTTAGAGAAGAAAATCCAGGCAAAAGAGGCATCATATGAGGAAATCCTTTCTGACCTTGAAAGGGCACAACATGATTTAGAAAGAATAGAGAATCTTTACAAAAAAGAGATCGTTGCAGAGAAGGAGTATGAAGATCAAAGATTCCAGGTGAATGGCCTTGAAAAAAAGTCAGCATCCTTTAAAGCAGAAGTTGAGCGCCTTGAAATAGAACTTAAAAAAACCGTTATCACGGCACCTTTTAAAGGTGTAATAATTAAAAAACATGTTGCACGAGGGGAGTGGGTTTCGCCAGGGAAAACTGTGGCAACGATAGCAAGGGATGATACTGTGGATATCATTGTGGAGGTTCCGGAAAACGTTGCCAGGTACCTGACACCTGGCATGGCTGCCAAGGTAGAAGTAGCAGGGATGAAAAAGCGCGGAATAATCATGACCGTCATACCGAAAGGGGATGTTGCAACGAGAACGTTCCCTGTTAAGATTAGAATCAGCAAGCTTTCTTCGGTCTTTGAGGGCATGGAGGCAAGGGTAAAATTGCCAGTGGCTAAAAAGATAACCACCCTTTTGGTACCAAGGGATGCTGTCTTAAATATGTTTGGAAAAACAGTAATTTTTGCCGTAGTTGACGAAAAAGCAATGATCATACCTACCCAAGTTGTGGGATATAAGGGAATGAAGGCTGGTGTAAATGCACTGAAGATTTCAGAGGGTATGAAGGTTGTTGTAAAGGGAAATGAAAGGCTAAGGGATGGACAACCTGTTACAATAATAAAAGAAGTCAAATAGCCTATGGATCCTGTTAAGTTTTCTATAAATGATCCTGTAAAAATTATCGTCGGCGTTCTCGTAATTCTGCTTTTCGGATTTATCGGGCTTTATAGGCTACCCTACCAGTTAAGCCCAAGTCTGGAGATACCCCAGATTACTGTTACAACAGTCTGGACTGGGGCCACCCCATATGAGATCGAGCGGGAAATTATCGAAGAGCAGGAAGAGGTATTTAAGGGGATCCCCAATCTTGTCGAGATGGAAAGCACATCATCGAACAACAGAGGCGAAATAACGCTCAAATTCAAGTTAGGCACCAACATTGATGATGTACTCCTGAGGGTTTCAAACAAACTGAACGAAGTCAGGTCATACCCTCAAGATGTGGAAAAACCTGTAATCAGCGCTACAGGCGCTGCTACATCTCCTATAGTTTGGATGATGCTGAAAACGACCCCAGATAATCCGAATTCTATATACACCTATAGAACCTTTTTTGAAAATGAAATAAAGCAATATCTTGAAAGGGTGGAAGGTGTTGCCGATCTCTTTATAGGTGGCGGAAGCGAAAAAGAGATGCACATCATTGTAAAGCCTCAAAAACTTGCTGCATATGGCCTGACAATTGGGGATGTTATGAAGGTCTTGAACAAAGAAAACGTGAATATATCTGCGGGAAGCATGGATGTCGGAAGAAGAGACTTCAGGATCAGGACAGTGGCCGAATTTCAATCAGCCGATGATCTTGAAAATATGGTTATCAAATCAACAGGACAGAGGCGGATCTTTCTTTCGGATATTGCCACCGTAAGATTTGGATACGCAAAGCTGAATGCCGAGATCATCCACAAAGGTAGTGAGGCAATCATAACAGGCATTAAACCTGAACCAGGCACAAACATACTCGAGTTAACCGATAGAGTTGAGAAGGTTGTTAACTGGCTGAATGCGGAAAAATTAAAGCCAAAAAATATCTACCTGCATTGGGGTTATGATCAGAGGCCCTATATCAGAGGTGCAATCAAGCTGGTGCAAACAAATATACTTATTGGTGGAACGCTCGCCATTCTGGTTCTTTTAATCTTTTTGAGAAGCTTTTCTTCTACTGTCGTTATTGCCACTACTATTCCTATCAGTATCATTGGAAGCTTTATTTTCTTAAGCTCCTTTGGAAGAACCCTGAATGTTGTTTCCCTTGCAGGGATTGCATTCGCTGTGGGAATGCTTCTGGACAGTGCTATTGTGGTTCTCGAAAATATCGACCGACACAGAAAGATGGGCAAATCCCCCTTCCAGTCCGCCTATGAAGGAACAAAAGAGGTTTGGGGAGCAATACTTGCATCATCCCTTACTACAGTGGCAGTCTTCCTCCCCATTGTTTTCATAGAGGAAGAAGCAGGTCAATTATTCAGGGATATCGCAATAGCTGTGACCTGTGCCATTATATTGAGTCTCTTTATCGCTGTATCGGTTATCCCGATGTTTGCTAACAGACTGTTTGGCCTACGAAAGAATCAAAATTCTTTTAAGGGGGGCCGCCTGACAGGGATAGGGTTTTCCCTGGTTGATAAGATAATGGGTCTAGTTAGATTGGCTACAAGAAATTGGATAACAAGGATAACAACCATCACAGTTTTGACTATCTTTTCCATATCATTAGCAGTATTTCTTACACCAAAAATGGAGTACCTACCTCAGGGAAACAGAAACTTCGTGTTTAGCCTCATGGTTCCACCTCCAGGGCTTTCTTACAAGGAGAGAAAAGAAATCGGGCAGAATATATTCCGTTCTGTTAATCCCTACATAGACAAGGACTACAATGGCCTGCCTGGCATCAAAGAAATATTTTATGTGGGTGCGGATAGATTTATGTTTCTCGCTACCATGAGTAAACATGAGCATCGTGCCGGGGAGCTTCTGCCACTTTTATCTAAAACGATAAATAGTATCCCGGGAATATTCGGTGTGACGAATCAGGCCGGGATATTCCAGACACGGACAGGCGGTGGGAGAACCATCGATGTGGATGTCAGCGCGCAAGATTTAAACACAATCGTTCGGGTTGCTGGTACCATGTTCGAAATGATACGAAGAGAAATTCCCGGAGCCCAGATAAGACCCGTCCCTTCCATCGAGCTTCTCTATCCAGAAATCAATATTATTCCTGAAAGAGACCGTCTAAGGGCGTCTGGAATGAACTCCAGTGATCTTGGTATTCAGCTGGATGTTCTCATGGACGGCAGGAAAGTGGGTGATTTCAAACAGAAGGATCAGAAGAAGATCGATCTTGTTCTGAAGGCATCGGATAAGAATTTTTCCACACCTGAAGAACTCTATAAAGCCCTTATCACGACACCAAAAGGCAAGATTGTGCCAATTTCCTCTTTTGCAAGGATGGAAAGATCAACAGGCCTTGATCAGGTACGACACCTTGAAAGACAAAGGACAATTTCCCTTCAGGTAACACCGCCCAAAACTATAGCCCTTGAAGAAGCAATGGATATAATTCGTGACAAACTTGTCCCTCTTCTTAAGACCCAGGGAATGCTACAGGATGTGAATATCAAATTGAGTGGTGAAGCTGATAAGCTGACACAAGCACGAGGGGCAATCCAGTGGAATTTCATCCTGGCCGCAGTAATTATCTATCTTTTAATGTCCGGGTTGTTCGGAAATTTCATCTACCCCCTTATCGTATTATTTACCCTTCCCCTTGCAGCAGCAGGAGGATTTATTGGTCTTAAATTAATGAACCTATTTCTCCAGCCCCAGCCCCTTGATGTATTGACCATGCTCGGCTTTGTTATACTTATTGGAGTTGTGGTTAATAATGCTATACTTATTGTTTACCAGTCCCTCAATAATATCAGGAATTACGGTATGGAGTACCGTGAGGCAATATTTGAATCCACCAGGACAAGGCTAAGACCAATTTATATGAGCACATTTACCAGTATCTTTGGTATGCTCCCCCTTGTGGTTGCGCCGGGACCTGGTTCGGAGATTTACAGAGGGCTTGGAAGTGTTATTCTTGGGGGGCTTGCCATATCTTCTCTATTCGTGATCTTTATCATACCCTCACTCCTTATGTTCTTTATTAAAATGGAGAAGAAAAAAATTGATACTCTTGAAGTTTCAGGAGGCTAATCACGTTGGAAGAGAAACTGTCTGAGCCCGTTGTGGTAGATGAATGACTTAACAAGGGTGAAGGGGGTAACCAAGGAAAGGACCTCCCGGTTATGGCGTGTATGAAAGGGAAGGTCCAGATGGGGTTGGGGACGTAGGTCGAGCTGGAAGCCTCCCCCTATGACAAAGGAGTTTACCACTATCTTGGTCTCCTGCTCGCCCAGAGAGAATACCATAAGTAGTCCGCCTGGCCTTAGCATTTTGATACACAGTTCCACAAGCCTGCTCACCTCATTGTCTTCCAGATAATCGATCAGGTCCCACAGCAAGATTCCGTCGAAGCTTTGGGGTGGATAGTCCAGATGTTGCCAGAGGCTGCTGATGGTAAGATCCTTGCGTCGCTCCTGGTCGAGCTGGAGGAACATATCGAAGATATAGAGCCTCATCACGTGCTGGGCTAAGAAGTTGATGTTTTCAGAGCAGACCGGCCCTATGTCCAGCACTTGCCCCTTTTGCTGTCGCTCAAGGCCATCAATGAACAGTCGAATGACATTACTGGTGTGTGTAACTGGATCGGACTCAAGAGGGCCCTCCTCTCTTAGCAGGTGAGTGGAGATAGCTGAGGATTCGGCCTCGTTAAGCAAGGTGAGGGCTTCCTTTTCCGATCCGTACGCTCCCTGTTCGGATATCTTGTCAGTGGGTAGAGTTTTTTCCTGTGGCTCGTGCTCCAACTCTATAGCTGCTCTGAGGGAGGCACCATCCTCTATTAAAATTCGTTTGGCTTTGATCTGGCCCCTGAAGTCAGCCTCCTTGGTGATCTCCACGTTGGAAATGGCCTTGATATTGCCGATCAGATGTCCCCTGATGCTCACGTTTTGGGCGTGGATCTCGGCCTCCACCTGCCCCCTGGGAGCAACGGTAAGACCGCAGTTCTCCAGTTCGATGCTGCCCTTTACAGAGCCATTGATGATCAGATCTTCGTTGCCCCGGATACTGCCTTCGAAGGACACCTGCTCGCCAATGATGGTCTTTTCCCCTATGGAGGCTAACGAGTTGATGTTTTTCACGCCCTTAGTTTTTCTAAGCATGGAAAGTCCTTTTACTATATTCTAAAACCCTTTTAACCTCCTATAAGCACATGTACTACATAATATAAAAGCTGAAATCCGAAAAGAATAAGGATTACTCCACACACTGCCTGAAAAATTTTAAGCAATTTCACCGATTTCAATACCTTGCTAGGGATAAAACCCATGAAAGTCGCTAATACTATGGGGGCAATGGCTGTGCCTAAAGCAAAAAAGGTTGCATACCCCATACCTGCTAAAACGTCATTTTCTGCTATACAGGCAATATAGGTCAAGATTGCCACATATGGCACACAGGGAGCAACCCCCATAAGAAAGCCAAAGAGAAACATGCCTTCAATTCCTCTATCTAACATCTTATTTCCGATAGGTATTTTAAGGCCTTTGCCTAAAATGATAAAAATACCCATTACAATCATGAAGAGAGAGGCGATTCCATAGAGCCAACCGGACTTTTGAGGCGGAAAAAATTGATTGATGCGGCTAAATACCACTGTTACAAGCCCACCCAAAATGGCAAGCGCCAAAAGTCGTCCAATCGAAAAGACGACTCCAACCTTTAAACCATCCCGCCACGTTGTTGTGGTTGCCCCAATATAAGGCAAAAGCAATGGAGCAGTATACGTGAGGCATGGACCCCACCCCATGACAAAACCAGCTGTTAGTAATTTTATAGAATCAGAAGGCATCTTCTATTGTTATAGTCTTACCTGCCCCTACAAGGATAAAGTCTTTTCCGTACGCTTTCTTAAACTGCTTTCTGGCGAGATCACCTGAACAATGACATGGGGCCACCTTCTTTACCCCTTCTTTTTTAGCACCGTTAACTATTTTTTTTACTTTCGAAAGATTCATCCAGCAAAGATGAAATCCCCCTAATACCAAATAGACATCGGATTTTAGCATCTCTTTTGCTTTTTTCACTATGTTTACAATCCCTGGATGGGCACAACCTGTAATTACTATTAATCCTTTAGATGTTTTTATTATAAGTGACTCCTCTTTTATGAAGCTTCCTAATTCACCTGTGGAATAGACATCTTTGCAGATTTTTATTGGTTTTTTAATATCAGCTACGAGAGCACCTGCCTGTCTGACTGTGTCCTTAACACTTTGAGGCAGAGATTGTGGCATATAAACAGTTAGATTTTGATTTTTCTTTAAAAAACAGGATAGCCCTCCAATATGGTCATAATGAACGTGGGAGAGAACAATTGCATTTACTGCTTTAGGGTTAATCTTGAGCTTTTCCATATTGCTTAAAAGGACTGAACCCTCACCGCCAACATCAAATAAAATTGTCTTTTCTGTCCCCTGTATATAACAAGAAAAACCCCATCTGGTCTCTAATCTATTGTCGTAAGGGTTATTATCATAGACTATGGTAAGGCTTAAGTTTTTACCCTGTTTGGTGGGCGCAGTTAGTTTCTCCTGGGATATTGCGTTAGGTAGCGGTTTAAATACTATGACACAAAGTTGGATTAAAATCATCCATTTTAGCTTACGCATTTCTCACTATCTCCTTAAATTAAAAAGTACTGGATTCGGCTGTAAATCAGTGGCAGATTAAGTAAAGATCAATAAAATAAACTTGACGGAAAGTTACATAGATTGCAAGAAATTTCTTGCGCTAAATTTCAGATATTGTAATAACTTCTAACATCCGGAATGTTATACACCGCTCTCATTTTATTATATTTATAAAGATTTGACCAAAGCTAATAAAATTTGATAAGGTTGTGAGTACCGAATGTAATCTCCAATGAAATTTTTTGGATTGTGGGTTATGGAAAAAGATCCATAATCTTGGTGTGACGAAGCATTTAAAGTAACAGCATTACAGGGTTAGATCGTAACATTCAACAGCTTTTGCCTTTTTTGACCATATAGTTCGAATTGCTGCCTTTGAGAACTAATAGAGGAGTAATAAGGATGAGTACATTAAAACTAATACTTCTTTTCGTGTTATTTATCCTGTTATCTGTTTCAGTTAGAGTAACCCACGCTGACAGGAGATATGTTTCTAACATGCTGATTATTACCCTCCGCACAGGCCAGGGCCGAGAATATAAGGTAATAAAAACCCTAAAAACGGATACTCCTGTCGAGGTGCTTGAAGAAAGTGAAAGTTACCTCAGGGTGCGGACGGATGAAGGTGAAGAGGGATGGGTGGCCAAGCAGTATATAAGCTCTGAGTTACCTAAATCTGTAGTCATAGGAGGATTGAAGAAGGAGAAGAGCAAGCTGAATGCAAGGATTAAAGAACTCGAAAAAGACCATGCCTCGCTATTGGAACAATTTGAGATTGCCACACAGAGTCATGTTGCAAAAGTAGAAGAGTTAGAAAAAAATGCAAGCAATAGCAAGGAAGAGGCTTCACGCCTTAAGATAAAATTGGCGCAGATTACTGAGAAACACAATACCCTCATCGATCAATCGAAAAATGTTGTTGATTTAATCAGCGAACAAAAAAGGCTTCAGGCAAAAAACGTCAATCTCAATACAAGGGTGGAGCATCTCCAGAAGGAGAATACCGGCTTTAGGAACACAAGAAGACTCCAATGGTTTCTTGCAGGGGGCGGCGTGTTTTTTATAGGGTGGATTGCCGGAAGAGTTTCAAGAAAAAAGAAATATTATTAGATCTATAGCCGCAGCCTTCCTTCTGTGTAATAACGGTACCTTAAATAAAGCCCTTTTTAAATCACATTACTGCATGTAATTATCTCATATGATAAAAATTATCAAGTTTGACAGACCACCCTTCAGTAAACTTTCGGATACAGCTTGTAGCCTTCGATCCAGACAGCACAATAACTAGGCAGACATGACATTGAAAGAATAGTGAACATGCCATTTTTTGCGCATACCCGCCTTACTTGCCAGGGTACAATGATTTATCCGAATAACGACAATCTCGAGACTCCTGCAACCAAGGTTCTCAGGAGCCAGCGGACCAAAACAACAAAAAAGTAGCAGTGGATAGTGTTTTTATAACATCCTTTGAAAAACGAATATTAAACCTTGACGATTTATTGTCATGTGCTATAACAACCGACAAAAGCAGGCAATGATAAACAATAAATTCAATAATGTTAAAGAGTTATGTTGATTAGCCTAAATCTTCGATCTCCCTATATCATCTATAAAAAATTATCCTTAAAATACAAAACAATTAGGTTTTTATGCAGGCTGTAATATTTCAGACCTTAGGGGGCCTTGGCCTGTTTATATTTGGCATGAGGATTATGTCCGATGGCCTCAAGAAGGTCGCGGGCAAGAAATTACGTGCTGTTTTAAGTGCTGTATCCTCAAATAGGGTAATAGCATGCGTCACAGGGACAGTAATCACCAGCATAATTCAAAGTTCAAGCGCTACTACTGTAATGCTGGTTGGTTTTGTTGATGCAGGCCTGCTGACCCTCACCCAGGCGATTGGGGTTGTTCTGGGGGCAAATATTGGCACTACGGTCACTGCCCAGTTGATAGCATTTAATATAAGTAACTATGCCCTGCCAGTCATTGCAGTTGGCGTGCTTTTAAAATTCTTTATTACATCAAAAAAATGGCAACATAGGGGAGAGGTCTTACTGGGATTTGGGATACTTTTTTTTGGATTGGCTACCATGAAAGCCGGGCTTGCTCCTCTTCGAGGTGAACCTGGATTTATTGCCTTTTTAACAAGATTCCAGGCCCAAAACCTTAATGAGATCCTTCTCTGCGTCCTTGCTGGTGCTGCCCTCACAATGGCTGTCCAGAGTTCGAGCGCCACGGTTGGCATAACCATGGCACTGGCCAGTCAGGGGTTACTTAGCTTTGAGGGGAGTGTGGCCATGATCTTGGGCGAAAATATCGGCACTACCATAACAGCACAACTTGCAGGCATAGGCTCCAATATCAATGCCCGCCGGACAGCTATGGCCCATACCCTCTTTAATGTTCTTGGTGTTATCTTTATAATTTGTATTTTTCCCTATTTTGTAAATGCTGTTGTCTATCTAACTACTCATTTTCTATCTATTGGGCCTCCTGACCTAATTGTTGGGGCAGAGAAACCATTTATTTCCAGACATATTGCCAACGCCCACACACTTTTTAATGTAGTAAATGCGATTCTTTTCCTCTTTATTCTTCCTATTTTGGTTAAAGTCGCCATCTGGTTAACCCCTCGCGGAAAAGAGGAACACCTTGATGAGATCTATCATATTAAATATTTAGACAGGCGTTATCTTGATACCCCTGAAGTTGCATTGGTACAGGCAAGGCAAGAAATCATAAGGATGGGGGATGAGGCTCAAACCATGTTTGATGAAGTAACTGGGGCTTTAAAGATAAGAAATTCAAAGAAATTGGCTAAATGGAAGGATCGGGAAGATGTGCTGGATAATCTTCAAAAGGAGATCACAGATTTCCTTGTAAAGGTTATGCAACAGAATATCATTGTTGAGGAGTCCAGGGAAATAACCACCCTTATGAGGATGACCAATAATATTGAGAGGATTGGTGACGAAATAGAAGACGTTGCTGAGGCACTTGAGCGCATGATTGAAGACAAGCTCTATTTCTCGGAGCATGCGATTCAGGATTATGTGACCATATCTTTAGAGGCCAGGAAATTCCTCACCCTTGTTTTTGAAGGAATTAAAGAGGAGAATAAAAAGATAATGCCAAAGGCAGTAAAATTGGTGGAAAGCATTAACCAGATGAATGAAGAAATGAGATTGAGCCACCATGATCGATTATTTGATGGCACATGCGAGATAGATAGGGGTATGATCTTTAGTGATATTCTCAATGCCTTTGAGAAGATGGGCGCTTTTTGCTTTAATGTGGCGCAGGCAATAGCAGGTGTTAAATAGTAGAGATAAGATCTGGCAGATAAAGGATGATCCCTCCTCTTCATCATGGCTGGCAAGAAAGTTGGGGATATCAAAACTGCTTGCCTCCCTCCTGATACATAGAAACATCACATCAGCAGATTCAGCTAAATCCTTCCTTTTTCCAAAACTTGGGGCCTTAAGAGACCCATTCCTTTTCAAGGATATGGACAGGGCAGTTGAGTTGATACAAAGTTTTATTATAAAGAAAAAAAAGATAACAATTTATGGTGACTACGATGCAGATGGAATAACTGCTACATCTCTTCTGTATGATTTTTTCTCCAGATTAAAAATATCGATTTCCTTTTATATTCCACACCGACTTGAAGAGGGCTACAGCCTTAATGAAAAGGCAGTGAGAGAGATAGCAGAAGATGGTACGGATCTCATTATTACTGTTGATTGCGGTATCAGTTCTTTTTCAGAGATTGCCTTGGCTCAAGAGCTTGGGATGGAGGTCATTGTTACAGACCACCATCAACTTCCTTCAGGTTTTGAACCACTCTGTCCCACGATTAATCCTTTGAGGCCTGATTCCGCTTTCCCCTTTAGGGAACTTGCGGGAGTTGGGCTTGCCTTCTATTTAGCTATAGCCATACGGTCAAATTTACGGGGTACAGGGTTCTTTCAAAATAAGAGCGAGCCTGATTTAAGGCCTTACCTTGCCCTTGTTGCCATTGGCACAATTGCCGACATAGTCCCTTTAATAGAAGAAAATAGAATTCTTGTAAAAAGCGGCCTTACTGTGTTGACAAAATCCCGAAAACCCGGAATCAAGGAGTTATTAAGGGTGTCAGGCATAGTGAATAATCAAGCAATAACTACTCATGACATAGCCTTTAAATTAGCCCCGAGACTTAATGCAATTGGGCGATTAGGATCGGCAACAAGAGCGGTTCATCTCCTTACCACAGATGATGAGGCGGAGGCGTCTTCAATTGCCACTCAGATGGACACTCTTAACGCTCAGAGGCAGAAAATACAAAATGGAATTGTTTCAGAGTGCAGGGAAAAGATCGATACAATGGAGGACTTAGAAAGACACCGAACAATTGTCATCTCTAATCCACAATGGCACCGGGGAGTGATAGGTATTGTGGCTTCAAAGATTGTCGATGAATATTATCGCCCCACCTTCCTGTTTACTGATGAAGGAGATTTGCTGAAAGGATCAGGTAGAAGCATAGATGGATTTGATCTCTATAAAGCCCTCTCTGGTCTTAGTGATCTGTTAACGCAATTTGGTGGTCATGAATATGCAGCAGGAGTTACCCTTGAATCGAAAAATTATGAAGAGTTTTGTGATAGATTCGAGGAGCTGGCCAGCAAAAAATTAGATACAAAGGACATGACTCCAAAAATAGAGGTCGATACCAGATTAGGTCTGGAATCTATCAGCCCGCAGCTATTAAAAGATATTGAGATGTTGTTACCATTTGGTCACAAGAATCCCCAACCTATATTCTGGGCCGGTCCTGTAAAGGTTGCCTTTTCCACAGTGGTAGGGAACGATCATTTGAAACTCAAGATAAAAGAAAAGGGAATCAGTTTTGACTGCATTGCATTTGGTAAGGCTGCGTTACATCCTCTGGGGGGAAAATTATTGGATATTCTTTTTCATGTGGAGATTAATACATGGCAGGGAACAGAGTCCATTCAATTGGTGATAGTTGATTTACGGGTTAATTGAAGTTGTCCGTTGTTCCCGATATATCGGGATGAACGGTGAACTTAGAATTTATGAATCAGGAAATAACTTGGCAGCCTCTTCAATATCTTCAGGGGAGAATATAAAAAGGGATTTTTCTTCACCCTGGATAGCAGAGCCATAAATATAATTGATGTTTATTCCTTCTTTGCCAAATTTTTCTGCCATTTTGGCAAGGGAGCCGGGTTTATTATCAATAGCGAGGGCAATAACTGGCATCACATCAAAGATGTAATCCCCCTTTGCTAACAGATCAAGTGCCTTATCGGTCTGATCCACCAAGAGCCTGATAAGAGCAAAGTCTGCTGAATCTTTTTTCATTGATCCATAGCTGGCAGCAGGGGCAATCCTTTTAAGGGATTTTCCTCTGCCCCTGAAAAGTTCCTGCACATATTGAGATGCATCCTGAATGGTGAGTGCATCGATATTAATTCCAGCTTGGAACAAGGTTGTGGTAAGTTTTCCTAATTCCCCCGGGACATTCTGTAAAAAAAGTGATATCTCTGTTCTTACCATATTAAGCCCTAATTAAACGTTCCGGAAATTTTATCTGCCTAAGGCGGAAAATCATAAGCCTTTTAGTGGCGTTCTGTCTATGTCGTTCACATAAACCCATCACTCCATCACTCCAATACTCCATCTGGTGCGAAGCCCCGAACTTATCTCTCCCCCATGTACCCTTTCAAATACTTAAAAAATTCTGAGTCAGTTGAAAGGATAAGAGTGCTGTCTTTATCCATGGTCTCTTTGTAGATATCGAGTGTATTAGTAAAGGAATAGAAATCAGGATCTCGTCCATAGGCCTGGGCATAAATTTTTGTTGACTCGGCATCTGCCTTGCCCTTTATCTCCTGGGCCGTTCTATATGCCCCGGATGTTATCCTTTTCATCTCCTTTTCTTTGTCACCTTCTATCTTCCTGGCCTCTCCTTTGCCTTCTGACCGAAACTTCTCTGCTATCTGCTTTCTCTCGGCAATCATCCTGCCATAAACCGATCTTTGCACCTCTTCTACATAATTTAATCTCTTTATCTTGACATCTACCAGTTTTATACCGAATTTGGCCAGCTTTGGCTGTGCCTGCTCCATAATTCCCTTGGTAATTTCAGCCCTTCCTGTTTTGACCTCACCAAGAGGGCTTAGTTCCTTTACCTCATCCACTCCCGCCTCACGGATATCCAGTTCTCTGTTGGTCATCCTCACAGTTTCAATCAATGGATAAGAGGTAATAAAGTTCCTTACTGCAGGATCTATAATGTCATCAAGCCTGCCAAGACCAGCGACCACATTGTTGACTGTCTCAAAAAATTTGAGGGGATCAACGATCTTCCACCTTGCAAAGGTGTCTACCCATATAAAGGTCTTATCCAGGGTTGGGATCTGCCCGGGATCCCCATCCCATTCAAGGAGGTTTTTTGGAAAATAGTTTGTAGTATCAATAATAGGAAGCTTAAAGTACAAGCCAGGAGTTATTGTTGGTTTCCCGATAGCCTCGCCAAACCGGGTAACAACTACCTGCTCAGTTTCATCCACAACATAGACTGCCCCAAAGATAATAAAGATGATAATAATGATCACACCATAGATTATTCCTTTAAATTTCATTTCTCAGCCCCCTTCGCCATCCCTAAATTGAGTAAAGGGAGGACATTTTTTTGGTCTGCATCAATGATGTACTTGCTTCCCAGTTTTGGAAAAAGATCCTTCAAGGTCTCAAGATATATACGTCTTCGGGTTACATCCTTTGCCTTTGAATACTCGGCATACAGAGAGAGAAACCTGGCTGCATCACCTTTGGCCCTGTTGATCCTGTCAAGGGCATACCCTTCAGCAGCCTTGATAGTCTTTTCAGCATTTCCTTTGGCTGCTGGAATGGCCTTATTATATTCCTCCCTGGCCTGATACACCATCCTCTCCCTTTCTTGAGTTGCCTGATTCACCTCATTAAAGGATGGCTGGACTGGCTCAGGGACATTTGTCTTTTTCATCTCAATGGTGACTACATTTATACCGGTCTCTGCTCCATCTAATTCCTTTTGTAAAAGCACTTTAGCCTGGTCAGCAATTTCCTGCCTCTTGCTGATAACCTCATTAATGCTTCTATCTCCCACTACCATTCTCATGGTGGACTCAGTTAAATCCCTCAAGGTAGTCTTCACATTCCTGACCTTGAAGAGATATTTATAGGGATCCTTGATCCTGTATTGCACTATCCAGGGAACCACGGCTACATTCAGATCGCCGGTAAGCATGAGGGCCTCATTGAGATAGGTGCTCGACCTGGCATACTGAGTCCTCACACCGGCCCGTACGGTCCTCAGCCCGAATTCTTCTTTATAGACAAGCCGTACCTTAACCTTTGTTAACTTTTCTATTCCCCGTGGGAGTTTGAAATGTAGTCCCGGAGATGTTGTTCTAATATATTTACCAAACCTCTGTATTACACCCACCTCATTGACACCAATGGTATAAAAGGAGGAGGATAAGACAATTATGATGATTATTGCTCCAATTATAAGCCAGAACCCAGGAAATTTACCCTTTAGTCCCTTAAATTTATTAAGGATATCATCCATCTGGGGAGGATTACCTCCGCCGCCCTTCTTTTGCTTTTGTAGCTTGTCCCAGTCCCAAGGCATGATTTGTCACCTCTTATATAGATTATACAAGAATGATAATAGAAAAAAAGAGTTGCGTCAAGAAAAAAAATTGGTGATATTTGTTATACTTGGGTTAAGCGGTTCACGGTTCAAGGTTCAAGGTTCAGGGTTAAGCAATATCAACCTCCCAACTTACAAGGAGTTATAGGATATCCAGCAACGCATATCATTTCACCCATTGGATGACCCGCCCGCCTCGCCTGAAGGCGAAGCCGATGGCGGGCAGGTTGTTGCAACTGTCTGGAAACAGGCGTCAATGAACTGTGGCACAATGCCTTTACAACCTTGAACCTTGAACTGTGAACCCAGAACCGATCAATTTAGGTTATAGATATTTCAAGGATACGCATATGGAGAAGAAAAAAAAATCGACTACCTCTTTAAAGAGAGGGTCTCGCAATATATTGCGGGGGAAAAAAAATAATAATTTTGTGCAGCGCTTATCAGACCATGGCAACCCAACAGGGTGTACCCCTATAAAAGAGGTAATCGATACTATTTTTGCAACATCTGCTCTGCCCATAAATTTTGATGATATGAGGATCTGGAAACTCTGGGATGGTGTGGTTGGTAAAAAAATTGCGGAACATGCGAGACCCTTTTCGATTAAAAAAGGAATATTGCTGGTCAAGGTTACTGATAGCATATGGCTGCAGGAATTAGAATTCAAGACCGAAGGGATAAAAGAAAAACTTAATAGTAAGCTTCAAAGGAAGGCAGTAAAAAAGATACGCTTTAGAGTAGGTACACCAGGAAGTTAATAAGGGAAAAGATTGTTTATATTTTGCCACGGACAACAAACAACGGACAACCTACACTACTGAAAACCGCCCCTGCCCAAATAAAGGGGGAAGGATCTTTAGACCAGATTTTCCCAGAAGCCTTCCTTCAATCATTGCAAGCTTGGCATAAGAGGATGAGTTCGGGAAGATAATTTGAAGCCTTTTGGGCTCCACCTCCTGAATTCTCATCTTTGCAAAAATCTCAGTCAATCTATTTGCTGGATAAATCAAGGCCAATCTACCCCCTGGCTTGAGAAGTGTCTTGCCCGCAGTCAAAATATCATCGAGCTTCGTTGATAGCTCATGTCTGGCAATAGCCTTGCTGAAATCAGGATTAATCCGGCCGCTTTTTTGTCGTCTATATGGCGGATTACATAACACTACATGAGCAAATCCTGGGCGTATTGGAAGATGTCTCAGATCTCCCCGCATTATAGCAATTTTTTTATCTAATTTATTAAGGGCAATATTCCGCTGAGCCTGAGAAGCGAGCTCCTCTTGAAGCTCAATACCAACAATAAAGCCCACCTTCCTTTTGACCGCCAAAACCAGGGAGATGATCCCACAACCGGCACCGAGATCAACAACAATATCCTCACTCCTCACAGAGACAAATTCGGCTAAAAGTAAGGCATCGACAGAAAATCTATACCCCTGACGAGATTGGATAATTTGCAATTTACCATTTAGAAAACTATCTATTGTCTCATTTGCTTTCATACGCAACATTATAATTGTTTGGGGGTATAGACAGTCTCATAGGGATCTATTTTATTGAATACCAGTCCACTTAAAATCTTGGGATGAAAATAGGTGGATTTTCGGGGCATTATAAGGGAGTTTCCTGTTATTTCCAAAATCTGCTCGATTTTTGTGGGATTAACAAGAAATACCATCTGATAATTTCCTGAATGGACTGAGGAGAGAGCCACATTGGTGTTACTCTCGTATTGAATTATCTTTTCATTATCCAGATCATCCCTTTTAATGCCGAGTATTTGCTGAAATACAAGGCGAGACAAGACCAGAACATCAAGTTTTTTGATTGAGGGATGTATATCATCACCTATCTCTTTCCTGGCCTTCGATTTCAAACATAGTGAGTAGTAATTTTCAGCTCCTGAGTGGTAAAAACCAATAACGCACCTATTTTGTCCATATTTTTTTAATTGATCAAGAAAAACCTTTGTTACAGTTTTTTGGGTATTGGCTGAAAAAGGAAAGACAGAGATATCAAACCATTTTTTAGCAGAGGAAAGAAATTTTTCTATCTTGAAATCCGGGTAGAACTTAAATAACCGGTGAGATGGTAAAATTGTCAAACCCCTGTCAGTCATATTAGTCAAATACATCATGACATACTCATACACCCTGTCAAGCTGATGGTTACCATGTCTGGCCCTCATGAAGTTTCTAAAATTACGAGCTGATTCATAGCGATGATGGCCGTCGGCAATTATAATTGATTTTGATGACATCTTTGAAACGATATCCATTATAATTGAATCACTGATGATCTCCCAGATCTTATAGTAATATCCATCGATGTCCCTGAAGGATATTGCAGGAGGAGAATCAGTTATTGTCGCATATATACTACCAATTATATTGCCCTCATCCTCATAGAGACCAAACACCGGGCTAAATTGTGCATTGCATGCCCTCATCAGCCTTAGCCTGTCTTCTTTATGATAAGAAAATGTTCTTTCATGAGGCAAAATAACAGATGAGTCATTTTCTTCTATCCGTATCAGGGCTATAAATCCCCATCGAGTCTTTGTTTCTATAGTATCTGGCGATTCATATTCAATGGAGGTAAGATAAATGGAGGGAAATTGATGTCGAACAAGAACCTCCTCTGATTCCCATCTATTCAATAGATCCGCTGCCCTGGTATATCTATTATCCCAATCAGAATCACCCGTCTTTCTCTTTCCCAAAATAAGTCTGACAATATTATATGGATCCTTATTGTAGTAGACGTCCTGTTCCTTGTCTGAAATGATATCATAGGGTGGACACACGATCCTATCAATGTTTGGTATCTTATCAAAATTATAGGTCACTCCTCTGAAAGGAGCCACAATAGCCATATGTACAATTCCTTGATGTTAGCCCTAATAGAGCTTTACTTTTGATTATCTTATTTTATAAATTAAAATTATTATTATAAGATTAATGAGTAAAAAACAATGGTAGGAAACAAAAAAAATTATAATATTGTTATAGAAGGTGGCACCCTTTTGTCAATGGTTGATGGGGAAGAGCCCATAGATGATGCGAGGGTAGTTATTTCTGGTGATAGAATTAAGGAAGTCTCTGTCAGGCATAATAATTCTCTCCCTGAAACAAATGAAATTATATATGCCACAGATACCATAATATTGCCTGGACTCATAAACACCCATTGTCATTCTCCTATGGCGCTTTTCAGAGGTATGGCAGATGATCTTCCTCTTAAAAGCTGGCTCTATAAGCATATATTTCCAGCCGAGGCAAAATACATCAACCCGGATACAGTTTACTGGGCGTCTCTTCTTGCCTGTGTGGAGATGATCGCATCAGGTACTACTACATGTATTGACGGTTACTTCTTTGCCGATGAGATAGTTAAGGCACTACATAAGTCAGGAATGCGTGCCCTTGTGGCGCAGGGTGTTATTGATTTTCCTGCTCCTGGTGTTCCTGATCCTCAAAAAAACCTGGATGTTGCCTCGGCCTTTTTAGAGAGATGGATGCATTTCTCCGATTGTATTATACCAGGTATTTTCTGTCATAGCCCTCTTACGTGCTCGGAAAAAACCTTGCTGAGGGTCCAGGAGATATCGACCCAATTCGATCTCCCCCTTCAGACACACCTATCTGAAACCCAGGAAGAGGTCGAAGAAATAAAGCAAAAGACTTCTGTGAGGCCAGCTTTTTATTTAGATGAGCTTGGCCTTTTAAAGAGCAATTTAATTGCTGCCCATGCCATTTACCTGAATGAGGAGGAGATAGATCTTTTGGCTGAAAGGGAGGTAAAAATTGCCCATTGCCCTGAAAGCAATATGAAGCTTGGTTCAGGTATAGCACCAGTAGCACAGATGCTGGAAAAAGGCATTACCGTAGGCATTGGAACAGATGGTTGCGCTTCGAACAATAACCTTGATCTTTTTGCAGAGATGGATACTACTGCGAAACTGGCTAAGGTAGCCAACCTTGATCCAACTATTATTGATGCCCGGGCTGTACTTGCAATGGCTACCATTGGAGGAGCCAAGGTCATTGGATTGGAAAACAGAATAGGAACCATCGAACCAGGAAAAAAAGCCGATATTATTATCGTTGATACACACAGCCCCCATATGACACCCATGTATAATCCATACTCCCAACTCGTATATTCCGCTACTGGAGGAGATGTGAGAGATGTTATAATAAATGGGAATATAGTGTACAGAGATAGACGCTTCACAAACATTGACAGTGCAGAGATTATGGATAAAGTTACAAGACTTTGCCGGCGGATAACTGTTTGAAGATAGACGGTAGCATCATATACTATTCCTTAAAAGGTTTACGAAATCCTTTTCCCTTAGAGGATTCATTAAATTCCCTCAGCTGAAATGAGTTCTGCTACAAAACTTCCGACTATAACTTTACTCCTCATTTTCACCGGAATTTTTTGGGTATCTGCTGTGACCCATATTTCCAGTTTAGCATGCTTGCTTTTTTCAAATACACCACCAATATGCTTTAAGTCAGGCTCCACTAAAAAGGTATCATATGTTCTGTTTGCTACCGTGATTTTTTCTCTTTTTATTACAGTTGCTCCCCCTTCCACACATTTCTTTCCATCAGTAACCGGGATTTGGAGTTTTGTACCTACTTTTAGATCATAAAGGCGAAAGGCATAGAAAACAGACAGTGGGTCAAATGAACCAGGTTTTATCAAAACGGGTTTTGCCTTTTTCCCTTGGTTAGAATAGTGAGTCGTTTGTTTTTCCCAATTGAACGTAACGACGACATTTCTTTTACTTTTACCTCTCTTCTGTTTCTTATACAAGATTGAGTGGGTCATCCCTGTGTCTGTAAAGGCATCGATTCTGTCACGAACCTTATAGAAAAGATCTACAAATGGGTACGTTTTTGCAGTCATCACAAAATGATATGATGTAACATCCTGTATGGTCTCTATTGGAAGTATCTCAAGAACAGCCTCTCCAGCTGGTATAAAGCTCCATTTAACCTGAAAAGTCAGTTTTTCTCCAGGATGAAAAGGAAGTGCTCTCTCGAGGGCTGTAACACGTTCTGCAAAGCCGAGCGTCGTCATGAATACTATCGCGGTGAATATTACAAGCGATTGCACTCCTGCTCTTAGGCGATGACTATCCACAGACAATACTTGCATGCTTTGTGTCTTTTTATCTTCCCAACAGATAGTAGGAAATTGCTTGGAAAGCAGTGTAAAGTATGATAATAGGCGAAACCTGTATTTACTTTTTTTAAAAATTGGTAATTTCTCCAAATTGAGCTTTCCCTGTTAAATAGGGGTCCCTTTGGCCCGCCCTGGCGCGACGTAAGCAGTTTAGTTTATGTATTATTATTAAGCCTCAGATGCAGGCTTCAGTTGCCAGGTACCCATGAAATCAGGTCTGGGCCAGGGAAAATTTAACAGGGTGAAAATTTTAATCCGCTTTAGGAATAATCTCCTCTATCCTGTGCATTGAAAAAGGAGTATACACTGAATATCCATGATACACAATGAGAATACACATCACCTGAATTTTGAAGACAAAAAAATCACTCTTATCGGGACAGCTCATGTGTCCAGGGAAAGCGCTGATTTGGTACAGAAGGTCATTGAGGATGAAAAGCCGGATATGGTGTGTGTGGAACTCTGCGAATCCAGATATCAATCGATCATACAAAAAAGCCAATGGCAAAACACAAATCTTCTTAAAGTGATCAAGGAAAAGAAGGCCTTTCTCCTATTGTCCAATTTGATGCTCGCCTATTTTCAGAAGAAAATTGGACAGAAATTAGGCATACGGCCAGGGGAGGAAATCGTGCGAGCTATCCAGGTGGCCAAGTCGGTAGGAGCCCGTATTCATTTAGCTGACAGGGATATACGCACAACCCTATCCCGAACATGGCGTTGTATGGGCCTGTGGGCAAAGATAAAGTTGTTGTTCCAGTTGGTTACTTCAGTCGGGGAAATGGATAGCATCAAAGAAGCCGATATTGAGAAGATGAAAGAGAAGGATGTACTTGAGATGTTTCTTTCAGAAATCGGAAAATCTTTTCCTGAAATACGGCGCATTTTGATTGATGAAAGAGACCAGTACCTTGCTCATATGATCAGAACTGCACCAGGCAAAAAGATTGTTGCAGTAGTCGGAGCTGGACACATTCCAGGGATTCAAAGTTACTGGGAAAGACATATAGATTTGGATGCGCTGAACCAAATCCCTCCCAAAGGTAAGGTCTTTGGTTTCCTGAAGTGGGGTATTCCGGGTTTCATAGTTTGTTTGATTATTTTGGGTTTTTTCTATGCTGGAAGCTCTGCTGGCACCGATATGATCAAATGGTGGGTTCTGGCAAATGCTATCCTGGCAGGCCTTGGTGCAGCGATTGCACTGGGCCATCCGTTAACGGTTCTGTCTGCAATTGTCGCTTCTCCCCTTACATCCCTCAATCCATTAATTGCAGCAGGCTGGGTTGCTGGTCTGGTAGAGGTTTTGTTAGGGAAACCAAAAGTCAAGGATTTCGAGAGGTTGTCTGAAGATATATCTTCATTGAAAGGCTTTTGGAAAAATAAGATTACACGGATTTTACTCGTCGTGGTATTTACGAACATAGGTAGTTCTTTGGGAACTTTTGTAGCTATACCTCTGATGGTCAGGGTGTTTGCATAGAGAAAATCACTTGATGTTGGGCGTGATTCCTGCCATTTCATTGATTAGCAAGGATAGGCTCTTGTCTTATTCAAGTAAAAATTTTACTATGTATCTGGTTTGAGAGAAATGAAGTCGAAATCTAAGATTAAATCCCCATTACGCTGGTATGACCCGATTTTTTTGAATATATTTCCTCCGGTGGTCACTTTGTTAATCAAACTTCTATTGTATTCCTGCCGTGTAATTAAAGTGGAGGGAATGCAAAAGGAGATAGATGCACTTGCCAAATCGCAAGGAAGAGCAGTATATGCTACGTGGCATCAGCGGGTCATCTTTTTTGGCCGCCGCCTCGCCCACAAAAATCTGACGGTGATGATCAGCCAGAGCCGTGACGGAGAATATGCTACTCGGCTCGTGAGCCTGTTTGGTCACACAAATGTTCGTGGCTCATCAACAAGGGGAGGTTCTCTGGCCCTGAAAGAACTGACACAAAAAATCAAAGAGGGTGGCAGAGGCGGTATATTGGCAGACGGGCCCTTAGGCCCTGCCCGTGTAGCCAAAATAGGAGCCGTTGTTATGGCCCAAGAGGCCCAGGTTCCTCTTATCCCTCTCACCTGGGGGGCGGACCGATGCTGGATCATAAATTCCTGGGACCGCTTTCTGATGCCCAAGCCCTTTGCCCGGATTGTCATTTACTATCCTGAACCCATATGGATTTCCCCATCTGTGGGTAAGAAAGAACTGGAGAGCTATCGATGTCTCTTAGAAGAGAGATTGAATCAAGGAACCCGTTGGTGTGATACGCAATTTGGCCCTGAGAGACCTTGGCGCAAGGTCAAGGAAAAAGGTCAAATAGAAGTGGGCCCTCTTGACCTTACATCCGATCAGAAAGATAACCAAGATCTTTGAGCCGATTGCATCTAGACCCGGGCGTTGTTTCTGAAGCAAGGTAATATTAACTCCCAGATAATTAAACAGTTCGGCACGCAATCTACTTTAGAACACAAATTCCATTCTAAAAATGCTAACTACAAACTCTTTTAACTACCTTCTTGATTTAGCCTTTCGTAAGCAGTAATAATATAAAATTGAAGTTTTCTTAAAGGGAGGGAGGCCAATGAAAATGAAGTGGAAGCGACAAGTTGTCTATTTTGCCTTACTATGCTTGAGCTTATTAGTTATATACAGTTGCGTGAGCAAAAAGGATTATTTATTAAAGGTTGATGAGAGCAAAAAACTATCGATGGAGTTGGAGGAGTTAAAGTCTGGCCATAACATGCTTGAGGAACAAAAAGAGGCTTGTGATACACAAGTAATTGCCCTCCAGGGAGAAAAGAGTGATCTGGAAAAGATGAGGACACAGTTGCAACTCAAAACCCTTTCTCTGGAAAAGGAGAACGCTCGCCTAAAAGGGGATAATTTTGACCTGGAGGAGATTTTAAAGGCTAAATCAGATACCCTTAGTAAAAACATTGTAGACCTCAGAGACCATATTGCTGACCTAAAAAAGGAGAACAGCCTCCTGAAAGCAGAAAGTAAAGATCTGAGCCAGAATTTGGAAACCCTTCAAATAGATCTGAACAATTTTAGGGATCAAATTGTGGCTTTGCGGAAGAAAAATGAAGTGCTGCAATCCAAGAGCAAAGACTTAGAACGCCAGAAAGAAGAAGAAGTTTTGGCGATGAAAGGCACATACGAAAGTTTACTAGAGAATATGAAATCGGAGATAGAGAAAGGCAAGATTACAATAACGCAACTTAGGGGAAAATTGAAAGTAAATATGCTGGATGAAATTTTATTTGACTCAGGGGAAACTACTATCAAGCCTCAAGGTATTGAAGTATTAAAACGCGTGGGAAACATTTTGTTGAACGTGAAGGATAAGGCCATCAATATAGAAGGCCATACGGATAACGTTCCCATCGGAGCTGAGCTCAGCAAAAAATACCCTACTAACTGGGAACTCTCGGTGGTAAGGGCGACTAATGTAGCGAGATATTTGCAGGAAAAAAGTGGCATCAATCCCATCTTACTTTCCGCCACAGGTTATGGCGAATACAAACCTGTCGCCTCTAATGAGACCGAAGAGGGAAAGGCTAAGAATCGGCGGATTGAAATTGTACTTGTTCCAAAGGAAATCGTGCCAGTTTCAAGGAAATAGTGAAGTGATACAGAGGACATCTTTCCAAATATACTGGGGTTTAAAATTTGCATGAGAGATTCTGTCTTTTTGGAGGTATCTCCCTATTTCTCTTTTTAACGAAAAAATATGGATTTATGGAGGTTGTTCATGCCCCGTTTAGATACGCGTGATGTAAAAGAAATACTTGATATGCTGGAGGATGAGATTAACTTCATTTCAAAACTTGACAAGATAGAAAAGATGAAGATGAGAAGCAACATCAGAAAACAGGCTAATTGGCTCTTAGCGTGGAGCAATCCGACTGCAGAGATGATGTATCAGAGATTGGAGGAGAGACTTTCTGATGTGTTTTCTCTATGTTCTTACGGGTTTAGCGATAAAGTCAAGAAACTGTTGAAGGTAAAATCAGAGCGTTTGCATTCTAAATAGGCACAAGAAGAACTGAATCTTCTGCTTCTCTGATTGTAAATTGAAGAATCGATAGCCTGCCTGCAGATCTCTTGTAAAAGTATTTTAATATTCCAATACTATATTGCATCTATATATTGTATTACATTTGATTTGACATACAAAATATATTGTTTTATAGTATTGTCTCAATAAGCATCTTTTTTTCAAAAGTTACTCTCTGTTAAAGGGTGACTCACGATAAAAAAATGTGTTCTAAAAATGGTGTTCTCGTAAAAAGTCCTTTTACTTGCTCATGATGCCCAATTTGGGATTCATAGAATGCTTCGCTAATCGCAAAAAACTCTAACTAAGGGCCTGAGAAGGAGCATGTGTATGTCTTTTTTTGTCAAATGCCCAAAACAAAGGCCAGTTCAGGGGCGTTTCAAAAAGGTGCAGATGCACGGAGCAATAGAAGACAGGAGCACGTTGCTTTGCACCATTTTGAAACGGCCCACTACTGTGAATTTATAGGGCATTACAAAAAAAGACATACTCATGCTCCTCAAACCCGCCCGCCATCGTCCTGAACTACGGGACTCAGGTGAGGTGGGTGGGCAGTTTGGCGATTTTAACGCTCAGCATTTCATGAATCACTTTCCAACAGTGGCCAAAATTGCTCGCAAAAGTCTTTTTACGAGTTTGTCAAAATTACCAAGATAAATCTTATAATGGGATAAAGTCATATTCATTTCGGGCTTTTGTGCTCTGCCCCACGAAAAAGCAAAACCTGATGTATTGAGACAAACTAGTCTCCATTCAGCGCAGAAGAAATTTGAATCGGAGGGTATGATGGCATTTTCAACTTCCTTGACTGGGGAAAAGACCAGAAGGATTTTCTTGGTATTTTTCGCCTTAGCTTCTCTTTTGCCCTTTCTGCTTATACTATTTGTTATCTTTCAGTATGTCCTTCCTCTTCTCGCGCCAGACCAGATAAAAAGCCTGAGAGAAATATTTACCTATAGTTTTATGGCAGCACTCTTAATTCCCCTTCTGAGCTTTTTCCTGATGTCTCGATGGATTGGCTCACTGGAAGCCTTCACAGAGGATGTCAAATCGAAATCAGCCCAGGTGATTAAAGAAGAAAAGGAAATTAAGGAAGAAAACGAGATCCTCACCCTGATCCGTTACTTCGATGCCATTTTCGAGACAGCGACCAACCAGTTGGCTGAGCGTGCCCATCTAAAAGAGATGCTGTTTAAGTTGATTGCTGTGGCTTACGATTTGACAGCGGAGCTGGATTTTGACCGGCTGTTTCCTCTCATCATTGGAAAAGTAACAGATGTTATGTCGGCTGAGAGGACCAGCCTTTATATTATAGACTGGGAAAAGCATGAACTCTGGACAAAAGTGGCTGAGCATGTCGAGCAGATACGTCTACCACTTGGGAAGGGCATAAGCGGTCGTGTAGCCGAATCGGGTGAGGTGCTCAATGTTGTGGATGCCTGGGAGTTACCATATTTTGATCGCACCTTCGATCAGGAGCATCAATTCCGAACCAAGTCTGTCTTATGCATGCCCATAAAAAACCACGTCGGAGAAAGGATAGGAGTTATCCAGGTAATCAACAAGACAGGCAAAGAGCGATTTGACTCTGAGGATGAAATTTTTTTAAGGGCCCTAACCTCCCAGGTAGGCATTGCCCTGGAGAATTCACTTCTGATCGAGGAACTCCTCCTTTCTTTCCAAAGCTCGATCAGCACTCTGTCTGCCGTGGTAGACGCCAGACACCCCTTGACAGCAGGCCATTCTCAGCGGGTAACTGATTATTCTCTGTTGATTGCCAAGGAAATGGGTATGAGTAAAGATGAAATCGAGACGCTGAAGTATGCAGCCATTCTTCACGATATCGGCAAGATCGGCATCAGGGATGAGGTCTTGTTAAAAAATGGCCCGTTTACCCCCGAAGAACGGGCTGAGATGAACACCCATCCTGTGAAGACAAAGGCCATCCTGGATAAATTTCATTTTCCCAAGGGCCTGCAAGACGTCCCGGATATAGCGCTTCACCACCACGAGAAGGTCAATGGTCAGGGCTATCCGGATGGGTTGACTGGTGAACAATTGCCCCTGGGGTCAAAGATTATGACAGTGGCAGACGTATTTGACGCCTTGACCTCCAGAAGGGATTACCCCAAGTATGACGCAGGTGAGACCTTAAAGGGTGACCCTATGCCTCTGCCAAGGGCCATTTCTATTCTCGAAAAAGAGGCAGGCTCCCACTTCGATCCAGACGTGGTTGCCGCCTTCCTGCGCTGCCTGCCCCAGGCTCTTATGCTTTACAGGGGAGATCACTTCCCCACAGAATATGTGGATAGTACGATCCGCTCCTTGGCCCCAGATCTGCTGCCCTAATTTTTTTCCTGTGCTGAAAAAAGAACATTGGTTTTAAGCAGCCTAAGCAGTTGCGATATTTTTATTGTAAGATTTCCTGGGAGTAGTTACAGCGGTGTCCTGCATATTACTGAGAGGTATTGGAGAGATTTAGGGCACTATTTTTCTGCTGGCGTTACTAGTAGTTCGTATCATTAAAAACTTTACAAATGAGAATGTTTTTGGTATAGTTCCTTCAAAAACAACGGAGGGACTATGCCAGGAAAAAGCCGAAGGGCAAAATTACATTTAGATGAAGGACAGCA
>Ga0315541_1000396_pt1 | contig 46293 bp, 92 predicted proteins | sample SalMarSW160190MG_FD_203095 | JGI IMG/M metagenome (GOLD analysis project Ga0315541, IMG submission 203095) | Salt marsh sediment microbial communities from the Plum Island Ecosystem LTER, Massachusetts, United States - Salt Marsh Sediment SW1601-190 ...
ATTTAACTATCCTGAGTATCATAAAACTCCGAGAACGAGGGGAATTGATGCTCAATTACGGAGAGCCGGAGTTTCAGAAGCAGAAATTAGAAGATTAGGGGGAAAGTAATGGCTGAATTTACACTCCCCTATCGAGGAATAAACAAAGGTGCAATTGTAGATAAACAACCTCCTGCAACAAGCGGTTATATGAATAATGTGCGTCCGAGAGATGTGCTTGAAAATCGTTTAAGAATTGGTCAACGTCCTGGATTAGATAAGTGGGGAGATGGTGATAGAATTGGTGGGGCTTCATTTCCTATAGTTGCTATTTGTTCAATTACAATTATTGATTAGGTGATTAATGGCTGCAAAAAAAATATATTATGATACCAGTGTTACTGGTAATTCATATCCGTATGGAGGGGTTTATTGGGGTTTTCAGACTTTCACTACAGTGGGTGCTTTTACTATTGCTTCTGTGAGATTACCCTTTAAAACTTCCAAAGCTCCTGGAACTGTAACAGTGAGTATAAAGGCTGTTGATGGTAATAGTGAGCCAACGGGTGCAGACCTTGCAGTAGGAACAATTGATGGGGATTCATTTCAATCAAGTTTTAATTGGGAAACTATAACTTTTAGTACTGCTTATGCTTTAAGTGCTTCTACAGAATATGCAATTGTTGTTAGAGCATTAGATGGTGATGGTGGTGGTGGTGGTACTGCTTCTTTTTATTGGGGAACTGATGTAAATGGTGGTTATGCTAACGGAATGACAGGCCATAGTACGGACTCAGGCGTAAATTGGGACTCCAGTTACAATACTTGGGATGCTGGGTTTGAAACATATTCTGGAACTCAGCAAATACCCGTTGATAAAATTTATTCTAAAAAACTTATAGCTGTTGGAAATAGAGAATTTTGGTATGAAGATTCTGCTGGTAGTATGGCAGAATTAGCTGCCGCAAATAACGATATTGATGCTAACGCTCCTTTACAAATTTTTGAGGCATTTCAAAAAGTTTTTGTAGTTAATAAATCAAATCTTAAAGTAGCTGATTTTGGAAATGTAAAAATAACTACTGCGAATGTTGGCTCTCACCCACCAGATAAGGGAAATATTTTAACTGGGGCTTCTGGTGCAAAAATGGTAGTAGATTATGCCACTACTTTAACAAGTGCTTGCACTATTTATGGTCAAAGAATAACAACCACTACATTTCCAGATAGTGATACTATTACAGGAACAGATGATGATGATAACTCTATATCATTTACACTAAATGCTGCTGAAGTCGCTGGCCCTCATTGGTACGATTGGACTGTATATGGTGGGAGTACAACTTATGGAGTGATGCCAACAAAAGCCACGTTAGGTTGTTTGTATAGAGGCAGAGCAGTTTTATCTGGTAATTCACAATACCCTAATCAATGGTATATGGCAAGAATAGGACATCCCTGGGACTTTAATTATGATGGGTTAGACGCTCTTTCTGCTGTTGCAGGTAACAATGCTGATGCTGGTGAGATAGGGGATATTGTAGTTGCTTTAATCCCATATAAAGATGACTTTATTGTATTTGGCTGTGCCAATACTATGTGGGTTATGGTAGGAGACCCCGCTTCTGGTGGAAGTATAGATGAACTTGACTTAACTGTAGGAATATTTGGTTCTAAAGCCTGGTGTTTTGATTCTTCAGGTAATCTTTATTTTTGGGGAACTGGTGGGATTTACGTTTGTCCTTATACTGGTGCAAGACCATCTAAACCACAACTTTTGACTGGACTTAATTTACCTAAGTTAATAAAAGATGAGGCGGTAGATGTAACTACTCATCGAATAACATTAACTTATGACCCATATCGAGAAGGAATTTTAATTTTTATAACGAAGTTATCTGATGGGTCAAATTCTAACTATTGGTATGATTTGAAAACCGAGGGATTTTTTCCGGAATCTTACCCCAAAGTATGTGGAGTATATTCAGCGTTTTATTATAATTCAACTGATAATACTAAAAAAGATTTAATTTTAGGTGGGTTTGATGGATATATGAGAAAATATTTGGATACTGCCAAAGATGATGATAGTGGAGATTCTAATACTGCAATAAGTTCATATCTTACGCTAATTCAACAGTTGGGGGATGGGGAAGATATAAAAGGTAAACTTACTTCTCTAACAATTACTACAGCAGGAGGGGCTTCGGGTTCAATTTTTGGTAATACAGATAAAGTAAGTTATGAATATCATACAGGAGATGATGCTGAAACTGTATTGGAAAATATTATGGATGTTGCTACTGCAAGAGAAAGTGGCACAATTGATAATACTGCTGCAACAGGTGTCGCACCTGGCAGACAAAAAAGGATTCGTAAAAGATTAAGAGGACATTTTTTAGGATTGAAATTATTTAACTCAACTGATACCCAGACTTGGGCAATAGAAAAAATAACGGGGGAAATTAAACCTGCCGGAAAAAATTAGGAGTTTATTATGCCAATTGGTGATATTTTAGCAAGTTTTGAAAAAGCACAGGAGACAGCAACAGCAGCTAATCAAAAACGTTACGAACAAGCATTAGCTATTTATGATGAAATCATAGGACGTTATGGCCCTGGTGGAACTTTTATGGCCGGTGCTGAGGCTGAGTTAGGTCGAGTAAAAGAAAGAGATGTATCTGCTGAAATGGCTCATAGTGTGTCAACTGGTATGTACGGAACTACTCGACCAGGAACAGCAGGTAGACGTTGGGAAGCTGAAGTTGGTGCTCCTTCACGATTGAAATTAGAAGATTTGAGAATGGAGAGACTTTCTCAGGCTCAGATTGGCAAAGCAGGAGCAGTTGAAAGAGTTGAAGATACTTATCCTGATTATTCTATGATGGCTGGTTTAATGTCTCAAGCAAGTGCTGGTAGTGCTGGTGGTGGGTATGCTCCAAGTACGGGATATGAAATGGGGACTCATCCCTGGGAATCAGGTTTTATGGGTGGTGGATTTGGTGTATCTCCAACATTAGGCGGGCCAAGTCGTGTTGACCCATCTACTACTCCAGATAAAAGAACTCCTGGCCCATACGGGCCTGTTGCTGCTTCAGAACCAACTGTTGCCCCAAAACCAACTGCTGCAAAGAAAAAAATTCCAACTTTTGAGGAGTGGTCAGCACAAACTGGTCGCACAAGCACCAAGACTTACTCAGCAGTAGTGGATGTGTTAACAAAAAGTGGACAACGGTGGGGAGGTTATAAATAATGTCCCTTGTTCCACCAATAAAAGATAATGATTGGTCGTCTGTAAGGCAGGCTATACAAAAAATAGCTTCTATTAAATTAGGGTCAAAGGCTTTTCCTACATTTGCAGGTTTAACTTTTACTGGATTAACTGCATCGAGATTGATTGCTACTGGTGCAAGTAAAGCGTTGGAATCGGTTGCAAATTTGGCTTCCTGGATAGCTGGAACTTCTAATCAGATTACAGTGGCAAACGATGGTGATGGGACTATAACATTATCTTTACCTCAAGATATTCATACTGAAGCATATCCTTTATTTGTAAACACTAATACAGCTTTATCTTCAATGATTATGACAGGTGGAGCTATATCAGCAGGAACTAACGCAGGAACAATTAAGGTTGCTGCTTTGACTGCTATGTTACGGACAGGTACAGGAGCAACTGACCCATTGGTTAAAATTACTTTAGCAGAGCAAGATAATATAACTTTAGCAGCAGTAGATACGTTTTATAATGTTCTTCTAACTTATGGAACTCCTTGCACTATTGCTACTTCAACTGGTAGTGGGAATGGTGCTAATATAATTGGCATAGGTCATTGTCTTAAAGAAACAGATGGTACGAGACATTACGCTGATGCTGGTTTAAGATTAAGTGATGGTATAAGAAAACTTCATCAAAGAGCCTCACATTTAAGACTCATCGAAAAAGATGGTGGTGGTGCATTGGTAAGTGACCCAGGTACACGGAATCTTTATATAACTGCTGCACATTTTCATCGAGGAATTAATAGTTATGATTTTACATTAAAAGATACTTCTGCAAGTCCAACACCTGATACATTTGATTATTACTATTATAATCCTGATGGTTCTGCTTGGGTAAAAGATGATAATTCAGAAAATCATTATACACAAATAGATAATGTTCAGTATAATAAAGTTGATACAGGTATAGGTTTAGCAAATCTTACATCAAATAAATATACTACGAATTGGGTTTTTGTTCGTCCTGATGATGAACATATTATAGTTGTATATGGTAGAACTAATGGAACTTTAACGGCAGCACAGAATGAAAGTATTCCCCCATCTTTACCTGATGTTATTGGAAAGATGGCCATTCTATTATGTAAGATAATAGTTCGACAAGGTTCAGATACGCTTATATTTGAGAATGTAGAATATTTTGTTTTTACACCAGATATTACAGTTGACCATAATGAATTAGCTGGATTGCAGGGTGGTGCATCTGATGAATATTATCATTTAACATCTGCGGAGCATACTTTAATTTCGGCTGTTGGTGGACTTACTCCTACTGATAGTAATTTTATAGTTGGAAATGGGTCAACTTGGATAGTTGAATCTGGTGCAACAGTGCGAACATCATTAGGCTTAGGAACAGGAGATAGTCCAACTTTCGTAACTGGAACATTTACTGATTTAGTTGTCGATACAAATCTGTTTAAGACAAACAGCGCTACCAACTGCGTAGGTATAAATGTAGCTGACCCGATTTATTCCCTTCATTTACTGGGCGATGCTTATTTCAAAGGCCCTGACGGAGACCCTGGAGATGCTCCGACGGCATTTACGTTTTTGGGTGGAACAGGTTATGCTCAAAGTAAGGGTGGGCCAATATCTATTAGGGCTGGTGACGGGGGCGATGGTTACGAGGAACCTGACGAAGCAGCTGGCGATGGTGGTATTCTTACATTAGGCGGAGGAATTGCTGGCACTAATATGGGAGGTGGCCCAGGTGTTGATGGTTATGTAGATGTAGTTACTGATATGAGATTTCCCGCAGGTGCTCGGCTGGTTTCAAGTGATTTTCTTGTCCCTTCGGGCAGCAGGATATTGCTAACCGAAGCAACTACTTCGGATATAGCGATAGGCAGTTACGGCACTCGGTCTATGTATACTGAAGGCCAAGCCGCAAATCAGTCTTTTGTGCATAGCTATTTTACTAAAACGGGAAATGGTGGGGATACTTGCTATATTCAAATATACGGAGTTGGAACATTAGCAAGCCAGACAAATTATGAAAGAACCTTCTTTGGTTATATCGGTTCTGGCACTCCTGCAAATCGTGAAGTGCGTTTATGGAGTGGTGCAGGTGGAACAGGAAATGTTCGACCTATTAAAATTTACACAGGCGCAAATACAGACCAGTTAGTTGTTGCGACTGATGGTAAAGTTGGTATTGGATTGGCATCCCCTAAAACAAAACTTACAATCGAAGGAGTTTTGACTTTAAAAGAGCAAGCAGCAGCAGATGGTGATAATGCAAGTTATGGACAAATATGGGTAAAGACCGCAGCACCTAATGAATTGTGGTATACAGATGACGGGGGAACAGACCATCAAATTGCGTTTGTATAGGAAATAATAATGGTATCAATTACATACACGATTTCGAGTGAAAAATATAATGAATATAAGGGGGCTTTTTTAGTTGCTCATCCTATTCCTAAAGATGTGGATGGTAATCCTACTATGAATGAAAGTGAGTGGATAAAGAGGTGGGGTTTTATACAATTCAAAAATGCTTACGAGTGTGGTATGAAGATGTTGGCGGAACGAAATGCTATTATAGATGAATCAATTATAGAATAGGAATTAATATGGCTATTAAAAGAGAATATACCCCTGTAAAAGCTTTAGGAAGATTGGCTCAATTGGCCGGAGAAGCTGAAGTTGCTAAAAGAGAACAAGGATATGCTCAGCAGAAATTAATGGCTCGATTACAAGCAGACCAGCAACGAAAAAGATTAGAATTTCAAGCAGAATTAAGTTTTGAAACATTTAAACGTTCTAAACTTTGGGAACTTGAAAAAATGCAGTTGCGTTCTCAAAGTGAATTTGCTTTAAAGGAAAAACAATGGTTACGAAAACAGGAAGAAAAGCAAGCCAAACTTAAAAAACTCGATGAAGCAAAGCAACAGGGGTATATAACTGATGATGAATATAAAAGGATTTGGGCTGAAGTTGAAACAGGTGTAAGATTGCCAACTCTTAAAGTTGAAGATAAACGAGAAAAATTGGAGGCAGATTATAGTTATTATTTAGGTATAACAAATACCTTTGAAGAAAATGCAGATATTAATCCTGGATTTGGTAAAACAATTGTTCCTCTTGCTGCTGTGGATAAAAAAGGAGAACCAGTAAGAGAAGCAAGTCCAGAGGAAAAGACTTTGTATGATTATGCTAAAGGTCGTTTAGATAAGTTGAGTCCAGTTTTGGGTGCTGCTGTTCCAGAACAAACATTAACCACAGATGATGAGAAAAGATTATCTGCTTTGAGTGAAACAGATGGAGCTAATTTCCGAAGGATATTGGAGGAAGGAAATCCTGAAAAAATTAAAATAGCTCTAAGTAGATTGAGGGCAAGATAATGGGAATGTTTGACGATTTGGTTTCTAAAGGAATGTTCGATGATTTGGTTGAAGCACCTGTAAAACCCATAGAATTTGGTGAGGCTTTTGTTGAAAAACCTATGGAGAAATTTCCCTTTAGTCCAATCGGTGCTATTAAAACTGCTGATTTAGTGGCTTCGTCTAAAAGAATAAGAGAAAATGATTATGAAACAACTAAACAAATTGAAGCAGCAAAAACACCAGAAGGTAAATTACGAAAAACATCTTTACAAGCAATGTATTCAAGATATTCGCCAACAGCTTCAGAAATATCTGCACTTGAAAGAGTGGAACTTGGTATAAAAAATAAACCAGATACATCTTTAAGTCCATTAGGAAAGAAAGACCAACAAAGAGATATTAAAGTTCTGACAAAATATTTTGAAGATATGGCAGAGAAAGAAAAGAGAGGGTATTCTTTGTGGGGTAAAGTTGGTGCAATAACTTCAGCTATGCCTGCTTTTATGATTGAATTTCTTTCTACTGGTGGTATAAAAGCGTTAGGTTCTAAAGTTGCGAGAGAAATGGGTGAGAAAGTCCTAAAGGAATCTGCTAAAAAGGGAGTAGGTAAAATAGCATTAAAAACTGTTGGATTTGCTGCTGGTGCTGGGGCAAGGGCATTAGCTATGCCTCATCGTGGAGCAGAAGCTATTTTAAAACGTAGATTGCCTACAGGAATGGGTGTACAAAATGGTGAGCTTATTTTAACAGGGTCGGAAGAAAATAGATGGACTTCACTTTGGAAAGGAATGGCTGACCATTATATTGAAATAGCAAGTGAGGAAGCTGGTGAAGTAATTGCTCCTTATGCAAGTCATTTATTTAAAAAACTCCCATTTGTGGGTAAACTTGTTGGAGCTTTACAAAAGAAATGGTTAAGTAAATTTCCGCAGAAAACTCCTGAAATGTTTAATAAACTTTTAAAGAAGGGTGGATTTCACGGTTTATTAGTGGAGATGAATGAGGAAGATATTGCCTGGGTAACAAGAGCTATATTAAATATTGAAGATTTTGGTGCTGGTAAAGATACTACTATTGGTGAAAGACTTTTAGCTGGATGGGAACAGGATAGAGAGAATATGCTTGCTGAAGCTATCTCCTTTTCTATACCTGGAATTATGCGGGGAATGTTAGCTAAAGCCCCACCTACAAAGGAAGAAATGCCTACTCCACTTGTACCACAATTTGTAGAAACAGCAGAAGGAATAATAGGTTTTGAACCTGAAGAATTTGATGTTCCTGAAGTAAGTCAATTAGCTAATCAAAGTGGTTTAGGATTTGATGAATCAATAGACTTGCTTGATGATATACGCAATCCATATACTGTAGCTCTTGAAGATAAACGAAATAAAGATGGAGTTGTAAAAGCTACAACAACTACTCTTAAACAATTTAGTAAGAAGAAAAAACCAAAAACAACTGTAGGTGAACTAAAAGAATCCATAGCTGGTACTATATTAACTCCATTTTCTATGAGACATTGGAGGATTAATCGATTACTAAGACATCTTGATGGTGGTGAAGATGGGGTGTTGACCAATTTGATTTGGAAGCCAGTTAAAAAAAGTGCAATAGCAAGTCATTTAAGACGACAAGACCAGAGCCAGCAGTTAATAGATTTATTTACTAAAAGTGATTTGGATGTGGCCCATCTTTTAAATAAAAGAGAGAGAATAAATGATAATGTAATCCTTACTCCTGAGCAGAAAATTGAAATTTATATGGCAACAAAAGATAAAGGAAAGATGCACCATTTGAAAATTGGAGGATTCCGTTCTTATTTTGAATCTCCAGTAATACCTAAAATGTTTCGGAAGGAAGCACAGAAATTAAGTGATAAAGATATAAAAGATGTTCTGGAAAAACTTACAGACCAGGAAAAACAACTTGGTAATACTTTAATTGGTATTTATAAAGACCAGCGTCCAGAAATTGCTTATGTTTATCAGCAATTAACTGGTAAAGAATTAGGAGATATTGAAGGATATTCTCCAATACGGGTAGAGGGGGATTATATTAGTTTGCAAGATTATGTTCAAGAAACTTTAACCCGTGAGTATAAGGTAAAAAAAAGAGGAGTGCGTCGGGCATTTACAAAAGAAAGAGTAAATGCTCGTAATCCTGTGCGTTTGGGAGCTATTACTAATTTTATTAATCATACTCAAGCAGTTGCACATTTTAACGAAAGTGCATTAATAGGAAAAGATGTTTCAAAGTTACTTCATAATCCTAATGTTCAATATGAATTAAATAAAGCTACTAATCAACAAGGTTCTAAGATTTTGAATAAATGGCTTGAAGATACTTTATCTGAATCCCCTATGAGAGAGATTACTTACTTTGGTAAAATGCTTATGAGTATGCGAATAAATGCTGTAGCTTCTATGCTTGGATTAAATGTGCTTACAATTATGAAACAGCCAGTATCTACATTTATGGCTGCTGCTGAATCTCCCAAAATGATAGGTCATTTGTTTACAAACTTTGCATTGCTTGTTAGACCAGGTGGTAGGAAAGAATTAATTAATTATGTGAACTCTCAATCTAATTTAGTAAAAACTCGTAATATGGAGAGGGAGCTTAGAGAAATGTTTCTAAAAAAGAGAGCAGCTTTAAAATTAAGGGGTAAGAAAACTCTCTCAGAAACAGCTTTAAGTGGTATTCGATATATGGATAGGACTACAGTGGCTTTGGTTTGGAAATCTGCTTATGATATGGCAAAAGCTGACGGAATGTTAGAAACTAACGCTAAAGAATATGCTGATAGTGTTGTATCCCGAACTCAACCTATGGCTGGTGTTGAAGATTTACCTACATTTTTTAGGGGTGGGCCATTAGAAAAATTATTTTCTACATTTATGAATCAGATAAATCAGAATATAAATTATTGGAAATTTGATATATTTGAGGAGGCTAAAACTGCAAAAATATCTTCTGCTGAAGTGAGTTATAAAGTAATGATGTCGCTAATTATTCCAGCATTATTAATTGGAATGATAAGTAGGGGTAAGCCACCGGATTTAAAGAAAGCAGGTATAGATTTGGCAGCTTATGCAGTAGTTCCAATATTTTTCTTTGGTCAAATACTTTCTTCAATAATGCAAGGATTTTCACCAGAAGGAACTGTTGCTACTCAATGGACTTCTGATTTAAATAAAGCTTTAACAGCAAAGAAACCAGCAGCTAAAGTTAAATATGGTATTCGTGCAATAGCAGAATTAACTGGTATTCCCGTTGTTCAGCCATTAAGAACATTTAATGGAATAATTGATATGTATCGTGGAGATACAACTGACCCAAAACGATTGATTTGGAGTGCATACTATTTAAAAGAAACTCCGGTTGGTGAACCTCTTAAACTTCCGAAAAGGCGAAAGACTTTAAGAAGAAGGAAAAGGACAAGATAATGGATAACAGAACTGACCACGATATTTTGATAGCGGTTGAAGTTAGACAAATAGAATTAGAAAAACATTTTGAAAATCATCTTTCTCATCATCGAAAACTTTCGTATGCCTTAGTAGCTATAGCTGGTTCTGCATTTATAGCATTAAGTCTTGTTACTATTAATCTTTTGACGTTGATTTAAAATAACCGCTTCTTCTTGGACGTTCAGTATGTAAACAACATAAAGAATGAGGAAAAAACATATCTTTTGGTATTCTATCTAATATATTAAATAATGGAGTTATTTTACTAATAGTTGAATCAATATAACCAATTTTATCTCCAGTAAATGAAACGGCCCAATTTTTATTTTTATTTACTGCTATAACAATAAATTTATAGCCTACAATTTCAAAAACATCTCCACATTTCATTTCATTCTCCTTATTTTAATTTCAACCTCTAACTTAAAATAACAAAAAAGTTAGATAAAGTTGCGTTAGTTACTCTTTGTAATATGTGTTGTTAATTTTGCTATAGAAATATGTTCTTGAACATATCCATCAGGCCACACATCCAAAGCTATCAAACCAAACTGCACTTTTCGAGTACATTGTCTTGCTCCGAATTTAGTACCATAGCTTTGAAGTGCAGGTATGGTAATTGCTACACAATCTTCTAATCTAAAAAAACAATATCTATGAGTATGTGCTCTGATTATTACATCAGCTTTTGGTTGTTCACCAGTTATAGCCCATTCTCGATTATCTATTACTTCATTATATAAAGAAGTAAATGGATTTTTAGTGTTTGATTGCTTATGTTTTAAATCAAAGACACAACCATTAATATTTTCCCATTCGTGAGAACCAATTTTGATACCAAAATGTGTGGCTATATCCATTTCAAAATCCTCTGAAGTCCCTGTATGATAAGGTGTTCCAAATACCATTATCATTCCATCGGCTTTAAGAAGTTCAATAGCTTCAATTGCCATAGTAGTTTGAACTTTTCTATCGGTAGTAATAAGTTCTGTTCCACCAGAGCGATAACCTGTACCATCAATTAAATCACCCATTAGAAAAACTTTATTTATTGGTTTAAATTTTTCAACTTCTTTAATATACCAATTCCAACATTCCTGCTGCATTAGTGCATATTTATTTCGTATTCTATGTTCTTCTGTTTTTGGATTAGGTTGAAATTTATATTGAAAAGCTGGCGGTGTAAGTCCTGTGTTAGCCCCGCAATGCGAATCGCCAAACAATAATACTCGCACAGGTTTAATCTGAGCAGCACGTTTGACTTGAGAGTAGGTTAAACCAGTTAATTTAGCAATCTCTTTGCGAGGAATATTCAATCGTAGATATTTATATACTTGAGGGTGCATTATATCTCCTTTAATTTATCTACTGGTTTTTGACTTAGCATTTTATCCTTCCAATCCTAAATGTAATTTCAAATAATAAATTATACGTTCAAGAGTTGGAAATGTAATCACAGTTATACCTTTACCTATAGCAAATTCTTTCTCTATTAATCTCCCACCCTGAATTTTATTATCATCAAACGGAGTAAAAATAATTAATATATCACATTTATTAAGAATAGCACAATCAACATTAAGAATTTGTTCTTCAGTTATATATCCACTATTGTATGCTTTATAAACAAAATTCTCGTGCTCTGCAGGAACATAGAAATCTATATCTGGAAATTCTTTACGCAATCGCCCAACTATCAATTTAATGCGATTACAATTATATTCCATATCTGCTTTAGTAGCATCCTTGCCTTTTGGCCCTCGGATTGAGTGTGAGACGTAGATTCTAATGAGAATCACCTCCTTTTGCAAAATTTTAAAATTTTTAATGCGTCTTTTCTTCTTACAATTAAAAAAGGTAGAGTTTTATTTAAGAATTTTTCCAATTGAATAAACTTTACATTGTGTATTCACTATTATTTGGGTCAAAGTAAGTTTCATATATTAAAGCGTGGAGAAGGATATTATAGTTTCTATCGTCAATTAGCTTTTCTTCCCACCAGTTTAGAGGTCGCACCTTACCTACTTGAAGGTCATTTAATCCTTGCACAATAGAAGCCCTATGTTTTAGCCAATTTCCTCGTAATGCTTCAATAGAACTAATACCATCTATATTTCCTTGCAGCTTAAAATTGGCTAACTTATCACCACCTTGACTATAATCTGCTGATTTACTTCCCAAAACTGTTTTTATTCTATTAATTTCTTTTGCTAAGAATTTATCAAAATCTTTAATATTCATTTTATTTCTCCATACTTCTTATTAGATTTTCTTTTACAGCGTCTATATGACTTGCTGTAAAAACTAATTGTGCTTTTGCGTTCCATTCATCAAGATTACCAGTTCTTAATTCCTTACGAAATAAAAGTAATTCTTCTTGTATTTTTGTTAAATAATCTATAAACGTTTCTTTTTTAATGTCAGCAATCATTACCGAACCTCCTCTAATGTTCTGGAATCTAAATCTGATATTACTCCATTTTCTCTACGTTTCTTATTTTCGTATTTACTAATAACTATTCTATATAACTCCCGTCCAACACAACTTAAAACTCCGATTACCTCATTATACTTTGAGTAACTTTCTTTAAATGTTTGCAAATAATTGTGAATCAATTTTGTAATACAATAGTTTAATTCTCCAGCATTTTGCGGATTCACATAATTTATTGCACTACTAAGAGCTTCTCTATCTTTAATGTATGGCATTATCGTTCTCCTAATTTGTCCACAATACTTTTAATATCTTCTCTAACCTCGGTTAGCATAGCACAAACAACATATCCCGTTTCGTAATCATTTGGTTCAAACTCAGGTGTATCATCACATTTTTTAATCATCTTTTTAAGTTCGCCAATTAAAATTTTATTATCCATCTTTATTCTCCTTCATATTTCCAAGTCCGATTCGGGGGACAAACTGCAATTCCCATTTCTGCACATTTTCTAATACAATAATCCAAATATTTTGCTAACCATTCCCGATTAAAATTAGCTGCTTTACTTAACATCATTCCTTTTGGTAATACAATTTCGTATTCTTCCATAAAAGATTTCTTCATCCACTCGTCAACATCAGAAATTGACCATCCATATTCTTCGGAGAATGGTGGATAGATACAGGAGTAAAGATATTTATACTGTTCGTGTGTCTGGTCTTGACTTTCTTTGGTTACAGTTAGTTCTATTCGCTGCCCTTCTTTGAACTTAGACCGCAACCACCTTGTATAGGTTTCTTTGTTGTCCAAACTAACCCAACCATCTTTTATTTTACCAAAAAATTTAGGTGTTGCTATCATTTTCTTTCCATTTATTTATAACATTTTCTCTTAGATATTTTCTTCCTTGAATTAATCATTTTTAAACTCCAACCAAAAATCTATATGAAAACATAATATTGAAAATCTAAAGAAAATTGAATCTAATTTGTTATTATTTAATGTATTATCCTCAAAATCATTGGGGTCAGCAGGATAATATTTGGTTATATCTATTGTAAAAGGCAATCCCCATCGTTCCAAATCAAAACACCAAAATCTCTCACCATTAAATGTATACAATCTCATTTTAATCTCCTTTATTTAACAGAGCAAAATCTCCAAACAGTTCCTCTGCTTTATTATCATACGCTTTAGCAGCAGCTAATTCATAGTCAGTATCATCTATTAAAGCAATCTTATTTTTGGTTAGTTTTATTAGTTTCATTTTTCAAAGTGAAAATGTCCGTCTGTAGTTCCGAGTAACCACCATAAACCAATTAAAGGATTAACTAAAAGTATAATCGTAGCTAATTTAACTACAAGAAAAATTTTATCACCCCATCCTGGAAATTGCCGTCTTATCCATTTAGTAATAACATCCTGACCTGTTTTTATTAAATACAAATCAATCAAAAGTGTTACAATCAAAACTATATACCCATATCCAGGTTCTTTCAATAGTGCTAAAGTAAATGCTACATTAAGCAATAATGCTCCAAGAACCTGTATTGGATAATTTTTTAAAGTGTTTAATATATCTCTTTTATTTAGTGCCATTATAATTTCCTAATTCATTTCGTTTTTCCATTAATTTTTGTTTCTAAATCTACAATCTTTTTCTTATCATCAGGTTTTGAAATCAATAATGCTCCGAGTGTGCCTCCCATTAAAGTTGGTAGCAAAAGACCAATCGGGCCGGAGGGTGAAAAAACCGTTGCCTGAAGTTGCTCTGCCCCACTTATATGAAACGCACTTAATCCTTTTAGAAACTCATACTTTAATCTATCGGTAGTTTGATTTACTGTGTGAACAAAATCTACTCTAAAATCCACTCGCCTCGCATCAAAAAGTGTGGTAAATGGTAAGAATGTAGTTGGTTCTACATCTGCGTATTCAAGTGCTGCTGGCGAAATATAGCAAGGTGTTACTGCATCTTGAAAAGATGAACACCCCAATATTATTGTAAGCCCAAGAATACATACCCAAATAATTACTTTTTTCATTTCTGTTCCCTCAAAGAACCCAAATAATTATACTCAACAAAATTATTGTAATTAAAATTATCCATCGCTTATCCACTTTTCAATCCTCAGCCCCAGCCACTATTATTAATTTACCATTTTTATCAACTTGTAATCCTGCATCATTATTATCAGGTATACTATCATATAATACACCAACTCCAGTATCTCGAAGTCTAAAAACAAGCCAACTATTTGCTAATAATATTACTCCATTATCACCTTCTATCAACTCTAATTCTACAGCAGATTCTTTATTTTCTACATTTTTAATTTGATACCTTGACATTTTTTAGCTCCTTAATTCTATCTGCAAAAAGTTGACTTAAATTATCTACTTCCCAAATTTTCCATTTTCTTACTTTATTTCCATCTTGTATTAATTGCTCAAATTCTTTTTGACCCAATTTTTCTCTACAAAATAAACACTATAGTTATTGTTTTCTGACTTTGCCATTTCTTTTCCTCTCAACTTTACCTAAACCATTACAATCTGGACAAGTAATCCAACCACCATTTTTATCTGGAATACCTCTTGCTTTTCCACCACATCTTTTGCATTTTACCCCAAAAATTTTTATGTAATTTTTAGAGAATTTTTTTCTATTAACCGGACGAACTCTATCGCCTTTTCCAGCTTGTCCATCAACCATTTTATTCTTCCACTATAATCTCTGTTAATGTGCCTAATATTTTTTTGATTGGTTCTTTTTTATAATTTAGATAAAATCCAGCAGCTATCTTAAACCAATTATCACCAGAAAAATGTTTTAGTAATACACTTTCATCGTCAGCGAGTTTAAGAGCAATTATACCACTCTGATATTTAAAAACTTGTCCAATTTCAATATTTTCAAATTTTACTTTTTCCTTTTTTTTAGGTTTTTGTTTAACTGTAACTTTCATTTCTTTTCTCCATTAATTTTATTCTACCATCTTTATCAACTTGCAATCCAATACCATTATCATCACTTATATCACTAACTAATTCTCCATAACCATTATCTCGAAGTATAAAAACTTCCCACCCATTTACTGATAATATTACTTCAGTATCATTTTCTATTAATTCCACAATAATAGGCTTTTCTGCTTCTACTTTTTTAATTTGACATTTTTTAGCTCCTTAACTTTAATTGCAAAAATTTGACTTAATTCATTTACTTCCCAAATTTTCCAATGTTTTATTTTATTTCCATCTTGTATCAATTTTTCAAACTCTTTTCGACCTAATTCTTTTAGTAGATTTCCGGCAAAAACATCTCGTTGTTCCAAAAATCTATTACAACGGGGACACTGAGGACGGCAATTTCGTTCATCCCATCTAACATTTTTTTTCCATCTTCCGCAAAAATGTCCATTATCCATTTCTTTAATTGGCTTAACAGATTCACAAGTATAGCATTTAACATTTCCATTTTTATCTGCATATTTCAAGCGAATATATTGACTAAAATAATGGTCGCATTTTTTATATGCAGCACGCAAATTTTTACTTGGTCGAATAGGCATTTAAATAACCCTTAACTTTATCTTTTCCTTCTTTTGCTATCCATTTTCGTAAATCTTTGATTCCTTCCGGCGGAGAAAGAGCTATTGTTACTACATTACAACAAAACGTAAGTTTTCTAACTAATTCAACAGTTCCTTTAAAACCTGCTTTATCATTATCACATATAATTACTATCTCATTACATTCATAGAGTAAAATAAATTGTCTAACTAAATCATTGCCAACCTGAGCCGAGGGTTTAGCAATTCCATAAAATCCCACTAAACCAAGTAATGCAGCTAAATCTGAAACACCTTCAGTAATAAAGAGGGGGGACGATATTTCGATGTTAGGTATGAATAATCCCAAAGATGAACCTTTTACAGCACATTTTTTACCATTTGGAAATCTACGTTGGATACCAATAATTTCTTTATTAGATTTTTTCATCGGAAACGTATAAGCTTCACCATCCCAACCAATTTCCAATCTAAATAGATAAGCCGGATGAATATTAAATTCATCTGCTAAATTTTGTCTTTGTTTATCTGTAATTTTTTGCTGATAAAATTCATTAAGTGTATTCCAGTTAATAGGAGCTTTTATTCTTTTTTTCTTTGGCATTTTTAAATTTTTGTAATCATTTGATGCAACGTGGATATAACCGCCAGCAAAAGGCTCTCCAATTTTTAATGAAGATTCAACCCTTGTGCAAAGAATCTTTGAACCATCACGACTTACACAGCAAGCGTCCGAGTGATGGCATAAAGGACATACTTTGCCCAAATCTGATAGTCTAACCCATTCTTCGGAAAAACTCATTCTTCAACCTCAATTTCTTCAATATCTTCAATATCAACATCTGCTTCATTCTCAAATTCACCCATATTTGACGAATACTCATTTCTTGCCATTTCACAAGCATCATCTGTATCAACAGCATCTATTTCAACTGAATAAATATCCGATACTCTTAAATATACTCTATATCTTTTCATTTTTACATCCTTCACAAACTTTTAATTCTCTTACAATTTCCCAACCTGTCGTTCCTTCTTTATAATATTTTTCTCGTGTTTCAACAACTTTTGTATATTGTTTCTCTCTTGGTTTAGATTGTCGTCCACACTTCTGGCATTTATACATTAAAATTCTACCTTAAAATTAGGGTTTCGGAAAGCCATAGCTTCAGGTAAAAATACACAAGGAATCCTACCTGTTTTACCATTACGATTTTTTGCAACAAACAACCAAGCTTCTCCATCATCTTCTGTTTCAATATCTATTTCTCTCATCTCATAATAAACAGGTCGATGAATTAACACAACACAATCGGCTGTTTGTTCCACCCCACCACTTTCTCTCAAATCTGACAAACGAGGCTCGTGATTGTTTCGTTTTTCGACTTCACGATTTAATTGGCATAACAATAAAATAGGAATATCATATTCCTTTGCTATATTTCTTAAACCTTTGCACATTATATCAATCTCTAACCATCGAGCTTCATTACCACCACCCAAGCTCATTAACTGCAAATAATCTACAATTACACAATCAACATCAATTTCTTTAAGTTTTTGAGCTAATTGACCTGGAGACATTGACGAAGTATCATCAATATAAATATCCAAAGTCTGTAAATATTCAATAGCATTGTCTATTCTTTTCTGTTCAACTAAACCTAATTTTAGATTATGCAAACTTACTTCGAGATAATTTGCAATCATTCTTTCAATCATTAACTTTGCTGACATTTCCAAAGAACAGAAATAAACCGTATGTTCCTTCCCCAAATTCATAGCCATTCCAATAGCAAGTGAAGTTTTACCTATTGACGACCGACCAGCTATAATTGTTAATTCTTTTGGATGTAATCCTAAAGTAACTTCATCCAATTTATCAATACCTGTTTGCATACCCCAACAAGAAGTAGTAATATTGTTGGCAATACTTTCAACTGAATTAGAAAGTTTAACTATGTTATCCATTTTTTCAGTTTTTAATTGTTCTTTAATACGAAATATTTTTCTATTTGCTTCATCTTCATTATATACAGCCATTATTTTTTACCTTTATGATAACTATCTAAAAAAGATTCTTTTCGAGCCGGTCTGATATCTTTAGCATCCCATCGTTTTTTGTTCCTTGCCCAAGTTTGCATATTTCCTTTCCAGCTTTTCATTGGTTGAACCGTCTTACCCATAACAACCTGCCAACCTCGCTCCTCGTTTTTCCACCACCAATATTCAACATCGAGGTCTAAATTCTTCTGTGCTGCATATTCTTTAGCTTCTTTGAGAGTAGGTTTTTTCATTTTACTTTCCTAAACCTTTTAGTTGCTTTACATCGTTTGCAGGTTACTCTGTTTCTGTGGTCTGTAATTTTTATATGGTAACCATATTTCCCACACGCAGCCATAAATGTATATCTGTATTCAAGCGGAAAATGAACTATCTGTTTCTTTTTCATTTACAATCTCGCTTAAAATCTTTTACCAATGGTTTTGTTTTAGGAAAAGTTGGCATATAAATTTTTGACGATACTACACACTGCCCGTCATTACTTCCAATAGTATTTATCCATTTTGGTTTAATAAAACATTCAATTAGTGTTCCAGCCCAGCTGTTAGCAGCCTCTCTTGAAAAATAAGAATGGAATCCTACTTTGTAATTAGAGCTTGAAAAATAACCCTTATTAAGTTTTCCAGATGCTTTATTTAAACCTGATTTATATTTTCCGCTACGAACAGGAAATTTAAAAACTGTCCGACTCCAACGAGCCGTTTTATAAACTCTTATATACCCATTTTTTGTATGTTCTTTTATTAGACGTTTTTGATATTCTTTACTATAAATACTCACTAAACACATTACCAAGCCTCCTCATTTGTTGGCTCATTACTACTTTGAGTAGTTTTATCCCCACCAATAAATTCAAAGTTATTCACTTTTACTATAACTCTGCTTCGCTTTTGTCCATTATCTTCCCATCGTTCTTGTTCCAGAAAACCATCTATCAAAATTGGTTTTCCTTTTGTAAAATATTTTGCGATATTTTCAGCAGTTTTAGACCAGGCTTTACAAGCAAAATAATGGACTTTATTACCACCTTTAACATATTCACTTACTGCAATTTGAAAAGTGCAAAGTGCAGTATTATGAGTGCCAACAGATTTAAGTTGTGGATTGTCTGTTAAATTGCCTAATAGTATAACCGTTCTCATATTTAATCCCTTAATTCAAATTCATCTAACCATTGTTCACATTTTTCAACAGCACATCGCATATCTTTAGCTGTAAAAATTTCTTTCCATCCACTTTCTATATCTTTATGATATGCCTTGAAACTCCCGTCCTCTTGTTCTTCAATTACAACTATGTTATTCGCTGACATTTCTTACCACACTTTCAGGTTTAATTGCTTTTAATACTATTGGCACAGATTTTAGGTTTGTCGGATAACGTTGTTTCAAACTCAAAATTTTTGCTTTTAATTTTTCAACATCAACTTCACCAAATTTGGTATATTCCTTAACTAAAACATTAAAAACTTCTTTTGCTTTTACTGACATTTCACTTGACTTTTTTTCAGTAGATTTACCACTTGGATGACCAACTGAAGTTTTTGCTGAACTTAATAACTCTTTAGCTGTATAATTACCAATTTTATCTGCTGTTGCTAATATTTCCTCAATTTTCAATCCTTTACTTAAAACTTCAATAGCTTGTGTAACTGCAAATCCTTTAGCTTGTTGCTTATCTTTCCTTTGAAAAGCTTCTCTATCTTCTTTTGAATATTCAGCCATTATTTTTCCTTTCAATATCAATTAACAATGATAGTGCTAATTTTGTTATTTTTAACATTTGTTCAGTTTCATCAATATTTAATTTGCTATCTTTTAACCTATTTTGAATAAGTTCTTTAACATCTTTTTCAATAGTTTCAGAAAGATAGTGGTTAAGAACTGATTGAAAACCCTTTAGTCGAGATAGCTTAAATTGATATATTTCTACAAGAGTTTTTCCTTCATCTTTTAAAATAGTTTTTTCTGTAATCATTTTTTAATCCTCACAAATGGACATTTTTGAGCAATTTCACAATAAAATTTACACCGAGTAGCCTCACCTTTTCGTTCTTCAATATATAAATTCTTCTTGCCCTGTTTAATATAATCAGCCATAACTTTTTTAGCTTTATCTAAACCATCACAAACCCCGCCTTTTAAGGCTGACTTTCGGCCAACTGCCATCACAGCATATTTACTATCTTTTTGCCATTTACTAATATTTGAACACTCTCTCAGAGGATATTGTTCAAAAACTTCCAATCGTTCTTTAATATATTTATCTTGTTCAGCAAAACTCCAAACCCTAACTGGTAATCTTGCAAATGCTATTTTCGGATAATCATCTTTATACAAAGCTTGAGTTTTTGAAAAATCATCAAAGAAAATATCAAGAAACAATTTTTTTACTTCAAAACCACGTCGTCTCCACTGCCAGCAATAAACATTTACCTGTTTTTCATATTTACTAATTTGACTATTTGGTTCGTTGCGATAAATCCAAGCCCAAATTTTCGACCGTTTATAATCAACTATTGTTTCAATGTCTTCAATATAATTATCAGCTTTGCCAACTATTGTCCATTTACCAATTACATCTTCCTGTTTGACTTCTGCAAATTCATCTTCCTCAACGTGGCCTTCAAGATACTGGTGTAAAGCATTTCCTTTAATAAATGGTAAGCGGTCAGATATATCAACCACCAATTCGTCATAATACTTCATTTTGAGACTTCGCACCAACGGCTCATCAATTAACTGTGTAACTGATATGCGATTTTCTTTCGGTGGATAATCTCTTGTCAATATATCAACAAGATATTGCGGCAAATTATATTTGTTTGTAAACTTCAAAATTTATTCCTTATTTTTGCATTAGATACATCCAATCTTTTTACATTAAAAGATTTTAACAATTCCCTATCTTTTTGAGCAAGTAATTTAATTTCCTGCAATTTTTTATAAACTTCTGGTGAACTTCGTTTAATATTTGAAACTACTTTTTTAATACTTTCTACTGTGCATTTTAGTTCCTTTGCTGCTTCTTTATAGGTTTTTCCAGCACCCATCGAATACGGTGCAATCAAATTTATTACTTCAATCTGACGTTTTGTCATAATAGTTGCCTCTATATATTATACCAAAAAGACCCCGTTTTTGATACAATTTCCAAGATTTCTTAAATAAAACCTACAAATACTGATTTATTTTTCATAGCTAACTGATACAATCGTTATTATCAGAGTAACTTGTTTCAGAATATACTATATTATAGTCTTCAGCAAATTCTTTACCGCAATCCAAACAAATAACCGGATACCGAAGTGTAGTATCCAAAATTTCTGCTTCACCATAATCAAGATTGTTGCTACCACATTTAGGACATTCCCCCAAACATTCTTTAGTCTCTGTGTAAATCATTCTTCAATTCCTTTATTTGGTTGAACCATATCATACGATTGATATTCACAATCAACTGGTCTTATCCATACACCATTTTCATCCTCAAATTCAACTATATCATCGCCAACAAATTTTTGTCTTACACATTTTCCATCTTCATTAAAATACTGATACACATCACCTCTTGTTATTTTAATAAACTTTTTCATTCTTCAATCTCCTCAATACTATTTAGAACTCGATTATCACTATCAAGAATTCTGGTTTCCATCTCATTTTCTTCACCATTATCTATAATTTTCCAAGCCTCATCTTTACTTTCAGCCTCTACAATTACTTCTTTAGCAACGCTCTCGTGCCATCTAACTCTATACTCTTTCATTTTATATCTCCTTTGCTTTGGCGATAACATTTTCAATATCTACTCTAATTGCAAACCAATAGTCTATTTGGTCTTGATAATTATCATAAGTATCCACAGTAACATCATTATCCCTATTTTGCTCAATATATTTTATCTGATGTTGAACATCAGATAAATACTGCTCGGCTAATACCAACAAATCCGGTGCGGCAGCTATAAGCCGAGCGTTGGTTTCAGCTTCTGCTGTTGGCTCTATCTCACACACAACCTGTCCATTTAGAGGTTTAACCAACAAATTTTTTGTGCTCTGATTATTACGTGATATAAACCATCGTATCATTTTATATCTCCTTTACTTTGGCAATAGCTTTATCGAGCAGCTCCACAATCTCTTTGAGTCCGTGAGTCCATTCGGGGGCATAAAGTTCTTGAATACTTGACCATTCACCTTGAAGAGCAGAGGCTTTATTTCTCACTTTTTCGCACACCGCCAGCAAATTAGGTGCTGCTTTTTCTAATTTTCTTCTTTTTTCTTGATTAGGCTGTTTTCTTTGTTTTAGCATTTTAACTATTCTCCAATCTCATACAAAATTGCCATACATCCAATTTGAATTTCTCATACGTTGTAAATACATAAAACATCAATACCATTTCTATTATTGCTTGAATATCATATGGACACAATTTGATTTTTTGACCAATATCGTGAATAAGATAATACATTTGTTGTTTAGAAAGCACTATCAATCTCCCTTAACACTGGCAATAAGTGTGCTAACCAATATGCAAGAACAATCCCTGCGATAAGCATAAGCATCAAGATATACATTATCAATGGCCAGAATTTCATTTGTCATCCTTTAGTCTTGTTCAATCCTATCCATTTCTTCTCTATGTGCATCTTTAATTTTATCAAGCAATCGTTCACATTTGTAAATCAAAGAACCAAGACACGTTGCAGTTAAATCACTTAAATCTACAATCTCATTGTCGTGTTGTATATCTACGATTTGAATTATTGGTAAACTCATCTGTCTAATCCTTTATTTTTAACATAATAATCTTTTAGCAATCTAAATTTGCCTCGGTAAACAATATGTTTGTGTTTATAAGCATCAAACAATCCTGTTTTAACAGTTGAAGTCCAAGCCGGTCTATCTACGGATACTCGCTCGTTAAAGTGTAACATTTTATGTCCTCTTTTCTGATACTTCAATATATTCTTCTATGTATTCCTCGAACATTATTGTATATAGTTTTTCAGCAAATTTAAGCTGTACATCTTCGAGACTTTCTGCTTCTAATTCGTAAGTGATATTCACAATATAAGTTTTTATCTGTCTAATCCCCTACTTTTAACATAATAATCTTTTAATGTTCCCCTAATTTTTGATTTTGATATTCAATACTGCCTTTTGTTCCTGATTTTACTTCTGTTCGAGACGGCACATAATTTCCCCAATAATCTCGATAGCCCTGTTCACCTAAAACACATTCGCCAGAATTTATCGCTGCCATCGCTGCTCGACCAATAGCACCTTCCATTTTCCAAGCTGCTCCAGAATTGATAAGCTCTTGCAATGCTTCAATTTCCTCGGTTCTTGTTTCACATTCATACAGTGCTTTACTCATTTTATGTCCCCTAATACTTTCTCAAATCGTTACTAAAAATATCCGGCTCACCCTGATAATACAATAATTGATTTTTCATTTTGCATCCTTTATTTTTCAAACATCTATAACAATTTGTCGATAATTATCAAAACACTTTCCAATATAATTATAATTCGGATATTTAACTTTATGTTTTTCAACAAATATCCTTGCTTGTTTACGGGTGCGACAAGTAAAAACAGGTTGACCAACTACTACAATCCATCCATCATTGTTTACTTTACTCATTACTTTATCCCCACAACGTCAACAAAAAAGTTTTTTGCTTTTATTTTTTGCACCATAACACAATCTTGTTTATTATAACTACAAATTGCTTTACATATTTGATTGATAAAAATACTATCCATCAAATTATCAGTTAAAATCTCAATACATAAACCCTTCTCTTTTTTACCTTGCCAGTATCCAATAGTTTCAAAAACCGTAAAACCACTAAACTTTTCGGCAATCAATTCACAAATCCATTTCTTATGTTTGTTTTCAGTAAACAGTCTATATAACATTTCGTAAACTCCGAATAGGTCTAAATTTGCTTATAGTTTTGAAACATAAAATAACTGTGTAAAAATCATTTTGTCGCAAATAACGTCTGATTATGTTTTTTTGCTTATCGCTCAAACTGCAATAATACTCAATGGCTATTATATCACCAGACGTTTTTATACGCAAACCATAATCAAATTCTAAAAATCTATTGACACCATAACCAAATTGTCTTTGACAAACTATATCGTGTTTGACACCTGCCGAACACTCAATAACTTTACCTTTTTGTGTTACTAAACAATTCATAATAAACTTAATCAACAAGCACAGTACTAAGTAAAGTATAATCTGCATCAAGAAGCCGATAATTATCAGTTTCACCTGACATTACTATTTCTTTTGCTTCTTTTTCATTTTTTGCATCCACAGTTACTCGTTTTATTTCGGTTTGACTCCAAGTTACCTCATACCTTGCCATTTTATATCCTCTCATTTATTATTGCTGGCAATCCGTTGCCATTTTACTATAAATTCTCATCATTATGAACAATTGTTTCATAATCACTATCGTCGTTGTCCTCTAATGGCTGCGGTTCGTCGGATTTGTCATTGTCTGCATCTGCAAAACTAAACGATACATCGTCTGACTTTGACGGTTCTGCAAAACGATACTCCAATTGTTCTTTTGCTGCATCAATAGCAGCAAGTATTTTGTCGATGTCGTCTTGGTCATAATCGTAATTTGCACCTGACAAATTACCGACAAGCCGAAATGCTTTGAGCAAAGCTGTCATTCGCTTTTCAGCCAAACGTCTAAACTTATCCTGTTTGTTTTCTGCCATAAGTTACCCTTTCATTTATTGAGAAACACCAAATTCAAACCAGTTTTTCAATTCTTTAGCCATTTTGTGTTTTTGTTCTTGATTTATACCTGATATTATACTTAATTCTGTGAGTATTTCGGTTTTACAATGTTTATATAAAATGTATCTAAACTTTCTATCAGTTAACTTATCATAATAAAAAAAAGTTTTCATTTCCAATGCTATTTTTATATACTTTTTACTTTCAGCTTTATGGTATTTATATAGTTTAGAATTTGGTTTTTGCTCAAAAGCAGCGACTAAACTTGCCCCTATATTTGCAAAAATATGCTTTAATTCAGTTCTTTGGATAGTCGCTATACCGTTCATACTTAAAGTATAACACATATTTTAACAAAGTCAAATAATTTTACAAAATTCTTTCCATTGTTTCAGTTTCATTATTCGTTCTGCTGCTGTTCTATATTCAGAGTCGCCTTTTACTAACAAAAAAATGGTTTTATCAATAAATACTCTTATCAATACAGGATTGTCTTTTATATGCTTCATTACAAATCTCATAGCGTGATATTCGGCCAATGTATGATTGGAAAGTGTCATACATCGACAACCTTCGGCGTGGTGTATTGCGTGTCCTATTTCGTGTAATAAACACCCCATTTTGACAGCACCTCTCAAATCTTTGTCAATGAGAATACATTTTTCGAGAGGGTGATATTCACCATTGCCATAAACTGAACGATAATATATTTTAACAGGTGATAATTTCTTAATCTCTGTTAGTGTCATTATAATTCCTACAATTCATACAATCGTTACAAGCCCGTCTGTAAATAATCGTATACCCTTATACTACTTACTAACATAGTATGCATACATAAACCCATATACTCATATACACTATTTGTCTAAATGTTAGCATTACAATTTCCTCAATAATACGATTGATAATGCAGCAATTATCAGTATTGTCAGTATGGTATCCATTGTTTCAATCCTCAATTTCAATATCCTGTGAATTACACCAATCAGTAAAACCGCATTCATAAGCTATTGGGTCACCACGTTCCAATAATGTACTAAAACAATTACAAGTAATACCATCAAGAGGGTATAATTCGTTTAACATATCATTATATTGCTTATAAGATTTAGATTTTGTCAATATCATTTTAATACCTCAAAAGTGATAAATGCGGCGTATTATACTCCGTCCGAAACCTCTCTACTCCACAGGGATTTTGCAAGCACTAATCCCTGTAAAAACTTATCATAGTCAAAAGGGATTTCGCAAGCTGCAATAAATCTATCTACATTAAAACGTGGATTAGTGCTTGCAAAATAGTTACAAAGATTGTATTCTATATTCTCTAAAACTAATTCTGTCGGCGTTCCCCCCTCAAAATCCTCTTTTGCTTCTTTGAGAACAGTTGCAATCGCCTTGTAGTCTTTTTTACTCATCATTACTCAATCCCCCTAACATACCACCCACTAACATCAATACTAAACTGCCATAAACTACTGCAAAATAAAGGTTTATAGCATCCGGTTTCCAAAATGTTATTATAGTATTCATTGTCAATCCAATAATTGTTTTACATTATTGACTACAATTTGACACAAAGTATCTATAATTGCACTCTTATCTTGTATGATTTTATCATCAAGATAGGTTATAATATCTTCTTGTATCTGTTCTTGTATGCTTTTTATGTTTTTTATGCTTATAGTATCCATCGGCTTGTTCCCTTTACTGGCTGCCTTAACAACTGTTGCTCTCTTGACAGCGTGCGTGGTTTGCTTGTATGCTGCAAACCTATCAAATACAACAAAATTATAGTTAATGCAAATATCATTTTAAGTCCCATAACTATTGAACCATCTCGTTCAGAATGTTATTATTGCAAGGCATCCTTGCCTTTAGCGGTTAGCTATTTCGTAACATATTGACAATTTTGTTCGGGCACTTATGGCAACAATAAATCAAATTATCGTTAGCTTTAGTTATTGTCTTCATATCCTACCTACCTTTCTACTAACCGCTATTGAACCTCTATATATAGTATAACACATAAACAGAGTAATGCAAATAAAAAATAAAAAAGATAATGCAGATTGTAACCCATTGCAGCATATGGTGTTACGTCTTACTATAAAGCAGTAAATCTTTATACTGCGTATATCGGACTATGCCATATAGGTTGTATGCTTGCGTCCTATAATAATGAAGGGTGGTAGGGCAGTTGGAAATATGAAGGTGGAGGTGGTAATACTACGACCAAATTATATTTCATATTTTTAATGAAAAACACTTATATACATTATATATTGCATATTTAGTATATACCTATTTAAATGGCAATTTTATTCCCATTTAAAAATAGTTGGCTCAGTAGACTTTGAATGAAGTGCCTTCCTATGAATATTAGAGACTGGTTTGACTTGACTTTAAGCATATTTACACCTCTTTTTATAAGGATTATATCAATTATATTGATTATATGTTTTTCAAAGCCTTTTTACCAAACAATATCTTTCAATTTCTTAATTTTAGCCACAAGCTGCACAATTTCAACCTGGAGTTGTTTTTGCATCTCAATTACTCGACAATGCTCATCAAAAGCCAATTTCAATCTCTCATTTTCGGCCTGAATTAGTTCAAACCATTGTCGTAAACAAAGATTTTCTCGTTTAAGTTCATCAATTTGATTTACAGACATTTCATTCTCCTATAATAATTTGTTAATTTTTCTTCGGAAATAAGTTTTTTCTCCGTAAACACTTAGAATCTGTTATTGCTTTGTGCATAGCTTCTTGACATTCTTCGCAAATAAAGTGCCCTTTTCCACCGGCTGAAGCTATTTCTATTGTAAATAAACCACCATTACCATACATATAACATCTTTTAAAACCAGGAGGAATTACTTTTTTCTTTTTTTCACATACCATACAAAATAATTTCATAATAACCTCTCAATATCTTTCCAGAAACCTAATTTTTGAGCTAATTCTCTAAATTGCTTCAATTTACAAACCTTTCGTAAAGCCTGATAATGGGCTTTCCAGCTTTTAATTGTATTCATATTTTTCAAATATTTATTTAAAGCATTAATTGTTATTTTAAAATATATTTTTTGAACTAATAATCCATTTTTTGCAGCAAAATTAAATTCTGCTCGCATAGCGTGATATTCACATAAAAAATCAGTTTTCTTTTTCCAGCACTTACATTTTGATTTAAAACACTTTCTATGTTGATTTTCGTGTTGATAAACAATTTCTCTATTTATTTTACCTAACTTTTTATCAATATATATTTCACCATCATCTGGGTCAAAAAATGCACTAACCTCAGATTTATTGGGTTTAAATGAAAATATAATAGAATTTCCTGGATGTTCATATACCATCTTTAGTTGCCCTCTCATACAGTTTTTTATAATATTTTGCCTCTTTTTCAAGCTCTTTCTTTGCAAGTGAGCTTTCTTTATAAAGTTTGGTATTAACTTTATTCATACAGCAATATTTGTATTTTTTACCAGAGGCACAAAACTGACAAATCTCATTCCGGCCAACAACTATTTCATTATGAATCTGTCGCAAATTAATGGGATTGCGACCCAACCATTTAATTATTTTCTGAAGACTCATTTATTACCTCAAAATTAACTTTTTAAGAAAATTTTTAAATCCCCACCATCGTTTTGAAGGATAACAACCTTCTATGCGTAAAATTGGTATTATCCATAAAGTATGCCAAAAACCATAACCATAACTACGTAATTCAAAATATAAATTCATTTTTCTATTACCTCAAAATTAATTACAGCCCAACATTTAGGGCATCGTAATCTTGGTGGAAAATTAATTAAATCTATATGCTCCTGTTTATTGTTCATAATACAAAGCTTTGGTAGAAACTTTTTTGTAGTTTCAAATTCAAAATCACAATTGCTACAACTTATTAGTATCTTTTCCATTTTTACTCCATATTATAAAATTGTAAATATTTAAGAAAAATGCAGGAATTACAATAATAAACAATCCGTATACTTTCAATTTACAAGCAATATAGAACCATAATACTCCGGCGACCAAATGTATTATCCAACCCCATCGGCATTTTCTACCAACTATATATTTACCTAAAATTTCCAAACAACCAGCAATCCAATCCATATTATTTTATTTCTCCATAGATTTTTCCAGAATTTATATCCACTGGAAGTGGTATTGAAAGTTTATAAGCATTTTCCAGAATTTCTTTTATAGCCAGTTTAATTTCTTCAGTATATTTAGAATTACATTCAAATACAATCTCGTCGTGCACAAGCAAAAGTATTCTCAAATCCCAATCTGGGTTTTCATCAGCTAATTCCAAACAATTTGCCGAAGCAATTCTTAGAACATCAGCAAACAATCCCTGAATCCTATGATTAAATGCTTGACGTTTGGCTTTACCACTTTCATATTTATTACTCGAATAAACTGCTTTTAAATGTCTGTATCTTCCTAATTCAGTTCTAACACATCCTTTTTTTCTTAATAAATTAGAACATTCAGTAATAGCTGGTTTAACTCCAGGATAAGTTTCAAAAAACAAATCCAAATATTCCTTAGCTTTTTCTACAGTTACATTAAGACTTTTAGACATACCATATTCCGTAGTCCCATAAGCAATTGGGAAGTTAATTTTGTTTTTAGCATCATAACGTTCTGTCTTGAATTTCTCACAAACTTTAGCATAATCAGGATGTGTTCTATATAATTTTTCTTTTGGTATATCCAATTTAAAACAAGTATTTGCAGTAGTAAGATGTAAATCAATATCTTCTAAAAATGCCTCCATCATTACCTTATCCTGAGAAACGTGGGCCAAACCTCTAAGCTCTTGGCCGGAATAATCAGCAACAATAAGGTCTTTTCCAGATGCAGCAATAAAACAATTTCTTACATTTATTCCTAAATCATTTGACATTTCTTTTGGAAGCTGTTGTAAATTAGACGATTGTCTGCCGGTTACAGTTCCACAATTATTAAAAGAACCTCTATATCGTCCATCAGAATCAGGAATAAACTTTTTAATATATGTTGATTTCAACTTACAAGCCTGACGATATATATCCAAATACTGTACAAATTTGACAGTATCTTTATATTTTTGAATTACTGAAGTATCAACTTGATAATTTTCTTTTTTTGTTGTAGGAAGTTCGCAATTAAAACGATTTCTTAATATTTCAGCTAATTGTTTTGTTGAGTTAAAATTAACAGGACTAATCTTTTCATCATCATCTAAAAAATTTGATTGAATATACCAGTTAATATTTAATTCTTTTAACATAAAAGTTTGGGAATCATCTATTATCTTGGTAAGTTCAATATCAAATTTCTTTATTTGTTCAGTATCCAAATATATGCCATTAATTTCCATATCCCTAAGAACAAACTGAAATGGCATTTCTATATCATAAAATAAATCTTCAAGGTCATTTTTTATCAAACCCAAAGATGTTTTCTCCCATAATTGATAAGTCCAGATAGCATCGTTAAAAGCGTATTCGTAAAACTCTGAACTACTTCTATCCAAATCTTTGACTTCATCATATTTTTTGATTTCAGATTTAGGAACTTTCAAAACCCTCACAGCACAATCTTTAAGTCCATATTTTGAATTTTCGTTCAATAAATGTATCGCTGTCATTGTACAATAAATGTTTTTAGTTATACCAATTTTTTCTTTATATAAAACTTTTAAATCAAAAGGTGCGTTGTGCATTATAACTAAATCAGCTTGTATAAGTAAATTAGAAAGAGATTTTTTAATTTCTAATTTATCAAATTTTTTAAGAGTGGTAAAATCAATATAAGCAACAAGATTACCATCACAAAGTGAAATTCCTTCAAGTTGCATAATATCATAATCCAATGATGTAGTTTCAGTGTCAAGTGAAATTATTCTTGGTGAAATTATTCTTGGCGAACTTAATTTATTTAAGACACCACCAAAATCAGCAAGATTTCTAACTACAATTTTTTCCATTTCTCTCACAATATAGTTAATATAATAGCAAGAGGGCCAAGATTAAAATGAACACTTCTTTTTTGCTTCTTAAAGTTGGAATGTTTTATCCAACCAAATCCAATTAGCCATCGACTTAAATCAAGACTAAATTCAATATTAGTTTTAGTTAAATCACCTATAATTTTATAATGGTTTTTCATTTCTTCTCCTCCAATAATTCATAAAGTTTTGGCAAATCCTCAAGCATAAGCTCATCTACCAAATCCTGTATTTTTTTATGATTTGTAAGAATCTTAATATTTTCCAATTTAAGATTAATTTCGGTTTTTAAATTAAGCAATCCATCAGGCATTATTTTTTCCACTTCCAAATTTCAAATTCAAAACCAAAACATAAAAGTTCTATTGAAATATTAAATAAACTACCAGCACCATAATTCCGACATCTATACCAACGAATAACTAATGGCAACGCCCAACAATCTAAATTTGACGATAAATGTACTGTATATTCTGGATTTTTACCCCATTGAAATTCCATCATCTACCTCCGTCAAAAAAATATTGCACAATCCAATCAGCAGTTTTATTTTTTTCTCTCGGAATCCATTTAATAGACCAATAATCAAATTTACTCAATTCTGCTTTAGCCATATCTACAAGTTCTTGTAAATGTTCGTGGTTTATTCTCCAGCCCCAACTAATTTGTCCTGCTACAAGTTTGGAATCTGTAAAAATTTGACAACTATGTATTCCTTCTTTATGTGCTCTACGAATTGCTAAAATTAATCCTTGATATTCGGCTTCATTATTAGAAGCTCTACCCATAAGCTCTCCACCCCAAGCAACTTCATTTCTATCCTGATAGATAATGTAGCCACAAGCTCCAATTCCTTTTCTTCTACCACCGTCAAAAAAGATGTTATTCATTTTAAAAACCTATTTTTTTCTTCCATTAGTTATAGTAACTACATACGCATTACCTGCTAAATTAAGCCCATCTATAAAATATCTATCAATAATATAATCAACATCATCAATCAAAACTTTAGTAGGGGGTTTTATATCTTCGGAAATAAAATTAGAAATGCCTATAAATCTATTTGAATTAAGTTCCAATCCAAGTTTATATGAACGTTCAAACGCCCGTTTAGCAGCATCTTCTGTCCTTGCCACATAAATACTATCTTCATTTACTACCATATAATGTAGCAATATAGTAGTTTTCCCGCTATTGCGTGGTCTTGCTATTACTATCATTTTCTATCCTTTGAATTGCATTTAATTTACTCATTTTCTATTCTCCAAAATAATTGCCCTTCTATATATAATGCCAAAAAGACCCCTTTTTTGAAGCAATTTCAAAAATAGTTGTAGAATTTTTGTGTTTTTTGTAGGTTATTGTGATTAGTGATTGATATTACTATAATAATCGTTATAATCAGTATAATCATTAATATAAACAAGAAATATGTAAAAGATTTTTTAAAAAAATTCAGAAAAGCCCTCAAAAACCACGAATTATTACACCTTTTGTTATAGTATATAGAGGGGGTTGTTTTTATAGAGGGGTTTTAAAAGTTAATATTGAGCGGGCAGATGTGAAATTAACCGCAACCGTGTCCGAAGCAGATGAGCTAAAGGACTATTTGGGGGCTAAACTATAGATTCAGCGAAAAAATGACATCCCAAGAAGGGGGGAAGTTACTACCGACCCCTGTCAATCTTCAATCTGGTAGATAATAGAGAAGACGCTAATCATATAGAATATTCAATATTATATAATTATATAATTAATCTGGGGTTATTATGAACTACCAGAGGAACTTGGTCTATCTGGTATTTATATTTTATAAAGTGAGTTCGGAGGGGTGTTCCTGCCCGTGCACCTCTCCACTCCATTGAAAACTATGGATATAGAAAAAAAAACTAAATCCGAATATGATAAAAGTCAATATGGCTCAAAGGAACGTAAGAACAAACTTAAAAAAGGTGCTAAGTTTGATTTTAAGTTTATAGAGCCTATTGCAATATTAACTGCTTTGGGTCTTACTGAAAAAGAAATAGGTATAGTATTTGGAGTTACTGGTTATGCTGTTAAGAAGTGGAAGCAACGTTATCCAGACCTTAAAGATGCTGTAGCAGAGATGAAGTCTGTTGCTGCTTCTCATTTGGTAGCTCAAATGGTGCGGTCTGCAACAGGTTATGATTATGAGGAAGAGGATATATCTTATAAGACTATTAGAAATGAAGAAACTGATAAGTTAGTTGAGATTCAAGTTGGTAGAAAAGTTAAGAAACGACAACAGCCTGGAAATCCTCAACTCGCAATGTTTCTAACGACTAACCTTCTGCCAGACCAATTTAAGAATAGATTTGAGTTGACGAAACGAGAGAGTAAAGTGAATATAAATCTCGCATTAACAGGAAAAGAAATTCGTGAATTTTCAGGTCGTTTGTTAGATGTAGCAGATGAGGTTGATTCAGATAGAAAACAAGTTGAAAGTAAAGTTATAGAAAATGAATAAAATTTTTGATACGCCTGAAGCATTAGAAAACGCATATCCTAAAACTCTGAAAGAGAATATATTATATAGAATAAAGTTGCACGAGCAATTGGCAAAAGATAAAGGTTTGCAGACACAATTTATTTCGCTTTGTTTGGCAAATCCTGCATTATTTTTTGACTTAGTTTTTTGGACTAACGACCCTCGGAGAAAACCAGGCTATAGAAATTATCCTTTTATTCTTCGTCCGCAGCAAAGAGTGGTTGTTAGAGATTTAAAAGATTGTATTGATAATGGAAAAGATTTGGCAATAAATAAAAGTCGTGATGAAGGTGCTACTGAGCTTGTAACTAAATTTTATGTTTTGTATTTTCTTTTTATTCCTGAATCTCAGTTTTTGATGGGTTCTCGAAAAGAGGAATATGTAGATAAGACTGGAGATTTTAAAACTCTTTTTGCAAAAGTTGACCACGCTATGAAACATCTTCCGGCGTGGCTAAGGGCAACTTTAAATACAGATAGTTTTCAAAGGAATCATTTACATATTGGTAATTTTGATATTAGTTCAGCAATTGACGGCGAAGCTACGAATGAGAACTTTGGTGCTGGTGGTAGAACAACCTCTACGTTTCTTGATGAATTTGGACGAGTTGAAAAGGGTTTGGCTCAGTCAATTAAAGATTCGATAAATGATGTAACTGATTGTGTTATTTATGGTTCTACGCATTGGTTTGGAACTTCTCATCCGTTTAATAAAGTAGTTAAAGACAAAACGGTAAAGACAGTTTCTTTACCCTGGTATAAAAATCCTGAGAAAAATAAAGGACTATATACTTCGCCTGACTACAATGTAATTGAAATTATTGATATTGATTACTATAGAAAAGCTTGTCCAGAAGTATTTAACAAAATTGAAGTTAATAAGTCTTTTAAACTAAGTGAGTTAGAGAACTCTTTGTTATCTTTGTCAGATAACTTAACGATAAAAAATATTCGATTTATAGCAGATGCTTGTGAACAAATCGCTGGAGATTTAAGAAGTCCCTGGCACGATACTCAGGAAGCAAAACGAACTAAAAGAGATTTGAATCAAAATATTTGGATGAATCCTGTGGGTGCATCTGATATGTATTTTGATGTTGTAATAAATGAACGTATACGAAATTCCTTTGTTAGAGAACCAAAATATAAAGGTGAAGTTGATTTTGTTATTAATAAACATAAGTTTATTGTTGATTTTAAACAGAATAAAGGTAAAAAGAGGTTGTCGTGGTGGGGGGAGTTAGAGGAAGATAAATTTGGTAAACTTCGCCCATCTCAGAAATATAATTATATTGTAGGTTGTGATATTTCATTAGGTGTAGGAACTTCTAATTCTGTTGCTGCTATTTGTAATGTTGATACTGGAGAGTTAGATGGTATGTGGGCTTGTGCTGACACTACTCCTGAAGATTTTGCAGACAAAGTTGTTGCAATTTGCCATTGGATTGGTGGTAATTATGGAACTCCATTTTTAATTTGGGAAAATAATGGTGGACACGGAATAAACTTTGGTAGACGGGTTTTGAAACGTGGTTACTCTTTTGTTTATATTAATAAAACTGAAGATGCAAGAACTCGTAAAAGACGTAATAAATATGGATGGACGAGTAGTCGAAACACTAAAGATGATGTATTAACAAGTTTGTCTATCGCCTTGAGAGAAGGACTTAAAAATAACCCATCAAATACATTTATTCGTATTTTTGATGAAAATTTAGTTGGAGAACTGGATGATTATATTTATTATGATTCCAGCGAAATTGGTTGTTCTGAACATCAGGATTTATCAACGGGGGCAAGGGCAAGACACGGAGATAGAGTTGTTGCTACCTCTTTGTGTGTTTTAGGTATGAAAGACCAGCCAAAGGCTGCTATGAAGGCTCGTATTAACTATCCTAAGGAATCATTCGGCCACAGGTATCAGCAATGGAAAAAGAAACAAGATGAAAATAAGAGAAAATATCGGACATATAGGTATTGAATATGGCAGAAAATAGAAATCAAAAAGACGTTCACTTTAAGTTTCCAGTGCGATTACAAAAAATGGTTAAACTTTGGACTTCATTAGTAGAAGAACCTTTGAGGAAACGTCATAAACTTTTGAAGGCTTTAGCTTCTGGATTTTATGATGAAGGGTATACTCGAAATCATACGTTGAATTTAATAGATAGGGGGGTTAGTACATTAGTACCTTATCTTGTTGAAGGTAATCCGAAAGTTTTGGTAGAGACTAAAATACCTCGATTACGACCATTTTCATTTACTACACAGTTAGCAATGAATTATTTTATTGAGAAAATGAAATTGGCTCAAAATGTTCTTATTCCTGCTGCACTTAATTCTATGTTTGGTATGGCAGTTGTAAGGACTTCTCTTGAATGGTCAAGAAATGTAACATTAAAAGATGAAACTTATCGTATTGGAACTCCGAAAGCAATTTTAATTGATGATTCAAATTATATTGGCGACCCTGCTGCAAAAAGAATAGAAGATTTTCAGCTTGAAGGTGATATTTATCAGTTACCTACTGAATATGCAAAAGAATTTTTTGGTGCAAAATATGCTGACTATATAAAATCTGATTATGAATTAAAATGGGATATTTCTCCGAGAGATATTAGTGCCAGCAGAGCAGATAGAAAATTGTATTCATTGCGTGAATATACTACATTTATAGATTTATATTTATATGATGAAGATGTTGTTGTAACAATAATGCCTGAAGGTAGAAAAGCAGTAATTTTAAAAACTGTTGAAAATGAATTTAATGATAGTCCGTATGATAAATTATTTTATAAGAATTTTCCTGAGCAACCATATCCAATTCCTCCAGCTTGGAATTGGAATGATATAGATACTACTATAAATATTTTAGTTGATAAAATGAAAGAACAGGCTGAAGCACAGAAGAAAATTTTAATGTATGAGGGTTTGGCTGAAAAGGATGCAGAAAGAATAAGAACTGCTGCTAATAATTCTGTTATACGAGTTGATAATATACAAGCTGTAAAGGCTGAAGAATTTGGTGGAGTTAGTCCAGAAAATTATCAATATGTTTCATATATAGAGAATCAATTTACCAAACAGGGGGGCACGCCAGATGTTCTTGCAGGTCGTGGAGCACAAGCACCTACACTTGGTCAGGAACAAATGGTATATGCTAATGCTTCAAGAATAGTCAATAATATGGTAACTTGTTTTAAGGATTTTACAACTTCTATTGTAAAAAAATTAGCTTGGGGTTTTTGGACTGACCCGACTGTGTATGTTCCTTTGGTAAAGGAAATTCCAGGAGTTGCTACTATTCCTGTGGAATTTGCAAATGCCGAAGAAGTCGGGGATTTCTATGATTTTGCATTTGATATAATTCCTTATTCTACGCAGCGAGGTAATCCTGAGCAGAAATTCCAGAAAATGATGATGTTTCTTACTCAATGGATTCTTCCGACTATGCAACTTTCTGCTGCACAAGGTTCGTCTCTTGATATAAATGAAGTAAATAAAATATTAGCAGGTTATCTTGGTTTGGATAATTTTAATCAGTGGTATCTTCCAGCCATACCATCGTCTGGAGATTTGTCCGGCGTAGATTACAAGATGCTTCCTTTAGGAAACAAATCTCAGGGTAATGATAGTATGGGAGCAACAGAAGGTTCTAAGATGGCCAATATGTTTGGTCAGCAGGCAAGAGCAGGTGGTGAATCAAGCCCTGACCAACAAACCGGCCAGAAAAGGGTAATATGATTAGAAAATTCTTAGAGAGAATATTGTGTTCAATTATTATAGTGATGATTTTTGTATTTGGGATACACTATTCTGCCCCAAGACAACCTGTATTTATTTATCCGAACATTGAAAATAATTTGAAAACAATTGTTGATGAAGTTCAGAGAGCTACTGTATATATTGAAACAGATTTTTGGACTGGTTCTGGAGTTTTAATAGATAAAGAACGTGGAATTATTTTAACTGCTGGACATATTGTAGAGGATTGTAATTTTTTCAGGATTGAATTTAATAATGAAGCGGTAATATTTTCATTGGAATCTTATGAGGAAAAAGGCGTTGATGTTGGATTTATTAAAGTTGACCCAAATGATGTAAGTCATTTGAAAGAATTGAAGTTTGCAAATGATTATAATATTGGAGATGATGTTTATATTTGTGGATGTCCTTTTGGGAGAGAATTGGCATATTCTGTAACTTTTGGTAAAATTTCAGGAATAAAGAGAAATATTCCATTTTTCGGTAGAACTTTAATGATTCAGAGTGATGCTCAAGTCTGGCCTGGAAATTCTGGTGGGCCAGTTGTTAATACTGAAGGAGAAGTTGTTGGTATTTTAGTTGGTGGTTATTCAAGATTTGATGGGTTGTCTTTAATAACATCTGTTGATGCTTGTAGATTGAGTTTAGCAAAATATTTGGCTCGGTTAGATTTAGAAAGAATAATGGTGGAGAATTAATATGCCTGCTGTTAGTAAATCACAAAGGCGATTAGCTGCAATTGCAAAACATCATCCTGGAAAATTATATAAGAGAAATAGAGGTGTTTTGAAAATGTCTCAGAAGCAACTTGGACATTATGCCGGAACATCTGAGAAAAAATTACCAAAGAAAAAAAGTAAATTATACAAACAGAAGGGTAAATAATGTCTAAAGTTTGTGATGGTAAAAGTAAAATTCGTAGCAAAGGTCGAGGCAGGGGTTTAGGTATAGGAAAAGGAAAAGGCCCTTTGAATAAAAGGGGTAGATTATATAAAAGGAAGGGTAAATAATGGGTGCGAGTGTGAGTGTTGAATTAAAAGTAACTGTTTCTGGTTTAACAAATCAAGATAATGATATTATTTATAAATTTACTCACGGAGATACTCCGGCAGAATTTTATCATCAATACGCTGTTATTGGAAATAGTGCTGCTGATTTGAAAATAGGGGATATTGATGAACAGAAATTGCGTGGAGTATTGATTATTGCTAAATCTGGAAATGTTGGTATTTTGGTTAATGATGATGGGACGGGGACTCCTTCTTTAACAGAAGGTAATCAAGTTTTAGTAGCTGGTGAAGCTTGTTATATAAATTTATCTGGTAGCACAGGTGGATTAGAAGATACAAATGTTATTAGAATTATAGGTTCTGTTGCTACTGCTGCAATTGAATATTTTTGTTGGGGTGAATAGTGGAAGATAAAGATTTTGAAAAACTTCTTGATGGATTGATTGGAAAATTTTACCCTATAAAAAGTGGAGTTGAATATAAGCAGATGAAAACAATTCAAGATAAAATTGATTGTCTTGGGGTTTGTATTGAGTATATCTTGCTCGATAATGAAAGTATGAATCGGGAATTGAAAGCCAAGAAATGATAAAAGAGTATACTTGTACAAGTTGTGGTTATTATAAAGAATTTAAATTGAAAGAGAAAACACCAACACCCTGTCCCGAATGTGGGAGTAAGAGTTGTAGGATTGTATTTAGAGATGGGACTAAAATTAAAAGTAGACAGTGCAATATAGATAGTCAGATGGTAGAGAATCCTCGGTGGTCTTGGTCAATGGGGATTAATGTTGATAAAATTCCAGAAATGAAAAAGAGATTTCCCGATAGAGAATACCATCCAAAGACAGGTCAATTATTAGTTAAGAGCAGACATCATAAAAAAAAGTTGATGAAAGAACACGGGATGGTTGAATACGAAACAAAAAGATAGGAGAATAGAAATGCCAAAGCACAAAAAATTTATTAATGAGAGGGTTTGTGATGGTTGTGGTTGTAATTTTTTACCTGAAAAAGGTTATGAAAAAGTGCAGGTAAAATGTTTAGGTTGTGCTGAGTTGCCTGAGTTGCCTAAAAACCCTGAATTTCCTAAAGAGGAAAATGTGGCAAAACAGGAAAATTCTGAAGATGATTCTGCAAAACATACATATTGTAAGAAGTGTGGTAAAGAGTTTGCTCCTGTTTCGCCTGCAAATAAAATATGTCCAGATTGTCAAGCAAAAAATAAATAATGGAGGTAAGTTATGGCAGATGAAAAAAAAGTTGAAAATTCAGAACAAGTGTCTGAAGTAAAAACAGAGGAAACGAAGGTAGAAAAGCCAGAAATACATTCTTCTGGTCTCTCTATGAATAAACCATCTGATGGTATTCTGGGTAAAATAAGTAATTTGTTTAGAGGTAAAGAGACTAAAGAAACGGAGGAAGTAGAAACCGAAAAAGCTGATGAGGAAAAAACTGAACCAGATTTAACAGAGAAAACGTTAGAGACTGAGGTCAAAGATGGCGAAACTGAGGAAGTCGATTCTGATAAATATGAGGAAATTGACCCTCAACTTGTTGATGCTGGTAGACGGTTTGGATTAAGCGATGATGAAATCGTGAAATATTCGGAAAATGACCCTCTTTATCTTCGTAAAATAATGGATTATTTAAATGAAGATGAGAGTGTTGAAACAAAGCCTGTTGATGGAGCAGAAAAAGGGGTTAAGGATGACCCAAAGGCTTTGAAGATTGATGATTTGGTTGAATCATTATCAGAGGACGAGGAGGAACAGGATAAATTTAAGAAAATTTTATCCCCCTTTGTCGATAAGATGAACGCTCTGAGTAATGAGATTAACCAAGTTCAAGGCAATTTAAAGCAATCAGGAGAAGAAAGTAAAGAAGCAAGATTGACAAGCATAGTAAACACAGCAAATGATTTTTTTGATAAACACTCTGAAGATTTTCCAGAATTGGAAAAAACGGAGGATTTACCCATAGGACAAAATGGGACTTACTTGAAAAGTTATCCTGCCGTTAAAAAACGGAGTGAAATCTGGGATGTTGCTGCTGGTTTTGCAAAGTCTGGAATGTCTTTTTCTGTTGCGTTAGATAATGCCTTAAAATGGTATGTTGGTAAAAATGCTGGTACTGCTGCTGAAACAAAGCTGATTAAGAAGTTGGCGAAACGTCAGGAGAAACTGACTCCTAAGAAGCAAACTAAAGCAACTGTTAAAAAGTTTGCTAATGAGGACGACCGAAAAGCCGATGTTGTTAAGACAGCTAAGAAGAAAGCGGGGATTTCAGTAGAAGAGTAAAAGTGAGGATGCTTTTACTTTAAGGAGTTTATTTTTGAAAGGATTCAGCGATGGAAAGTATTACAATTGAGCAAGCGACTGATATTCTTCAAGCGACCCTTGAAGATGTCAAGAAAAATAGCTGTCCTTTGACTTATCTTTATAGCTCCTATAAGTTGTTTAATAGCTTATGGAAAGATAGAGTGAAATCAGAGGGTGGTGATAAGATTGAAAGATTTATCACATTAAAAGATGAGGGTAATGCCAAGCACCAGGGAAATTGGGAAAAAGATACTCATAATGTGTTAAATACAGATGAGAATATTATTGTAAATTGGCGGCGAGCCTCGTCTAATTTCAGTTATAATGTAATTGAAATGGATATGAATAAGGGTAATGCTCAGATTTACAATAAGGTTCAGAATAAGTATAATAATACTTTACGAGAAATTGTGGATGAGATTTACGACGCTGCTCTTTCAACTCCGACAAGTTCGGCTGATAAGTTAAGTCCTCAAGGACTTCCAGCACACTTGTCTTTGGGAACTATTGCTACAAGTGGTTGGACAGGTTATAGTGCTCGTTATAATGATGGTAGTACTCCTGGTGGAACTTATAATTCGGGAACTATTGCTTCGAGTGCAGCGAATAAGTCTCGCTGGGCTTCTTATTATGCAGACCACGCTGGAGATATTGATGATAGTCTTCTGGTTTTGCTTGATAGGGCTTGTCGTAAGTTGGCTTTTGATGGGCCAGCATTTCCAGAGAAGTTACCTGGGCCTACTTTTAAGTTTAGTCTTTATTCAAACGATAATATCATAGGTTCATTGAATTTGCTTTATGCGAAGTCTGATGACCAAATGGGTTATCGTGTGAGTGAGCATTTTCGTTATCCTAATTTTAAGGGTGTTCCGTTTGTTTATGTTGACCAGCTTGATACTGCAAATGCAAGTTTGTATGGCACTGACCCAATTTATGGCATCAATCACGAACTTATATATCCAGTTGTGTTGAATAATTGGGACTTCAAGATTGGGAAACCGAGAAGCAGAGATGAGCAGCACGTTGTTCTGACCGTAGACATTGATGTAGTGTATAACTATATTTGCGAGAACCGCCGCAGGGCCGGATTTTTGCTGTCCGAACATCCTTCTAACTAAGGAGTTACGACAATGACTAAAACTTGTTCCAAGTGTAAAGTTGAGAAAGACAGTTCTTGTTTTCACAAAAGTAGAGATAAGAAAGATGGTTTAGCTAACTGGTGTAAAACTTATGTTTCTCAATTGAATAAACAAAGGACTAAGGAAGGTCATTGGTCTAAGCATTATGCTAAATACAGAGATAAGCAACTTGCTGGAAAGAAAGCCTATTATCAGGAAAACAAAGAAGAATTGCAGCGAAAGAATAGAGAGCGTTATAGAAAGAATCGTGAGACAATTTTGGCTAAAGAAAAAGAGAAGTATTACTCTGACCCTGTTATAAGACTTCGTAAGGGTCTTAGTAAAATGAGTAAAGCTACTGGATTGTCTCTCGATGAGATTCAAGAATTTTATAATACTCAGTTTGCGAAGCAAAATGGTTGTTGTGCAATTTGTGGCAGACACGAAACCGAACTTAATACTCGGTTAGATATTGACCACGACCACAAAACCAATGAATTTCGTGGACTTCTTTGTTCTGGATGTAATCTTGGTATTGGCAATCTTAGAGATGATGCTGAAGTATGTCTAAAGGCTTATATGTATTTGAGAAAAGCGAAGGTAGGAAACGTGGGGACGGAACGGAGTTCTAAAGCCCCAAAATATGATGAGGAGATAACGTAATCCTCATCTAACGTAAATTTTATTAAAAGGATTTAATTATGAGTGTTCAATTTGGAACAAATATTAGTGTTGCTAAGAAAAGAGTAAAGTTTTATAATAGGGAAAGCTCGGCAGTTACCATCTACGAGGGTATGCCTGTATGTTATATTTTTGATACTACAGCCAATATTCTCGGTTATGATAAAGGTGCTGGCGGCGATCCTAAAAGCCAGAGTACACCCGATACAACTGCCGAAGGTTATCAGAATGAAGGCAAGTTTCTCATTGTGGAAACAGTTAATGATGATAACCATCTGTGGTTTGCCGGTGTAACTACTGGTGCAAAGAATGGTAAGTCTGTGGCTGCAACTTCGTATGAGTGGATTGAGATTTATGAGCCTAATGGAGCAATTGTGCCTGTAAGAGTAGATGTTTACACTACTGTTGGTGTAACAATTCTTGCTCTTGAACACGATTCTCAGGCTTTAACTCAGCCTCTAAGTACGAGTGAAGGTCGTCCTGTTGCTATCGCAGAGGAAGATGGAACGTATTCATCCGGCACTCCAGGTTTGGTTCTTGCCAGATTATGTCCGAATGAGTTTATCTATCAGGATTCCAATGGCACAGCTTTAAGTGCTGTTGGTTCAGATGGTGGAACAAGTGATGTTGTAGTTAATAGGATTAATCTTACTACTGCTCAGACTGCTGGAAAGTTTACTGCTCTTGATATTAGAGCAACTATTGAAAGTACAGCATCTTCGCAAAGTGGTGGTTGTGGTTATGGGTTGGCTTTGTATGCTCAGGCTGATATTAATGGTGTTTTGTCTGGTTCACAAAATGCTGGTGTAGCTTTTTGGACAAATATTAATGCAGGTGGCGACCTTACTACTCAGTATTTTGGTTTGGAAGTTGGTATTTATGAAGGTGGAGCAGATTTAAGTGGTTGTGGTTTTATTGCTCCATTATGTTTGAGGATGCAGATTGATGGAACAAGTGGCCCGACTGCAAAAAGACAATATCAGATGTATTTAAGGTCTGAGGGTGGTGGTTCAGACCCTGATGGGTTGTTTGCAGCTTATACTTTGAATTCTATTGGTATGACTGCTAAAACTTCGGCTGCGGTATCTCATATTATACCAATTGAAATTGAGCACGGTAGCGGTACTGGAACTTATTATATTATGGTAAGTAATGCAGCATAATGATTGTATGGCTTAGGGCGTGCCATAAAACGCCCTATTATTTTTAAATAGGAGGCAGAAATGAGAGTAGATACTAATCAAACACTGAAGGCACTTAATGGAGAAGTGCTAAAAGACAATGATGGTAAAGGCAATGTTGCAGATGCAACTTTGAAAACCGCTATTGTTAATGGTTTGCTTGCTCCGGTTCAACAGGGTAAAAATGAATCAGGGTTGGATAAAGTAAAGAAATATGAGTTAGCAACAAGAGTTTACAAAAACGATGAAGTTGAACTTACGGCTGAGGACATTGTGTTGATAAAGAAATGTGTTGGTGAGAACTTCGCACCCATCGTGGTGGGTCAAGTATATGAAATGTTGGATTAAAGGTTAGAGGACGGAGCTTCTACCTCCTAAGTAGTTGAAGTGGTTATTTCAAGGATGAAAATTCACGGATGGATATTCAGGGATGGGTGAACCACTTTGGCTACTATTAAGGAAATATGATGAGTGATTTAAAATTAACATTCGATGATGTAGCGGTTAAAGTATCGGAGTTCTTGGGAACTGGCGGCACAGCCACTACTAAATCCAAAGATATAACTTATCGAGCCTACCGAAATTTTCTTTATCCAATTGATGCTAAAAGCGGTCAATTACATCATTGGAGTTTTTTGAGACAATATGATACATTGGTTACTGTAAGCGGTCAGTGGAAATATGTTCTTCCTTCGGATTTTGCAAATATTGAGATTAAGTTTATTCACGATAGTCAAAGTGGTTATTCTCCGATTTACAAAAAGAGTGCTGATGAAATTATGCAAAGGCGAGTATTTGCCGACCTTAACAGTTATCCAGAATTTTTTGCAATTGTAGCTGGAAAATATACTAAAGAAACCGGACAGAATTATGAAGCCTGGTTTTATGGAACTCCGAATGGAGCTTATATATTACCATATTGGTATATAATTGAGCCTGAGAAACCTACTGAGACTACTGATGTATTTGTAGGTGGAATATTGGCTTCTGAGGCAATACTTGAATCTGCTTTAGCTGTGGCTGAAACGCAGGAAGATGATGCTCCTGGACATCACGTTCAGCTTGCGGAAGCATTAATTCAGAAGTTGATTAGAGCAGATAAAGCTACTATTGCAGATAGTTTGGGAAAAATGTATGACAGGCCAAGCATAAGTGAAGGCCGGTATTTAGGAACTATAGAAGATAGTGTTTATGAAGATTAAGGGAGATTAAGATGAGTTTAGGGAACATCCAGTTTGAATTAAGCAAAGGAACAGGTATGTTGACAGGAAGTGCTGCTCGTAGTTCTGCACAGATAGCCGATGGTGAGGATGAGCAGGTTGAAGTTACTGTTACTGGTGCTGCTTTAGGAGATTTTGTAATAGCTGTTAGTTATAGTGTTGATGTTACAGATATAAATCTTGTTGCTGCGGTGAGTGCTGCTAACACTGTTACAGTTAATTTTCTGAATGTATCTGGTGGGGCTATAACACTTGGAGCAGGAACAGTTAGAGTCATAGTTTTAAAGAGATATACTGAATTATAAGAGGTGAGTAAATGAGTAAGTATAAAACTGCGAGGACAAATATTATCTCTCAGTCAGGTGGGAGTGTGCGTGTAACTATTGATTCAGATAGTGTTGGTCAAGGCAATGGTGGAACTGCTTTGTCTTGTAAGGGTTGTTGGGTTTCACCAGCTTCAGCAAATAGTGGAATTACCAAAATGAATATTAGTGCTGCTGCTGAGTCTGATGTAGGTATTGAGCTTAGTGATTCTGATACAGGTGGTGGGCCTCTTTTTGTTCCAATTGATGATGTAGATAAATTGTATTTTTATGGAACGGCTGGCGACTATATAGACATCACTTATTTGAAGGGTTAATAATGGCAAGACGACCATATCCAAAGCTAACTGCAAGAGGGAGAAGTAAGCAGTATAAGAAATATAAGAAAATAACTAAAGGTGCTGCTAAAGGGGCAAGAATGTCAAAAAAGCAGTTTCTTAAATTTAACTATCCTGAGTATCATAAAACTCCGAGAACGAGGGGAATTGATGCTCAATTACGGAGAGCCGGAGTTTCAGAAGCAGAAATTAGAAGATTAGGGGGAAAGTAATGCCTGAAAGAAAACCAAAATGTAATGAATTTCGTAAAGTGTGAAAATTTTGTTTACATTGTGGTAAAGAATTAAAATTAGATAACACAAGGGATATAATAAGAAAAAAATATTGCTCAAAATCGTGTTTGGGGTGTTGTGCTGCAAAGAAACAACCAGGTGAATATTTGCCTAAAAGAAAGCCATCTTCGGAACAAATAAGAAAAGCTAAACTTAAACATAAATATAATTTAACTTTAGAAGATTATAATAAGCTATGGGAGCAGCAGAACGGCCTTTGTACAATTTGTGGTAATCCTGAAACAGCTAAACATCAATCTGGGACAACATTAAATTTAGCAGTTGACCATAATTACGAAACTGGAAAAGTAAGGGGATTACTTTGTAGGTAATGTAATTTTATGATTGCTCATTCTAAAGATGATATAAATGTTTTGAAAAATGCTATAAAATATTTAAAGGAGAATTAAAATCGAATTTGGACTACCATATCGAGGTATAAACAAAGGTGCAGTTGTAGATAAACAACCTCCTGCGACAAGCGGTTATATGAACAATGTGCGTCCGAGAGATGTGCTTGAAAATCGTTTAAGAATTGGTCAACGTCCTGGATTAGATAAGTGGGGAGATGGTGATAGAATTGGTGGGGCTTCATTTCCTATAGTTGCTATTTGTT
>Ga0315541_1000398_pt1 | contig 46094 bp, 34 predicted proteins | sample SalMarSW160190MG_FD_203095 | JGI IMG/M metagenome (GOLD analysis project Ga0315541, IMG submission 203095) | Salt marsh sediment microbial communities from the Plum Island Ecosystem LTER, Massachusetts, United States - Salt Marsh Sediment SW1601-190 ...
TTCTGCCACCGTTACCATTTCAAGCGGACGTGTAAATGAAGAAGATCGTCTTGCATTAACTTCAACTCCATTTATATCAACAAGAATTTATGACATTCCAAGTGGTATTTTAACGATTACGGGTCCAGGCACACCTGCCCAATACACTACTGCACTGAGAGATGTAACCTATGAGAATATCAACGACGAAGACCCTGACGAAGGAACACGGACGATAACGTTCCGGGTTGTTGACGGCGATGGTCCAAGCAATACGCAATCGCGTAACCTGGAGGTCAACGGGGTAAACGATCCGCCGGTTGCTTCTAATGTGGTTATCCTGCCAACTAATGATCACATCGGCACTTTACAAACCGGAGATTATGATTATAATGATCCGGAAGACGGACCTGCGGAAGGAGAATCGACCTATCAGTGGTATTCCGCAAATACAGCTGGCGGAGCCGGCAGTGCTCCCTTATCCGGAGAGACGAACATAAGTTTCACTCCTGATTTTTCTGAAGGAGGAAAGTATATTCAATTTGAAGTCACTCCGATGGATGAGCATGGCATGGCAGGCGAACCGGTCAGTAGTGAAAGGCTATACATCGACGCCGCACCGGTATTTACCGATCTTACCGTGATCAATGAGACCAATCCGGGCGTATTTGCCGTGGGAGAGACCGTAAAAGCAAATACGGATACATACGATGATAAGGAAAGCAATCCGGCAGGGACACATACCTACCAGTGGTACAAGTCAAATAATGAGCCTCCTACCTGGCCGGCAACACCAATATCCGGAGCAACCGGCAGTACATACACTTTGGTTCCTCCCGACAACAACAAAAACATTGCTGTCAGGGTGGTTCCTTATGCAACAATCGGCTCTTCGCCGGGTGAAGCAGACACGTCTGCCTGGTACTCAGTCGGTGAATTGCCATCCGCGACCATTTCAGGGGATGTTACCATCTGCGAAGGTTCCGAGGGAATATTGACCGTAACATTAACCGGAAGCAATCCTCCCTGGGCATTCAGTTACACCATAGACGGAGGCTCAGCGATTGAAGTTACCGACGTAGAAACCAGTCCGTATGACCTTGCCGGTACCGAAGCAGGAACGTATGAACTGGTTGAGGTGAGCGATGAAAAATACGATTTCGGAACGGTTTCGGGGGAAGGGACAATCAGTTACCATCCCACCGTATCGGCGACATTAACTCAGAGTGAATACTATGTATGCATCGGTGACGAGGATGAGCATGAATTGCCGGTGACACTTACGGGAACTTCTCCATGGACTTTCTACTACCGGAAAATCGGCGACCCGCCGGCAGATTCATCCATGCAGGAATCAACCGGGACTTCAAGTTATATACCGGTCACAACGGAAGATATCGGCACATTTGAGATCCTGCACGTGTGGGATGTCCATTGTATGGCGGAAGGTACCGGCAGCACGGAGGTAATGCTTCGGGCCAGTCCTATCGGGACCATGTCGGGTGATACATCCGTATGTCCCGGCGAACCGGCAAATCTATCCGTTGAACTTACGGGTACGGGTCCGTGGAAGTTCTGGTATACGCTGGATGGTGGAACTGAAATTCAGGTTTATGTAACATCCCATCCTGCTCCCTATGTTTATGAATTTCAGGTTTCAGAAACCGGGCTGTATGAACTTACCAGGGTTTCGGATAATGAAAATGAGGGGTGTGCCTACGAATCGGCAACAGTGCTTGAGCACGCATTGCCAACGGCAACCATTCCGGGTAGCGGTACCATTTGTGAAGATACCGAAGTGGATGTGGAACTCGAAGGTACGTATCCCTGGTCATTTACCTACCAGAATGAATCGGAGGATCCGGTTACGGTAACCGGAATAGAAATTAGTCCGTATTCTTTGGAGATTAGCGAGGGAGGTACATATACAATCCTGGAGGTAACAGACAAGAATTGTACGAACAGTGATCCCGGAACAAGTATCGAAGTAGAACCGGAACCTCCTGTATATTTATATGGTTTGGAACAAGGTACATATAGCTTTGAAAGTGATCCGATACCAGTAAGTGTTGATCCTTATGGAGGAAATTTTGATGAATCTGATTTTCGATATGCCTTTATTCCAAATGGACCGGAATGGACTTTTTATCCGAATATAGCTTATACTTATTCACCTTTTCATGTAGTTTACTCCTGGGAAGATCCTTCGACAGGCTGCATCGGTCGGGCAAGAGATACGGTATATATTGTCGAACAGGACGCTGAGATCCAGGTTCTGAATCCTGATCCTCCGAAGAACAGGTATTGCTTTAATGATGAAGCCATATTAATTGAAGGAGTGAACATCAGGCAGGAGATAGGAAGCTTTTCCATTGAAGGAAATGAAGGATTGGATGATCCGGACCCAGACGACAATGAGGCATTTTTGATTCCATCGATTATCCAATCCGGTACAAGGACGGTTACCTATTCAGTCTACTTCCCGGGCGAAGGATGGAAATACGCAAGCAAAGACTTTACTTTTCAGAAAATTGATGCGGACTTTACCTGGGACAATGAGTGTTTCGGTGATGGAGAGAGCCTTGTTAATTTTTATGACAATTCGGATGGCGGAAGTGCTGTGCTGGACAGCTTCCGGTGGACATTCTATTTCCCCGATGAGCCCTTGTATAAAGATGGATCCATGGCTTCCGTAACATTTGATGAAATGATCACCTATCCGGTCAGGTACATTGTCGGATCGGAAAACGGGTGTTTTGATACAATAAATAAAGACCTGATTCTGAAACCCATCATACCGGTTTTCGAATCACCCTATGCCGAAGATTTTACGGCCGGAAGATCGAACTGGTATTCTTATGCAGTGAATTCAGAAGGCTTAAACAGCTGGAAATTTGGCAGGCCGCTTGGTGAAACTTTCAATACCGAAGCCGGAACGAAAGCCTGGTATACCGATGTTCAGAACATTCTTAACGGGGAACAATCATACGTTGTTAGTCCGTGTTATGATTTTTCAGGATCCAGCCGTCCCGTGATCAGGATGGATATCTGGAGAGCATTTGCCTCTATAGATGGAGCTGTTTTACAGTATACTCTGGATAATGGGGAGAATTGGTTTGAGGTGGGAGCAATCGATGATGGGATTTACTGGTACAACGAATATAATATTTTTGGAATACCCGGCGGACAAGGTCTTGGCTGGACAAACAAAAAGGATGCAAACTGGGTGAAAGCAAGGCATAAGCTGGACATGCTGGAAGGTGAATCCCTGGTACGATTCCGCATAGCATATGGTGCACCTAATGGTTATCCGGATGAACGTGATGGTATTGCCTTTGATAATATATGGATAGGCGAACGAACCAAGAAAGTTCTGATCGAACATTTTACCAATGCAGGCGATACAATGTGCAAACGTGTAAATGAAGAATTTAATACCTTGGTTAACAGCAACGGGAACCTGGAGGATATCATCGATCTTCAATATCACATGGGATATCCCGGGGCAGACACTTTTTATTATCTCAACCCTGGGCCTCCGGATACAAGGGAATATTATTACAGCCTGGCCAATGTTCCTTATGCGTTTATTGACGGTGGCAGGAACGGAATGCCTGAATACCTGGTAAACTACAGGGAGGAAGAACTGGAACAAATTGATCTTACATTATCCGTATTGTACGATAATCCGTTTCTTTTTAACATGAATACAATACTGGGAGACAATTCATTAACCGTAAATCTTGAGGTGGAAGCGGCGGAAGATTTTGAAGAAAAAGCCCTGACAGTATACGTGGTAATAATAGAGCGACTGATCAAGGATGTGGTCGGCGCAAACGGGGAAGACCGTTTTGAAAGTGTTGTAAGGGATATGTTACCCAACTCCCAGGGTACTTCAATAAATCGCAGTTGGAGTCCCGGTGATAAAGAGTTCAGGACATTCGACTGGTTTTTCCAGGATGTGTTTGATGATGAGGAACTGCGTGTTGTTGCATTTATACAGGATGACATGACCAAAGAAGTATACCAGGCTGAAATTATCAATCCTTACGCGGTGAGTGGTATTGAAGATATAATTCCGGAAGAAAAAAACAGGATGGTTCTTTATCCGAATCCGGCGTATGATCACGTTGTTGTAAGTTTAAAAGAAAAACTCAGGGGAACCGCGATTTTAAAATTAACTGACTATACCGGAAGGAATGTATACAGCAGAAAGCTGAACCGTGGTGAGCAGTTGATTAACGTATCGCTGGACGAATTCGACTCAGGACTCTATATCGTTACGCTGTATGACGAGAAGAATATACTTTTCAGTGAAAAACTTGTAGTGATTGACAATAAATGATAGTAAAGCAAAGTTTGATAATATAATTCCCTGTTGTTACAATTTTTTTAAAGAACCTCCGGCAATATACCGGAGGTTCTTTCTTGCTTCCCTTGGTACCAAATACTATGTGGTACAGAATTTGACAGTAACTTGACATTTTCTATAACTGGATTGTTAACCCCTTTCAGGGATTTATTGTAACTCATTATGAACCACCCCAAAAATCGGGGTGGTTATTCAAATTTAACCACTTCGTGGTAAAAACTGAAAAAAACCAGCATTACAGTACCAAAAACAGAAATTTATGTAATGAATATAAGATAAGTTACAAAGGTTCAAATAAAACTTATGAAAGCCAGAAGGGTTTTTATTCTTCTATTTTTTTGAAAGGATTTCCGCAAATTGATGACCGAATTCTTTAAGTGCTTTTGACTCATCTTCGTCTGGCAGGAAACGGGATGTTATACCTTCAAGCACGACATCGAATTTCAGCATTTTTAAAAAGTCTTCAATGAGTTTCACAGCTTCTCCGCTCCAGCCATAGGAACCAAACGCGGCGGCTTTTTTCCCCTTATCCCGGATAGGATTTATTACGGAGAATAATTTGTAAACCGGGAGAACGGTATTCTGATTGATTGTTGGGGAACCAACCAAAAGGGCATTGCTTTTCACGATCAGTTCTTCAAGTTCTCCGGGCAAACTATTTTCAATGTCTGCGATTTGGATATTACAATGTATTTTTTCTTTGATCGAATTGCCGATGATATTTGCCATTCGGCGAGTAAATCCGTATGCTGAGACATAAGTTATCAGCACATTGCTTTCTTCACAAACCGAATCTGCCAGGTATTGATCAATGTAATTCTTTGTTTTGGCAACTGTGTCTTTCCATCCGGAACGCAGAATTGGCCCATGACCTGGGCATATCATCCGAATGTCTAGGGGATCAATCTTTTCTAACGTCTTAAGCATAAATTTGCTGAAAGGTTTCAGAATTACATCAAAGTAATATTTGTAAGATTCATCGTAATTGCCCACCTTATCATCAAACATGTTTTCATTGCAAAGATGCGCTCCGAATGAGTCACAGGTAAAAAGCAACCCGTCTTCTTCAAGGTAGGTATAAATCGTGTCGGGCCAGTGAAGGTTGGGAGCGCTTATAAATCGCAAAGTCTTATTTCCCAGGGAAAGCGTATCCTGATCTTTGACGATTACACTTTCAAAGGGCTCATTCATCATTTCACCCAGGTAATTGATCGCTTGTCTCGATCCGTATACTTTTGCTTTAGGAGCAAGCTTCAATAAGTTTTTCACATTCCCGGAATGATCGGGCTCGGTATGATTCACAACAATAACTTCAATTTCTGAGGGATCGGTAAGCGCTTTGATTTTATTGAGAAATTCGTCTTGAAAAGATTCTTTGACGGTGTCGATCACTGTTTTTCTTTCGGCATCAATAAAATAGGAATTGTATGTTGTTCCGTTACGGGTTTCCATTACGATATCAAAGGTGACAATATCCCTGTCCAATACTCCAATCCAGCTGACGGAATCTGTTAAATTCAAAATTTTATTAGTATTCATCAATGAATAAGATTTAGTATATTAATTAGTATAGTATTATACCCAAAAATAAGGCTTTTTATTATTACACACCTCCAAACCTCCTCTCAAGAGGAGGCTTCAGCTTTCCGGATAGGTGTAACTTTATTTAATTGCTCAGAATCATTGCAATTCATGAATCTGTAACACTTTCCCCTTTGAGTGACAGGGAGGAAGTGAAGAGGTATGTGTTTTTTTTAGGAATTAAAACGGACAAATAAAAACCTTATTTACTGACAAAGAACCTTTCAGGGGAGTTGTGCAATTTTGGTTATTCTGTTTTTTGAAACCTGGTTAAGGTTGCACAGTATTTTAGCCGAAACCGGAAGAATAACATCAACCCTTGAACCAAATTTGATAAAACCCAATTCATCACATTGATTAACCAGCGAACCTGGCTTTGAGTAATTGCAGATACGACGCGCTACAGCACCTGCTATTTGTTTTACCATTATTTCTGTGCCTTTGGCACGTTTGATCACTACTGAACAGCGTTCGTTCAATTGAGAAGACTTCGGATGCCAGGCTACCAGGTAATTACCCTTATGGTATTTTTTATAGGTTATGGTTCCACTTACCGGATATGTATTCTGATGTACATTGAGAGGAGACATGAAAATTGAGACCTGGATTCTTTCATCTTTAAAATATTCTGTTTCATTGATCTTTTCTATAACCACAACCTTTCCGTCAGCAGGGGATACAACAATGTTTTCATCAATCAATGGTGTTCTCGATGGTATTCTGAAAAACCAGGGTATTAAAAGAAAAAGTATAACAAAAGGAGCCAGAATAATCAACTTAAAAATGAATTCAACAGGAATAAAAACTGTAATGACAGCTACTACGATCAGAATTACAGATATCGTAACAATTGCTTTTTTCCCTTCCCGGTGAATATACATTGCCTAATGTTTTATCAAAAGCTTAAGATAGAAAAAAATAACCGGAATTGTTATCAACAATGAGTCAATTCGGTCTAATATCCCTCCATGGCCGGGCAATAATATCCCGGAATCTTTTGTATTGGCACTCCGTTTAATCAGAGACTCGAGAAAATCACCGATTACGGCTGAAATGACAGTTAAAATTCCCAGTCCTATCCATGAGAGCAAACCAATGGAAGGGTAGAAACGATAAAAAATATATAGAACAGGGACAACCATTATAAAGCCTCCGATAAAACCTTCCCATGATTTCAACGGAGAGATACGTTTCATCATCTTGTGTTTTCCGAAAGAAATGCCTGCAAGATATGCAAATGTATCATTTGTCCAGATTATAATGAAAATTGCAAGCACAAACGGAATTTTTGTTTGGAAAGACTCAATCTGCATAAGATTAAGCAAAACAAACGGAACTGTAATATACACTGTGCCAAACAATGCAAATGCCATATTCAGAACAGGGGTCTTTGTGTTCATAAAGATGGTTGATGTAAACAAGGTGACAGGTATACCCAAAAGTGGTAATACTGCGAACGTAGAATCATATCCCATTTGCAAAAGTGCAATTGCAATGATCATAAAAAAAGAATTTGCCACAACCCAATGGTTTGGCAATTGAATTTTGAATTTTGCACTCATTGCATTCAATTCTGCAAGTGCAAAGTAATTCAAAAGGATGGTAATGATTCCGAATGCTGCAGGATGGATCAGCAACGAAAATACAATCAATGATACATATACTGCACCTGTAATTGTTCTGGTTAAAATATTAGGCATTTGACAGGGAAAATTTCAAATTGTTTCGAATTTAATGATAATTGTAGTGTTTTAAAGAAAAAGCAATCGTTTTTAGGAATTCACATCTTTCAGGATATGCTTTGCTTTAATCGCATTGTTGCGCTCGACATATATTTCAAGAATCCCAAACTGGTAGTTGGAATCTTTTTTGTTTATAATTACGGCATCGATTTCTTTTTCATGAAGCAGATCTTTGGCGATTTCAGCAAGGTAAACCGTTGTTGTGTTATAGATACAAACCCAATTTTTTTCCATGTATAAAGATACGCAATACAGTTGGAATTAAAATTGATTTTCGGTTAGCTATTACGCTTTGAAATCGGGGTTGCTTTTTTCTTTGTCACCTTACGGTTTTTCAAAGCAGTTGTGGATTTGTCTGAAGCAGATTTTGTGATGGTTTTTTGATTTGCCTTTGATTTCTCCATTTCTTTTTCAACAAGAGGAACCTCATCCGGATTGGCTTTTCTTTTTCCGAAAATATGTTCCAGATCTTCCGAGAAGATGACCTCTTTTTCAAGCAGCAATTCCGCAAGTCTGGTAAGGCCAGCCTTATTTTCCTTAAGAACCTTTTTTGCTCTGTTATATTGAAAATCAATCAATTGACTTACTTCGTCATCAATAAGCTCAGCAGTTTTTTCACTATATGGTTTTGTAAAGGAATATTCACTTTGTCCGGTAGAGTCATAGAAACTTTTATTTCCTATTTTATCACTTAATCCAAAATAAGATACCATGGCATACGCTTGTTTTGTAATTCTCTCGAGGTCATTTACTGCTCCGGTCGATATTCTTCCGAAATTAATATCTTCCGAAGCTCGGCCTCCAAGTGCAGAACACATTTCATCGAGCAATTGCTCACGCGTAGTTATCTGTCTCTCATCCGGAAGGTACCATGCAGCACCCAGGGCCTTGCCTCTTGGGATAATTGTCACTTTTACCAGTGGATTGGCATGTTCAAGCAACCAGCTGACAGTTGCGTGACCGGCCTCGTGAAATGCGATGGTTCTTTTTTCCTGTTGAGTTATAATTTTGTTTTTCTTTTCCAGTCCACCGATTATTCTGTCAATTGCATCAAGAAAATCTTGTTTCTCAACACTTTTTTTATTTTTTCTGGCTGCAATCAGTGCCGATTCATTGCATACATTGGCAATGTCTGCACCTGAGAATCCGGGAGTTTGTTTTGCCAGAAATTCTACATTCAGGTTTTTATCCAGTTTAAGAGGTTGGAGATGAACCTTAAAAATAGCAGTACGCTCGTTCATATCGGGCAATTCTACATGTATTTGCCGGTCAAATCTGCCGGCACGCATAAGCGCTCTGTCCAGAATATCGGCACGATTTGTAGCAGCTAGAATAATCACTCCTGAATTGGAAGCGAATCCATCCATCTCTGTAAGTAACTGATTCAATGTATTTTCCCTTTCATCATTGGCTCCAAAATTCGGATTTTTACCCCTTGCCCGGCCGATGGCATCTATTTCGTCTATAAATACTATACAGGGAGATTTTTCTTTTGCCTGTTTGAATAAATCACGTACTCTTGATGCTCCAACACCAACAAACATTTCAACAAAATCAGATCCTGAAATTGAGAAAAACGGCACATTTGCTTCACCTGCTACAGCCTTTGCCAGCAATGTTTTTCCTGTACCAGGAGGTCCAACAAGCAATGCTCCCTTTGGAATCTTCCCTCCAAGATCTGTATATTTCTTCGGTCTCTTCAGGAACTCCACGATTTCCATCACCTCCATTTTCGCTTCTTCCAGGCCGGCAACATCTTTAAAGTCTACTTTAACATTGGTGTCTTTGTCAAATATCTTTGCTTTCGATTTGCCTACATTGAAAATATTTCCGGCTCCTCCCGGTCCACCAGACGCACCGCTCATACGCCGAAAAATGATCAGCCAGATGACAACAAGAATTGCCAGAGGCAAAAGCCAGGTAAAAAGCTCTCCGAATATGTCTTTGCGTTTCTGAGCAAGAGGATAGATTTTTTCCGATTCGTCAAAGCCTGCCTGTGCTTCATCCAGCATATTGAGAAATACTTCAACGGAAGGAAAGTCATATCGATAGTGTGGCCCGCTCTGTGCAAATTTATTCAGACCACGGTTCAGAACTTCACTGTGTTTAGGACTATCAAGTTTATCCTGTTTAATATAAATTTCTGCAAAACTCTGGTTAACAATAACAATTTTTTCAACTTCGTGCTTAAGTAACATTTCATTTTTAAAGTCTTTCCAGTTGGTCTCAATAGGATTTCGTCCACTATTTACCAGCAACATGGAAAGAAGTGCAATACCAATTAGCACAGGTACCAGAAAGGAATTGAATTTGTTCTTTTTATTATTATTGCCTGGACCAGGTTTGTTGCCGGAAAATTTGTCTTTTATTTGTTTGTTTCTATCGTCTGCCATCCCTGAAATACTTTAATGGTAATTTTCACTCATTTAAATTTTTCGAATCATCTATATACGAAATGTGAGCATCTCCCCACAATTCCTCCAACTGGTAATAATCCCGATATTCTTTCTGAAAAATATGTACTATAATGTTGTTATAATCCAAGAGCACCCACATTGCATTTTGCATTCCTTCACGATGATTCACTTTCTGATCCAGGTTTTCCTTCACTTTTTTTTCCACTGAGTCAGCAATAGCGCTCACCTGTGTGTTTGAGTTTGCATGACAAATAACAAAATGGTCACAAATTGTATTTTCTATCTTTGAAAGGTCAAGATCGACAATTTCCTGAGCCTTTTTTTCCATCATCCCTTCGATTATATTTTCAAGTAGTAAATTATTGTTTCCCAATAGTTTAAAAACTAATATAAATTCAACGCACAAATGTAGTGAAATTATGATTATTTCTACCTAGTAATAAAATCCTAATTTTGGCAGTAAATCAAGGTTTCTCATATTACATACAATTGATCAATAACAATACCAAAAATAAGAAGCAATCGTTTTACCGGATCATTATGACAAAATATAAAATTAAATACCTGCAGGAGGCTGGTTCTACCAATGATTACATGAAAAAACTAATGTCTGACAGACAGATAGAAGAGGGTACTGTTATTTTGGCAGATTATCAGAATTCAGGCAGAGGTCGGGGAAAGAATTCATGGTATTCAGGCAGGGGACTAAACCTTACTTTCAGTGTATTGCTGCTTCCGGGTATACATGCAACAAATTTTTTTTACCTGACGGAGATTTTATCCCTGACAATAGTAGATTTTTTGAATTCATACAGGATAAAAGCTTGTATCAAATGGCCGAATGATATTTATGTTGGCGATGATAAAATAGCCGGTATTCTCATTGAAAATATCATAATGGGAAATAAAATAGTAAAGAGTATTGCCGGTGTTGGGATCAATGTCAATGAAGAAAATTTTCCGGAAGATATTCCAAATCCAACCTCAATGAAAATTATTACGCAAAAGACTTTTATAAAGGATGCCTTGATGGATATCCTGTTTGACAAATTTGATCTCAGGTACAAACAACTGATCTCAGGAGATATGGAATCAATGCACAATGAATACAATCATCATCTTTATAAGCGAGGCATCTTATCTGAATACAGCCAGAAGAAAAATACGTTTCAGGCAGTTTTAAAAGAGGTCAGGCCTTCCGGGGAGATTGTGCTTGTTACCAAAAATAATTCAGAGAACACGTATTTGTTCGGGGAGATTGAATTGATCTTGAATAAAACTTAAAACGTATATTTCACCAATTGATCTACCAGCTTGTCAAGAAATTCCTGAAGAGGTTTTTTGGCCATCATTTCTATCATGGGATTTACCTCAGCCTGAAGAGTTAATTTAATGCGTGTATCTTTTTCATCCATTTTTTTCAGTTGTACCCAGAAAGTAAAATGGAATCTGTCATCATCAAGACTTGTAAGTTTTATCAGTTTAAAGGGCTCTTTTTCAAGCATCTTGATGCCAGTTTCGCCTATGGGATTTATGGTGAAACTGCAACTGTTTTCATCCGATTTCCAATTGGTAATTTTATCCCCGGGAATCAGGTTTTTAAAATTATTGAAATCAGTCAGAAAAGTATATATCTGTTCGTCCGGGTACTCAATTTTGCCGATTTTGCTCTCAAGTTTCATGATTGACAATTTATCTTGGTTTCCACTTATCAGGGTGCAACCGCCATTGTCTTAAGGTTTCCAACTCATTATCAGAGACATATCCTGATTCAGCAGCCAGATCAATTAAAACAGAATAATTGCTTAAGGTCTGGAGATCACAACCCGCATTCAAAAAGTTATCAACAGAAACTGAAAATTCATAGGTGAAAATTGCAAGCATGCCCAAAACCTTGCAATTCGCATTTTTCAGGGAGTTTACCGCTTCAAGACTACTTTTCCCGGTAGATACCAGATCTTCAATAACGACAAACTTCTGATTTTGCTTATACACTCCCTCAATTTGATTTTCCAGTCCGTGCGATTTTGCAGAGGATCTGATGTAAACAAAAGGCAAATTCAAGGCTTCTGCAACCAAGACCCCGTGAGCGATTGCACCTGTTGCAACACCGGCAATACCTTCTGCATCCGGATAACTGATTCTAATTTTTTCTACAAAACATTCACAGATTGATTGACGGACTTCCGGGTAAGATAATGTCTTTCTGTTGTCACAATAGATCGGGGATTTCCAACCTGATGCCCAGGTAAACGGCTTTGCAGGATTTAATTTTATTGCATTAATTTGCAACAATTGTTTAGCGATTTTTTTCTCACATTCTTTCATGCCGTCAAATGTATAAAGTTTTTTTTAACGATCGCAAACTCATCCTGACTGATAATTTCACCAAACATTTCCAGGTCAATTACGGACTTTTTTATAAATATCGTGATCCGGAAGATCTCAGGGAATTAATTTCATTGTACAGCAAACTAAAAAAAATCGACACACTGTACCTGTTTCATCATGATATTGATACCCTTAGGGAAGATTTCCGGAAATGCTTCAGGTTTATTCCTGCGGCGGGGGGACTTGTCAGAAATGAAAAGGGTGAATTTTTATTGATCCACAGGCGCGGGAAATGGGATCTGCCAAAAGGGAAACTGGATAAAAAAGAATCCGTTGAAGAGGCAGCCCTGCGGGAAGTCAGTGAAGAATGCGGGATACATAATCTGCGTATTGTACGTCCCTTGCTTTCAACCTATCATACCTATGAATACAAGGGAGGTCTGGCGCTGAAAAGGACTTCCTGGTTTGAGATGATCCTGAAGGGAAAAGAAATTCCCAAGCCTCAGACTTCCGAAGACATTACAGAGGTTAGGTTTGTAAAAACCGATCAACTGGCTGAATATCTTGAAGTGAGTTTTCCGGCTATAAGGGATGTGTTCACTTCTTTTGGGATTTAGGAATTTGTTCCGTCTCTCTTCCAACAGTCATGCTGAACCAGGTTTCAACATCTGCCGCTCTTTTTGTAATTATGCTGAACTCGTTTTAGCATCCGTTCATCACTAGCCGATTCCGAAAACGAGTTCGGAATGACTTCCGAAAGAGGGATTCGGAATGACATTATAGCAGAGGTTGTTCAGTAAAGCCCAGTAAGAGGAAGAGTAAAATAGAAAATAAGGCGAATTGTAAAAGTTCATTTAATTTGTAACTATGAAAACTGGCTATGTTTATATACTCTCAAAAAAAAACCGAACAGGGTTCTATATCGGGATTACATTATCATTAATTCTTAAAAATCATAATTTACATTTTTGAAAAAGAATTATCAATCTATTTCAGAAAAGGACAATTATTTATTTTCTGAAATCCTGATGGATTACCTTTGATATTTATATTTTTGAAAAAAATTGTTTATGGCAAAGAAAGTATATGTAGGCATGAGTGCCGATATGATCCATCCCGGACACTTAAATGTTATAAAAGAAGCCAGCAAACTGGGCGATGTAATAATAGGGTTGCTTACAGATAAGGCCATTGCCAGTTATAAACGTTTACCCACCTTAAAATACGAACAACGAAAAATTATTATTGAAAGTATTAAAGGTGTTTCAAAGGTTGTAGCTCAGAATGAATTGGACTATGCAGTAAATCTGCGTAAGATAAAACCTGATTTTGTGGTTCATGGCGATGATTGGCAAAAGGGAGTGCAGGCTCAAACCAGGCAAAGAGTTATTGACACCCTTAAAGAATGGGGAGGGAAATTGCATGAAGTAGCTTATACCAAGGGTATTTCATCATCACAATTAAACCAAATTCATAGAGAGATCGGCACTACTCCCGAAGTACGAATGGATAGGTTACGTCGCCTCATTGAGTCAAAACCCATTGTTAAAGTGTTGGAAGCTCATAGTGGCCTTACGGGTTTAATTGTTGAAAATGTGAACATCGAGCATAATGGAATAAGAAAGGAATTTGATGCCATGTGGCTTAGTAGTCTTACCGATTCTACAATAAAGGGGAAGCCTGATATTGAGGCAGTCGATGTAACATCACGACTTCATAGCCTAAATGATATATTAGAAGTTACTACTAAACCAATTATTTATGATGGTGATACCGGAGGTATACCCGAACACTTTGTTTATACAGTAAGAACGCTTGAGAGATTAGGTGTATCTGCCATTATTATTGAAGACAAAATGGGTTTAAAGAAGAATTCTCTATTTGGTACCGACGTGGTACAACAACAGGATTCTGTTGAGAATTTCTGTCAAAAAATTAACATGGGAAAACAAGCACAAGTTACAAAGGATTTTATGATTATAGCACGCATTGAGAGCCTTATCCTCAAACATGGTACAGATGATGCCATTAAAAGGGCAAAAGCATACATTGAAGCAGGCGCTGATGGTATTATGATTCATAGTAAAGAAAAGGATGGTGACGAAATATTCGAGTTTTGTAAGTTGTACTGTCAATTTGAAAAGCGTGTACCACTGGTAGCTGTACCAACCAGTTATTGTCATATTTATGAAAAACAATTGATGGATGCAGGAGTGAATATTGTAATTTATGCTAATCATTTATTGCGCAGTGCCTACCCTGCAATGGTGGAAGTGGCTAAATCTATTTTAATGCATGAGCGATCCTATGAAGCCAATGATAAATGCATGTCGATAAAAGATGTTTTAAACCTTATTCCGGGCACATAATGATTGATCCTGCTTTTTTATATAATCGTTTGAAACAGTATGATGTAGAATTTTTTACCGGTGTCCCTGACTCCCTTTTAAAAGACATTTGCGGTTATATAGCCGATAATGCATCGGCACAGAATCATATTATTTCAGCCAACGAAGGGAATGCCATAGCTATAGCTGCAGGATATTATATGGCAACAGGGAAAATTCCCTTAGTATATATGCAAAATTCAGGTATTGGAAATGCATTGAATCCTTTGCTCTCGCTTGTTGATGAAAAAGTTTACAGTATTCCTATGCTTGTTATGATTGGCTGGCGAGGTGAACCGGGGATCAAAGATGAGCCCCAACATGTAAAGCAAGGTGAAGTGACACTTGACTTGCTTGAGGCAATGAAAATACCATACTCTATTTTAGGGAAGGATGAAATAGAGGTTGAGACACAGATTCAGAAAGCAATTGTGTATGTTAAAAACAACAACGCGCCATATGCTTTAGTGGTAAAGAAAGGAACATTTGCAAAGTATACTTTTAAGGAAATGATAAATAATACCTATGAACTAAGACGTGAAGATGCTATTAAACAGATTGTAAATCAACTAACCGGTGAGGAGGTAATTGTATCAACAACGGGGAAAACATCACGTGAGTTATTTGAATACAGGGCTGAGTTAAACCATGCTCACCATTCAGATTTTCTTACGGTGGGATCTATGGGTCATGCAAACCAGATAGCTTTAGGAATTGCTATGCAGAAACCCAATAAAAAAATAATTTGTCTTGATGGTGACGGAGCTTTGCTTATGCATATGGGAGGTTTATCCATTATAGGGAGTCTGGCACCTAAAAATTTCATACATATTGTAATTAATAATGGAGCTCATGAATCGGTTGGAGGACAACCATCCGTGGCATTTGCTATTGATATACCAAAATTGGCACTGGCCAACAATTACAAAATGGCAATATCGGTAGTAACAATTAAGGAATTAAATAATGCTTTAAAAAGCATCACAGAAGATACCTGTCCGGCATTAATTGAAGTAAAAGTAAAAATTGGATCTCGCGATGATCTGGGGCGTCCGACTGTTAAACCCAAAGATAATAAAGTAGCATTTATGAAAAATCTGGAATAAAAATGGAGCAACAGATTTTTTATAAAAATGACTTTGATGATCTAAAAAACCTTGTTAGCAAAACAAAGTCTCAGAATATTTTTATCGTTAGGGGTAAGAAATCATACAGTTCTTCAGGTGCAAAACAATTTATTGGTCAATTAATTGATAAAGAAGAACAACTTACCATCTTTGATGATTTTGTTCCCAATCCACAATTGGACGATTTGAAAAGGGGGATTGCCTTATATAGACAGGGATCATTTGATTTAATAGTAGCTATCGGAGGTGGGAGCACGATTGATATGGCTAAGTTGATCAGTGTGTATGCAAATCAAGATGATGATATTGCAGGACTAATAAGAGGTGACAGCCAACTCAAGGACATAAAAACGCCTTTAATAGCTATTCCAACAACTGCAGGTAGTGGAGCTGAAGCCACACAATTTGCTGTACTTTATATTGATAAAACGAAGTACTCGGTTGAGTTTCCGTTAATGCTGCCTGAATATGTGTACTTATCTTCCGTATTTTCAAGGTCGGCAAAGCCATACCTTACAGCTTGCACTGGTCTTGATGCTTTTTGTCAGGCTGTTGAATCGATATGGAGTATACATTCTAATGCCACATCGGAGTCGTTTGCGCTTCAGGCGGTTGAATTCATTTGGAAAAATTTGCTGAAAACCGTTTTAAGGGATGATGAAACAGCCAGAGAAAAAATGCAGGAAGCAGCGCATTTGGCCGGTAAGGCCATCAATATCACTAAAACTACAGCTCCACATTCACTTTCGTATGCGTTTACCAGTTATTATGGCATTCCGCATGGGCATGCTGCAGCTTTGAGTTTACCCTTTTTTCTGAAATACAATCATGAAGTTACTATTGAAGATTGTAACGATCCCCGGGGACCTGAAGCAGTCAGAGAAAGGATCAAACGTCTTTTATCCATACTTGATTTGTCAATTGCAGAGGCTCCTGAAGCTTTTACCGTCTTCTTTAATACAATAGGCATCAATATCAACATCAGCTCTTTAATTGATAAATTTAATCCCTCTTTAATTACTCAAAATATTAATCTGCAACGACTAAGTAATAATCCGCGAAAGATAACCTCTGAAGCAATTAAAAAGTTTCTAAAAGGGAATTGAGCATATAATCGTTAAAGCATAACTGTTATGAATAATGGTAGTTTTCAACTTTCTGGAATATGTTTTGCGATTTGTTATGATTTCTTTTTCATTATTTTTGCCCCTCATAAATTTAACTATTAATTTTTAATATTTGTCGCTGTACACGATTAAAATAGTTGTAGACATAGAATAGGTATACCCATTGGTAAAAACCAATATTTTGTAAAAAACTGAAGGAGCCAAAAATTTGATTTGCAAAAAAACTATTTTAGATTTTTTTCAAATAACGGAATCAAAAACAAGTTTTTAGAAGTATTCATAATATTTAAAAAATGAATAATAAAAAAGTTCAATTATATTTTTTGATATCTACATACCTAATAAACATCATTTTAATAATTTTTGTTTTTGCTGCTGCACATTTTGAAAATTATTTAAATGTCATTTATACATCAGATCATGTATATGCTTATTCAATTTTTAATGATATTATTAATAACAAGAATAGTTTAATTGGCTGGAGTTTACCTGGTGCACCAGCCTATTTTCCTGATATGACGATATATTTTTTTATATTCCTTTTTACTAACAAGATTGGATTAACTTTTATTATATATAGTATAATTCAAGTAGTTTTATTATTATTATTTTTCAATCTGTTAATCCGTGAAATATTCCCTTCAATAAATTTAAATATCCTGTCACTTTCAAACTTATTATTTTGTCTAATTTATTTTATTACTCTTTTAGCGGGGGGCAAAATTAACACATTTACCTTTCATGTTATTGCTATTACATGGCATACCGGAACCGTTATAAATACTTTAATGTGTTTGTATTTATCCTTTAGATATTTAAAAATTCGGTCATGGAGAATTTTAACAATCCTTTTTATAATTTGTTTGATAGGAGTATTATCAGATAAAATATTTGTAATATATTATATAATACCTTTTTTCATAAGTTATATAATATTGAACAACAGAAGATTCTCTTTTACAGCAATTAAGCTCTATAGTGTGTTAATATTTTCTGTAGTTCTTGGTATTATAATTCATAATTTATTAAATGTGTATATTTTTGATTATGGCTTAAATAAAATTCCTTTCTCTTTTTCTAAAGCTATTCATTCCATTAGTATATTTGGTAGTATTTATAAAGGATTAATTTTAAAAGCTAATTTAAAATCTTTAGCAATTATTATTTCAGCACTTACATTTATTGGTTATTCATTTCTTTTTATAAAAAATGCTATAGCAAAAACAAAAGCCAAAAAGGAGGAATCAGAGCATTTTATGCATATTTATTTTCTTTATTTTATTATTTTAATTCCGCTGGCTATAATTTCACCTGGTTTAATAGGAAGATTTAATAATAGTAGTGATATAAGGTATTTTGAAATAGTTTTTTATTTTGGAGTACTTAACTTTTTCATTGTTTCTTTTTGCCTTTTTAGTAAAAAGGTTATGCTTTATATTGCTAACAATTTTTTGGTTGTATTAACAGTCTTAATACTTTTATATTTTTTCATTTATACTAAGCAAAAAAATATTTCAGAAGGAATAAATAAGTTTCTTAATTATTACCCTGAATTTATTGAATTTATTGATAATGCAAGTGAAAAATACGAACTAAAAAATGGGTGTTCTGACCACTGGAATTCAAAAATTGTTAATGTGTTATCAAGAAAAGATGTGCAAATTTATACGGTTTTTAATAGCCTTAATAAATATTTAGTGCTATCGAATAATAGTTGGTATTTTATTGATGAAAGGGATAAAAATAAAGAAGCTGTTTTTAATTATTTTTATGTGAATAAAGGATTTAACCGTGAAAATATTTATAAGCAATTCAATGATTCGGTTATTGAAATTGAGCATAATGGCATGTATTTGCTTTTAGTACCTGAATTTAAATTTGATAAAAATGGCCGGATTTTGTTAAAATAAATAATGCATATTTAGTGCATTCTTCTTTAAATTAACAATTAGAATCTATTATTCATTTACAATATTTGTTTCTTCAATAATATAGTTTGGTCGCTTTTTATTTTCAATAAAAAGTTTACCTAAATATTCACCTAAAATACCTATCATTATTAATTGAATTCCACCGATAAAAACAACACTAACTAAAATCGAGGTCCAGCCTTCAATCGTTTTTTCAGTAAAAATAGACACAAAAAGGGCATAAATACCATAAGAAAATGCGAGTAATGCAAAGATAACGCCAAAAAAAATAGAAATCTTAAGCGGCTTTGTACTAAATGAAGTGATACCAGTAGAAGCAAACTTAATCATCCTCATTAATGAATATTTAGTTTTTCCATCAAATCTTTCATTTGGCAAATAATGTAAATAAGTATAATTATACCCCAACCATGATATAATCCCTCTCAAAAAAAGGTTGTTTTCATTAATTTTCACCAATTCATCCCTTACATTTCTATCGATTAATCTAAAATCGGCAACATTGGGATGAATTTTTGTTTCAGATAATAAATTAACCAGTTTATAAAAAAAATATGAAGTAATTCGTTTTAATATTTTAGTTTTCTTATCATCCCTAACTGCATAAACAATATCGTATCCTTCCTGCCACTTTTCAATCATTTGATTCAGTAAAAAAGGAGGATGTTGCAAGTCAGCATCCATACTAATAACACAATTTCCTGAAGCATAATCATAACCTGCCTTAAGTGCATTCTGATGACCAAAATTTCTTGAAAATGATAAATATTTCGCGTTTAAATCTTTTTCTACAATATCTTTTAATACGTCAATAGTTTTATCAGAACTACCATCGTTTATAAAAATTAATTGATAATCAATATTCTTTAGAACTTCATCTTTAAGAGTTTTATATAATTCTTTTAATCCTCCTTCTTCATTATAACAGGGTATAATAATGGATATTATTGGATTTGTATTTCTCATATAGTACTGTTGCATACTAAACATTCCATCATTCATAAATTTCAATAGTAAAAAGTCCCATCAAAATATTATAATTTATTTAATTGATCCTTGCATTTATTATTAATATAAAATACAATAATAATAGATTAAATTGTTTTATTAAATAATTAAACTAATTTTTCAAATGATACTTATTGTCTAAATATTGGGGCTAATTATAGTTAATTCAATTTCATTATTTTTGCCCATTGTATTTTTTTACTGGTTTCACACTGATAGATTAGATGAATCTTATACCCCTGTATATTGATCCGGCCTCAACAAGCGCATTGTTGTATATTATAATAGCCCTGGTAGCTACCCTTGTTTTTTCGTTAACGGGATTTTTCTATAAAGTAAAAAACTTAATAATAGGCAAGGGTTTCATCGATCATAAAGAATTTGAGGATACCGATATTATATTTTATTCCGAAGGAAAACAATATTGGCCTGTCTTTTATCCTATAATAAAGGCTTTGGAGAAAAAACAGGTTCCTTGTGCTTATATTTCTTCAGATAAGGATGACCCTGGTTTATCGCACCGGTCAAATAACTATGCTTGCAAGTATATTGGTAATCTTACCATGACTTCTGTTTACCTGAATAAGCTTAAGGCAAAATTTGTTGGTATGACCACTCCGCAATTGGATGTAATGATGATCCGCAGATCAAAAAATGTACAACATTATGCACATATCATACATGCTCCTATTGATGTTTTTACCTATCGTAAATTTGCTTTTGATTATTTTGATTCCGTGTTTTGTTCAGGACCACATCAAATTGAAGGTATAAGGAAATTAGAAGCCAAACGGGGTACTTCAAAAAAAATGCTACTTGAGACCGGATTAACATATTATGATTCCATGCTGGAAGAAATTAAAGAACTTCCAAAGCCGGAAAAGAAAAAACCTGTTGTATTGGTTGCTCCAACCTGGAAAGAATATTCAATTATTAATCGACTGGGGATACCATTTTTTGAAAGTTTATTGCGTAATAATTCTTACGATGTAATACTTAGGCCTCATCCGCAGACTTATGTTAGTTTTCCGGAGATCATGGAAGCGATAGAAGAGCGTTTTAAGGATGAGTCGCGATTCATGATAGACAGGAAGCCTCTGGCAACAGAAAGTATGATGAAAGCAGATCTGATGATCAGTGATCTGTCGGGTGTGTTTTGGGATTTTGCTTTTTTATACGCCAAACCAGTGCTTTTGCTAAAGACTGGTTTTAATGATATAGAAGGGTTTGAAGGCAGTGAGTTGGATTATGAAATGTGGGAAATGAGAGAACGCAGCAGACTGGGTAAAGTTTTTGATGAGAACGATGTGGAACATATTGGTGAAATAGTAAATGACACGTTACAAAATCCACCAGCGCTGCAATTGGAAGAGTTGAAAAATCAGGCTGTTTTTAATTTCGGGAAAGCCGGCGATATTGCAGCAAATCAGATAATTGAAATACTTGATTCCATGGAACAAAAGGATTCATAGCTAAAATAACGTTTCAACAAATGAATGATTACAATCCTGTCATAGCTCCTTTTGTTTACCTGATCAGGCAAATTTTTTTATTTTCTTACGATTTAACCGGCAATTACGGAGTATCTGTTGTTTTGCTAAGTTTTGCCATTTCTCTGCTGTTGTTGCCCATTTTTATTTTGATAGAAAAGGCAAAAAAGAAAGACGATGCAGTAAAACAAAAGATGAAGCCTCAGGCAGATGAGATAAAACGATGTTACAAAGGACAGGAACGGTATTATTATTTACGTACATTAAACAGGCAATACAATTATCATCCGGTACGGGCATTAATACCAACCTTGAGTTTATTGTTGCAGATTCCTTTTTTTATTGCTGCTTACCAGTATTTGGAGCATTTCGAACCTCTTCGGGGTGTTGGCTTACTGTTTATTCATGATCTGTCTGCCCCGGACGGACTTATGGGTTCAATAAATATATTGCCCGTAATCATGACAGTAGTAAATCTTATTACAGCCTTTTTTTATACACGCAACGGGAATGCTTCCGAGCGCATACAAATGTTGGTTGTAGCCGGAATATTCCTGGTGCTGTTGTTCAATCTTCCTTCGGGTCTGGTATTGTACTGGACGATGAATAATGTATTTAGTTTTTTCAGGTTATTCATTACCAATCCGGAAGTATTTAAAAGACGGGTAAAGAAAAAAGAATTAACAATGAGAAGGCAGCATTTCATTGCTATGTTGCCAAAGTTAAAGGGCACATTTGTTTTTATTACAATAATTCTTCTTTTGGTACAGTTTAACCGGGCATTTCAAAATAGTTTTCATAAAATTGGTTTACGTATCATTTCTTCATTGGGAGCAGGATTATTAATTACCCTTTTATTGGCAGGTGTTTCGTTATTGCATAATGTCGGGGAAAAAGTAAAAATAAAAGGGCTGAAGAATTATTATGTAAAATATGCCCCCGTTTTTAGACCTATGTTTATTATCATCGGACTCATCGCAATATTATTCCAATTAAACTGGGCAGTTCAATACAATTTTAATGATATAGGACTGCGATTAATAGGAGCTGTAACCGGCAGTGCATTTTTAACTATGTTATTAGCAATGCTGGTATTATATTATAAGGGACACTTAGACCTCAGTGCAACGAAATTTCATTTCCGTCTATCTTATTTTGGGAATAGGTATATTTTGGTTTTTTGGTTGTTCTTTGCAATTGCTTCCTGCACTCAGATTAACTGGGCCCTGCTTGTTTCAAGTTTTAAAGCGATTATACCTCGTTTATCGGTTGCATTTATCGTAAGCTGGATAACCACAGTACTAATTGCCAACATGATTTATGCGCTTAAAAATAACGACAGGTTTACTATCAAGGAATTGAAAAGTTATTTTAAATTAACCAGAATAAGAATTATTCTTACTTTCATAATTATTTTGACAGTTGCCGTTGCGTCACAAATTAACTGGGCGCTTAATTTTAGTTTTGAAGGTATCGTATGGCGATTGATCATTGCCTTGTTTGCCAGTGTTTTATTTACTTCATTGATCGGGTTGGTCGTTTGGCTATCCAAAATGCTGAATTGGCAATATGGATGGTTATCAGAAAAATCTCAGATATTTTTTTCTTTGCTTTTTTCAGGCCTTTACTTCCATTTGGTATCGATATTCTACTATGCAGGATTTAATAGTAATTTAAGTTATCTGGCCAATTGTTTGATAATACCTGCATGGATACTTGGTGGAATTAATTTTAAAAAAAAGAAACATACGTTAAAAGCTTCGATCTGGTATTCATTCTTTGTTTTATTTGTTCTTCTTTTTGGTATTCAGTTATTTAATTTATGGGCATCGTCATACAATAAAGGATTCATTCTGGACATATTTCATTTGAAAAGTTCCCTTGGAGATACTTCACTGGTTCATTTTACAAATCTTGGAATACTAATAGCCATAATCCTATCATTTTTTTATTATAAGAGATCAGAAAAAAAAGAAAAAAATACTTCAAAAAATGCCTTGGGAATTTACCTGTTGGCAATATTTTACCTGGCAGGTTTTATCTTTTTGTGGAATCCTTTGGCAACGTATTCAACTTTCCCGGATAATTTTAATTTTCCAGCTATTGAAATAGTAAAACATAATTTCAAATTGTTTGCAATTGCCATAGGTGGATTATTTATTCTTTACACGGTTTTGCCTAAAAAATTTAAGGGGTTCTGGTTAATTTTTATTCTAACACTCACTTGTGTTGGATTTATACATAATACCCTGTTACCGATAGACTTGGGTACATTACAACAAAGCAGATTTGTTGATCAGGATAATCTTGCACAACCTGTGCATATTTATATACTGGAAGCTATATCAATTTTAGGAATAATCTTTTTTATCAATTGGATTCTAAAAAAGGGATTCTTTAAACAGATTGGTCTCGGACTAATACTGCTTAATGTAATTTTAATCTCACAAAGTCTTTTTGCATCAGTAGGTACAGGTTCGTTTATGAACAAACCAAAAATTATCACTGATTTTACGCATACTATTTCATTCTCAAAAAATAAGGAAAATGTAATATTTCTTTTGACCGATATGTTTCATGGATGGTATATAAACCGCATTTTAAATGAAAATCCGAAATTAAAAGAAGTATTCAGCGGATTTATGTATTATCCAAATACACTATCCGTTTCCTATACCACAGCCGGGACACTTCCACCATTATTAGGCGGATATAATAAAACAATTGATAAATTGAATCAGGATGAGAACCGTACTTTTGAGGATAAGATTACAGATATATCCATTGACTTTTATAATAAGATAAAATCAAACGGTTATCAGTTTACTTCAACCAAAATTATTTATTCAAGAATAGATAAGAACTTATTTGACAGTTATCTTCCGGACTGGGATGAGAGTTGGGATCAATGGAACAGCGAACTCAAAATCGGAATCTCAAAAGAAATTGGGTACACCCTCTTATGGGAAAATGCTGCTTTTTATACTTCTCCGCTCTTTTTAAAACCCGTAATTTATAATAAAGGGAATTGGTTACATGGTGATGTTACTTCCAATGAAAATACGAATGAAGCCAAGCCCTACAATTTCTTGCGATTGCTTCCCTATATCTCGCATACCAATAACGATAAGCCGAATTTTATTTTTCTTTATTCAACTGCATCGCATCATCCATGGGACATAATTGATGAAAGCGGCGTAATGCATAATCTTGATGCCCCGTATAAAAATAATGAATGGGTTATGAAAACACTGGCCAGTTGGATCAACTGGATGAAGACCAACGATGTATATGATAATACTAAAATAATTATCGTTTCAGATCATGGTCCGCATTGGCGCAGCAATTATAGCAGGGAGATAGCCGGAAATATGCCTATTAAAAACAACCCGTCTTTAAAGATTGAGGAAAAAAGATACATGGGTATGTTCCCGTTATTAATGACAAAAGATTTTAACCAGGATGGAGAACTCAAAAAGGATAATCGATTTATGAGCAATGTCGACGCGTACTACTTTGCTTTTAATGAGAATAATCCTATAAGAATGGATCCGTCAGGCCAACGGGAACTACCTTTTACTATTGTTTACTGGGAAACAAAACTGTGGCTGAAAAACAAAGTAAGTATTACAGCAAGAGGCAAAGTAAAGGATAATGTTTTTGATCTAAATAACTGGACTTTGATTCCGGACAATTAAATACTCAGGAATTAATTTTTAATGATCTTCACACTCTTATATATTTATTACCTCAACCAGTAATTCATGTGATATATCACAGATTATCGCAGGTGTTGCAGGAAAATACGGGAAATAGGGGAATCATTCATGAATTGCCACGATCACTATTAGGATATTGATTTGTTAGTTAATATCGAAAGTAAGCCAATTAAAAAAGTGAATTTATTCAAATACAAACTACCTAAATTGTTTGACTTAAATGGAGTAATTCATCGGATGAACTATTATACAGTTTAATATATTATTCAGACTGCAAAAAAGGAAATTAATGATGGTGTCTTTCCCAGTCCTGTTAATAGAAGATTCAGGAGATAGTTATTCAACAGATTTTTCGTGATATAGTTTTAATGCATCAATATTCAATGATCTCTTTCCCGGATTCCAGATATAATACTTCAGAATATAGGTTTTTTTAATCTTTTCATCCATGGTAGCCTGAATATAAATCCTATATACGTTAGAATCCATTTGGAAGGCTTCTGAAAAATCCCAGGCATTGTAATATATGTTTTTCACAGGCAGATGAGGTATCTCTTTTACAACTGCCAGTACCAGATACACATTACCGGGATCTGGTTTGCTATCGATAGTAAAATCGCAATATCCGTGGAAACGGCAAAAAGGATCCTTGTTGAACCGGTTTCCTTCAAAAATATAGGTTTGTGAGAACTCCTCTTCTTCTTTAAGTTGAATAGTATTACCCGTATTGTCTTTACCGGTCAACAAAACCATTTCAGGCATATCTGAAATTTGGAACAGACGTTCCTGTGTACTGTTTTTAAGAATTTCTCTGTTGCTTATATCCTGTCTTGACTCCATTCTTTGAAACACATATACAAAGGTTGAATGCCATTCATTATTAAACAGGGTAAATGGTTGATCTGCCTGAACAGAATGTATTAGCCTGTAATAAGGATTATCCAGATAATCTTCCAGGTTGGCCAGGTGTTGATATTTGGCAAAATGTATATCATAAATAACAAGATCACCTGGTTTCATTTCCTTTTCCGGATTACCCCAATTGGGGATGTTCAGTGTTACTCCGCCTTTTTCAAAAGGATCGCCTGTGAAGTAATTCATCAATCTGGGGTCCTGTAAATAAATGGTCCTGTTGTCCAGCAAATTCTTTTTCTTTAGCCAATAGTATGTGTGATACAAATATTTCACATTCTTGTCGGGTGGAACAGGAATGTCATTTATGTAAAAGGGATAAATAATAACAGTTACAAGAAATAAAAATCCTAATCCAATGTTGAGGTAACGATATTTCATTTTATTTATCCACCTTTCAAATAGGTTAACACCCTGAAGTGCAACAATGGCAGAGAGAGGTGTTATGCAGGCCATTACCCGGATTCTTCCTCCGGAACCACCGATACCTTTCCACCATACGTATGAGTGAGCAAAGAAAAAAACGAGAATGGGCAGATAAATCAGAAGATAAATTAAAGTTACTTTTTCATAACCTTCTTTTTTAAAGAAAAACAGTTGTTTAATACAAACAATTATGCCTGTTAGTATAGCTATTGAGAGAGGCAAGCCAAAAATGAATTTATAATTTCTGATAAAATAGATCAGGGATTCACCATGCCCCAGAAAGCCGGAGTTTCCTTTATAGGGTATGCGAGTGATTAACCAGAAAATATCCCTGTAAATAAAGTAACCTGCAATACTAAAAAGGACGAATCCTGTAAGGATCAGGGGCAATATTTTATATTTCTTTTTGATTATCAGGGCAGCAAGGAAGAAAGGGAATAGGATAATGGTTTCATTTCTGATCAGTGGCAGAAAGGAAATAGCCAAAGTTGCAATGATATATCTTTCGTGAAGAAACAGAAATACAAAGAGTATAAGAAAAAAGGCGGTCATTATTTCATTGTTACCCCCGAGAAGCATCATGGTATATACAGGCATGAACAGTACAAATACGATTACCATGTTGCCGTTTTTAATAGAAAGCTTATCACAGGTACCTTTGGTAAAGTATGCCGTAATTAAAGCCAGTAAGATGTTCATCAACTTTACACCCATGTGTCCGAACTGTGCAAAAGGGGAACATACCAATGTAAAGAATGGTTTGGCCCAATGATTGAATAACAGATCAGGGTGTCTGAATCCCCAGCGTGAATGAAGATAATGAAATGTATCATCTGCACCGGCATAAGATCCTTCAGACAGGACCGATAAAAACAAAAAGATAATGCCGATAAATAATAACAAAACAATTGCGAAGTTCTTATTTGGTTTTTCAAACATTTTGCAAAACATCGTATGTCATGATTGAATTTGTTGCAAAATATAAATCTTTTGCGGTTCTCAGGTTATAAATACTTATTTTCGTTTAACAAATTATTACTTATGAAGCTTATTATTCAAATTCCATGTTACAACGAAGAAAAAATCCTCGGAGTGGCATTATCCTCTCTTCCGCGGAAAATAGAAGGTTTTCATAAGGTAGAATGGTTGATTATTAATGACGGAAGCACAGATAAGACCATTGAAGTGGCGAAAGATTTTGGAGTTGACCATATTGTTAACTTTAAAGAAAACCAGGGTCTGGCAAAAGGATTTATGGCCGGACTTAACGCCTGTATTCAGCTTGGTGCCGATGTGATTGTCAATACCGATGCTGATAACCAGTATAATGCTGATGATATACCATTGCTTGTAAAACCTATTTTAGAAGGCACAGCAGATATGGTTGTGGGAGCCAGATCTATTTCACAAATTGCACATTTCTCCTGGCGAAAGAAATTGCTTCAAAAATTGGGATCATGGACAGTAAAAATAGCCAGTAGAACTTCTATTCCTGATGCACCGAGTGGATTTCGTGCAATAAGCCGGGAAGCAGCTTTAAAACTGAATGTGTTCAATGAATATACCTATACACTCGAAACAATTATTCAGGCCGGCAGAACAGGGATATCTCTAACTTCAGTCCCGGTCAGGACCAATGAAGATCTAAGGCCATCACGTCTGGTAAAAAGTATTGGTAAATATGTAAGGCTTTCGTTCATTACCATTCTACGGATTTTTACTATCTATAAGCCTTTCCGGACCTTTTTTTCTATTGGATTATTCTTTTTTCTCATAGGTTTTGGCCTTGGCATCAGGTGGTTGTATTTATTTATGGTTGAAGGAACCGAACGAACACACGTACCCAGTTTAATCCTGGCCAGCATTTGCATTATTCTTGGTTTTCTCATTGGTATGATGGCAGTTATCGGCGATCTGCTGGCTGTTAACCGGCGATTGATGGAAGATATTCAATATCGTGTGCGAAGACAGGAAGCAGAAATTATGAAGACCAAGAAGAGTTAATGCATGAAATTCAGCGAGTTACAAAAAAATGTTATTAAAGCCGGTCTGTGTACGCACTGTGGCACTTGTGCGGGACTGGATAACAGAATACTGATGAAAGACAGCCGGCATGGACCTGTTCCTGTATCGGAGCAAAAGGACTTTGTTTTAACTACCGGGATTGATTCAGCCTGCCCGGGAGCCGGAATAAATTATGCATTGTTGAACAAATCTATATTTGGAAAGTATCCTGAAAACTGGCTTATCGGGAATCTTAAAAAGGTATACATAGGGTTCTCACGAAATGATGAGATAAGGATGAAAGGTACCTCAGGAGGTATTATAACACAAATAGTACTATACCTTCTTGAAAAAGATCTCATAAAAGGCGCAGTTGTTTTAAAACATGGAATACCAAAACCCTGGCTGGCAAAGTCGTTTATTGCAACTACACGCAAAGAGATTATTGAGGCAAGTCAGAGTGTTTATGCTCCGATAGCGGTAAATGAGATATTAAGCAGTCTTTCATCTTTCGATGGCCCATTGGCTTTTGTTGGTTTACCTGATCAGGTAGCATCCATTCGGCAATTACAAACCTTAAAACATCCATCCGTCAAAAATATTCAGTATGTTCTTGGCCCATATGTTGGAATTAACATGTATGCTACGGCAGTGTTGAAATTTGCACACACAAAGGGCATCAAGGATTCTTCACTCATAAAAGAAGTCAGATACAGGGATGGCGAATGGCCAGGGTATCTAAGGATCACACTGGATAATGGTAAAACAATAAAAGCAGAGAAATTCTATTACAATTACCTGTTGCCATTTTATATCACCCGCAGTACCCTATACTCCATTGACTTTGCAAACGATCTGACGGATATTTCCGTAGGTGATGCCTGGAGTCCGAAATATGAAAAACTGGGAAAGGGATTCGCCGTTGTTATTGGCAGAAACGAAAAAGCTGTTGATCTTTTAAGCAAGATGAAGTCTGAAGGGTATCTGGAGCTTGAAGAAAAAGACCCGGAAGAGATATTGAATATGCACGGGCATATGTTTGATTTTAAAAAAAGGGGCGCATTTGTACGTATGCGCTTCAGGAGATTATTTGGTCGTAAAATACCGGAGTATGACATTGAGCCAAAGAACATGGGCTTGTCAAGATACCTGGTTGAAATGATCATATCTGGGGTCATTATTCTATGTTCCAACCGGGTTGCACGTGGAATTTTGGGTTTTATTCCTGTTGGCCTGATCGGTTGGTTTTTTAATCTATGCAGAAAGGGGTGGAAGAACATATCAAAACCCACAAAAAGAAAAGGCTTGATGAACCAGGAATATTGTATCAGAGAATAGTAAAAACTTACGGATATCAGGGGCTATATACACTTTAAAATAATGAAGAAATACAATTGAATTAAGACTGAAATTTATTGAAACTTCCTAAATATATAAAACTTCTTATTGCCGTTTTAATCAGCGCATTCCTCCTTTTTTTGATTTACTGGAAGATTGATTTTGATCTACTGATTCACACTTTACAAACAGCGAACCGGGAGTTTTTCCTGATCTATTTCTCTCTTTTTGTACCTCAATTGTTGATAGCTGCTTACCGCTGGAAATATATTCTGAAAAGAATAAACAATTATAAGGTATCATATTATCATACTTTTCAAATGGTAACGGGAAGTTATACTGCAAATCTTATTGTTCCGGCTAAGATGGGCGAAATCGTGCGTGTTTTTTGGGTAGACAGGCATACATCGAGATACCGTCCCATACTGGTTATTTTATTCGAAAAGTTATGGGACATCCTTGCAGTCTACCTGATCCTATACATTTCATTATTCTTTATTTTTAAAGCCAGTATCAAATACAGCACACTTTCATCCTGGTTATCCCTGGCTAATTTTGCTGCGATTCTTCTGTTAGCGGTTGTTTTGATGTACTGGCAGCGAAAGGGTTATATTCTTAAGAACAAATTTTTGGAACGCCTGTCTTCCCTGATCTTATTCTTCATCAACCACAAAAAGAATATGCCTCAGATAGCGCTTTGGTCTGTAACATTATGGATAATTCAGATCCTGCAGTTCTACTTTATGTTCCGGGTATTTGAAATATCTCTTCCTTTAATGATGGTTTTCTCAGGCAGCTCTCTTGCAATACTGGCAGGGGCCATAATCATATCTATCGGAGGGGTAGGGCCAAGAGATGCAGCGTTGATCTGGTTTTACAGCGGATTTGTTACCAAAGAAATTCTTGTTTCAGTTGGAATTATCTCAATCTTTCGTATTATTGTTCCTGCACTTATTGGTCTTCCATTCTTTCTAATTCTATCATTTCAGAAAAGGTCATGGAAAAAAACTTCTGGATACAATTAAATACTCATTCTCAGCGAGTATTGTCCCAGATTGACAGGGATCCTGACTCGCCAACGTATGGATGTTTTGACAGGAATTACTGGAATTATAAAATACGGGACTTTGCTTCAATAATTCAGCAGCAGGGGATATTGATCCTGGATGTCCTTTATTGCTATTCTTCACCCAATAATCCATACCGGGGGAATGGTATGATCAAAGATCTGATAAAGGCCGGAATTGATTTCTGGAGCGGGTCTCAGTTGCATACAGGAGCTTTTAACGAATACTATCCCTTTGAATCGGGGTTTCCCCCGACAGCATTTAGCCTGTATGCCGTTGCCATTATATTGAATAAGTATCCTGAATTTGTTAATGACAGCATAATCAGGGCGGTGAACAAAACCATTGCGTGGTTGCTGAAACATCCCGAAAAAGAAGCTTTAAACCAGGAAAGTGCTGCCCTGGCAGGGATCATTATGGCAGGCAAACTGACCGGTGTAAAAGTGAACCGGGAAAAACTGGATCAGCGATTGAAGGTATTCTATAACGCACAACACGATGAGGGCTGGTTCAATGAATACGGGGGTCCCGATCTGGGGTATTTGTCGGTTACTGTGGATAGTCTGTGGGATATTTATAAGACCACTAAGGATGAAAAAGCGCTTGCTTCAGCCATAAAAGCCATTGAATTTCTTAGCATGTTTGTTGCGGTTTCCGGCGACTTTCCCGTGATGATCAATTCGCGTAATACAGATTATGTTGTTCCTTACGGCATTTCAGGATTTGCTGAAAACAATGAGATGGCTGCTTCGGTATTGAATGTATTGATCAATAACTGTATTTCTGAAAACAGCATGTTCGGGAAAACCGATGACCGGTATCTGACACATTATATCGGGCAGTCATATTTCCGAACAGTATTGAATAATATGAATTCTGACGGTTCGACTGATTTGCCCTGCAAACAGGAGTTCGAAAATTATTTTACCGGATGCAGAATTTTCATTCGTCATGAAGCTAAAAAGAGTGTAGTTGTCTCTCTTGCCAAAGGAGGTATAATCAATGTTTTCGGAAAGAATGGAATAGAAAAAGCAGACTACGGATACCGGATGAAAATGGGGAATTCTGTGGTAATAACCCATTGGCAGGATGAAGACTACCGGTGCAGCTATACCAAAGAAGGAAGTAAAACAATATTAACAGTAGAAGGTTATTTTAGCAGGCATAAATTCCTGCGACCTTCACCATTCGGGCATATGGTATTGAGAATGGCATCTTTTTGTTTTGGCAGCAGGATAATGTCCATTCTCAGATCAATTCTTATTTTTAATAATAAAAAGTGCAATCTTAAGTTTTTCCGGAACATTGAAATTGAGAACAGAGAAATTAATATGAACGATCAATTCGAACCTACTAATCTTAAAAACAGAATATATAAAGCTCCTCATTATTCAATGCGCCATGTATCGAGTGCCGGAAGGTTTGTGATAGAGGAGTTAAAGAATTTTAAATAATAGATTGTAACGATTATTATGTTTTTCGGTTTCAGGCTGGTCTTTTTATGTTATAATATTCAGCAATAAGAGTACAGGTATTCAGATGATTGTATAATAGTAATAAGCAAAAGAATTATCAATATGTTCTTTAAGCATTTGGATATAAATAATAAAACAAAGGCATACTCAATTATTGGTCAGACAGGCTTTCTCTTTTTATTGCTGTTATCTGCATTTTTTTATAGAGAGAGGATCGTTTTTGTGGATAATGTATATTATATATTCAGAATAATAACATTCGAAAGGTTTAATATTTCATCAGGACGGTTCGGAGCTTTCATTTCACAAATACCTGTACTGCTTGCACTAAAAGCTAATCTGAATTTAAAAGCCCTGGTGTTTATTTACAGCATCTCATTCATCCTGTTATTTTATGGAATATATATACTCTGTACCCGGGTTCTGAAGAATCAGGCAGCCGGTATGTCGATAGTTTTTCTTTTTTTACTATGCATGAAGCAGAGTTTTTATCATACTACTCATGAATCGCATCAGGCGTTTGTGTATTGTTCATTATTTTTTGCGTTAATGCAATACCAGGAACGGAGTAAATTCATCTGGTTTAAATTTTTATCAGAAGCATTGGTAATAGTACTTGCTTTCTATACTTATCCCGTATCTACACTGATCATTTTATTTATTATTGCATATCACTTGATCGATCAGTCAAACTGGAAAGATTTCAGAGTCTATCTTTTGGTTTTACTGATCATTTTCCTGGCACTATACAAAGCATTCACAGCCAAAGAAACCAGTTATGAGGGTGTATTTTTATCCAATTTGACCGGTATGTCCTTTACATGGAATGCATTTTTTAATTATTACAGTGCAAAATTTTTTGTAAACAGAATAACCGGATTGTATTTCTGGCTTGTACTGGTATTTATGTTCTTGTTGGGATATCTAATCTGGAAAAAAGAATTCGTAAAACTGGGATTTATTGTCCTTTCCACATTCGGGATTTTTAGTTTGCTGATCATTATATACCATGAAGGAGATTCCAATATTATGATGGAAAGAAGTTTTTTACCCCTTGTACCCATCATCGTCATTCCATTTTTCAATGAAGTATTGACAATCTACGACAAGTATCAAAACCTGACTGTAGTCATACTGGTCATAACTATTTTATTTACCGGTATCATTAGATTGACCTCTGAGGGATATCAATTCAGATCGAGGTTAAATCGAGTGGAGAAATTAATTAATAAGACAGAAGAATATAATAGCCGTAAATTCATACTTAAGAAAACAAGTGAGAACATAAGAACAAGTATAGTGCCTTGGCCTTTTTCTTTTACCACGTTGATTATCTCTTCGTTAGAGGACAAATCTGCCACAAAAACAATATTTTTATATGATGACCCTGCAAAATACGAAAAATATGTAGGAATCAGATCGCCATACTTTCTTGGTGCTCCTTTTTGGCTTGAATTACCTGTATCAATGTTAAATCCGGATTATTTTACTTTATCTGATGAGCCTTATATTTTGCTTGATGATTCATAATAAGGGACACTTATCAGTATAGTAAATAGTTAGATAAACATATAACAATCTTAAATCAGTATTCACTCATATGCTTAAAGGCAAAATCATCAATATAAATTTCATCTTTCCCTGAATATGTAAAACAACAGGTTATGATGCTATCCTTTGGTTGTTTGGTGATTTCAACATTGATCCTCTGCAGGATCCAGCCTGGTTTGATTTCCGGAGAATTGTATGTTTCAGTTATTTTATAGGGATTAAGGCTGTTGGATGAAATAACAAATTCTCCATGATCTTCGCCGGTATTTTGAATGGAATGCTTTATCGAAAATTCAAGATAATCACCTTCTGCAATACCGGTAATCCTGAATGAAGGACTCATTTGCATTCTATTATTAAGTATAGCAGATCGAATTCCATTGCATTTGGATTTAGATGATAAGTGAGATAAGCCGGTAAGAGCTATATCTCCTGCGTTAGTAAAAAGTAAATCATTATCCTTGTTTTCAAATCCGCATGTGCCTGAAGCAACAGTTTTCCAATTACTCAGATTACTATAATTAATTAGATATTTGTTGTTTATTACATTGGAAAAGGCAGTATCCCTTGCAAAAGAAATTCCTGCACTATCGGCCTTTCTCTCCAGGTAATTGCATAGCATGCTTGCATGTCTTAATGGCGTTGATAATATATATATACTTTTGCCACTTCTCAGAATTGTCTGGATATTTGCATCAATCATTCGAAAGAATCTTAACGGCCTGTCATCACCTTCCCATGTTAGAACATTCGGGTAATAATTTTCAATGCTGTTGTAATACAAATTATTTTTTGCTGCGTATGAAAAACCAAAAATCAGACCGTTTTCAGGTATAGGACCCGACAACCAGGTTGGTTCAAGAAGAAAATAATCGTTCCCGGATATGTTGTTTCTGCAAAATTCGGCAAACAGTTGTTTTTCTTTCTGTGTCTCTGCTCTTCGTTTATAATGTATATTGCCGGCGAATAAAGGAACTGCTATTAATGATAGAAACACGATTCCCAATGGCACATTCCAGTATTTAAACCGGGAATTTTTTTTGAGAAGGTTCAAAATTAAGAAATAGATCAGACCTGAAAAAGTGATCTGGGGCATCAAATAATGATTTTTATAATGCTTTGCCACTATAATGGTTCCAATGAAACCGATTACAACAAATGCGATCAACATCAAAAATTCATTTTTTTGTTTTTTCCTGATTTCCGGAACAATAAAAAAGAAAATTATAACCAGGACAGAAAGTACAAACACGATAGAATATGATATGTTTTGCTTGAAAATGAGGTATATATTATGAATAAAAATATCAGGATTAATAATCTGTTCTTCACCTTTCCCATACAGGCCATCATGAGTTATCAAACCGAATACGAATCTTTTAAAGTAAGAGAGTTTTTTGTATATCGGGAGTAATGATAAAACTGATGAAACAATAAAAGATATGGAATATATCAATCGCGTTTTCTTGTTTTTTAAAATAATATAACCAATAATGACTATTGGGAGAAAACTGATTTTTGTAATAACTGCAATTGCCATGAGTAAGCCTGAATATATCGCAAATTTTTCAGGACTATATTTTATATCATAAAAGTATTTGAGGATTAAGCCGATGAAAAGCAAAATAAGTATTACCAATAACCTTTCAGGTATATATGTGCTGAGAACATCCATTATATAAACATGTAAAAATAAAGAGGATTGTATAATGATTGTACTTAGCTTATCTTGTGTTAATCTATAGGTAATATATCCAAGCCATAAGATGATCAGAGATGTTATTATTGTAAGATAGGCAGATGAAAATGCTAAATACATTTCAGGTCGGGCAATAACATCATCAACAATGCTTCCCTGGCCTGCAAAAAAATGGGTTATTCGTAAGAAAATAGCAGTTAAGATCTGAAAGGGTGTTCCGGGATGATCAACATGTCCGATCCTGCTAAAATCAAAAATACTGATTCCCAGTCCGTTGATAAGATACGGATAGCCCGGATCGATAGAATACAGATAAAAATAACCATTAATATGTTGGACAATAAGAATCCAAATAATAAATAAAAGTGGAATGAAATAGATAAAAAATCTGTTTTTACAATAGTTAATTTGCATTCTAGTTGGATTATGCAATAAACTTCATCTTCCTGGCAGCAAACAGGCTCATTCGTATCAGCAACAATCCATGCCTGAACCTGCTGATCTGGGTTGAACCGTATTCACGGTCGCGGTAACGAACAATGATTTCTTTGATTTGCAAATTCAGTTTTGCTGCGCCAAACAACAAATCAAAATCGCCAAAGGGATCGAAATCACCAAAGTATTTTCTGTTTTCTTTGATCAGTTCGTAATCTTTCCGAAACAGGACTTTCGTTCCGCACAGCGTATCTTTTAAACGCTGCCCCAGAAGATAGGTAAAAAACCAACTGAAAAACTTATTGCCCAGGTAATTCAAAAAACGCATTGCCTGCTTCTCCATAGGGTACACCAAACGACACCCATTGATAAACTCGCCATGGTTTTGTGCCAGGGCATCATAAAACTTGATCATATCTTCAGGCGGTGTGGTAAGATCTGCATCCAGGATCATCAGGATATCTCCTTTTGCTGCTTCAAAGGCTTCCCGCACTGCATTTCCTTTTCCCTTGCCTGATTGTTTCATCACCCTGATGTCTTTATCAGGGTAAGCATCTTTTACACGCAATATCTCTTCGTATGTGTTGTCTTTGGAATTCCCTTCGATAAATATGAATTCCTGGCGGGTTCCAAATTCCGGAGTATGTTTTATAGCATTTTCTATGTTGCCCATTTCATTTCTTGCAGGTACAACAACAGATACCGAGTATTGCTTATTATCCTTGCTAACCGGCCGGGCAGTGATTAGTTGTACCAGGTTTAACCTGTTGATACCCGGCAGATTGGCGATAAATCCATTAAAGATGCAATTCAGGAAAGGTATATACTTCGGAAAAAGCAGTTTTCTTTCCACACGGATCATGTCAAACTCTTCGAACTCAAGCAAATTCTTGATATCGCCGATAGTCAGCCAGTTTTGCAATGGTTGTTTTGCCTTCAGACCGATTGCCGAGAAAAAACGAAGCACGGGCTCCCACATATAATTGTAATTTGAGATCACAAGCTTCGTTCTTGAATGGCAGAGCGTTTTGATATTTTTGAATGTTGCCTGAATATCCCAGAGTGATGATAGCAGATCGGAAACAATGATGTAATCAAATTTCTCTTTCATCGAAAAATCAGTCGCATTGGCCCTGATAAATTGCAAATGGGGGAATTGATCCCTGGCTATCTTCAGCATATTCTCTGAGAAATCAACTCCGACACCGACGGAGGGATTAACAGCATTGAGTAATTCGCCGGTTCCACATCCAAGTTCAAGAACTTTTGATCCCCCGGGAATGATAAACTTATAGTGTTTTTCTAATATCTTATGATAGAACCGGTTGCGTTTTTTCCATTTTACTCTTTTGGCTGCTAATTTTTCAAAATAGGCATGATAAATCCCCGGATCTGTCATTGTTAAATGATTTGTTTGTGAATCAGGCTTTAAAAATAATGCCTTTTTCTTTAGTTCTGTAACTTTCATCGATTTCCTTACTGATCATGAAAACAATTGGTTTATCCTTTAGCAGTTTTGCATGCATACAATCAGAAAGCAATTCACTATTTCTGCATGCAAGAGCCAATGTATATGAGCAATATTGTAAGAGAATGTATTCAAAACAGGTATAAAGCACCAAGTTCCCAGCGCCTCCGCAGAGTAGCTTCGTCCGACGCCATAGGCTTTGGCCGACGGCTGTCAGCGCTCGCGGAAAGGATGCGCTAAGATCGCAAAGTCTTAGTGAAAGATTTTTGAATATTTGTATACTTTTATAGGGAGTATTTTTCCTGATATTAATAGTTTATTCGGATTGAGAGTCAGCCTGAAAGGCTGAAATACCGAAAGCCGGGGCAACGCCCCGGTATTTGTAAATAATATACTAATTCAGGCTGAAAGCCTGGGATAAAGAAATCACCATGGGACAATCCCTTTCACAACTGTATGTTCATCTTACCTTCGGGACAAAGGACCGTTTCCCGTTCATTCAAAACGCGTGCAGGATGCAATTGCATTCTTATATTGCCGGTACTTTAAAAACATATGAAAGTCCTGCAATACTAATTAACTCTGTTCATGGAGATAGCTTTATCTCACTCTTTCAGAGTGAATTCAGTAAAGTATCCTGTATCAGAGGGCTATGCCCCCTGTTTTGATCTTTCAGGCTTTCAGCCTGTATTAATTAATATACAGCAGAAATGTTAAAATACAAAACCAAAGATGATCTGGATTCACCTCAGAGGACCTTGTTTCACAGGGAGATCATACTGAACAAATCGTTTTTAAAAAAACTCTATGTAGAGTGGTATGATACATTGTTGCGGGAGTTGACATCTGTTCCGGATGGAAAGATTGTTGAACTGGGTTCGGGAGGCGGATTTCTGAAGAACATCGTCCCTTCCGTTATTACAAGCGACATCATACCTTTACCTCATACCGATCTTACTTTTTCCGCATTGCAAATGCCTTTTCGAAATTCCGAAGTGAGTGTATTGTTCTTATTGGACACGTTTCATCACATACCTGACGCCTACCAATTTTTAAAGGAATCGGAAAGAGTGTTACAAAAAGGAGGGAAGATCATCATGATTGAACCGGCAAATTCTGTCTGGGGTCGGTTTGTGTATAAGAATTTTCATCATGAACCCTTTGATAAAAAGGGAGGATGGACGATCCCGGACACAGGTCCTATGAGCGGAGCAAACGGAGCATTGCCGTGGATTGTCTTTGAACGGGATGCATCGTTATTTACTAATCGGTTTCCTGATCTGAAAATTGAAAAAATCACCTATCATACACCTTTGAGATATTTGATTAGCGGAGGTGTAGCTTACAGGACACTATTCCCCGGGTGGAGTTTCGGATTTTTTACTTTACTGGACAGGTTTCTTGCTTATCTCTCAAAAGAGATTTCAATGTTTATGACGATCAGGATCGTTAAGAGATAGGAGGGATTCCGGATTTCGGATTTCGGATTGCGGATTGCGGATTTCGGGTTGTGGAATGTGGAATGCGGATTGAGGATGTCGGATTAGCTTCGCTGAGCTCTTCCGATAAAATCGGGATCGGTTGTGGATTGCGGATTTGGAGTTAATTGATAGTCTCTTGTCACTGGTCACTGGTCTCACATCTCATCAATTCACCAGTTTAACGATTCCACGATTACACAGTTGCACAACAGCGAAGCGAGCTCGACGAAGTCAACTACACAGATCACCGATTACCGTTCACTACTTTGAAATAGGTGCTGCATAAGATTTGATGTCACTTCCTGTGATTTCCTTATCACACAAAATGATCAGCCGTTCGAGCACATTTCTGAATTCGCGGATATTGCCTGTCCAGGTGATCTTCTTCAATTCTTCGATAGCTTCTTTTGTTATTGTTTTTTTTGATTGTCCGTATTCGGCGCACACAATTTCATTGAAGTGTTCGGCCAGCAGGGGGATATCCTCCAATCGTTCATTCAGGGAAGGAACCTGGATCAGAATAACACTCAGGCGATGATAAAGGTCTTCCCGAAAGGTTTTGTTTTCAATTTCAGTTTTTAAATCTTTATTTGTAGCGGTAATTACCCTTACATCTACATTGATATCCTTATCGCTGCCAACCCTTGAAATTTTATTTTCCTGGAGTGCTCTCAATACTTTTGCCTGTGCGGCAAGACTCATATCACCAATTTCATCCAAAAAAATTGTTCCTCCCTGGGCCTGCTCAAATTTTCCAATTCTCTGTTTGTGCGCAGAGGTAAAAGCTCCCTTTTCATGTCCGAACAATTCACTTTCGATAAGTTCGGAAGGGATAGCCGCACAATTTACTTCTACAAAGGGTCCGTTTGCTCTTTCACTTTTTATATGCAGGTCACGGGCTACCAGCTCTTTGCCTGTTCCGTTTGCCCCGGTAATCAGAACACGGGCATCCGTAGCGGCAACTTTATCGATCATATCTTTTACTTTTCTGATTGCTTTTGATTCTCCAACAATCTGGTATTGTTTGTTTATTTTTTTCTTCAATTGTTTTGTTTCAACAACCAGATCGCTTCTCTCAAGTGCATTTTTTAAAGTAACCAGCAAACGATTCAGGTCAAGCGGTTTTTCAATAAAATCATAAGCTCCTTTTTTGATGGCATCAACCGCAGTATCAATATTTCCGTGACCTGAGATCATGATTACCGGGATTTCCGGATTATTATCAATCATGTTGGAAAGGACTTCCAATCCATCCATATCCGGCATCTTGATATCACATAATACAATATCATAGCTGTTCTGATTGAATAATTCCAATCCCACTGGTCCTGCTTCTGCCAGATCCACCTGATGTTTTTCATATTCAAGAATATCCTTTAATGTATTTCTTATGCTCTTCTCGTCGTCAATTACTAAAACTCTGGCCATGATCTTTGTTTTTAATCATTTGATAAATAACACCTTCTTTTAAGGAAAAATTTGACTGGAACATAGTATCTATTTCCAGTTTTTCAAGGATAAATTTAACAAAAAGACAGGCTAAAACAATCATTTCAATGCGCATGGGTTCAAGCCCTTCCATTTGTTTGCGCTCCTCGATTGTTGAATTGATCAACTTTTCATAAAGCAAATCAAAGTCGTGTGATTTTATTTGTATCGATTCAGGGAACAATGCGGTCTCAGTTTCAAAATCACCGTTGTCTGCTTTTATCATGGCAACAAATGTTTCAAATGATCCCGATGCACCCAGTAAGGTTCTGACATTGTATTTTCGGCAGGTTTTAAGCAGGTCTTCTGTTTCGCCGGCAAAATATATTCTAATGGATTCAATTTCATCAGATGTTATAGGATCAGAAGGCCTGAATTTTTCCAGTAAACGGGCTATTCCCAGATCGTAACTGTGTTTCCAGAAAATCTTTGCTTTGTTGGCGACGATCAATTCGTTGCTCCCTCCACCTATATCCAGGATCAGGTATTTATCATCTGTCATGGCATAAGTTTGCCTGACACCATAATAGATAAGTTCTGCCTCCTGATCACCGGAAATAATTTCTACATCGATACCGGTATTCTGTTTCACTGTTGAAATAAAAAGGTGTCCTCTTTTTGCCGATCGTAAAGCGGAGGTTCCAAAGGCAAAAATTTTTTCCGCATTCAATTTTTTGATTGTCCGGTAGTGAGTATTTACAGCATCAATTCCCCGATGGAATGCAGCCGGAATAATTTGTCCCCGGTTAATACCGTCTTCGCCTAGCTTTACGGGCAATTTGCTGCTGTGAAGTATCTGAAATGAATCCAGGCCGTTTTGTTCAGCAACAACAAGATTAAAGGTATTGGTACCCAGATCCAGAACCGCGACACGTAAAGCCATATAACATGTTATATGAATTGTATGAATAAGTAAAAATACGAATCTAATAAGGATATATAATACGTTTTTGTGGAAATTCTGCTTTAGAGTTTAAGGCGATATTTGTCAGTCTTTATATTTTAACCATTTTAATAATTCTCTGTATGTAACCTTTTTCCCATACATTAGAATACCGATCCGGTAAATTTTCCCTGCCAGCCAGGTGATTATCAGAAATGTTAATACCAGGATTGACATAGACAGGATAACTTCACTGACCGGAGGATTAAAAGGGATCCTCGCCATCATAACAACAGGAGATGTAAAAGGAATGAGTGAGAACCAGAAAACCAACTGGCCTTCCGGATTTGTAATGGCATTTATTAAAACAAACAGACTCAGAATCAGCGGTATGGTAACAGGAAGCATGAACTGCTGCGTGTCTGTTTCGCTGTCAACCGCTGATCCGATGGCAGCAAACATTGCACCATACAAAAGATAACCGAATATAAAATAGAAGAGAAAAATACCCAGGATGTATAAGTATTCACCAGCATGTATGAGGTCAAAAATATTTTCCAAACCATTTTCTGCAAAAGTCATGTTATCTGAATTTTCGACGGTTTCATTCATCAGATCGTTAGCTACCACTTCATGAGTTTGAGGAGATACAGGATTTCTGAGAAAGTTGGTTTGAACAAATTGATAAATGCCAACAGTTAAAATTACCCATGCAATAAACTGAGTCAAGGCAACAAGGGCAATGCCGGAAATTTTTCCCATCATAAGCTGAAATGGTCGTACAGAAGTAATGATTACTTCAATGATTCTGTTTGTTTTTTCTTCTACAACGCCACGCATAACCTGTGCGCCAAAGAAAAAAATAAAAAAGTAGATAAGAAATCCTGCTGCATATCCAATCCCACGCTTAAAATCCACCAATTTCTGTTCTTTGAATTCACCTTTATCGTATTTGTTCGTTTTCAGTTTTATATTGGGTTTGAGAGCATCAATTTCTTCAGGAGATAAATTAATACTTAGTAAATTTTTATCATAAATAAAGTTTTCAAGCGATTTCGTAATGTGGGATTCAATACCTATACTGGGTTGTTTTTTTACAAAAAGTTCAACTTCTCCGTTTTTCTGGCTTAGTATATTCTGGTGAATGACCAATATACCATAATAGTCGGTATGCTCAATTAAGTTTTCAATATCATCGTATTCAATAGTATTTAAATAATCAAATTTCAGGTTCTCATTCTCAGGAATAACATCCTTAAATTCAGATGATTCGGCTGAAACAGGCCGAAGATCATCACTGTATTCGGTTACACCTATTGTTTTAATACCACTGTCTTCAAGTTGAGTTAACCAAAACGGAAGGATCATAAATGCGGCAAAAAGCACCGGGCCAATAATGGTCATGATGATAAAAGATCTCTTTCTGACCCTTGTAATATATTCGCGTTTTATGATAAGTGAGATCTTATTCATGCTAAGTGTATTTCTTATTTTCACTCACTGCTTTTATGAAAACTTCATTCATGGTGGGAAGTACTTCCCTGAACGAATTTATTTTCACACTGCTGATGGCCAGCTTTAAAAATTCATTTCCCAGGCCGGAATCTGTAAGGTGGATCATTGCTCTTGATTTTCCTTCTTCCAGGGGTGTTAACTCCCTGAGTTCGTAACTGCCATTCAGTTTTTGCACAAGTTTTTCAGGATCGCCTTCAAATTCAAGTTCATAAATATTTGATTTGTAATTTGCCCTGATATCCGATACCCTGCCCTCAAGGATTGATTTTGACCTATCAATCAAAGTTATGTTATCGCATAACTCTTCGACCGAGGCCATATCGTGTGTCGAAAAAATGATTGTAGTCCCTCTCTCTCTCAGTTTAAGAACTTCGTTTTTGAGCATATTGGCATTTACAGGATCAAATCCTGAAAATGGTTCATCAAATATCAACAATTTGGGTTCATGCAAAACTGTAATAATAAAATGAACTTTTTGCGCCATACCTTTTGAAAGTTCCTCAACTTTTTTATTCCACCAGTCGATCATTTCAAATTTTGTAAACCAGTGTTTTAGTCGTTTCATGGCTTCACTTTTTGAGAGACCTTTAAGCTGAGAGAGATATAACGCTTGTTCTCCGACTTTCATCTTTTTATACAGACCACGTTCCTCGGGGAGATAACCCATGTGCAACAAATCATTATGAGTATATTCTTTACCCCTGAACATTAATTTTCCATTGTCCGGAGCTGTTATTTTGTTGATGATCCTGATTAAAGTCGTTTTGCCTGCACCATTAGGACCCAGCAAGCCATAGATACTTCCTTCAGGAACATGAATTGAGACATTATCAAGTGCATTATGTCCCGTAAAGCTTTTGGTGATATGTAAGGCTTCAAAAATGGACATGCTGAAAAGGTATATACTTAAATTTATTATTCAAAATAATTCCGGATTCTTTCAAAAAATCCTTTCTCGATTTTACGGAGATCGGGCTTGAAATTTGGAGAATCCTGAAATTTTTCGATCAGTTTTTGCTCTTCTTTAGTAAGATTTACCGGAACCCAGATATTGATGCTAACGAGAAGGTCTCCTTTTCCATATCCGTTTATATCAGGGATTCCTTTTCCACGCAAACGCAATATTTTTCCGGGTTGAGTTCCGGGTTCAATTCTGATTTTTGCTTTGCCTTCAATTGTAGGTATTTCGGTTGTTGATCCAACTGCTGCATCAGGGAAACTCAGGTAAAGATGATACAAAAGATCGTTGCCGTCTCGAATCAACTCGGGGTGTTTCTGTTCTTCTACCAGAACGATAAGATCACCATTAATACCTCCGCGCCTTGCTGCATTTCCTTTGCCCGATACATTCAATTGCATTCCCTCAGCCACACCTGCAGGAATATTTATTTTAATGATTTCCTGATCTTTAACAATGCCTTCTCCATGGCAGGTGGTACATCGGTCTTTGATAATTTTACCTTCCCCGTTACATGCAGGACAAGTTGATGATGTCTGCATTTGTCCTAAAAGGGTGTGTGTAATCCTGGTAACATGACCTGAGCCATGGCATGTATCACATGTTGAAAAGCCTGAACTTCCGCGGGCTCCCGTTCCCTGGCATGCAGTACAGGTAACATATTTATTTACTTTTATCTTTTTTTCGACGCCTTTAGCGATTTCTTCCAGGGTAAGAGTGACCTTTACCCTGAGGTTACTTCCCTTGTTTACTCTTCTTGAACTTCTGCTCCGACTGTTGCCAAAACCAAAGCCACCAAAACCACCAAAATCTCCGAAAATGTCGCCAAATTGATTAAAGATATCTTCAATGGTCATTCCGGCACCGGAAAAACCACCTCCGGCTGGTCCACTAACACCTGCATGTCCGAACTGATCATAACGTTGCCTTTTCTGCGGATCGCGCAATACCTCATAGGCTTCTGCTGCTTCCTTAAACTTCTCTTCAGCCTGTTTGTCGCCAGGGTTCTTATCAGGATGATATTTTAAAGCTTGCTTTCGGTATGCCTTCTTAATTTCATCAGCTGAAGCATTTTTTGAAACTTCCAATACTTCGTAATAATCTCTTTTTCCCATGAAATAGTTTTTTCAAAATATCATTCTCCAACCACAACTTTGGCATAGCGAACGACCTTTTCATTCAGAATATAGCCTTTTTCCAGTACATCCACTACTTTTCCTTTCAGTTCCTTTGATGGAGCAGGTATCTTTGTTACAGCTTCGTGATAATCGATATCAAACGGTTCATTCAAAGCTTTGATTTCAGTAAGTCCCTTTTGTTTGATGAAATCACTGAATTTATTGTATATCAGATGTATGCCTGATTTTAGTGCTTCAAGATCCTCCGATTTATCAATGGTAACAATGCCCCGCTCAAAATCATCAACAACCGTTAAAAGATCTTTTAACAGATCTTCATTGGCAAGTCGGAGGAGATCAGCCTTTTCTCTGAGTGTACGTTTTCTGTAATTGTCAAATTCGGCTGATAACCGCAAATATTTATCATGCCATTCTTTTACTTCCTGTGTTAAATTGTCAATTTTTTTTAACTTTTCTTCTGTCTTAATGTCTTTCTTTTCAGTTTTCTTCTCGGTGGAACTGCTTTTTCCCTTTTGTGTTGCAGCAGATTTCTTCTTTTCTGTGGTTTCTACTTTTACACCATTACCACTGACATTCACTGATTTCTTGCTCATGTTTTGTAATCGTTTTCAAATTAACTTCTGAATTCTTTGTCAATTCTTTTCAAAATGCCTGCCAATAAAGTTTAGCAGTCAAATTGACAGGTATTCTGAGCTATAGGTGTAATAATTATTTAACCTTAGTTCGACATAAAAATAAGGGAATCTTCCATAAATATGCAATGTCTTTGTGGCGCATACAGACTGAATTCTTCGAAATAACAAACAGAATGCGCCAAATTTTTCTCTTTATTATAACCCAGGGCGATGCCTGCCAGTCGGTTTACCTGCCGAAGGCATGGCAGGCTGGCCCTGGGCTAAATTATTTTTGCCTTACAGGCAAAATGATCACAAATTAAGGCTGAAAGCCTTTATGAATTGAAGCTCCGCGCAGCAGGCTGTCGCGGAACTATTCTCACGAGCATAGCGAGTAACCTTCGATCCCAAAAAAGGAATAGTACTTTTG
>Ga0315541_1000399_pt1 | contig 46013 bp, 41 predicted proteins | sample SalMarSW160190MG_FD_203095 | JGI IMG/M metagenome (GOLD analysis project Ga0315541, IMG submission 203095) | Salt marsh sediment microbial communities from the Plum Island Ecosystem LTER, Massachusetts, United States - Salt Marsh Sediment SW1601-190 ...
GTCACCTGCTTTGAAACTAAGTCAGAATGGCTGCCAACAGAAACAAAGGCTCGTTGCACGTTTAGCGAAATAAGTATATTTTTCGTAATGGAGTAGTTTTTCTATTGACAGCCGGAGGCCTTATAAGGGTTAGCTTTACAATATTTATGGGATTCAGCGAATGCTTCTCCTTGTTTCACAAAATCGTCAATAGCTGCTGGCAAATTAACCTGTCTTCTCGCTCCGCATCTTTCACAAACATATTCAGAAGGTTGCTTACTATAATCCAAAATGATATGTTTAGAAATTGGTTTCATTTTTTAAAGCTAACGTACTCTTCAGCGGGCGCGGTTTTTTGCGCTCCGCTGGAAGAGATTGTTATGTGATATCATTTGCTTTTTGCCTGAGCAATTCCTTAAAAATACTATAATCATGATCTGATAAGCTAAATTTTTCAACAAGCTTGTTCAGAATTTGGCCTGAACTAAACCAAGACATAAATGTATCGACACTACCGGCAAAACCCCTGCCGCATTTATCAGATATGGTCTGGTAATCTTGAACTTCAGGAAACAATTTCAGAGTCTGATGGGTTGCGGATGGGAAATCGAAACCTTGCTTCATGAAATATAGAACCCCATAAATATGCCTCAGCCGAATTTCTAAGTGACTTTCAAATGGAATGTTTGCGATTTTTACTGAAGTTGGAGATCCTTCAAGGGATTGGTATTTTGGTCTTTGGTTTTGATGGCGGATTATTTTTCTTTTGAGCGTTCTTTCTTGCTTTTCAGTTGTAACAATTTGTTGTTTTATTTCTCCTTTTCTTGAAATTTCAATTTTTACTTGCTGAAGTGCATCCGAGAATGTCTCATCATCAGTGTCTGGGAACTCATTTCTCAGGTAACCTATTACTTTCTGTTTTATTTCGAATGAAATTAACTGCTGAACTAATGAACTTACTTCCCGTTTTTTGTTAAATTTGTGAAGCTTGGTTTTTAAATATTCATCATACCTATTTTCCGCCAAACTACCTTTGTTAAAAAATTTTACAAAAGTTATCCCTTTCTCTGATTGTTTTTCAAAATCAATTCTCTCTAACAATAATGGATCAGAGTGAGGATTTAATGGGCCATCATAGAAAACTCTCAGATCTGAGCCAATTAAAAATCCGAAATCGGATTTCATTTGCCTCATGTAAGACCTCAATTGCCCTATTACGTAGTCTCTTGTTATATCCTCGGCAGGGCGCTTGACTTCCACAACAATCAGAGATTTTCTATTATTATCATAAATTACCAGATCTGGTCGAAGTGTACCTTCTCGTCCAAGTTGTACTGTTGGTTGTCTTTCAATTTCATTTTTGAATTCTCTCCAACCAAGAACTTCAATTGCCCTTACCACTTGATTTTCGAAATCCCTTTCAGACAAGTTTTGATTGATATTATCTAATAACAGGAAACAAATTTCGTCCCATTTTTCTGAATATTCATTCATGATTCTCTTCCTATATCCTTCTCACATTTATTGACAGGCAAATTTGCCTTGATATAATGATATTTACAATCTTTTCGGGCAAATTTGCCTTGGCTTATTATCTTCAGTTTTGCTATTATTTTTACCAAGTAGGAATACCGTATGTCAACGTATAAAAATACCTTTAAAAGCAGGAAAATACTTGATGAAGTACGGGATGTAATGAGGTTGCATCACTACTCGATTCATACGGAAAGAACGTATTGTGACTGGATTAAACGGTATATACGGTACCACAATATGACCAGCCGGCAGGATTTAATAGATGGGGAAGCTAAGATCGAGGCCTTCCTGACACATCTGGCAGTTGATAAAGACGTGGCTCCTTCAACACAGAATCAGGCAATGAATGCGCTGGTTTTCCTGTATAAACATGTTTTGAAGCAAACCCTTGATCAGGAAATTAATGCTGTCCGAGCATCCAGAAAGATCAATATCCCTATGGTTATGACCAGGGAAGAGGTAGCGCAGATCATTGCTCTTATGGAGGGTGTTCCGCAACTGGTTGTTAAGATACTATACGGCAGCGGGCTTCGCATCATGGAAGCTGTTCGCCTTCGCGTGCAAGATATCGATTATACTTTTAAACAAATCACTGTTCGCTCAGGCAAGGGCGCAAAAGATCGAATTACCACGTTCCCAACCTCAGCAATTCCGTTGTTTCAGAATCATCTCGCAAAGGTGCGGGTGATCTATAACCGGGATCTGGATCAGGGATATGGGGAGGTTTACATGCCAGATGCCCTCTCAAGGAAGTATCCGAATGCCGCGAAGGAATGGAATTGGCAGTATGTGTTTCCAGCCCGTAATCTTGCCGTTGATCCACGTAGCGGCAAACTACGGCGACATCATATAGATCCAAGTGTTATCAATAAAGCCATTAAGGTGGCTGCACGTAAGACAGAACTGACCAAGCGTATAAGCGCCCACACGTTCCGGCACAGTTTCGCAACACATCTTCTTCAGCGTGGCACCGATATTCGGACTATACAGGCCTTATTGGGGCACAAGGATGTATCCACAACCATGATATATACCCATGTGCTACAGCAGGGTGGTCAAGGTGTGTCAAGCCCTCTTGATGACCTTGATATATAAATGAAGAGTTGTGGAACAAATTTATATCTTCATTCCTTTAAGCCTAGAGGTATGTAAGATATATAAAAAACTCTCTGTTTCCCTTGGCCCCTCTGATGGGGGATTCAAATGTTCTGTGAACAGTTAGGCCTAATTCCTTAAAAAAGGCGATAAGATCATTCACAATACTTTTTTGCACGTTCTTATCCCGAATTACGCCACCCTTTCCCACCATACCTTTCCCTGCCTCAAATTGTGGCTTAATAAGGGCAAGGATAAAACAATGCCTATCCGCATGATGCACATTAAATATTCCAACTTATTGTTATTATTGATATTTTGACGTCAATATTTGTTTGAGGCTTATGTCTTCTAAAATTCATTATTTTCAATATGTTATACCGTTTTTCCTAAATATTTGTGCGTTAACCGGATAGGCATAGATAAAACTACTGGGACCCTGATTAGGATATGAATTTCTTTATCCGCTCCATGGCCTCGGCAATGCGTTCTGCTGGTTGGGTATTAGCAATGCGCACATACCCTTCGCCTCTCTCCCCGTAGGCAGAGCCCGGGATCATCCACACGTTACTCTCTTCAAGGAGCTTGAAAGAGAGTTCCTCGGATTTATAGCCCTGAGGGATTTCGCCCCAGCAGTAAAAGGTAGCTCTCGGGGTCAGCATCTCAAGGCCCATCTCCTTCCAGGCCTCCACCACCACATCCCTTCTTTCTGCGAACCTCCTATTACGTTCCTCCATCCAATCAATAGGTCCGGTAAGTGCTGCGATGGAAGCCACCTGGAGGGGATAGTACAATCCCCGATCAGACTGGGATTTAATTTTTGCCATGCCGCTGATGATTTCTTTGTTGCCCAAAAGCATTCCTACGCGCCAGCCAGTGCTGTTGAAGGATTTAGACATGGAGTTCAGTTCAACTCCTACCTCTTTAGCACCAGGGAATTTAAGAAAACTGGGCGGTCTGTATCCATCTAAACAGATATCCATATAGGGATTGTCGCTTACCACCCACACATTAAATTCCTTTGCCCATTCGATGAGCTGTATGAAAAATGTATCATCGGCGGTAGCTGCTGTCGGGTTGTTGGGGATGTTGATCCAGATCATCTTTGCCTTTCTTGCTATATCAGCCGGTATGGCATCCAGATCAGGAAGAAAGTTGTTTTCTTTGAGTAATGGATAAAACTCTACCATGCCTCCCGCAATTTTCACCCCTGCCGCATAAGAGGGATAAGCCGGATCAGAGATCAGTGCTATATCACCGGGATCTAAAAGGCAGTTATGAATCTGGAAGAGTACTTCTGCAGCTCCCAGGCAATATATCACCTCTGTTTCCGGGTCCACCTCCACGCCATGTCGACGCTTGTACCAATCGGCTATGGCATCATAAAAGGGCTTTATAGGATAAGCGGATGGATAGTGATGGTTGTTTGGATCTGATACTGCCTCAGTGAGTGCCTTTAATTGGTGCTCTGTCGGTGTTACATCCGGATCACCCAGACCGAGGTTTATCACGTCTCTACCCTCAGCTATCATGAGCGCTATCTTTTGGTTCATTGCTGGTCCAGCGTAAGCCTCAAAATTGTTTAGTTTCGCTGCTGTCTTCATTTCATCTTTCCTCCTGAATGGTTTTATCTTCATAGACATTACAGATGCAGCATAAAAATGTGCCCGGCTCGGTCGCACTGAGGTTCTTCATGCCGTGCGGCTCCATGCTGGGCACGTAAATGCTGTCGCCCGGATTGCAGATCACCTTTTCAACCATTTCATCGGTTTCGGGATCGAAGCGCCAGCACTCGAATTGACCGCTCGTAATGTACATGGTTTGAACATAGAAATGGTTATGGATGGGGATCTTACCCTCAGGCTGGGCAGTGAAAAATCTGAGGCCATATTCTGGCTGACCATCTTTGTCTTTCCCGGTTTTGGACAGCCAGCGAATACTGATGCCCTTGACATCGTTCAGCTTATCTTTGTAAGAGATCTTTTCTACCTTGATCTCATCAATATCCTTCCAGTTCAAGACTTCCATCGTCTCCTCCTTTGAAATGAGAGGCAACAGTGCCAAATTATTTAGCCATTCTATTTAGTACGCCCACGGTAACGGCCATCTTTGGCCTGCAAAAATGTTTATCATGGCAGGTCTGAAATCTGCATTTATGTATTATTAAAGGTAAACTCATAATAAATACAATATAAATACAAATGTGATCAAGGTCAAACTTTTTTTTGATGCAAAATCAGATTTGTATATTTGATTCCGTGAAAAAGCTGAAAGGCTCTTGAAGTCGCAGGTACGATATTGAGCACTAGAGGTGGAGGCCTTCTTTCTCTTCTAAAAAGAGCCCATTATCTCATCAACGGACCTCTTGATATGTGCAGCACTGGAAATACGAAGCTTAACCTCATCTTTTGCTTTAATGGCCTGAATGATTTCCAACGTTTCGGCAAAAAAGGATTGTGGTTCGATTTCGCGTGGAATAGCCAGCCAGAAGCGGAGGTAATGACCAAGCATCCGCTCGAGTAGTTGGACCAGTTGGCTGTTTTTGGCCGCCCTGAAAAGGCTCCGATGGAAGTTGACGTCGAGTTCAATCATTTTTTTGTTGCTTGATGTATCTTTGATTTGCAGGATCTCTTTCTCCAGTTCTCCCAGGGCAGCGGATTCCTTGGCGGTTATGCGATTCATGGCCCAGATGTTGGCCTGAACTTCTATAAGAGAACGTATCTCTGTAATCTCTTTGATCCGGTCCAAGCTGAGGGGAGTCACCATGAAATGGGTACCGTCGCGCAAAACCCATGCATCTGCCTGGAGGAGAATCATGGCTTCTTTCATTGGGGTGCGGCTGACCCCGAAAGATTCGGCCAACTCACTCAGATTGAGGATGCTCTCCGGCTTTAGGTCCAGCCAAATGATCTTTTCCCTCACTAATTCGTAGATCTTCGTTGGTTCCATTCCTAACCTTACTTTTTGTACTCAGATTGCGTTTAGCCTTGGTTTTTTATCAGCAAGAAGCACTCGAAAATAAACCGGTGCTCAGACTGGTTTCCGCCAAACATTCTGGAATTCTGAATACGCTTTGTATTAAAAAATTGGTAACCGTTCACGGGTTTAAAGGTTGTATCCTTGTACCCAAACTCCATTTTGAAGGCGTATTTATGTGAGAAATGCCTGGCTTCGTCACTCCCAATCTGAAAATTGGCGGCGCATTGGCAATTCTGTGGCAAAACCCACATTTGTTACGGGGATTTCCGTTATCAACTTTCAGTTTTTTCCCTAATCCCTGGCCCAGACCTGCCTACCGCCCCCTGTCTGCCGTGCCGGCACAGGCAGGCAGCGGGGCAGGCAGGCCTGGCTTTCCAACCCGTTGTGCAAGGACTTCCGGCGTAGAATTCAGTCCGATTTTGGCAAGAAAGCAAATCAAGTCGCGCCAGGGCGGGCAGGGCAGGCCTGAACGTTGAACCACGCCTGTGCCCCGATTTATCGGGGGGCGGGCAGGTCTGAACCTGTGAACGCTTACAAAAATTGTAAAGATGTATGTATTATAAATACAGAATCAATTTAGATCAAATAATTTTTCGATGGATCTCCAAATTTTTATTTCTAATTCCTTGAAGAAAGCTGAAAAGCCCTGCAAGGGAAAGTTCCGGGGCAGGGCAATCCTCTACATTTGAAAGTAGTCTCAAGTAAATATTTCTCGAGGTGTATATAAGCATGTTATCATCACCCAAATAGGCGGAGTTAATTCTTTTACTTACCTTCCTTATTATCACCTTCTTTCTTATTCGGATATTTAAGATATATAAAAAACTCTCTGTTTCCCTTGGCCCCTCTGATGGGTGATTCAAATGTTCTGTGAACAGTTAGGCCTAATTCCTTAAAAGAGACGATCAGATCATTCACAATACTTTTTTGCAAATCCTTATCCCGAATTACGCCACCCTTTTCCACCATACCTTTTTCAGCCTCAAATTGTGGCTTAATAAGGGCAAGGATGAACCCCTTTTTTTCTAAATGTTTCAGTGTAGCGGGCACAACCGTTCTTAATGAGATAAATGATGTATCAATCACTACACCATCAATATGTTCTCCTATTTCCGATTTTGATAGCTGCCTGATATTGGTTCTCTCTAATACCACAACCCGCGGATCATTTCTTAGTGACCATGCCAGTTGTCCATATCCTACATCAACAGCAACGACCTTTTTTGCACCATATTGAAGGAGGCAATCGGTAAATCCCCCAGTGGATGCCCCCACATCCAGAATGGTAAGTGCCTTTACATCTATTGAGAATTCTTTTAAGGCTGCCTCAAGTTTAATTCCGCCTCTGCTCACATAGGGATGATCAGGACCAATGAGGTTAATGGAAGACGAGGGATTTATAAGATAGCCAGGTTTATCTACCATTTTTCCATTAACCTTTACCATACCGGCCATTATTATGCCTCTTGCCCTTTGTAGGCTCACAATTAACGCTTTTTCAACCAAGAGCTGATCAAGTCTTTTCTTTAGCTGGACCATGGTAGTCAGAAATTAAATTTCAAATGTCAAAGCTCAAAATACAAAACAAACTGATGATGAATGCAGGTTTTGATATTTAGTCATTTGGATTTGATTTGTCATTTGTCATTTCTATCGTAGTCACATAGCTTTCTGGCCTCTTCTATGATCTTTTTTCTGTCGATCCCGTATTGTTTTCGTAAAAGGTCCTGAGGGCCATGCTCAACAAACGTATCTGGAATTCCAAGCCGTTTTATTATTATATTTGACAATCCCTGATCAGCAAAGAACTCCAGAATAGCGCTTCCAAATCCACCCTGGAGTGTATTTTCTTCTACGATTAAAACTTTTCCAGCGCTTGCAGCCATGTCAGATAGCCGCTGATCCAATGGTTTTACAAATCGACAGTTAACAACACTCACTGAGTACCCCTCCTTTTTTAGATCCATAGCAGCATCAAGGGAAGGGTGCACTCTGTTTCCAAGGGCTAAGATGAGACAGTCTTTTCCATCAGTTAAAATCTCTGACTCGCCTATGGGGATTTTTTTATACTCATTTTCCATTGGAACCCCCATACCTTTCCCTCTCGGATAACGAATGGCAACCGGGCTATGGGCATTAAGTGCGGTGTATAGCATATGCCTTAATTCATTTTCATCCTTTGGGGCCATGATAACCATATTCGGGATGATTCTGAGGTAAGAGAGATCAAAGGTACCATGATGTGTAGGTCCATCCTCACCTACTATGCCGCCCCTGTCGAGGGCAAAGATGACAGGCAGATTAGGAAGACACACGTCATGGATTATCTGGTCAAGGGAGCGCTGTAGAAAGGTAGAGTAGATGGCTACCACAGGTTTAAATCCCTCTGTAGCCAGGCCAGCAGCAAATGTTACAGCATGTTGCTCAGCAATACCTACATCTATGAAGCGATCTGGATATACTTTGGCAAACTCGGTAAGCCCTGTCCCTTCGGGCATAGCTGCAGTAATAGCAAATAATTTTTTTTCTTTGTCGGCAAGTTCAATCATGGTCCTGCCAAATACCTCTGTATAAGATGGTGGCTCTTGATTCGATTTTTTTTTGGTAAGACCGGTAGCTATGTCAAATGATCCAATACCATGAAAAAGAGTGGGGTTTTTCTCTGCTGGCGCATAACCCTTTCCCTTGGTAGTTAAAACATGCACAAGAACCGGTCCGTCTAAGTGGGCAACATCTGCAAAGGTTTTAATAAGAAGATTAAGATCATGACCCTTTATTGGGCCTATATATCTAAATTTCAGGGCCTCAAAAAGCATACCTGGGGTGATGAGGCCAATCAGAGAATCTTCACTCTTTTTTAAAAGGGCAAATACATTTTTACCGACACCTGGTATTGAAAGGAAAAAATTTTCCAGATTTCTTTTCAGGCTAACGAATCTGGGTTCTGATATTTTTCGGCTGATATAGGAGGACAGTGCTCCAACGTTTTTGGCGATTGACATCTCATTGTCATTCAGGACAACAATCAAATCTCTCTCGGTATGACCTGTTTGATTAAGCGCTTCAAAGGCCATCCCAGCAGTCATAGCTCCATCACCAATAACTGCAATGACCTTATTTTTTTCGCCCTTGACATATTTTGCTGTTGTGATACCCAGCGCTGCAGATATAGAGGTTCCTGAGTGACCGGTGTTAAAGGTATCGTAAGGACTTTCCTCTCTTTTGGGAAATCCACTTATCCCTTTGTGTTTCCTTAAGGTATGGAATCTTTCCCTTCGGCCAGTGATAATCTTATGGGCATATGCCTGATGACCAACATCCCAGATGATTTTATCTTGTGGAGCATTGAACACGTAGTGGAGCGCAATGGTTAATTCCACTACCCCGAGGCTTGGTGCCAGGTGTCCTCCGTTTCGTGAAACCGTTTCAACAATAAGGTCCCGTATTTCACTGGCCAGTATCTCTAAATCGGCTATTTTTAAGCCTTTTAAATCGGCCGGACTATTTATGTGATCAAGTAAAGACTCTTTTGATTTAGTATTTTTATTTTCTTGTTTCATTTTTTTAAATCGTCTGTTGTCTGTTGTCCGTGGTCCGTGGAAAAATTCCTCAATTCCTTAATTTAAAATTCCCAATCCTTACTGCCTATTGCCTACTCGTTCCTCTCCCTACGCCTTTCTTTGAATAATATATCGAGCCAGGTCTCTTAGTGGTTCTGCCCTGTTATCAAATCTTTTAAGGGACTCTATTGCATTATTAATTAGTTCTTTTTGAATTTTTTTTGACTCAGCGGTCCCAAAAACAGACGGATAGGTAATCTTTCCTTTCTCCTTGTCACTGCCTGTTCCCTTGCCCATCAATCCCTTATCACCTTCTATATTTAAGATATCATCGGCGATCTGAAAGGCCAGTCCTATTTGCTGCCCGTAGCTGTTAATAGATTTTTGCTCATCCTTATTGCCTCCTGCCAGAATGGTTCCTGCTGTAACAGAGGCAGCTATAAGAGCTGCAGTTTTGTGTCTGTGGATATATTCCACTACAGAAGGATCTGACTCTTTACCTTCGTAGGTAATATCCACTACCTGTCCGCCTACCATACCTTTGTAGCCAGCGGCTGAGGCAATCAAATCTATTACCCTTAACAGCGCGTTTTTCTCAACCTTTTTTTCTGCTCCATAGCCTGCCATCAAGTTAAATGCAAGGGTTAGCAGGCCATCTCCAGCCAGAAGCGCTACTGCCTCCCCAAACACCTTATGGTTTGTTGGTTTACCTCTACGGAGGTCGTCATTATCCATTACCGGAAGATCGTCGTGAATTAAGGAATAGGTATGAATGAGTTCGATTGCGCAGGCAACAGGCACAACACTATCAGTAGATCCTCCAACTGCCTCTGCACCGACTATGCAGAGAATCGGCCTGATTCTCTTTCCTCCGGCAAAGAGGCTATAATTCATTGCCCTGATAACATCACTCGCCAGTCCGGATGGGTTGGGCATGAATTTTTTTAATGCCTTATCCACGAGAGTTTTTCTTTCATCAAGATACTTTTCAATTTTTATCGACACCTTCATTTGCCTCATATTCAAATGGTTCTCTTTTAATGCCGCCCTCATCTTTAATCAGGATAGACACTCTTTTTTCTGCTTCTTCTAATTTATTAAAACAAAATCGTGATAAACCAACCCCTTTTTCAAAGATCTTGAGTGATTCTTCCAGGGGCAGGTCACCGCTCTCCAGCCGTTTTACAATCTCCTCCAATTCTCTCATCGCATCTTCAAATTTATTTTCTTTCATTATCTTTCTAATCCCCCACTTATCTCGATTAGTTTTATAGGGTCAATCCGCCTATTATTTAGCCTTATGCCGAAGTGGAGATGAGGTCCGGTTACCCTTCCTGAAGAACCAGCAAGCCCAATTATAGCACCTTTTTCCACTACTTGACCTACCTTCACAAGATCCTTGCTTAAGTGGAAGTACATGCTTTGAATGCCTCCCCCATGATCAATAATTATACTCAGCCCGCTAAAAAAAAGATTTTCCACCAGGGCTACTATTCCCCTATTAGTGGCCTTGATCGGGTCACCCTCTGCCGCTTTAAAATCAACACCTGAATGTGGGGACCTTTGCATGCCATTAATGATGGATCGACGCCCAAAGGGACCTACAATTATTCCAGGCACCGGCCTTATCCACCTTCCCATCCATAATGGATTTTTACCAGAGCTTATAAAAAGCTCTTTTATTGTTTTGGATTCTCGCCTTACCCTTTTCAAGGTGTTGGAATCAAGCTCGACCATTTCTTTTGGGAGAGTCAAACTTCTGGTACCATAATCCCTTGAGAGCACACTCACTGTTATTGCATGTGTTTTATTGCTGTCAGTAAGATTAATTTTAAGTTTATACCTTCCTGGCTTTGTAGTCAAATCTACCCCGATAAAGCCCTCCCGAGCATCATTTTTAGTTTCATAGAGAAGGGTAATCTTTTTCCCAATCCAGGTTACTGTGGGTTTGACTTTCCCCAATTTCTGGATAGATAAAAGGGCTACCTCACCTTGCCCTATCTGAGATGGTGTCAGGGTAATATCGAGGCCAGATGAAGCGCGTGTTTCCGCAGTTGATAGGAAGAAGAAAAATAAGATTATTAAAAGTAGACGAATTATCTTTTCCATACCCTTTACTGCTTACTCCTTACTGCCTACTGTCTTTTTCACCAGGCCTTTGATACTGCCCCTGGCGAGAAGAATGCTGACTTCATCACCAGTTTTTACTTGCACAGAATCCTTAACGATATTCATCTCTGGCAGTTTTCTGGTGATACTATAACCTCTTTGCAAGATAGATAAAGGGTTTAATGAATCCAACCTATCCTTAATAGAGCGAACGCTTCCACCTTTCTTATCTAAGAGGCCTTTTAGGGCCTGTGTAAGAGAGCGATTATAGAAGGCCAATTCTTGTGATAGCATGGTTATATTATGAGATGGGCTATTCAACACGAATGTTTCATTTATGGCCTTAAGGTATTTGAAATTATCATTAATGCATACTTTTTCTGTTTTGAGCAAACGGTTGTATATTTCGTCAAGCCTGAGCCAGATATCGGCAAGATTGCGTCTCGGATCCCTTATCCGGGAGGATAGATTTTTTGCTTTATCCTTGATTCTTTCAATAATGCTATTGAGGGATGTTTCAAGCCTAAATGAAAGGCTTTTAATATTTTTCTCGAGGGTTTCTTTTTCTTGTACAATGAACTCAGCGGCACCTGATGGTGTAGGCGCCCTGAGATCTGCTGCCAGATCAGAGATAGTCAAATCTACTTCGTGACCAACTGCTGACACAACAGGGATTGTTGAGCGTCTTATTGCATATGCTATTTCTTCCTGGTTAAAGGGCCATAGGTCTTCCAATGAACCGCCGCCTCTTGTCAAGACAATAACATCAACAGCAAGCTCCCTGTTTACTATGTCGAGGGCTTCTACAATATCAGCTGCTGCCTCATCACCCTGGACCCTGACAGGGACTATTGTAACATCCAGGTGAGGCATTCTTCGATAAGAAATTCTTAAGAAATCTCTCACAGCTGCTCCTGTAGGAGAGGTGATTACAGCAATTCTTTTTGGTAAAAATGGGATAGGTCTTTTTTTCTCCTCGTCAAATACTCCTTCAAGAAATAATTTCTTTTTTACCTGTTCAAATGCAGCGGCAAGGGCACCCACGCCTAGAGGCTCCAAATAGTCGAGAATAATTTGATATTCTCCCCTGGGTTCATATAATCCTATTCTGCCTCTCACAATTACCTTCATCCCATCTTCTGGTATAAATTTAAGGTAATATGCCTGCATTTTGAACATAACTGCCCTGATCTGGGCATTTTCATCTTTAAGGGTCATGTAATAGTGCCCTGAGGAAGGGTGGGCAAAGTTTGAAATTTCTCCTTCTACCCACACAAAATCAAATTTTTCCTCAAGGAGGGATTTTATCTCTGCGGTCAGGGCACTAACCGTGTAGATTTTTGGTGGTTGAAAGGGTAAATCCATAATGGATATTCGCTAAAACTCAAGATTTTTCGGTGTTCTGGGGAAGGGGATTACATCCCTGATATTGGCAAGGCCGGTTACAAGCTGCATGAGGCGCTCAAAACCCAGACCAAAACCGGAATGGATAGCTGTGCCATGCTTTCTGAGGTCCAGGTACCACCAGTAATCAGCAGGATCCAAGCTTGCTTCTTTTATCCTGTTGAGCAAGGTGTCATACACATCTTCCCGCTGACTGCCTCCAATAATTTCACCAATTCCTGGCAGGAGAATATCCATGGCCTTTACTGTCTTATTGTCTTTATTCACTTTCATATAAAAAGGCTTTATCTCTTTTGGATAATCGGTTACTGCCACTGGCCTTTTGAAATAGTCGCACAGATAACGCTCGTGTTCTGACTGTATGTCACTTCCCCACGTAGGAGAAAATTCAAACTGTTTTCTCGCCTTCAATAATATCTCTATTGCTTCTGTGTAGGTAAGGCGCTCAAAGTCGTTGTTAATAATAGTATCAATGATAGATATAAGATTTTTATCAACAAAACGATTAAAGAAATCTATATCATCTTTACAGTTTGTTAATATATAGGCAAGCGTGCTTTTAATAAGTTCCTCGCCGAGGTCTATGTTTTCCTTGAGATCACAGAATGCCATCTCAGGCTCAACCATCCAGAACTCAGCTAAATGTCTATAAGTGTTGGAATTTTCTGCCCTAAACGTTGGGCCAAAGGTATATACATTACCCAGGGCAAGGGCGTAGACCTCTGCTTCTAACTGCCCGCTGACCGTCAAATTGGCTGGTTTACCAAAAAAATCTTCTGTAAAATCTACCGTACCACCCTTATTTTTAATTTCCTGGAGATTAAGGGTAGTTACCTTAAACATATCACCGGCACCCTCACAATTGCTGCCTGTAATGATTGGGGAATGAAGATAGAGAAAGCCTCTTTCATGAAAAAAGCTATGAATGGCATAGCTCATGGCATTCCTGATTCTCGCCACTGCCCCAAAGGTGTTTGTTCTTGGTCTGAGGTGGGCTATTGTTCTAAGATATTCGAAGGAGTGCCTCTTTTTTTGCAATGGATATGTGTTAGGATCAGTCCAGCCAACTACATTTACCTCTATTGCTTGCACTTCCACCTTTTGTCCCTTTCCCGGTGATTCTGCTAAGATTCCTTTCACAATCACCGAGCAGCCGGTTGTCAATTTTAAAATCTCATCGGTGTAATTAGCCATTGTGCTTTCAGCTATTACCTGTATATTTTTTATGGTAGAGCCATCATTGATCTCAAGAAAAGAGAATCCTCCTTTTGATTCTCTCTTAGTCTTTACCCATCCCATAATAGTCACTTCTGATCTGAAGTCGTTTGACTCGATTAGCTCTGCTATTTTTTTTCTTTGTATCATCTTCTTAGATATATTTTTTTTCGAACTCTCGCATAAATGTAACAAGCTCTGTTACACTGTCTATAGTAATAGCATTGTATAGAGAGGCTCTGCAACCACCCACAGACTTGTGACCTTTAAGGCCAATTAGTCCATTTTGTGTGGCCTCAGCAAGAAACCTTTCTTCTGTTTTTTTATCAGGGAGGCGAAAGGTAACATTCATCAGTGAACGACTGTTCACCTCTGCAGTACCCTGATACACGTCGCTATTGTCTATTACGTCATAGATCAAGGAAGCCTTTTCCTTATTTATCCGCTCTATTTCTTTCAATCCACCTATTGTTTCCTCAAGCCATTTAAGCACTAAATCTATGACATAAATAGCAAATGTGGGAGGTGTATTAAAGAGAGATCTGTTGTCTTTGTAAGTTGTGTACTTGAGCATAGTTGGCAGGGTATCCGGTACCCTTTGTAGCATATCCTCCCTGATAATAACCATGGCTATTCCTGATGGGCCGATATTTTTTTGTGCGCCTGCATACACAAGCCCGAATGGCTTTACATCAATGGGTCGGCTCATAAAATCAGATGACATATCCGAAATGAGTGGTATACCCTCTCCATTGGGGAATTGTTGCCACTGTGTTCCCTTGATAGTATTGTTTGAGGTAAAGTGGAGATACGATGCCTGTTTGTCTGCTGTAAAATCATAAGGAAGGTAGGTAAAATCCTTATCCTCTGATGAGGCAATGACCCTCACGTCTTTTCCCTGAATCTGAGCCTCTTTAATAGCCTTTGTTGACCAGGTGCCGGTGTTTATAAAGTTCAAAGGCCTCCCTGGTAAGGCAAGGTTCATGGGAATCATACAGAATTGCAGGCTCGCACCTCCTTGGATAAAAAGGACATGGTAATTTTCGTCTAAGCCCAGCAATCGTTTTGTCCTATTAACCGCATCATTGAGAACTTCATCAAATAAGGGAGATCGGTGGCTGGTTTCTACAATAGACATTCCCGAGCTAGAGAAGTTAAGAAAATTCTCTTTTATTTCCTTTAAAACCGGAAGTGGCAGTGCTGCAGGGCCAGGATTAAAATTGTGAACCCGTTTTTCCATAATAGATCTCCGATCAATTTTCCTTAAAATTTTCTTTTATCATTTGAGAAACGATTTCCAGTCCATCAGGATTCAGGTCATAAGGAGGCTTATCAGCCAAATCCGCCTCTATAATAGTATCGTTATATGGCAGAAACCCTAAGAAATTAAAGTCATCCATGTTGTTAAGCAGGAAATCCTTATCTTTTTGAGACCTGATCTTATTTCCCACAATGAGCAAATCCTTGATTCCCAGCTCCTCAGATAATCTTTTTATTTCATGAGCAGTTTCCATACTTCTTCTTCCCGGCTCAACAACCACTATCATCTTATCAACGGCTCGGGCCGTTCCTCTACCCAGGTGTTCTAAGCCTGCCTCCATATCCAGAATTACGACCTCATCTCGGGTAAGTATTAAATGCGTGACAAGAACCTTCAAGAGAACGCTTTCTGGGCAAATACAACCCCCTTCTGCTGCCTTGACACCGCCTAAGACCATTAGTTTTACACCATCGGCGTCTACGGAAAGCTTTTCCGGCAAATCACTTACCTTCGGGTTTATCTTAAAAAAGCCCCCCATAGTCCCAACCTTTGAATCAGTCCTTTCCTCGATAAGGGATTTCATCTTAGAGATAGGCGTTATCTTAGAGGCATTTTTTGCGCCCAGGGCCTGGGCGAGATTTGCGTCAGGGTCCGCATCAATGGCCAGGACAGTTTTTCCCCTCATTTGCAAAGATTTTATCAGGAAGGCGGCAAATGTTGTTTTGCCCACACCTCCTTTACCGCTAATAGCAATTTTCATAATATTACCAATCTTTAGTTATCCGTTAACCGTTATCCGTTCAACGAGATACACTAAGGTCTAATGTCAACGGACAACGGTGAACGTTAGTATTGTCCAAGGGTTAAAGGTCAGCAATTCCCATAAACTAACCTCTGTATACTGACTACTGACACTACCTGGCCTTTGCTATCAGAGGATAAACAATCATACTGACAAGTTCAGCAATATCCTCGGTAGAAAGAAGATTATTCTTGATTGAGCTATCAAATAAAATTGTTCCATTAGGTGGAAATTCCTCATCTCCTTGCCATATAACAAAGGTTATAGGTGTCTTTGGAAATGCCTGAATAGTGACAGACACATCTCCCATGGATGATGTTTGCGCAGCAAAAAGTTCCTGTGCCACTACCGGTAGCTTATCTGGATTATCACCAAACGCGGCAATAAACGGATCTTTTGTTCTGGCGTTAAAAGAGCTGAGATAAAACCTTGCTGAAGGAATTTCCTGATAGGCAATAAGCTCTCCTGTCAGATCTTCTTTCTTAGCGTTATTCAGGTAATGCAATATCAATATTTTTTCTTTTATTTTAATCTCCTTATCGGAATCCTGAGTGAAGATGAGATCTGGCCAGCTAATATTAACCATCCGATTCAAGAACATAATTTGTATACTGTCCGGCTTATTGGCTTTTTCAACAAACTCACCGCCGCTTAACCGGCACAGATGTAATGGATTTTTTTTGCTTATTTCCTCTTTTCCAATCTCCAGGGCCTTTTTATAGTCATCTATTCTTGCCATTCTGTTCTCGTCTTGTAAAATTTTTTGATTTTGCTATAAATAAAATATTGCAAAGGCAATCTGTAAAATTATTAAATAACCTTAGGATTATTTTATTTAAGTAAAAGCGAATAAAAAGTCAATGAGATTGCTATGAAAAGAAAGAAAAAAAGGGGGCGGGTTGATCATACAAGGAATAAAAAAGAAGAAAACAGGACATTACTTGATAAACCATTTAGAGGTTTAAGTGAAGATCTGAAAGTTTTTGATAAAAGAAAAGAGCCTGTTTCGCTGCATTCTCTATCTGAGAGTAATAGGGAAAAAAGTGATGAGGATCTCTTTCAGTCAGCAATGAAAGATGTTATCCCCTTAAAGTATGATAAAAACAAAATCATAACAGCCTTTGTAAAAGAAGAGACGTTACCTGAACGGTCTCTTGAGCCTCATAAGAAGGCAGGAGAAGATTTTTCAAACCTGGTGAAAGAATCGAGCGCCTGGGATGTTTCTTTCAGTGATGAGTATATGGAGGGAGCAGTTTCTGGTGTTGGTCCGAAGATCATGAAAAGACTCAAAAGAGGTGAATTTTCCATTCAGGATTATATTGACCTGCATGGCTTTACAAAAAAAGAGGCAGAAACTGTTGTTGATGAATTTATAATCAAGAGCTATCATAAGGGTATGAGGTGTGTGCTTATTATTCACGGAAGAGGATTAGGCTCTCTTAATCATAAACCAGCCATAAAAAGGGAGCTTCCGGTTTGGTTTAGAAGGGGTATTTTAAAAAAAATAGTCCTGGCATTTGTAACTGCTAAGCCCTGTGATGGAGGGGCAGGTGCGTTATATGTCTTATTGAAAAAGAGGTAAATGAAGTTATAAGTGAGCTAAAGTACTTAAAGTGCCTAAAGTTAACGTGTCTCTGCGCTATGGCGGCTATAGCCCTATGTTTCTCTCAACTTTAGGTGTTTATAAAATCTTTACCGATTAACCCCTAATGGAAGTTTATGCATAAATATTTCGTAACTACTCAGGTTCAAAGCTCCACGGTTCATGCCTGCCCGCCCGCCGGCAGGCGGGTCAGTAGTCCGTTGTGTATGTATTTCTAAGAAATTAATTTGTTTGGTGGATTTATTCACTTAGGCACTTCAAGATAAGGGATTCTTGGTTTTAGGATTTAGCATCACTTTAGGCACTTCTAACTTTAGATCACCCTGGCCCAGACCTGGTATGCAAGGGTTAAATTTCATAGCTCCCGCTTACTTAGTGCTAAAGGGACAATAGCTTGTTATGATCACATCGCGCCAGGGCAGGCTTTAGGCACTTATTATGATAATAATCGGGCTGACAGGTGGTATAGGGAGTGGAAAAAGTTCTGTGGCAGAGATGTTTAAAGATGAGGGGGCATATGTAATTGATTTTGATTATCTTGCCCGTGTTGTTGTGGAGCCTGATACGCCTGCCTGGAGAGATATTGTTGACTATTTTGGTCAGGAGATCCTATCTCCTGATAGAACCCTGAATCGTTCTAAGCTTGCAGAAATTGTCTTTTCTGATGCACAGAGCCGAAAGGCCCTGGAAGGCTTTACCCACCCCAGGATATTTGAGAAAAGGGACACTCTTATTAAGGACATTAAAAAGAAAGACCCGAAAGCTATTGTTATTGTAGATATTCCCCTTTTATTTGAATTGAGTTTGAAAAAAAAATTTGATAAGGTTATTTTAGTTTACGTATCAAGAGATGTTCAAATTAGGAGAGCGATACAACGAGGCATTCTCACAAAAGAAGAGGTAGAAAAAAGGTTAAAGGCCCAGATTAATATAGAGAAGAAGAAACTACTTTCGGATTACATCATAAATAACGAGGGGAGCTTGAAGAATACCAGGGATCAGGTAAGGAAGGTGACCCACGAATTAAAAAAGTTGGAAAAAAAGAGGTAAATTCAAAATGTTTCTAACGATTAAACGAGAAACCTACAAGGCAGGGGATGTTATATTTGAGGAGGGCAGTCATGGTCTCGCTGTTCATATTTTACATTCAGGGAAGGTGGAGATTAGCAAGACGGTTCAAGATAGAAAGATTGTTGTGGAGATATTAGGGCCTGGTGATATTTTTGGCGAGATGAGTTTCATTGATCATTCTCCCAGATTGGCTACTGCTATTGCACTTGAGGATACAGTTTTAGAGTTAGTGGATAAGGATTTTTTAGATAAGGAATTTAACCAAATAGACTCAGATTTTAGAGAGATAGTAACTACCCTTGTCAGGAGATTGAGAAAAACCACACAGCGTCTGGTTTCTTTGCCCAGGCGAATAGGGAAAAGAGTAAGCGGAAAGATTAGCATCTCTTTCCAAAAGGCAGATGATTTTTTTAGAGCCTATATTGCTAATCTTGGAGAAGGGGGACTATTTATTCATACTACAAAGAATTTACCAGTAGGGTCCGTTTTAGACCTTGAATTCAGCCTTCCTGATAGCAACCAAGCAATCACTACCAAGGGCAAGGTAGTGTGGATAAGGCCTCAAGATATGAGCACTGAAAAGATGCCCCCGGGGATGGGAATCCAGTTTATTGATATGAATCCCAACGACAACGAATTTCTTAAAAACTACCTCGCAAAGTTTGGGTCTTCATGATTTTCAATTAATTCCCTAATCAACCACCTAAAAAACCTTTTCCTGGTAGTTTTCAACTATATCTCCGAAAATAGATCTCTCATTATCTACAAGTTTTCTCTTTTAAACCTGTTTTGAATAATGGAAATTCTGCTTTAATGAAGGTAACTTTTCAATAAGTTCGGATGATTCCATGCCATTGCCATTTGCCGTCATTGCGAGGAGCGGAGCGACGTGGCAATCTCGTTACTGTAATATAGATTGCTTCGCTTTGCTCGCAATGACAGAACCCGAATTTATTGAGAAGTTACCAATGAAGAAGTGAATTTTTCAACCCTATTGTGATACGACCTACTCATGCCTTAGTGCAACGATGGGATCTACCTGGGCAGCGCGGGCCGCGGGATAGAGCCCGAAGACAATGCCGATTACCGCGCTGATACAGAGGGGGAGCACAATACTCCATGGGGTGATGACCGTGGGCATGTCCGAAAAGTAGGTTATCAGAATGGGTATGAGGACCCCGAGGCCGACTCCCACAATCCCGCCAATGGTGGAGAGCACGACGGTTTCAATAAGGAACTGCGTGATGATCTGTTTTCTCTTGGCACCGATCGCCCTTCTGATTCCTATCTCCCGGGTTCTTTCCGTTACAGAAGCCAACATGATATTCATGATGCCGATGCCGCCCACGAGGAGACTGATGCAGGCAATTGAACCCAGTACGATGTTAAAGGTTCGTTTGGTGGCCTCGGCCTGCTTGAGCAAGGCCAGGGGTACGCTGATGGTGTAGTCCTTTTTTTTGTGGAAACGCTCGAGCATCGCATTAATTGCCTTGGCAGTTGCCTCAACGTTTTCTGTACGGTCCACCTGAACGATAATCTGGTGCAGCTCCACCATCTCCCGCTCAACAGAGCCGGAGGTTATTCGAAAACTTACGTCACCGAAATACACGCGAGCAACATCTATGGGGATATAGGCATCTACTTTTTGGTCAGGTATCTGGATGTTTGCCGCTTTACCACCCTCACTCTTAACGATCCCTATGATTCGAAAGGTATCCCCTCCGATTCGGAGCGATTGTCCGATGGTATGTTCAGTGGCCAGAATCCTTCGCGCCCCGTATTCAGTAAGAACCACTACCGGGGATTGGGCCTCTTCATCATAAGGAAAGAGGATGCGTCCCGCAACAAGCGATCGTTGTACCAGATCAAACCACCTGGGAGTTGTCCCCACGACACGGAGCTCCAGTGCACGTTCTCCGAGACGGCCCTCTTTGCGAATGAGTTTAACGGGAATAGCCTCTTGTATCGTGGTCATTGTTTCCTTTAAGCGGAGAAGATCCTGATAGGTGAGGCCGTAGATGCTCATGAGAACGCGAGTTGTGCTCGAGGCCTCTTCTTCCATAGACTTGGTTGAGGTAATGATAATATTATTGCTGCCCAGTTTTCGGATCTGCTCAAGGGCCTCTTTGCTGGCACCTTCTCCTACGGAGAGCATTGCTACGACGCTTCCAACGCCGAAGATAACCCCCAATATGGTGAGAAATGAGCGAAGCTTGTGGAGCAGGAGGTTTTCAATACCCAGAAGGATATTTCGTATAAGCTTAGCAGTTCTCATTGCCCGCTCCGTCGATAGTGTCAATGAGGCCGTCTTTCATGTGCAGTTTTTTTTGGGCATAGGCAGCAATATGTGATTCGTGAGTCACCATGATTATTGTCTTGCCTTGCTTATTGAGATCCACAAGCAGCTCCATAATTTGCACTCCTGTGGCAGTATCCAGGTTGCCCGTAGGCTCGTCTGCAAAGAGTATCTGGGGATCATTTGCAAGGGCCCGTGCCACTGCAACCCGCTGCATTTGGCCACCGGAAAGTTCAGCCGGACGATGATCCAGTCTGCCTTCGAGCCCGACCTTCAGAGCAAGCTCTCGGGCACGCTCAGCGCTCTTTGTTGAATCCCACCCCAGATAGTAAAGGGGCAATTCGATATTTCGCCGAACGGTCAGCTGAGCAATAAGGTTAAAGCTCTGGAAAATAAAACCCAGGTGCCTGAGCCGGAGCTCGCTGAGCGAGTCATCGTCAAGGGTGCTCACGTCACTGCCTTCGAGAAAATAAGAACCCCTGGTTAAACGATCCAGGCAGCCAAGGATATTCATCATGGTACTCTTTCCCGAGCCGCTTGCTCCCATAATGGCCCAGAATTCTCCACGCCGGAAAGAAACATTTACGCCTGCCAGGGCCTTCACCTCTTGCAGGCCCATCTGGTAGATCTTGTGGGCGTTTTCAAGCCTGACTATCTCGGCTTTTGAGGTTAATGGGACAGGACCGTTCATCTTTCAACTCCCCCCTGTTCCCGAATGAGTTGTCTCCGCAGGGCTCGTTGCTCCTCAGGGGACATATTTTCAAATCTTTTTATCTCCTCAGGAGACATTTTTCCCTCTATTCGGCTCCATATAACTTTTCTCTGCTCACTGGACATGCCTTGAGAGCCTGTCTTTGTCTTTTTCTTTTGCTTGCTCGTTATTTCACCCGCCTTTGGCGAAGCTGACTTGTCAGTTCCCGTCTTTTCAATACGTTGTTCTTTGGCTGCCGTAGGAATAGGTTGCCTGGCCGATTTTTCTTTCTGTTCGTTTTCTTTGCCCTTTACAGATGATGAGTCTCCTGTTTTCGGTTTTAAGTTGCTCATGTCTTTTTCTCTCAGCGTTGGCTCAGAGATGGTCTCAACTGCGGCAGCGGATAACGGAGGGGTGAGAGACACCACCTCTCCCGGTTCCAGACCGCTGATGATTCGTACCATCCTGTCGTTGTCAAGGCCTATTTCAACGTGCCGGGGCTCAAGGATGTTGCTTTTTACCGTATAAACGGTGGGCTTTTCACCAACGCGCAGAACCGCTTGAACCGGTATATAGGTTGTCATTTCGTAGTGCGCTATGATGATCTCCGCCTTGCAGCTCATGCCTGTCCGAAGGGTATCGCTGTTATGGTCCAGAAAGATATCGGTGTTGTATACCTTTAAGTCGGGATTCAAAAAAGCGCTCTGTGGATCGGGCAGGGGGGCGATCTTTGCGACATGGCCGGTGAAGCGTTCTCCAGACAAGGCATCAACCGTAATCCTTGCCGGGAGGCCGATACTGATTTTATCCAGGCTGGCCTCATGAATGGCAACCTCTGCCTTGGCGGATGAAGTGGTGGGCAGATAGATCAATTCCTGACGCTCCCGGACATCCTGGCCTTCCTGAAGGGGTTCAACCGGCCTCCCCCTCCTGCCCCCTTGGGCGCTCGTGGCATAGACAACGAGCCCGTCTGCCGGCGCATAAATTTTAGTCTTTGCAATCTGTTCTTCGATTTTATTCAGCTTATCCTTCTGGCGCTCGAATTCCGCCTCCTTTGCCTTAAGGTTGGCCCCGGCCTGCACCACGTCGGCTTTTGCCTTGCGCGTTGTCCGATCAAGCGCCATTTTTGCCTGCTTAACATCGCTCTCGAGTTGTGCCAGTTTTCTCTTGTGGGTAAAGTCCTTGAGCAGGTTCAGATTGTTTTGTGCAAGCTCAAGATCCAGCAACTTTTTCTTTTCAGCCAGCTCATCCGCCTGGAGTTCGGTCTGTGAAATATACCGTTCATTAAAAAGCTTTTTTGACCACTCCAGTTTTTCCCTGGCCCGTGCAATTTCCTCTTTAGCCAGGGTAATCCCGGATTCAGCCTCCTTTAATTCGTTGGGGTACTCTCCCTCCAGGTATTTATTGAGATCCTGCTTGGAAAAGTCGTAAGCCAGCTGTGCTTTATCTATATCGCTCTGGGCCTGATTTTCAACCACGGCAAGGTCTTCACGGGCGCTCACAAATGCAGCCTCTGCATTCTGCACGCGAATCTGCTGATCGATCTTTTTGTCCAGCAGTTCGCTGGAATCCAGTTCAATGAGGAGATCACCCTTTTTTACCCTGGACCCTTCCTCTACAAGTGAAATAACGGAGGTTTTCCCTTCGACCTCGTTTTTTATAACTGCCTGTTCCCGGGCCTTGATTGTGCCTGACTCAATGATGCTGATCGTAAGGGGCCCCTGCTTCACGGTAAAGGTTGCGTGATTATTAATTATACCTTCATCATTGCCGGACAGGGTAATAATCAGCACGCCAATACCGGTTAAAAAGATGAAAGCGGCTATCCATATGAACGGCCGTTTTTTATGCCTGCGCCTTATTTCATTAGTGTTTGTCATTTTTGATTTCCCTCTGAGTATATTCCTGCCACAGCCCTTTTTCATCAATCTTGAGGAGTCCTGTATCGCGCTGAAATTCTAACTCAGCCAGCCTGTAGTCCACTGCTGCTTGGGTCAGGCCATTTTGTGCATTAAGCAAATCCTCCTGGGCATCGGTTAAATCACGAATTTGGGCCCTTCCTGCCTCCAGAAACAGGGTAACGCTCTTGACTCGTTTTTCAGCAACCTGCATGGATTTTGCTTGAATCGTGAAGCGCTCACGCGATTCAAGCATAGCCCTCAATTGTTTGCGTATGTTCAGCTTGATTCTATCTTCCAGCTTCTGAACCTCCCGTACGGCCCGCTCAAGGGCTATGAAGCTGTTGCGATAGGTATTTCGCTCGGCAGTTCTTTCAAAGGGGAGATCCAGCGTGAGCAGGGATGAATATATGCCCCTGTTCGTGCGAAGCTTTGCGTTATTCAAGGTTGCCGTTTCAATGGTTCTGGATTGGCCGATTTGTGCAGACTCAAACAGGGTAAGCTCCGCCCTCAATGCATCGGCAGAGACAGCAACCGCCCTTTGGGCGTCATACACCTTGCCTTGGGAAATGCTGAGGTCAAGGCGGTTTTCCAGGCCCAGTTGTAAGGCCCTCAACTCGTTCATTCCAAGAAGGCCTGCGTTTTCGCGGTCGGGCCCTGTCAGATCAGCGGGTGTCTCTCCTGTGGGTTTATTTTCTTTTTCTCCGATGGTGTCCTGTGCACGTTCTTCTGAGACAGATGCCAGCAGTTTTTCCAGTTCGGCCCTGTCCAGCTCGATGCGGGCATCCGGTGGCAGCCCCAGAGAGGCCTTAAAGGAATCCATGCCGTTTTTGTATGACTCGAGTGCCGATATCCAGCGTCTGCGCGCTAGCAATTCCTTCTGATCGGCCTGATCCGCCTGGATTTCACTTAACCGGCCTGCATCGGCAAGCCTGCGGGAGCGGATGACAACTGCCGTGAGATTACGGTAGTTTTTTTCCGCGTTTTCCGCATTATTCAGCGCCTCCAGAACCGCCAGGTATTGGTCGGCAATGCTCACTGCAAACCCTTGCTTAAATCGCTCAAATTCATAGATGGCATACACCACATTTCGCTCCGCCTGGGTCAGTGGTTCTGTTACGATATGTCTTCCGGAGCCCCGCAGCAAGGGGATAGAGATCGTGGCGTCAGCCAGCAGGCCCAGCGATGATTCACCTCCCTGTGTCAGGAGATGTGCCAGATCTACTGCCAGTGCGGCGCTCACATCAGCACCGGTTTTGAATGTCTTGCCTGCACCAAGTTCAGCACTGTTTTGCACGCCTCTAACAGTATCTTTACCGGAGGAATCGGATTCATACAAGCTCTGCACCTGGCCAGTAAAGATAGAACGAAACTCATTGCGCTCCAGGTCAAGACTCAGGGCGGACTGAAAAATATTCTCTTTGTAGTCCTGATATTCAAAGCTATTGCGAGCACCTATTTGTAATGCCTGGGTAAGCGATAACTGAATCGGGCCATCGGCAGTGAGAGATACAATGTGATCCGATGACGGTTCTTTCCTGGGATAATCTTCTTCCGGCCAATGATCAATCTTTTTGAGCATATCTGTGCTAAGAGAGGCCTCGCTTGAATAGGGTAATTCCTGTGCGATCAAAAGACGACGGCGAAGGATATCACTCGGCCTCTCTATGGTAAATGCCTCAGTTTTGCCCAGGGCTTGTTTTTGTTTTTCCTGGATAATCGCCTTCGCAGCTTTATCCGCCTCAAGCCGGTATTTCGTAGGCGTACACATAGTCTGAGTAAACAACACTGAAGAGAGTGCGAGAATCAGCAGATAAAGTTTACTCTGTGCTTTTGCCATGATCACCTTCTTAGGAGATGTCTTCCAGATGAGCTTCTTTAAATTAATTAGGACGCAGATTTTCGCCGATATCCGCAGATAGTTATTAGCTCTTTATATTTAAAATCCTTACAATCTGCATTCATCTGCGTCCAAAAAGGAAATTCCTATACTATGAGCTTAGTTCGCTTCGCTCACAATTGGAATATTGAAATAATGGAGTACTGGATTGATGGGCGCAATTGTTATTTGTTAATCGTTACTTGTTATTCGAATAATTAATAACGAATAACCAATAACGCAAGTGCATGGCACAAATTGAATGCAATTAAAAGCGCCATGATTTCAATAAGTTGTAGAATTTCCGCGACGTTAATTTAGTTTTGGTCTGCCTCTTTTGCCCGCTTGAGGCCCTTTTTCTCTAAGCCGTCGTGTAAATTCCCTTCTGAGGCCTTTAAGTTTCTCAAATTGTTCGATTGAAAGTTCCTGGCGAATGTCTATGGCCATCTTAATACGATTTTCAGTCTGCTGAGACTGAAGTTGTGCAAGCCTCTCTGCTAATTTGTAGGCCTCCTGTCTATCCGTCACAGGTTGGGACATCATGTTTTCTAAGTCGAGATAGGTCTTTCCTATATCACCTTTTATATCAATGAGGCGTTTTTTGTGTTCCATCCAGATCTTATTTATCGTATCGATTTGATCAGGGGTGAGCTGTAATGTATCTTTCACACCCGGCCTGTACCACCATTTACCACTCTCCATTGGAGAATTAAAGGCGAAAAGATTAGGCAAAGATAGACTGATCGAACCTATTAATGCGAAGACTGTTAGTAATAGAATTGTTTTTTTCATTATGTTCCTCCTCTATTGGTAAAAAAAAGTTTAAAAATTGTTGAAAATCTTCCCCCTCCCACTCAGTGAGAAGCACTATGCTTTGAGGAAGTTCTACTTCACTTATACTATCTGGAAAAAACCAAATTTCCTTTTGTAATTCTGTTTCTTCAATCTTGCTCCCGTTATTTGGTTGGAAATAGACTTGTTGCAATAAAAAGGCAGAAATAACTATTATAAATGAGAGGATAACAGCCGTTCCCCATCGCAGCCTTAATGCAGGGGCATGATAGTCAGATACAGCTGAAAGAATTTTCCCCTTCTCTCTTGTCCAATTTATCTCAGTATGCTCAATTTCTTCCTGATAGGCCTTTAAAAATCCCTTTATCCTATTGAATCGTTTTTGGCAATCCGGGCATTTCTTCAGGTGTAATTGGAGATTTTCATCGATCGAATCCGGTTCAACGATCATGGAATAAATCTCTTTATTGCTTAGGTGAATATTGTTCATGTTGCCTTCCAATCAGCAAGATAATCTTGGGCCTTGTCTAAGGCCCTGTAGAGATAGGTCTTTACTGAACTCTGGCTGATACCGGTTAATTCAGAAATTTCCTTGATAGTGTATTCGTTACCAAATCTGAGTGAAAAAACCTCTCTTTCTCTTCCCTTGAGTCCATCTTGAAATGCCCTCACGTGAGCATGTAATTGTTTTTCTTTGAGAATTTCTTGGGGCGATTGGTCACTATCTGCCATTGTATTTATTTGATTATCTGAAATGTTTTCAGGCCGTAAAAAAAGAAGTCTTCTTAATTTTTCTTTTCGAAAGTAGTCCCTCACCCTGTTTATTGTTATTCTGATCAACCATGTCTCAGGGGATGCATTAAATCGAAATTTTTTATACGACCTGAATGCCTTGACAAAAACATCCTGTGTAATGTCAAGGGCTTCATCTTTATTGCCAAGCATACCTACAGCCACCTGAAAAACCTTTTTCTGATAGTTTTCAACAAGTTCACTGAAAATTCTTCTCTCATCATCCATAGATTGTATCATTTGAACTCATTTTACTATATTAGACGGTTGGTAGAGAAAAAAAGTCTACATAGACAAAACATTTCTTTTGTGGAGCCCCACGGGGAAGCCCTCCAGTCCGCCAGAAAGACGGCGGATAAAAAACACGGCGGGCAAGACCGTGGCACCACTTAGTTTCGCCGATTCGCTATCTACACCACTCTATGTAATAAAGCCACGATTTGCAAGCTTGCGGTACCTCTCGCATACGTAAAGGGAAGTCCCAATGCCGGATTAGGGAAAAAGTTGATTATTGCAGCAAAGCGCTTATCTTTGCGCACTCTGCGCCTTTCCCTGCTCCCCCACCAAGCCCTCTGCTTTTCTCAATTCCCAATCCCTCAATGCCTCAATCCCAAATCCCATCTGCACCTATATTCCTTGACAAACCACAGCTACAGACGTAAGCTTGCCACAACTTGAATAAGCCTTTTAAGGCGAGGAGGGGTTTTGTTACGCGATTCAAACATGAGGTTTCCCCAAAAGCTCCACCAACGCAGTGTTAGTGGAGCTTTTTTATGTCTATTCTTGTGAATGACACGTGCTGTTAACCAAGAAAAGCGGTACATGAGTCAAATGGGCCTTTGACCCCTTTATTGATTTGCAAAAGGATTAATCGTACCAATGCAAAACAAAAAAAGTACAAACAGGTTATCAGCGAGCATCCTCAATTACTTTGCGGCTTTTACCGAGACAAAGTTTAATTTCAGGACACTTATAAATTATCGATGGACCAACAATGAGCTGACACTTGACCTATCAATATTCCAGAACTTTCAAGATTTACTCTTACAAAAGATAAAAACCGGAGATAACACCCCTCTCACTGTAAGAAACAATGAACATATTCTCATGCTCTCCAGAGATGAAGTTTTATTGGCGATCACTAAGGCCCTTTCCGGCAAGTTTGGATTGGATTATCTAAAAGCGTGTGTCAAACAAGAGTCTGCAAAAAGAGCCGAACGAAATACGGCACTCGTTGCCACTGAAAAAGGACTTTTGCCCGCCAGTGATGCTGATCTTTCAAAAGAGGAAGTCAATAAACATAACGAGCAGGCATTCCTTGATGGGTGCCGGAAATATAACCTTGCCCTTAGAAAGCAATTTGAGCTTATCCTTATTGAGTTACAGGAAAAAAAGATTGACTGCCTTAAAGAGGAACTTGGAATTGATCACGTTCCACCTTCAACCTTCAACTCTGCCAATTATCTGAAAAAACATTTTGATGCGCTTCAGGCCATTGCGCGCGATAGTCGAACCGACGAGGAATATCTTAACAGTGTCAAAGTGTATTTTAAGGAAGGCATTGAAGACATCGTTTTATATGATTTATTTACCAGTATCCAGAAATACGCAAGATATAATACTGTCGGGACAATCTATTTATTCTTCCACGAACTGAATAGGCAAAGCGATAATGACACTGTTGAAGGGTACCCCATATTTTTTATAGAGGTTAATCTGGCTCCCGGCACCAAGGAAGTTGTAGTTTCATTTCCACGGGACCTTTTGCTAATCAATACACCGGCGGTTAATTATTTCAAATTTCCATCTGTTTTAACAACCTCAAGATCTTCAACCCTTAAAAACGCCGCTTCCAACCTCGGTGGGATAGAGATTTTCTTGCAAACTCAATACAGCTGGAATGAACCCTTTGTGCGTGAATCCAATTTCAGGCCAATCAAGGCGCCAAAAGGAATTTTCCCTGATATTAAATGCCGCATTGGATTTCAGGTCGTCCGGAACGAGAACAAAAAGCTCCTGGATTATTCAGAAATAATGACACACCTTGAATCAGGGGGCAAAAGCAAATTTGTCGATTTTATTTCGGATTATATTGACGGAAACGTGGAAAACACCCAGGATTCAGTGGATAAGGAATTTAAGGAAAGATATCCGATCAAAAGCTCCAACAGGTACATTTCTGATAATCCCTTAAATCTGAATGTTTCCCAGAAGAGGATTCTGCTTGCCCTTAATAATCCTAAAAATAGAATTATAGTTGTTGACGGTCCGCCAGGAACAGGTAAATCTCACACGATTGCTGCGATTACCTACTGGGCCAACCAGGCAGGAAAATCCGTTGTTATCACATCTCATAAAAAGCAGGCGCTTGATGTGATCGATCGGATGCTTACAGACAAATTCCGGGATCTTCACCCCAAGTCGAAACCATCTATCATCAGGCTATCCAAGAATGGCAAATCAATAAACAGCCTTGAAAACTCTCTTCAAAATGCGGTGATAAACGCCGCAGGCGACCGCTCCAATGACTATAACGAGCAGGCTGCGGAAAAGGATACAAAAGACATAAAAGGGACTGTTGTCGGGAAAATAGAGAAACAGCTTTCTTCATCAGATGGATACAGGGAAACCATTGATACTCTGTTTGAATTTGAGAAGACACAGAATAGCCTTATTAGTTCCGGCGAGTTTTCCGAGGATGATTTCGCCTATCCCAAAATCGACAGTTCGGAAATAATCGATCTTGAAAAAATACAGGATTTTGCCGAAGATGCAAGCATAGACAATTTCAAAGATATCAGCCTGACCGCATTTCGTTTTCTTTTAAAACGACGGAAAGATATTCCAAGGTTTCTTAATGCATGCGAAGAGATCAATCTTTATCCTAGCAAGGATTTTGATATTGAGACAACCCTGACTGAAATCCCGAAGTCTTTCGTCGATCTGATCGAAAGATCCGTAAAATTGCTCAAAAAAGATATACCTATTTCCTCCCTTCAGGCCGGTGACATCCCCGGGGCATTCTTCAAAAAGCTGTTCAGGAGGTTCCCTGACAAAAAAGGGCTGGAACAATTAATCAAATCTTTAAGGAGCCTAAAACACGCCCAGATTGTTGAAGAGATCGCGCGTTTAAAAAACATGCCGGTAAGCGAACTCACTTTGGATATGGCCTTTGATGGAATTTCAGCGCTTCGAACTGCCATCTCCTTGAAGAAACACCAAGATATCATAGATGAATACCGCGAAATCAGTGGAAACAAAGGAAAAAGCATTTCCGAAGTTTACGATACCCTAGATGGGGTGAAGGATGCACTTCAAAAGGTAGATGCAGAGCTTTTCAATTCCATCGCAAGGCTATTTAAAAACTATGGGCCAATCCTTACTAAACTGCAAATCACAAACAAAAAGTTGAGCACTCTCTCCCGGCTCAACAACCTTACGGGCACTGAAGCCGATATCTGGAAATGGATCCAACTGCACTACACGCTTTCCAAAACAGCAGCTCTTGATACAATTAACAAGGAAGGTCTTGATGCCTTTTATATGCTTAGACAGAAACAGGTTGAATATCAGAACGACCTTCGATTGAAGAATCTCAACAATTTCCTGGCGGATGTTGCCAGAATCAAGGTCTCTTTTAACGGCGGAAAAAGGCTGACAAGCAAACAGGCCCGGGTGATGCTGGAAAACCTATCCGGGATTATTGCTGAACCCGATATGATATCCAGATACTTCCCCATGGACGAAGACCTGATTGATATTCTTGTCATTGATGAGGCGTCGCAGGTCTCTATTGCCGAGTCAATCTCCCTTATCCTGCGTGCAAAGCAGGTCGTTGTTTTTGGAGATGAATACCAGTATGGCGCGGTTGGCGCTGTTAATGTAAACTCGAAATACTCGCATGGCTATTTCAAAGATATCATAAATGCTTATCAGGATGATTACAATGTGTCGGCTACAGACCAGGAGAAAAATGAGCTGATTCAAGAGGTTTCCAGAGAGATAAAAGAAGATGAGCAGGAAGTTGAACAGGTCTTGCGGCCCCTACAGGACAACGCCGGCGAGATCCTATGGCTCAAAACATTCAATATCCGTACATCAACCTTAAGTTTTGCCAAAGCCATTGCAAATTACACCACTTCGCTTCGTGAGCATTATCGGAGTTTTTCTGAAATCATTGATTATTCAAACGAGTTCTTTTACAAGCCTGCCCAACTGGATCTCAGCATCAACCGCATCCGCACTAAGCCGATAGGCGAGGTCTTGCAGTTTATTCTCGTAGAAACCAGAGGAAATTCAGGCAACAATGTCAACCTTGATGAAATCGATGCTATTATCCATGATTTGAAATCAAGGATGAAAAGCGGGTTTAAAGGAAGTGTCGGCATTATAACCTCTTTCCGCGAACAGCAGGCAAGGATGGAGCAGGCGTTGAACCTAAAACTCAGTATGCCCGAGCTGAAGAAGAACCATTATCTGGCCGTATGGTTTGTAGGTGATGTGCAGGGTGAAGAACGTGATCTCGTATATTACTCCCTTGTAGAAGACAGCAAATACGGCAATGCAGATTTAAGGACCATTTATCCGGTCATTGATGGCGCGGCGGATAATATCAGGAGTTTAAAGATGCAGCGGCTCAATGTGGGATTCAGCCGGGCCAAGGACACCATGATCTTTGTCCATAGCATGCCGGTTAATGAGTACGGCAAAACCCGGCTTGGCGATGCAATAAGGCATTATGATAAGGTCCTTGATGAAAGCAAAAAGAATGATTTTTTTGTCGAAGACCCGACTATTTTTGAATCGGCGGCGGAAAAAGACCTTTACAATCTTTTGATTAACACGAATTTTGTGAAAACACACAGGGAGCATGTCAAAATAATCCCCCAGTTCAAGATCGGCGAATATATCAGGGCCGAATACGCCAGGCATATACCAAAATACAGGGTTGATTTTCTTATGACCTTTTCAAAAGGCGGTAAAGAGCGTACCCTGATCCTGGAATATGATGGCGTGGAATACCATACAAAAAACCCCGATATCGTGACCAAACACAATTTTTCCCAGGAGTATCTTGATTATGACATCAGCCGGCAGATAGAGCTTGAAAGCTACGGCTACCGCTTTTTGCGGCTGAATAAGTTTAACCTGCGACCTGAACAGAAAGGCGAGACAAAGACGGATGTTTTGGGCAGATTGCTAAAGCAGGCGTTTACAGTTGAGTGAGATGATTAAAAAATGACAAAAGACGAATTGATCGAGCTCCTTGATGGGCATGAATGGAATAATGTTGAATTTAAGAAGGCTCAGCGTGGTGTGCCAGAGTCTGCCTTTGAAACCGTATCCTCTTTTTCAAATACTGGTGGCGGCTGGCTGGTGTTTGGTATCAGTGATTACGACGGTCATTATGAAGCTGCGGGTGTTCTTGAGATTGATAAAGTTCAGAATGATTTTTTGAGCGCGCTACGTGCCGATAATAAAGTGAATCACGACATTAAGGTCGAAACGAATTTAATCGATGTAGAGGATAAGACAGTTCTGGTCTTTCGCATACCCGAGACATCTCGGCAAGACAAGCCAATTTACCTGAACGGCGATATCCGCCGCTCATTTATTCGCAGAGGCGGTTGTGATCAGCGTTGCACTATGCCTGAAATCGAGCGTTTTCTGCGGGATGCGGCTGAGGAGCGTTGGGATGGACAGGTTTTCAGCTATCCACTGGAGGAAGCCTTTCATAAAGAGTCAATAAAATGGTACCGGGCATTGTTCAACGAAAGAAACCCCGGTCATGATGAATCTCTCAGCGATCAGGAATTTCTCCATCAGTGGGGGTGCTTAATAAGAAAAGATGAAACATTGCAACCTACCAGGGCCTCCATTCTTCTTTTCGGATCCCCGGCGGCAATTCATCAGATGCTTCCCCGACCTACCCTTGATGTTCAATGGATACCATCAGATCTTGGTGAGCCACTACCGGAAATTCGCTGGTTGGATCGTAAGGTTTTTGAGGATAATCTCATCATCACGTGGCGCGGACTTGTTACCAGCTACATGCAGAAGACAGAAAAACCTTTCAGTATCGATCCTCACACGTTGCTGAGGAATGACGCGCCACCAGAGTACAGAGTATTCCGTGAAGCTGCCATTAACCTGTTGATCCACCAGGATTATGCCAGCCAAGGGTTCAAGGCCGTAATCAAGTTTTACCGGGATGTGATTCAGCTCTGGAATCCGGGAGATGTTTTCGGGAATGCCGATCATCTGCTGGAGCCTGGTGAAAAAGAAGTGCGTAACCCCCAAATTGTGGCGGCATTTCGGCGACTGGGCCTTTGTGAGCAGGCAGGCACCGGTATGGGGATGATGTTGAATCAATGGCAGGCATTGGGACATCCTGAGCCGGAGTACGATAATGACCGCTCGCGTAAAGCCTTCGAAATACGTTTACCTTTGGCAAAAGAACCAGTCACAGGTGAAGTCACCCCACCAGTCACCCCACCAGTTACCCCATCAGTCACCCCACCAGTGAAACGATTGATAGACTTGATTGCTGAAAAGGGAGAACTGGGAGCAGGGGCAATTCGTGAAGCTTTTGGATTGAAAGACCGGACCCATGTACGGAATACCTATATAGCGCCGGCTTTGGAATCAGGACTCATTGAATACACCATTCCGGATAAGCCGAGAAGCAGCGAACAAAGATATCGTCTTACAGATAAGGGCAAAGAATGGGTTGAACAGAACCAGGTGGAAAAATGAATATGCTTGATTATGAATTTGTTAAATGACAGGAAAAGGACGAAGTACCAGATATGTTTTCAAGAAAAAATAGTTTGCTGGGAATCTATCGAAAAGCGTTTATAGCTGATGAATAAGGTTACTGAAGTATGAGAAAGGAAACGGGAAAACAGGTTGTAAAAACAGACAAAAAACCCATTTCCGGCGATCTTATCGGTGATATCCACAGGCTCATTGAAACTGCCAGGCACAATGTGACCGTTACCGTTAACGCCGGCTTGACCATTCTTTACTGGCAGATCGGCAGCCGGATTCGCCAGGATATTTTGAAGGAAAAGCGGGCGGAGTACGGAAAAGAGATTGTTGCTACACTGTCGCAAGAATTAATCGTTGAATATGGGAAAGGCTTTTCCAGGCGCAATTTTTTTAATATGATCAGATTTGCTGAGGTTTTTTCTGATATGAAAATTGTGCACGCACTGAGTGCACAATTGACCTGGACCCATTTTAGAGAAATTATTTACCTTGATGACAGCCTTCAACGCGATTTTTATGCTGAAATGTACTGATACATGACCGAACTACCGAAATGCGAACTGCTGGAGCAGAAGCTTCACAAAGTGGTTGAGTTGGCGCGAAAACGGCTGGAGGTGAAACCTGCGTAGTGCAATACAGAATACAAATGATGTCAGCGGGATAAAGTGAATCGGAGGATAGTATACAGATTGTTGGTTTTTTCTTCGGGAAATAGGTATGCTGCCCTTGGAATTAATTTCTTATTGACGCAAAGGAGTATTTTTTATTATATTACGTTTTATGTGGATATCATAAATTAAGAGGATAATACTTTTTATGACTAACAAAATCGAAAGTTCCTTTTCAACAGGCACGCTTCCAAGTTATAAGAACCCGCCTGTTAACGAAGTTGTTTGTGGGATGCGATTTGATACTCCAGATAGACTTCTAATTCCCCATATCGGTTTCCTTTGGGATAAATTTCGCGTTGATTATCCGGTTATCCAACATGCCCCACCGATAGCATCAGCTAAAGGTGAAATTTTGGTAGATAAGGCAATCGGTATGCCCTTACCGAGAGTGTGGTTTATAAACAAATCGGATGATCAGTTGGTACAATTTCAGATCGACCGCTTTTATTTCAATTGGCGACGCAGACAAAGCGATTACCCAAGATATGGCCACGTTATCAAGAATTTCGAGAGTGTGCTGAATAATATCGGAAATTTTTTTAGCGAATTTGAGTTAGGCGAGCTTAAGCCAATCGAATATGAACTTAGCTATATCAACCATATCCCAAAGGGGCAAGGATGGAATACGATTGATGACCTTCCAAGAATATTTTCAGATTTTGTTTGGAAGCAAACAAAGGAGCGTTTTTTGCCGAATCCTATAAAAGTCGCTTGGCAGAAAGAGTTTCTTTTGCCGGAAAAGAAGGGACATCTGATCGTTAATTTAAAACAAGCTACACGAACTGAAGACAAAGTTAATTTGCTTGTTCTCGAATTGAAGACGAGAGGAATTGGCGAGCCAGCGAGTAAAGAAGCTATTCGTGAATGGTTTGACTTAGCACGCGAATGGATAGTCCGAGGCTTTACTGATCTAACAACCCCTGAAATTCACAAAATTTGGGAGCGAGAAGAAAATGCCTGAGCTGAATTTACAGGATAAGGTAGTACAAGAGGCCGCCATAGCATATGGGAATGAATTTCTTAGAGACGATTTCCCAATCGGTGACTCATATATTGGAGCATGGTATTTGCCTCAAAAACCTCAAACAGAGCGTAATTTCGAAGTCTGGATTACGTCAGCCGTAGTCCAGGAAGGTCAAAATGCCCGCATAAGTGATTGGTCTGAGAATGAAGACACATTTACACAACTGGATTTAATCGATATTGAAGATAATCAGGTACAACAATTAATTTTCCAGATCAGGATATCAACCTCTATCCCAAATAATGAACGTTTGGCAAATAGACTTATCGTTTTATTTAATGATGCAAAGGAAGAGGATTCTAATAGTCCAGGTGTTGCTGTTGGCTCGCTTCGTAATTTTTATCATTTTCTTCAAGAATACACCAATCTAAAGTATCCGAATATTACATTAACACCTGACAACAACATCTATGCTTCATGGGAAGACGAACAAGATCGATTGTTCAGCGTACATTTCTTACCAAATGGGATTACCAATTTTGTTATATTTAAGCCTAATGATAGGCATCCGGAACGACCAATTCGTCTTTCTGGAATAACAACAAGTGACATTCTCATGGAAACGGTTGCCCCCAATGGTGTAAATGATTGGATTTTAGAATGAAAGGTGATATACCTGATAAAGACCATATTTCACGGTACTGTGGACCTAAAACTATCAGGGAGGATGGTAAAATTGGAGCCTCTGCTTTTATTCTAAGAGAAAGTGAAGAAAGCTTATCTGTAAATTGGCTAGAATATCTTAACTGTTCGAGCAGAGAGAGTGAAATAGCGGAAATCCGAAGGGTGTACTCCTTAAAATTAGATGTAAGAGCAAAAGCGAAATTAGCTGTTCTAAATGTTGGTGAAATGAGCAATAAAGTAAAAAATGAAAGTCCTGATAGAAGAAGTCTTTACGTCTTACATGAAAAAGAGAATAATGATCCATCACACAGTGGAATTTATAATCTGAAGCCTGATAATGAGTCGATTGCTAATCTGATTTTTAAGACAATCCTTGAGTCTTACTCCGCTCGTAAATAAAAGTGAGAAGGGTTGGATCTTAGAACAAATCGACCGCAAGTTGGACAGATCTCTCCCAGACCACACCTCATGATGTCGCCCTTGCCTTCAGCTAATACTTATGCTAAATTATTAATACTTTAGCAGGGTTCACGTACAGGGGACTTTCACCCCATAAATTCATGCCTATACCGGGTGTACACAAATCGTTCCACCTAACATCTTATCGCTCCGCTCCAAAATGTAGGTGAACTCAGTCGTTGACGGGCGTAGTTGATAAACTGCCTTGGAGGAGCTATGTTTGCAGATGCTTATGAGAAAGCAAGTTGTTTTACACATCCTGTCATAATTTCCACTCGTCACTTTGACGGTACAGTTCAGTGTGGATGCGGTGCCTTTGTTGCAGTCAACAAAGAAGGTTGGATACTCACTGCAGAACATATAATGCACTCTTTCTTCGCCTTTCAACAACATACCAAGGAAATCAACCAACACAAAATACAGATTAAAAATATTGAACAGAACTCCTCTTTGAATTCAAAACAGAAGAGGAAAAAGATAAATAAGCTCAGACCTAACCCCAAATGGATCACCAATCATTCCTTTTGGTGGGGCCATGACGGACTCGCATTACAGGGCGACATTTTGGGGTTGCCTGACGGAGACTTAGTTGCAGGCAGGCTTAGTCCCTATGTCCCATCGATGACAAAAACTTATCCCGTTTTCAAAGATCCGAAGTCTCTCCGCCTTGGCACCAGCCTCTGTAAATTGGGGTTCCCTTTTCATAAGATTACCGCGACATTTGACGAAACAGCAAACACATTTCAGCTTGCACCGGGGACTCTTCCTCTCCCACGTTTTCCGATCGAGGGAATCTATACCCGTAATTTGGAAGTGAAAAAATCCCCTGACTCTCAGTTTGTAGCAAAATTCTTGGAGACTTCTTCGCCAGGCCTGCGTGGACAAAGTGGAGGCCCTATCTTTGATGTGAAGGGAACTATTTGGGGCATTCAAAGCCACACCAGACATTTCCCTTTGGGATTCAGCCCTAAAATAAAAAAAAATGGCAAAGAAGTTGAAGAGAATCAATTTCTAAATGTTGGACTCGGTGCTCATCCGGAATCAATTGTTTCTTTCTTGAATAAAAACAATATTACGTTCACCTTGTCGGATTACTAAGTTTGCGGATGACTTATGAATTTTCGGATAGCTTGGTCAAGAAACCGGAGAGCCAGCCAACAACCGGCTGCAGGTGACCGCTGACCTCAGCGCTTGAGCCGAATCGTTGGCCACGCACAGCTTGCAGCAGAGTTCTTCATTAGATGAAAGCTTGTAATCGTTTAGAATTCAGGAGTGTTTTATGGCGAAAACAAATCTTACAGACGAAGAAAAGAGACTAATCATTGAGGCGCTGAATAATGATACCGAACCCTCGTCGGAACTGATGACAAAACTCTTTCCGGGCCTGGCGGAAAAATTCGATGTGGCCAAACTGGACAGGGCCAAGATCGCCACCCTTGAATATGCAGGGAAAAGAAGTGAAGCCGCCATCCTGAACCAAGCGTCTCCGACAGATGCCGGATCGCCACTCCAGGTTGAAAGATGTTTTAAAGGCGGCATTGTTTCAAAATGCACCCAGCTTGATCTGTTTGAAAAATCCAAAAAGGAAGCCGATTCAAACTGGCAAAACCTGATTGTCCAGGGAGACAATCTGCAATTTCTAAAGACCTGCTACCAGAATGCTGATCCGCTGATTAAGGATAGGGTCAAGGGCAAGGTTAAGCTGATTTATATTGATCCGCCGTTTGCGACAAAAGCTGATTTCCAATCAAAATCTGGAACTACAAGTTATAGTGATAAGATAGCCTCAGCCGAATTCCTAGAAAATATGCGAGATAGGCTTATTTATTTAAAAGAAATTCTTGCAGATGATGGGTTCATTTTTGTTCATATTGATAATAAAAAGGTTCATTATCTAAAAGTTATTATGGACGAGATATTTCATGAAACTAATTTTAGGAATGAGATTATATTGCCTCGTCCCTTTACAAAGAACCTGCAACAGCAGTTTAAGAGAATAAGCTCTCTTAATGTTAGACATGACACATTGCTTTTTTATAGCAAAAAAACAGAAACTGTTTTTCCACCTATTTGGGTGGATAAGGAAGCTATAAAGCATCCAGACGGGCATTGGCATCATTTTTGGAGTAATGCGGATAGGCCTACTATGCGCTACGAGCTTTTTGGTATTACTCCCACAACTGGGCAATGGATTTGGAAAGAAGAAAAAGCAAAAGAAGCAATAGCTAACCATGAAAAATACCTAAGAGAATCCAGTGGAAAAACATTAGTACAGTATTGGATGGATACAGGGAAACAATTACGTTTTATTAGAAGGGATAAACATGGCAAACCGCAGTCGTGGAGACCACCTGCTTCACAACAGTTAGCTGATTCTTTATGGATAAATTTAATGACATACGAAAACCAAAAAATATACCCCACTCAAAAGCATGAGGACCTCTTAGAACGTCTCATAATATTTTTTTCAAAAGAAAAAGATATTGTCATGGATGTCTTTGCCGGTTCCGGCACCACTGCGGCAGTTGCGGAAAAACTTGGTCGAAAATGGATAATGTGTGATTTTGGCAAGCATGCGATCTACACCATGCAGAAGAGGATGCTCAGAATTGGCGAGGCAAAAGCGCTGGGTAAGGCGGTGAAGAATAACCAGAAATACGGCAAGCCTCCAAAACCGTTCTGTGTGGTTTCTACCGGAGCTTATGATTTTTCCCGCATTATGAAGCTAAGGGAAAATAAGGATGCCTATATCGATTTTGTGCTGGGGCTTTTTCAGTTAAGCCCCGATGAAAAGGGTTTATCAGGCAAATACAGGCTTACCAATATCTTTGGCGAAAAGGACAGTGATCCTGTGGAGGTCTATCCTGTGTGGGATGATGAGTATTTAAAAAATATCAGAATTGATGAGGACTATCTCAAGGGAATCATTTTGCAGTCCGGCGGCAAATTAAAGGGAAACTATTATATCATTACGCCGGAGACATGCGCCTTGCTGGGCGATACCATTATGAAAAACAGCGCCGGTGACGAGGTGCATTTTAAACTGCTCAAGTTTCCCTACAAGATACTGGAAGATGTGTCCCGCAATTTTCAGATACAGGAACAGCCAAGCTCCCAGGAAAATGTCAATAACCTGATCAATTCGACCGGCTTCTATTTTAATGACAATGTGGAAATCGAAGTTGAAAAGACAAGAGAGGGTTTAAAGATCACCCGGTTTGAGACAAGGGTCCTGGACAAACACGGAGCCCGTTTGAAAGGACTTGACGGGCTTGCCATGCTTCTCGTAGATGTTGATTATAACGGTGAGATTTTTGATATGGACAGGCCCGTATTTGCCAATGACATTAGCGAAAATGGGGAGATTAAGTTGGCCGGTTTGACAGAAAATGTTGCAGTTATTGCCATCGATAAACATGGCAATGAGAGTAAACCTTTTATAATCAAAAACAAGTAACCACTATAAGGAGTTATTATGAAATCGTTTGAAAGCGCCTCATTGATGAAAAATGAAAGTGAGGCCATCGAGGCAGCTATCAGGATGCTTAAAAGCGAATTCTCTGTATCTAAAGTTATTCTCTTTGGATCAAAGGCCCGTGGAGACCATGACGAGCACTCAGATATCGATTTGCTTGTGGTCGCTTCCAAATTGCTGCATTGGAAAGAAGAGAAGGCCATTGTTGGGGCTTTATTCGACATCGGTATGGAATATGATGTTATTTTCAGTCCTTTGTTCACATCCGTTGATGAGTGGGAGAATGGTATGTTCAGGGAGTTTCCTGTTTACCAGGAAATCTCAAGAGACGGAGCTGTAGTGTTATGAGCCAACAAATTATTATCGACTATTGGGTAGAAAAAGCCGGGGAAGACCTTGCGTCAGCTCGGGACAACCTTAAATCGGGCAGGTATCAGAATGCAGTGAGGGATGCATATTTTGCCTGCTTCCATGCATTCTCTTCGGTACTTTTAAATGAGGGAAAGACGTTTAAAAAACATAAAGAAGTTCGATCAATGCTCCACAGAGACTTCATTCGAGCCAAGAAAATCAATAGTTTCTGGGGAAAACACTATGATTGGCTTTTTGATAATCGACACAAGGCGGATTATCGGCCATTGATTCAATTTGATGCTGATCAGGTCAAAGAGATTGTTGAGGAAAGCGAAGCATTTGTGAAAGAGATGACAGGCCTGCTAAATATGTAAAAATAAAATGGCGAAAAAATCTAAGAGACAAAAAGCGATCAAGAGATTAAATCTGTCAGATCACACCCTCGACATTAATATCAGGAAGTGTAATTACAACAAATTCAATTTTTCAGAGATCGAGGACTATGTCCGTGAGCTGGTTGGATCGCGTGATTACCAGTACGATGCTATCAAGGAGGTCATGATTTATCTCTGGGGCGGGGGTTACAAGAGCATTACAGAGCTTGGAAAGGAAAATTATCAACAGAAGTTGCAGATTCAGCAGCGGTTCGGGACCGAAACCAATTTTTTCTACAATCTGCCCCTTCCGGATCGACTCTCAGGGGTAGTACATATGGCTACCGGGACAGGGAAATCATATGTGATATTTGCCATCGCCTATCTCTCCCTTGTCATGGGGCTTACAAAGCGGGTTTTAGTGCTTGGCCCGGCTTCAACTATTATCGAACAGGGTCTGCGCGAAAAATTCAAGGACTTGAAGAACAGGAAAGAGTTTAATGACAAACTACCAACAAGATACAGGGGAAAGGCTATCAATCTCCTGACTGATAATGACCCTATTGAAGACGATTCGATCGTGATTGAAAACATCAATGCTGTCTACACCTTTGGAGGGATCACCGACACATTTTTCAAAAACACAGACGAAGTCCTTGTACTGGGCGATGAGATCCATCATGCCTATTCCCACTTGCAATATGCAGACAATCGTCTTGTACTCGATAAAGAAAAGGGGCAAGAAGGTACGGGAGAGGCAAGAGATGAACGGCTATGGATGAGGTTTTTGCGGGAAAACAGCAAAATCACCAGGCACATCGGTTTCACCGGCACCCCCTATAACCAGAACGAATATTTCGCGGATATCATTTACAACTACTCCATCAAGGATGCAACCGAAGATAGATATATCAAAAAGATCAATTCGATTATCCGTACGGAAACCGATGAAGGAGACTCAAGGCTCACGATTGATCAGCGCTTTGAAATGGTGCTGAAAAATCATCTGGAAAACCGGAAAAAATATGCATACAAAAATCAACAGGGTGTAAGGAGGTTAAAACCGATAACGATTTTTATCTGTCCTTATGTAAATAATGCTCAGAAAAGAAGTGAAGAGTTTATCATATTTTTGGCCGGATATGAGAAAAAATACAACGGTGCAAAGGGAACGGATTCGGAGATTGTGGACGGGATGCGCAAGAAGGTGATTTGTGTTGTTAGCCAGGTTTCAAAATCGCAATATAAAGATGAACTTGATAATATCGAAGAAATAAATCCCAAAAAGACCGGCGGGAGCGTGGAGTTTGTTTTTGCGGTGAATAAGCTTTCAGAAGGCTGGGACGTGGATAATGTCTTTCAGATCGTTCCTATGGAAGAAAGGGTTTTTAATTCCAAGCTACTTATCTCACAGGTGCTTGGCAGGGGGATGCGCATTCCTCGAGATGTTCCCAATGCTCATATACTGCAAAACTATCCTGTTCTCACTGTTACAAATCACGACAAATTCGCCGATCACATCAAGGAACTTGTTGACTCAGTTACCGAGAGCGATATGTACCTCACCTCCTCGGCGCTGCCTGACCGAGAACAAGGGAGGGGTGTGCATAATTTTACTCTTTTTAACCTCAATTATATCCCGAGCGAACGTTATGAAAAGGCCGATAGAGGGAAAGACGTAAAACCGTCGGGAAAACTCATGCTAACTCCATTTGAGGAAAAACTCGGTGTTAAAGTCATAAGGACCACAGACGAAAAGCGATATGAACTGGCAAAGGACTTTCATACGGTTGATCAGATTGTGTACGATATCTTTAACCGTTTTAGGTTGAGAACATTTGAGGCATTGCATTTTGATTTCGGCAGCGTGGTTGTGGATGACCGTTACCCGGAAGAGAATGAAATCAGGCAGGTTATTCTTGAAGCAATGAAAGAGTCCGGAATAGAGGGAACCAGACTTTCGGAAGAAAACAGAAAAGAGAACGATATGTATTTTAACCGGTTTCTGCCTCCGGGCAAGAAGAAACGGATATTTGAAAATATTGAAGGGGATATAAATCCGATTGATACCTCCTGCATGGACAAGTCAGGCATTCGAGTGAGCGAGCTTGAAAGGGATAGGACCGCATTTTTGAGTGAGGACTATGAAAGTGAGTCTGGAGAGACAAATAAATTTGTTCTGGATTTTATCAGTGAGTTAAGAGGCCGCCCTGAAGATAAGCAGCAATTATCACTTTTTAAGCCAGATGATTTTGTGGAGAATAGAGATGAGATCATCCGGGCATTGGTGAAGGGAGACGCGCGCCCGCCATATGTAGTAAACACATCAAAACTGAAGAGTCCCCAAAATATCGTTATAGTCTCCCATTCACCGGAAAAGGAGTTTGTTTTCCGCCTGATAGAAGACTCCGATTACATAGATTCGTGGATCAAATCGCCGGATAAGAATTTCTACTCCATTGATTATGAATACTGGAAAGGCGGGAAAGACAGGGTGAGGCGGAGTTTTAATCCTGATTTTTTTATCAAGATCGATCTGGACGATTACATCTCAAGGCTTGAGACTGAAGGCGAGGAAGATCATCTTGAAGAACTAAAAAAGCTACAGGATGAAGGCATAGAGACACTGATCAAGGTGGTGGAGATCAAGTCTGATGAAGAGCACGAGGAAGCAACCCCAGCAAAAGAGGAATATGCAAAGGCACACTTTGAAAGGGTAAATAATAAATTAAACACGTTGAACTTAGCAGATCTTGCCAGCCAATATCGAGGTGATGCCAAACAGTACTACACCTTTGATTTACTGACACCCCATCAATTCCCGGGCTGGATTTCTGATCTGAAAAAAGGGAAGCTTGGATGATGAGATGTCTGGGATCGGATTTTTTGATTTAACAAAAGTCTTTACCTTGAAGCTCGAATTGCTACATGAACGGGTCAAGTCTCCGTTTGACTTTTGTTAAGCCAGTAAGCCTTCCGGGGAATAATAAATGAAGAGCTTTCCCCCCCGCAGCAAGTAACGGCTTTAGTTCCGACCTTTTGTGGTCGGGATTAAGGTAGGGATGTCGTGCTCTATCGACGTTACGGATAATGAGTGGTTTGCATTCCTCTTCACAGCAGCCACTTTTACGTAAAACACCCCGCCATAAAAACGGCGGGTAAACCTACCATAAAGACGGCAGACAGGTCCGCCATAAAGACGGCGGATAAAAAGAATGGCGGGCAAGCCTTGAGGCAAAATCGGTACATCTAATCAGAGACCAGAATTTGAATCGGGAATTTCCCTGCCTTATGCACCGAGCACATCCTTGTTCAGAAAAAACCACCTTCTCAACTACTGCTCATTCAATATAACGTAGCGCTTGTGATGTCCTTATTCATATTATGGATACTCCACCATGCCCGGAGAAATCTTATAGTGCAACGTGGTTGCTTTCGTGCAGGCGAGTGTTCACATTGCGGTATTATTTGGCTCTCTGATAAAAGTACTTGCGTTTTTCATGTAGAGATTGTATCATTTGTTTACTATCGGAAAGTAAGGAGGTAAGGAAATGTTAGCAAAGATTACCGTCAAAAACCAGATTACCATACCCAAGAAAATCATCTCTCAGCTTAAGGATGTGAAATACTTTGACGTGGATATCAGGGACGGGCTCGTGCTCTTAAAGCCAGTCAGGGTCTTTGAGGCCGATCTACATGGAATTCGCACCAAAATCAAGAAGCTCGGGCTTTCTGAGGATTGTGTGGCCCAAGCAGTCAGTTGGGCGCGATCAAGGTGAAAAAGGTTGTCATTGACACCAATGCGCTTGTCTCCGGCCTTCTGTTCGGAGGTCATCCGGGGGAACTGATCACGCTATGGAAAGAGAGACGCATCCAGCCGCTGAGCTCCAGGGATATTATGGAGGAATATCTTAGGGTGTTGGCGTATCCCAAGTTTTGCCTTTCCGAGGAAGAAATCGATTATATCTTATCTCAAGAGGTTTTGCCCTGGTTTGAAGTGATCATGGTGCAACCTGGACAGCCCTTTGTGATCGATGATCCTTCGGATGACAAATTTATCTGGTGCGCCCTTGAAGGGAGCGGAGAGGCTATTATTTCCAGCGACCATCATCTACTAAAACTTAGCTCGTGCCCGGTTCCCATCTTCAGCCCCTCTGAATTCCTTCGAGCAATATGAGTGAACGAATGGGGATAGGTCCTCCAGAAATACGGCGGGCAGGGGTTTATGCCCCGTCCCGCCTGAGCGGGGCTGCGAGGTAGTTCATTCTTATAAGAGGACTTAAAAAAATTCAAGCCATCCCTCCAGAATAACGGGGGGCAAGCCCTCCATCTATTAACAACCACCCTGAAAACTGATGCTGGTATACAAGCATACCAAGGAACTCTGGAATACATAAAATATATTGCACTATACAGAAGTTTTTCTGCACAGCAATTGTTCGGCTTGTAATTTGAAAGGTTATTTGAAAATCCAATGGCAAAATGTTATAGTGATTTTAAAAAATTGCCTTGACCTCATTCCCTTCCCTTATGGGAGAAAATGAGGGAGGGAGCTTTTGGAGATTTTGCTAAACTCTATATCAGAGAAGACAAAGAAGGGGGATACATAAAATGGAAAACTTGAAACAGGAAGCCATCAATGCCATCTCGAAGATGCCTGATTCGGCAGACATTGATGAAATCATGTACAGACTCTATGTCATAGATAAGGTCAGAAAGGGCAGGGAGGCTGTTGAACAAGGAGATACCATTTCCATTGGAGAATTAAAGAGAGAAATAGAGTCATGGTAAAATGGTCCGCACCTGCCAAAAGAGATTTGAAGCAGATACATGACTATATTGCCAAGGATTCAAAATATTATGCAAAGAAGGTGGCTCAAAATATTGTAGCAGCGACTGAAGAGTTGGATAAGTTTCCTAAAATAGGTCGTATTGTTCCAGAAATAGGCGATACAAATGTAAGGGAATTGTTTGTTTATTCCTATCGTTTGATTTATGAAATTTCCACTGATCACATTGAAATTCTTGCAATCATCCACGGTAAACGAGATTTCTTTAATCTCCTCATAGAATCCTCATCTGAATGATAATTATTTAGGAAGAAAGCAAAAGGATCGCGCCCTCACTCTTCACGGATAACGAAGTATAATCATATCAAAAAATGAGAGTGAGAGGGGACATCCTATATTCCCCCTGTCAAGAGAAAAAATGAATAAGCTATATTTATTGTAATATCAATAAGATACAAAATATAGCTTAATTTGAACGCACCTCTCCTCAGCCCATTGATGGGCATTTT
>Ga0315541_1000403_pt1 | contig 45874 bp, 37 predicted proteins | sample SalMarSW160190MG_FD_203095 | JGI IMG/M metagenome (GOLD analysis project Ga0315541, IMG submission 203095) | Salt marsh sediment microbial communities from the Plum Island Ecosystem LTER, Massachusetts, United States - Salt Marsh Sediment SW1601-190 ...
TTAAATCATCATTCCAATATTCCATCATTCCATTATTTTTACCCTGCCTGCCCCGTAGCTCCCCGTGGAAGTACCGGGACAGGCCAGCAGATGGTACTGGGGTGAAACTTTTTTTCTATTTCACTGGTGCCATGTCCGAATTAAAAATATAAGTCTAAAAAATACCTGTATTTTCAATAAATTGTAGAATTTCCGAGATGTTTAATATCAAGAGTTCCGCCTCAAATAATTTGAGGCGGAGCTCTGCAGGTATAAAACTCTTTCTAAGCTGATTCAGAATTTCACTCAGAACAATATTTTTTTGTTATTTTTGACTTAAATCAAGGTATTTTCATTTTTAGTCTGTTATTTTTGAGCCAACGTTAAAATTTTCAGATAGAGAACTTTGAAAAATGTTCAATTTTGTTCAAGGCCAAGAAAGGCAAAAATTTTAACCACAGGAATACATATAGTATTTTGAGGATTAACCCACCAAAGTTCGGTGGCGGGTTAAAATTTTCGCCTGACGCAGGGATTGGACAAAAGGGGGCGTTTTGCAAAGGTCTCTCAGATACCCGTTGAAAGGAGGCAACTTATGTTTTGTTTTCAGTGTGAACAGACATCAAAAGGAGAAGGCTGTACCAAAATTGGTGTATGCGGCAAACAGCCGGATGTGGCAGCGTTGCAGGATCTGTTGATCTATGCGGTTAAAGGGCTGTCTCAGGTTGCGGTGGAAGGCCGCAAGGTTGGCATCAATGATAACAAACTCAACCATTTTGCTTGTGAAGCGATTTTTTCAACCTTAACAAATGTTGATTTTGATTCCAATCGCTTTGTCAGGCTGATCAATGAGACGGTGAGGCGGCGAGACGACCTTAAGGAAAAAGTCACAGCAGCCGGAGGTAAGGTCGATTTTACAGAAGGCCCTGCAACCTTTATCCCGGAGGCAACTAAAGAAGCGCTGGTAAATCAGGGCGAGCAGGTGGGTGTCAAGTCAGATCCTGCAATGGATCAAGATATCCTATCTCTAAGAGAGCTGCTTATCTACGGGCTCAAAGGCCTGGCTGCTTATGCGGACCACGCTGCCATTTTGGGCCGGGAAGATGATGCGGTTTATGCTTTCGTGCATGAGGTAATGGCAGCCACGCTGGATAAAGGCCTTTCGGTCGAGGATTACATCGGATTTGTCATGAAATGTGGTGAAATTAATTTCAAGGCCATGGAACTGCTGGATACAGCCAATACCGGTGTATATGGTCATCCAGTACCGACTCCGGTGCCGCTGGGCGCCAAAAAGGGAAAGGCGATTTTGGTTTCCGGTCATGATTTAAAGGATATTGAGGATATTCTCAAGCAAAGTAAGGACAAAGGAATATATGTATATACCCATGGGGAGATGCTGCCCTGTCACGGCTATCCGGAACTTAAGAAGTATCCGCATTTTTACGGGCATTACGGCACTGCCTGGCAAAATCAGGCCAAAGAGTTTGATAAATTTCCCGGCGCAATTCTTATGACCACAAACTGTATCCAAAAACCAAGGGATTCTTATAAAGATCATATTTTCACCACCGGTCTTGTGGGCTGGCCCGGGGTGCGGCATATTGCTGACAAAAATTTTACTCCGGTCATTGAAAAAGCACTGGAGCTTCCCGGTTTTTCGGAAGATCAAAACGGTAAAAAGGTGATGGTTGGTTTCGGCCATAATGCGGTGATGGGTGTGGCCGACAAAATTATCGAAGCGGTGAAAAGCAAAGAGATTCGCCATTTTTTCCTGGTGGGTGGATGTGATGGCGCCAAACCCGGACGAGACTACTATACCCGGTTTGTTGAGCAGGTGCCTGATGACTGTGTTGTTTTAACCTTGGCCTGTGGCAAATTCCGGTTTTTCGACAAAGACTTGGGAGACATCGGTGGAATTCCAAGATTGCTGGATATAGGGCAGTGCAACGATGCTTATTCAGCGATTCAGATTGCGGTCGCACTCGCCAATGCGTTCAACTGCAGTGTCAACGATTTGCCACTTTCCATGATTTTATCTTGGTATGAACAAAAAGCATGCGCCATCTTACTGACGCTGCTTTACCTCGGCGTGAAAAACATCCGCCTGGGACCCAGCCTACCTGCCTTTGTTTCTCCCAACGTCCTCAAGGTACTGGTGGAAAAATTTAATATCATGCCCATTAAGACACCGGAGGAGGATCTCAATGCGATATTGGGGTAAGTCAAAGGGTATCAAACGGTGATCGGCTTTTGTTCACAAGAACTGATCACCAAAACCAAGATAAAATAGAAGGAGGTTTTTATGCTGCGTGTATTTCAAACCGATCTTCTAGATACAGATAATTTTATCATTACCCTTGAGCTGGTTCCCGGAAAAGAATCGATCGGTAGATCCGTTGACACGGTTATGGGAATTGCTAAAGATTCGTTTTCCGACGGACGAATTTCAGCAGTTTCAATAACAGATAATCCGGGAGGGAACCCCTCACTGAGTCCGGATGTTATCGGATACGAGATTTTTAAAGTAGGAATGGACGTTATTGTGCACTTTACCTGCCGGGACCTCAATAGGGTCGGTATGGAAAGCCGGGCGTTACAACTTGCCATGATGGGCATGAAAAATCTGCTGGCGCTTACAGGAGATTACACCGGTAAGGGATTCGGTGGTCAAGGGGCACCGGTATTCGATCTGGATTCTGTGAATTTGCTCATGATGTTGAAGCAGCTCAGTCAAAGAATTAACGAATCCGGTGATCCTGACGAATTTTTTTCGGGATGCGCGGTTTCACCATTTAAATACACCGAAGCCGAATGCTTTGCCCAATATGCCAAGGTTTGCCGAAAAATTGCCGCCGGTGCACAATTCGTAATCACTCAATTGGGATATGACGCATATAAATTTGCCGAATTGATCAGCATTTTAAAATTGGCCGGAATAGATATTCCCGTGTTCGGTTCCACTTATGTTTTGACTCCCAGAGCGGCAAGGATTATGAATCAAAAAGCAGTGCCGGGCGCATTAGTTACCGATAAGCTGCTGAAACAGGTTGAAGTTGAATGGCGCGATTCGAAACAGGGACGTAAAAAGGCTGTTGAACGGATTGCAAAGCTGGGTGCCATACTGAAAGGATTGGGCTATCGAGGGATGCACATCGGCGGTATCCATCATAATTTTAACGTGGCGGGTCGTATCCTGAATCGTATGCAGGAAATTGAACATCGCTGGAAGGAGTTCCTGGCCGAGTTCGAATTTCCAATTTTCAGAGGGTTTTATGTCTTTCCAAAGGATTCTATATGTGATTTGCCGATACCGGAGTTCGGGAAAAAACCGCCTCTATTGGGGGTTTGCGAAAAAATACATTTTCAAATGCTTAAATCCTTACATGCGGGTTTTTTTTCTTTTGAATCCAAAGCCGCTCCATTTTTCAGCAAGTTTTGTGGCTGGCTCGATGGTCGTCCGGGCGCCAAACAAATGGTCCACCAGTTTGAAAGTTTCATAAAGAAGCTTCTACTGGGGTGTCAGCAATGCGGAGATTGCGGAATTCAACATGTGGCCTTTCTTTGTCCGGAATCTCAATGTCCGAAGCATACAAGAAATGGGGCCTGCGGCGGCAGCAGAGACGGTAGATGTGAGATTTTCCCTGAACGACAATGTGTCTGGGTCAGAGCTTACAGGCGTTTGGCATTTTCAGGAGAAAGTGAACAGATGATGGTCGGATGTGTGCCGCCAAGGATGTGGGAGCTTAACAATACCCCATCTTGGCTTAACTTTCATTTAAAGCGTGACCATCAAAGTCTATCAACAGGTCTATTGAAATTTTGTGAATCTACAGAATGCAGCTTTTTAAGAGGTTTTTCCGGTCAAAGCCAAGGGACCGGGGAATAGCAACATCGGGCTACAAACTTTACAAAAACCCATTAAAAATACCTAACATAAAGCAACGCTCTAACCTCTTTTAAATTTTGTATCGTTATACGACCTAAGTTGAGCGATTTTTTGCGGGTTGACTCACGGGTTTGTTTTTGATATCTGCACCGTAACTTTGGCAGATTATCGTCGGTTTTCATGTTTTGCGGTTAGGTTGAAAGTAGTGCACAATTCGATTTTTTCTTTTTATCTGCTTTCATAATGTTTTTAAATTGCCTTTAAACTATATAGTCAAATGAAACCAAGATGAGACTGATACTCAACAGCATCCTTGTGCTTGCGGTCTTATTTGCATCCTACGTTGAGTATGTCTACTTTATTGCCGTGCCACCCAAACTCGGCGAGGTTGTTCCTTTCACCGTTCGGTCCCAAGGATCCTTTACTTTTGATCAAGATAAGGCGCTAAGAGGTAGGCGCCATATAGCCCTTTCCCGGTATGTTCCTTTGTATACCTATCTCCCAGGTATTGCCGAGAAAGTAAAAACAAGAATGGATGACCTAATAAAAGAGGTTTTATTTCTTCAAAAACAAAAACTTCCTATGGGGCAGAAACTGGTAGCGTATGTGTACGAAGAGTTCGGACTGGAGATCAGCCTGGATGAGGCAGACAAATTGCTTGGCTACAGAAATCTGACGAGCCTTTTGAATGGCATCCTGGCTTTCGAAGAAATCATTCTCCAAAATATCATTGTAGAAGATCCAGAGCCATATCGTGGTAAAAACATAATTGAGGTACTTTATTCTAAACCCAAGGGGATTGTGGCCCATCCCGTTGAGGAAGTCATTACCCTTGAGCAGGCTCGTTTCATGCTACAAGATAAAGTCACTCAACTGTTTTGGCAAGTCCATGAAGAAGTCTTGGACCCTGTTATAAAGATATCACTATCCACTCTCCCGCCGACTTTGAAGTACGACCAAAAGGAAAATGACAGGAGGATCCAAGAGATAGTCAGGCGTTATCCCTCCAAAGTCATACATTACAAACCAGGGGATGTCCTTGTCCCGTTTCGAAAAGTGCTAAGCGAAGAGGATTTATTGCTGATCGTTTCTCATGGTGAGTTTGCTAAAAAGAACCTTTATGGAAATACCCCTTGGATACTTATTGTGATACTGCTAATCGTCGTGTTCCATGACAGGTTTTTTTTGAAAATCATTGACACAGAACGTCAGAAGACACTGCCTTACCGGCCTCTCCTTTCTCTATTGATCATTAGCATTTTTCTTTTCAAATCGTGCCTCTTGTTCACTCCTTTTCCCCTCTATTTTGTTCCTTTTGCCTTGCTTCCGTTCCTGGTCGTTCTTCTAAACTATGGAAGAATCGCAGCTACCTGGTCTACGATAATTGGAGCAATATTGCTAACACTATTTTCAACCCGCACCTTTGAGATACTTCTTTTCTTCACTTTAGGTGGTTTGACCGCTATCTTGCTCTGTTCCAAGATACAAAAACGAATTCATATTCTACTTCCGTCATTCGTCGTCGGAATTATCAATGTGGGAATACTTTTGGCTTATTCTACAAAGTGGGAAAACATCGCTCCTCTTATGGGGAACTGGCACGAAATTTGGACCTTTTTCCAGGCAATGGCCCTCGACAAGCGTTTGTCCGATTGCCTGGGCTGGGCTTTTGTGGGCGGCGTTCTGGCAGGACCTATGGCATTAATCCTATTGCCGATATTGGAGATGAGTTGGCGTGCCACTTCCAACTTCAAACTTACAAAGTATTCCGACCTTCAACATCCCCTTTTGAAAGACCTTTTCGCCAAAATCCCAGCAACTTATCAACATAGCATGACAATGGCATTCCTGGCTCAAGCCGTGGGAGAGGCAGTGGGTGCAAACACTCTCTTACTGAGAATAGGTGCTTATTATCATGATATAGGGAAAATGGCTGATCCCATGTTTTTTTCGGAGAATCAATCCAGTGGCGAGAATCCTCATGATAATTTGGACCCGCAAGAGAGTGCACAAATCATAATCAATCATGTAAAATATGGCGAACAAATTGCGAGGAAAATGGGGCTGCCCGAAGTTATTGTGGACTTTATCAGACAGCATCACGGTACGCTGATTGTAGAGTATTTTTACAACAAAGCCGTGGAGGCAAACCCCGAGTCAAAACCCCGCAGGGAGAATTTCCGGTATTCGGGACCAAAGCCCCAAAGTCTTGAAGCCGCAATATTGATGATAGTGGATTCGGTAGAAGCCACTTTCAGATCCATGGAGTCGACCACACGAGAGAAGATCGAGAAAATGATTCTCCTCAATATTGTAAAACGAATTGCTGATGGTCAGTTCGACGAATGTAACCTCTCTACCCGTAAAATCGCAAAGATTGTAGAGACATTGACTGATTCTCTAGAGGCCACATCCCACTCGCGGGTTACCTATCCATGGCAGAAAAAAAATAAGCGTTAGAATTGGCCTTGTTATTTGGTAAAGCTAAATTGATACTTTCTTTTCAGGAAACAGACCGAGTATATCTTTTTCTGATGCCTTACAGACCCCCCTTTCAGTTATAAAACCGGTAACAAGTTTTGCCGGTGTGACATCAAAGGCAAAATTGGCAGCCGGACTTTCTTTCGGAGGAATTAAAACACTTCTGATAGTCCCCCGGTCCAGTCCCTGGACATACCTTATTTCATCCGGATTGCGCTCTTCTATGGGTATCTCTTTTATTCCATCTTTTATCTTCCAATCGAAAGTGCTCGATGGCAGGGCAACATAGAAAGGTATGTTGTTATCCTTTGCCGCAAGGGCCTTGAGATACGTTCCGATTTTATTGGCAACATCTCCTGTGAATGTTGTTCTGTCGGTACCGACGATAACCATATCAACCATACCGTGCTGCATGAGATGGCCGCCGGCATTGTCTGTTATGACCGTGTGTTTGACACCATGTTTACCAAGTTCCCATGCCGTCAGCCTTGCACCCTGGTTGAGGGGTCTGGTTTCGTCAACCCATACATGTACATCTATTCCGTTATTAAATGCAGCATAGATCGGCGCCGTAGCCGTGCCATACTCGATACAGGCCAGCCATCCGGCATTGCAATGGGTAAGCAGATTAACTGTATCGCCTTGTTTTTTGAGGCTGATTTCATGAATCAGGCTTAATCCGTGTTCACCGATTTTTCGGCAGTTTTCAGCTTCTGCCTCGGCAATCTTTTCGGCTTCCTTACGTGCCATACTAATTTTTTTTGAGGCGTTGTTTAGTGTTAACACTTCAGATAAAACTTTATCCACAGCCCAGGCAAGATTAACAGCCGTGGGTCTGGCCGCTTTTAACCTTTTGCATTGTTCTATCAGGTAGTTATTCCCAACGGTTTTAACCGGTGAATTCAAGGCGGCAAGATATACTCCGTATGCAGCCGTCACCCCTATTAAGGGCGCGCCTCTTACATACATCTCCGTGATGGCCGTGATAACATCATCAACGGTTTTAAGATCCGCAATTACAAATTCATGGGGAAGACGTCTCTGGTCGATAATTTTTATAACATTTAAATCCGAATCGAGCCAAATGGGCCGAAGATCCTTACCATCTACTTTCATAATCAAAAACTTAAACCTAGATCCTGAATAGTTTTAGAGGGTTGTTCGCAAGCTCCTTGTTTGCCGCATTCAATCTGTCTTCATTCGATATCACTGCTACCGCCTGTTTTTCGTTGTTGTCATCGAAATATTTTTCGGCAATATTAATGATCTGATTACGGGTCAGAGTAAGAAGTTTTTGCTTGAATTGTTCACGGATGTCGTCCGACAAGAAAACGATCTTCCTTAAAAAAGCCTTTCTGGCTGCGGTCCCCGGTGGATCGGGTTTGTCAATATCAGAGCACACCTGGAGGATTGCCTCTTTGATGTCTTCATCGCTGTAGTTTCCGGATCTTATAAAAACCCGGGCATTATCGTATGTTCTCAGCGTAGAAACGATATGCGGATCCCTGTAAGAACCCAAGCAAAACAGTCCGTTTTCAGTATTGTACACGGCAAATCCCCCATATGCCCCGCCTTTTTCCCGAATCTCGCGATGTAGATACAAGGATCTAAGTATTTTGCTTATCACGGATAAGGCCGGCGCATGTTCATGTCCCAGGCGAACCGTCTCAAAAGTCTTGGCGACAAATGAAACTGATGACGATGTGCTCCACCCTTCCCTGGGGATTTGATCATCACAATCGATTTCCGGCGCTACAAATCCATGTCCCGTCTTTAATGATTCCTGCCCTTGTTCAAGTAAATTTTGTATTGATGCTGTGGCTGAAAAAGCTGTTGAAATCGAATGTTCTTCACCAACCAGCGCCATTTTAAGGTTGTTACTTGTAAAAAGGATTTTACTGATAACGGAAAGTTTTTCAGAGACGGATTTCAGTTTTTCGTCTGTAAGGTCGTCGGTTATCGTCTTTATGGTCTGAAGCTGTTGAATCCCGTGCCAGGCTTCGTTAAGTGCACTTGCTGGAGAAAAATTTCTTGATGCCGTGGACATAGCCAACCTGTGGCCGTTTTCCACAATCGCCGATTCCAGGCCTGCACGGTATTCCAAAAAAAGGCTTCTTAAACGAACCAAATCTGAAAAATCGAATTTAAACAAAAGTTCTTCAATGATGTCAAATAGTTGATCCTGGTTGCGAACGAGGCACTTTCCGTTAAAAGCAACAAGGGGTATACAACCTCCTGCATCGTCAAAACCGGTACGGGCATGACACGATAATCCGATACCGCCCGTATAGGCATCAATACGCTGTGCCATTTCTGTATAGTCATGTATGACGGTACCGATCCTGGAAAAGGCATAACAGAAAAAAGGGACTAGGGGGACCAGTTTTTTTTGCAGTAACCCGCTTCCGGCAACTCCCAAAAAATAAAAAATACCGGAGGTTGATTGCTGATAACAAGTGGCCGGAACTGTGTCATAAGAAGTTGATGCTTTTACAATTTGAACCGTGGGGGTAATTTCTTCAAGAGCCAATGTGGGAAGACAGGAAACATCCTCTTTATCTTCCTGGATTCGTTTTAAAGCTTTGGTATCCTCTTTTATTTTTTCAAATTCGGATGGTGTCATTTCAGCACGGATCCGTTCGAGTTCTGAGGTGACTCGATGGCTTTCTTTCTGTTCCATGAACCGGTCAGGAACAAGAGAAAGAAGCACCCGGTGCGTATTGTCCAAGAAATACTTTCTAATCCGGTTCTCAAGGAATGGACCTTTAGAAATCTCATTCCGAAGCCGTTGAATATCGGCATCGAACTGCAAAATTCTTACGGGATCACCTCCATGAAACCAGTTCCCGGCAAATGTCAGCAGCAACTTGATGCCGTATGGATAAGGTGTGTTTGTTACCTCTTTACGATGGAACTCTAGCTGATGAATGGCGGATTCAATCATTTTTTTATCGATGCCGTTTTTCGAAAGATCCTCCAAAACATCAAATACTATGGTTTCGATTTTATCAGCAGCAGATTCCTGAACATCTTTCAAGCCGCAGACAAACATGGTGTCTCTGTTGTTGGCATCAAAGCCGGTTCCGTCACAAAGGGCGGTTCCGAGATTCGAATCTATCAGTGCCTTGCGCAGGGGAGATGCGGAATTCCCAAGAAGAATTTGGCCGAGCAGGGTTAAAATCAAAACCTCAAAAGGATCTTTGATATCGGCGGTGAGCCATGCCACACAAACCTGACATTTTTTTGATGGATCTTCATTTTTGTCCAATGGATAAGAATATGTCTTCTTTCTCGGCGTGCTCCAGCGGTGCTGGGAAGGAACATCGGTTTTTGGATCCATGCTTTCAAAATGCTTAAAAATTTTTTCGTCGATAAATTTGAGATGGTCTCTTAAAGGCAGGTCTCCATAGGTATAAAAAAAAGCGTTGCTGGGATGATAATGCCGGCGATGAAAAGCCTTAAGTTGACCATATGTCAATTCAGGAATGACCGCAGGATCTCCGCCCGAGTTGTAGCTGTATGTTGTTTCAGGATAAAGAGCATTTAAAATGGATCGAACCATTACCTGGTTCGGCGACGACATGGCGCCTTTCATTTCGTTGTATACAACGCCTTTATAAACCAGTTTCACCAAATCAGAATCTTTGGCGCCATCTTCTATTTCCAGGCGGTGTCCCTCCTGCTTGAAGCTAAGTTCCTCAAGGTTGGGGTAAAAAGCAGCATCCAGATAAACATCCATGAGGTTAAAAAAATCTGTTTGGTTCTGAGTGGAAAAAGGATACATGGTCCAGTCCGATGAAGTAAAGGCATTCATGAAAGTACTCAAACTCCTTCTAAGCATGGAAAAGAACGGATCTCTCACGGGAAATTTATTAGAACCGCATAAAACGATATGTTCAAGAATATGAGCAACACCGGTTGAATCAGAAGGAACTGTCTTAAAGGCTAAGCTGAATGTATTTTCTTTGTCTTTGTTGCTGATGTGAGTATGCCGGGCGCCGGTTAGGGTATGTTCAAGTAGATAAAGAAATGCTCCGATTTCTTTAAGTTCTGCGATCTGCCGTATAAAATAGCCGAAAACACGATCTCCTTCTTTGATGTCGGAGTTGTTGTGATCCAAAAGTGTACTCATAACTAAACCCTTAATTAAAAATGCCTAAAATATGTTGTTTTTTCCCCAATAGTTCAGCCCCACCAAACTGTCAAGGAATCATCAACCCCTTGATTATTCATCAAGTTCTCAATCTTCAATCGACAATGGGCAATCCCTAAGAGGCTAAGCAGCGATATACAGGCCGCGACTTTTGCGCACAATTTTGCCCATTTTATGCAGACGATAAATAATATTTCGAAGTTTTTTATCTTCAAAACCTGTTCTTGCTTGAATATCGGCAAACCCTACACCCTTTCTGAATCGTTTAATTACCTCCAGCGCCCTGTCTGTAGAAGTCATTACGGTTCTGCCGGTTAATGCCCTGCTTTTGGAGGCTTTTACACCGGAAATAGCGCCGCCTTTGCCGGTCATTTCAGAGGACTTGATGAGCATTTCCAGACGATCCATTTTGGCCATGAGTTTGTCGATATCTTTCCGGCTCGGAATATTGTAATACTGGAGGAAGAACTTTACCATTGCATCAAAACTTACAGATTTGCCTTTTCTCTTTGCCATGTGATCCTCCTTATATGACGGTTAGCCCGAATATTTCATGAAAATTTTCGAGAGGCCTTTTACTTAGTAATGAACGCCTCGCACTCGTGAAATATCCGGGTTGGAATGAAAAGATGACTAGTATAAGCAAAATATCAATATTAAAATTATTTGATAATATATAAAAAGTCAAGTTATACAATTTTTATGATAGATTCAGAAGATAAAAAAACACAAAGCATGAGTATATAGTAATAAAGCATTGAAAATAAGAACCTTTCGTGATAATTTGATCATGATTGAACAAAGACACATAATTCAGCAGTCGGGGTGTTTTTCTTATAAAGCTTTTAAAATAGCGTAATGAATGATCAGCAGCGAAATCATACACTGTTTGAATACATTAGGGATCGTTAAGAAAGAACAGCGGTATTTTGTGTTCGTAATTAAAATGCTTTAAGCGGATAGCTATATACGCTATTTATTTAGAGCCATATTTTCTGTTCTATCTTTACGAACCCTTATGTATGAGTTTGTATGATGTAGTCGCTGATTATTCATGGAGCTATTAAATCGAAAAAACACCCCGACCCCTCACATAATTGAAAGTTTCCTGTTAACGAATAATGCATGGTCGAGTTTTGACTCGGTTACGATATTGCAGGTCTTATGAGTACCCGGATGAATGAAGCAGAAAAACAAAATAGTTCCAAAAAAACTGGACGACTGTTACAAAAGTATAATATTCGTGAGTTTGTTGAGCGTGTAAAAAAGCTAGAGGGTGATCCCCATTATATTGCCATGGGTATGGCCATCGGGGTTTTTGTGGGCATGACCCCTACTATGCCGTTTCATACGGTTATCGCCGTAGCTCTGGCTTTTATTTTGCGTGGAAGTAAAGTCGCCGCTGCCATTGGTGTCTGGTTTTGCAACCCGATTTCCGCACCTTTTTTTTACTTGGGAAGTTACAAGGCAGGAATGTTTATTTTCGGTTATTCAGCTCCCTTTGACGCAAAATACGAATCGGTTTTAGAACTTTTAAAGCTTGGGGTGGATGTCACTATGGCAATGGTAGTCGGTGGAATAATATTGGGAATTCTTCCGGGTTTTGCCTCATATTTTATAACGCGTAAAATTATTACAACCATACGATCGCGCAAAACAGCAGGGTAACATCTCAATAACTTATGGAAGTCAATATGATCATTTAACTCAATTGAGCGAAAGTCTATGAAGCTATGACCTCACCAAAAACACTGCTGGTTTTTCATAATATCAGACCTAAAAAACAACTGGGGCAGCATTTTTTGGCGAATCAGACCACTGCAGAGATGATTGTGAATCGTTCCGGAATTTTACCGGAAGACGTTGTTCTGGAAATAGGTGCCGGCCTGGGTGCGTTAACAATTCCTGTAGCCCGCATAGTTAAGCAGGTTTTTGCGGTTGAGAAGGATCGCAAAATTATAGATATTCTGAAAACAGAGATTCTTGCAAGTAATCTTTCAAATGTTGTTATAATGGAAAAAAACATACTGAAGATTGAGATTAAATTGCTGGCAGAAAATGTCGGACAAAAGATGGTGATCATGGGCAACCTTCCCTATAACATATCTTCCCAGATTCTTGTTCAACTTATTAAATCCAGAGAGGCGTTAACCAGGGCGGTTTTTATGTTACAGAAGGAGCTGGCTCAGCGCATTACTGCACAACCCGGTTGCAAGGATTATGGAAGACTCACAGTTATGCTTGGGTATTGTTCCGACATAAAAAAAATAGCAGATGTTAAAGCTTCTATTTTTTTCCCAAAACCCAAAGTAGATTCCGAAGTTCTTGAATTTAGATTTAAAAAAACACTAGAATATCCCGTTAATGATGAGGCCTTCTTCTTTAGTGTTATCAAAGCGGCTTTCGGAAACAGACGAAAAATTCTTAAAAACGCGCTTGCGGCAAGCGCACTGAATATTGATGCAAGTACTGCCAAAAATATACTTCAAAGGTCGGGCATAGATCCTCTTCGGCGAGCTGAGACACTTACTGTAGAAGAATTTGTTAAACTGAGTAACAATTTGAACCCTACTTAGTGTCCATCCATAACTATGGATAGACACTACTTAGTGCCCGAACGAAAACTAGGATTTTTCGTTAAGATCAAGGAAGACGAAAATTTTAACCACAGACATACATTGAGTATTTCGAGGATTAAAATTTGAGTCTGACGCAGATATTGGCGAAAAAGACAGTTTTCGTTTAGGCACTACTTAGGTTTCACTATAATCGTTGCCGCCTTTCCGTTATCCAGGTATTTCTTCGCAATATTGGACACCTCTTCTTTTGTAATAGAAGCATAATCCTTCATTATTGTTCGGCTCCAGTCGAGCTGTTGGGGATGTTTTTTAGAACCCGTAAGGACTGTGTTAAGCCAGTAGCTGTTTTTTTGCATCATTTCTTTTATACTGGTAAGGGTTGGAAATAAGGCCCGGCGCAATTCATCCTGGGTGGCACCATTAGCAGCAAGGCCGGATACTATTTTCTTTACTTTATGTACTAACATATTTGCTTCTTCAGGATTAATATAAACTCCTGCTTGAAAAACCCCATATTCCGGATAAGCCCGGCTCGGTCTGTTAAAGGCAAATGTAGAATATGCGGAGCCAAGCTTTTCACGTATCTGCTCACGCAGCCTGTCCGAAACAATATCCGCCAATACGGATAAACGGCGTGTCCTGCTTATATTCCATAAATCTTCAGTTGGATAGGCGACGATTACCATGCCTTTAGGAATTTTTGTCACCACAGATATCTTTCGAAATTGGCCGACAGGAAATTCAGGCCATCTTGACTCTGATGATTTGTAGATTTCGGTATGCAGGGAAAGGGTGCCCAAATATTTAGCGGTCAATTTTATGACGGAATCCATATCAAAATCTCCAACTACCGATACTTCCATGGTATCCGTCTTTAATGATGCCTCGATCCAAGACCGGACATGCTCAAGGGTCAACTGCTTGAATTCTTCATAAGAGGGAAGTCCGAAACGGCTGTCTCCTCCGGCAAGAAAACTGTTTCCTGAAAGTACCATGGCGCCATTGATTGAACCCGAAAGTTCCAGATATTCCTGCCTGAACCGTTCCATGGAAAGCGTATAAGCATCTTCACGAAAACCCGGATCAACCAGATGTGCATAAAGGAGCTGAAACAACAGCGGTACTTCTTGGGTAACGGTTTCCCCTTTGAAGAAAAAACGGTCTTCCTCAACATCGAAAAAAACATCCGTGCTTTTTCCTGCCATGGCACGTTCAAGCCCATCTTTGTCTAAGGCTCCGAGTCCGCTTTCGTTAATTATCTTTGTGCTCAGCGCAGCAAGGCCTGGTTTTTTTAATGGTTCGGAAGTTCTGCCCGATCCAAAGTCAAGATTAATAAGCACTTGATTGGCCTTAAAATCGGTTTTCTTGAGATTAAGACGGACACCGTTTTTGAAATCAACCTGGACAATTCCGAGGTCAGGGATCTTTTTTGTCCGGATAATCGACCCTTTTTTCCCGGGTTCCTGAAGATATGGAAACGTCACGGTTTTCTTTTCAGCCGGTCTTGATACTTGTACCTTTTTGCTTTTGTAATAAGCTCCAAGTATTTGAGAAAGGGAATCCTTATCCGTCCCTGTCAGTTCTGCATTGCCGGTTACAAGTAAAAGCCTGTGTTCCGGCGCCCAGATCTCTTTGAAGGCATCGTGTACATTTTGTGAGGTCAAAGCGTTGATAAGGGGAGTAAAAAGTTCTTTTTTCTGTTCGGGCGACAAAAAAACTCGGTCTGAATTAAGGTTCCATAATATCTTTCGTGCCAGATGCCGGCTGTTGCGTGTGGAAGCTTTTTTTACTGCGTTATCAAGTTCTGAAAGATAATCTTTTTTTACCCTGTCCAATTCTGATTTAGTAAACCCGAATTTCAATGCCTTTCTTAAGATCTGTTCGATAAGAGAAAGAGATCTCTTCCAGTTTTCCGGGCTGCACTCGGCTGTGATCTCAGCATATTTCATTTGATTTAAAAAATATCCTGAACGAATGGATGCCGAGGTAAAGGGAGTGCCTGCTTTTCTGACCCCAGCATCCAGGCGGTCCTGGACAATGCGATTGGCAACATTTTCGATCAATCTACCTCTTTGAAAGGCAAAAGAATCCGGTTTCTCGGAAACCTTTTCCACAACTTCGATGCTTGTCGTTGTATTTCCTGCTTCTTTTTCGAGGTGATAAAAAGGTTTTATTCCCAGGTGATTTATTTTTCCAAAATTGGGCTCGGGCATAGGAGGCGCCCGGGACGATAATGAGGAGAAATTTTCCTTTATTAGTGAAATCGCCGATTGGGCATTAAAATCTCCCACCATTACAAGGATCATTTTCTCCGGCCTGTACCAGGAATCATAAAACGCCTTCAAACGCTTATTGTCAGTCTTTTTCAGTATCTCTTCTTTGCCTATGGGAAGTCTTTTAGATATTTTTGCATGAGGAAATTCAAAATTCAATGTCGCAACATATGTACGATATGATGCAGAATCGCGAGTTCGCTTTTCGGCCAGAACCACCCGCCGTTCACTGTCAATCTCCGACGGTAAAAGAAGCGCACCTTCAGCATAGTCTTTGATTACCGTCAGACCTTTCTTAAGATTTTTCCTGTCACCCTGCGGCAAAAGAATGTCATAAACGGTTTCATTAAACCCGGTATGAGCATTTGCATCGGCCCCAAACTGCATACCGATATTCTGGAAATATTTTACCAGTTCCCCGGGCTTAAAATTTGTTGAGCCGTTAAAAAGCATGTGCTCCAAGAAATGGGCCAATCCCTGTTGATTGTCTGACTCGTGTAGTGAACCCGCCTGAACATCCAGGTGCATGCTGACCCTGTCTTTGGGTCTGTGATTTTCCATTAATACATACCTGAAACCATTCGGCAGTTTCCCAAATATAAGGACTGGATCCGGAAGAAGGTCGCTTTTTTCATGAGGCCATTTGACAAAAGCATCGATATTTTCATCAGCACTTTTTCTGTTGCCATGGACAGTTTGATCAACCAAAGCACATGAAAATAAAATAACTGTTATAGCCGCACATAATAAAAGCGTTGTAATAAAAAAACCGGAAAGCTTTTTAAACATGCTTACACTCCTGGAGCGAGTAAATTATTTATCCTAAGATTTTAGGGCCTCGGAAAAAATTATTGTTAAAAACTTAAAAAGCCTTCAGTATGTCCGGTTTTACTCATGAGGCATACTAAAGGCTTGTTTTTGGAACTTAAAATTCAAAACCTCCTCGATTCATTCCTTAAATGTTATTTTTTAACATAAAGGCCACGTGACTTTGCTTCAATTTTCCCTTTCTTTGTAAGTTTATAAAGCGCATTGCTCAGCTGTTTTGAATCAAATTGGGTTTTTTCTTTAAGCTGGGCGATGGTAATTCCTTTCTTGGTCTTTTTGATGGCATTTAGTATGGTGTCAATAACAGTTAGCTGTTTGGCAGGAGCCTTTTTTGCAGCTACTTTCTTCTTCGGCGCAGTCTTTTTGGGAGCAGAACCTGCCTTCTTTGCCTGAAGTTTATCAACCTGCTTAGTGATCTTTTCAACTTGTTTGGAAAGGGAAGTAAGAGATTTGCTTATTGACTTTAATTGATCTTTTAATTTCTTCATTTAAATTTCCTCCTTGATCACTATTTTTTTAACACAATCAGTACTTTTTTGTAATTTACTATATATCTTTTTTTTAAAAGTCAACAAAATATGTAAAACAATATAAAAAGACCATACAACTGTTGACAACGCTTTAACCTTGTGAAAGATAAATTTGCTTGAACTAAGTTCGCTTTTTTTACTCCGCCTGCCCCGCCTGCCCCACCTGCCCCGTAGTTCCCTGTGAAAATACCGGGACAGGCCGGCAGATGGTGCCGGGGTGGCTCCCATAAGCGTTAAGTTATTTTTTGCGCCGGAAGGACTGTGGAAGGTTTATGAAAAAGATGAACATCGAACATCCAACTCGCCACAGGCGAGCAAGCACTTGTCCGCCTCCGGCGGATCGAATGTTGAATGAAAGATAAAAACAAGGGCAAGAATTTCATTAAAAGAACTTAGGGAGACCCAAAGATGGTTAAAACTTATTCAGAAGGTAACATTAATTAAAAAACCTGAACTACTAAATGATATTTTAGAGGAAACAGAAGAAGAACTTAGGGGCTTCGCCCCAATTGGAATAATGGAATGATGGAATGATGGGTGAGCTTGTCCTGAACGAAGTTGAAGGAAAGGAGTTTTTTTACAATTTAAATGGTTTATTTTCCGCTTTTATCCCCAATATTCCAGCATTCCAGTATTCCAGTATTCCATTCCGATGGCACAAACAGGTTGCCATTAAAAGACTATTGACTTCATATAGTTGTAGAAATTCCGAGACGTTTAATTAAGATTTTTGTTACGAGTATCAAAACGGCTGAAAAGAAAAAGAAATAGTCATTCAGGGTTTCACATCGGATTTTTAAAAACAAATGAAATTAAATTGCGGAGCGGAGCGACATCATTATTCGATGTTCAACGTTGGATGTTCGATGTTCAGTTTTACTGCTACCTCAATGGAGTGTAACCAAAATGCTGACAAATTGCTTTATTCATCCCGCTTATTACGGGATAAAATTTCCGAGCCATTTATTTACATGTTCTAAATGAAAAATAATTCTCGCATCCCCTATAAAAAAGCACTGAATCCTTCCCAACTGGAAGCCGTCAATTTCAAAGAAGGGCCGCTTCTTGTCATCGCAGGGGCGGGAAGCGGAAAGACCAGAACATTAACCTACCGGGTTGCACGTCTGGTAGAAGAAGGCATATCGCCGGGCTCCATTCTTCTGCTGACATTTACGCGCAAAGCATCCCAGGAAATGCTGAAGAGGGCCGCACAGTTGCTTGACAATAGGTGTGAAAGGGTTTCCGGGGGAACTTTTCATTCTTTTTCCCATGCGGTTCTGCGAAGATATGCTTCCAAAATAGGATTCGATCGTGACTTTTCCATTATAGACCGTACGGATACCGAGCAGCTCATCAGTATGTTGAGAAAAGAAATGGGGCCATTTTCAAAGAACCGTTTTTTCCCCAGAAAAAAAACTCTGGCCAATATTTTCAGCCGGGCTGTGAACAAAGTTCTATCTGTTGAAGATGCGGTTTTAAATGATTATCCGCATTTTGCTTCTCATATAGACGCTGTGGTTGCACTTTCCAATGCTTACCGAAAACAAAAAGCCAAGAATAATTTTTTTGATTATGACGACCTTCTGGTCTATTTAGAAATGCTTTTGAAAAATCACTCTGACGTTCGTGACAAAATCTGCTCAAAATACTACTATGTAATGGTTGATGAATACCAGGATACCAATAAGATTCAGGCGGAAATCATATATCTTCTTGCCGGTATCAACAAAAATGTCATGGTTGTTGGGGATGATTCACAAAGTATCTATGCTTTCAGGGGTGCAAATATTGAAAATATCATGGGGTTTCCTGAAGTGTTTCCCGGCACTCGAATAATCAGGCTGGAAGAAAACTATCGCAGTGTCCAACCCATATTAAAGCTTACCAACGTCATTATTGAACGGGCTACGCAAAAATATTCAAAAATTCTTTTTACTCGAAAATCCGGAGGTTCCTTACCGTTGCTTGTAAATACCCGGAGTGAAAACAGCCAATCGCTATTTGTGGTTAAAAAGATTAAAGAGATCTATCGTAAGGGTATTCCTTTGCACCAGATCGCAGTGCTTTTTAGAGCAAGTTTTCATTCCTTTGATCTTGAAATTGAACTGACCAGAGAGGGAATTCCCTTCATCAAGGTGGGTGGTTTTAAATTTGTGGAATCCGCACATATTAAGGATGTCCTGGCCCATCTCAGAGTTCTTTCCAATCCCCTTGACAGGATAAGCTGGTATAGAATACTTCTCCTTTTAGATAATATCGGTCCAAAAACCGCTATTGATATTTATGAAACAATCCTGGCTGAAAAAGCAGGATATACAGGAATTTTTGCAATCAAACCCAAATCAAGGCGATCAAGAAATATCCCTAGATTAAAAGATCTCTTTTCAACTATTGATTCAAAACCCATGTCCGTTTCCCAAATGGGTGAAGCTATTGTCAATTACTATGTTCCCATATTAAAAGAAAAATATGATGATCATCCGAAACGTACAAGAGATCTTGAGCATCTTGTAACCATAATGGAACGGTACAGAAATCTCGAACCGTTTTTGACCGATATGGCTCTTGAGCCGCCAAATACAAGTCTCAATGAATCTTTTTTTACCGACGATCAGAGTGAGGACCGTCTCATTCTTTCAACAATACACTCCGCCAAAGGTCTTGAATGGCATTCCGTCTTTATTATATGGGCCCTTGAGGGACGGTTTCCTTCCATACATGCTTTGCACAGGAAAAAGGAGCTTGAAGAAGAACTGAGGCTAATGTACGTTGCTTCGACACGAGCTAAAGAAAATCTGTTCTTTACATATCCGGTTCAAGTTTATGATAGAGGCTCGGGAATGATCTTGAATCGTCCCTCCCGTTTCATCGATGATATACCTGACCACATACTTGCAGAGTATTCGGCGGATATGTGAGTACAAAGCGCTTACGCTTCATAATTATTTCAGCAGTAAGGGTGTTTTTCTTATAAATCTTTGAAAATAGCGTAATGAATGATCAGCAGCGAAATCATACACTGTTTGAAACCATTAGGGATCGTTAAGATAGAACAGCGGTATTTTGTGTTCATAACTAAAATGCGTTAAGCGGGTAGTCATATAACCTATTTATTTAAAGCCATATTTTCTGTTCTACCTTTACGAACCCTTATGGTTGAGTTTGTATGATGGAGTCGCTGATTATTCATGGAGCTATTGAGTCGAAAAAACTCCCCGACCCCTCAATTATTTAGCTTATGATGAACTATAAAATTTCCCGATGCCGTACAATTTCGCCCTCTATCAGGTAAATGACTTCTTCGGCAATATTTGTTGCATGGTCTGCAATACGTTCAAGGTGACGGGAGATTAAAAGCAGATTGATAAAAGATTCTACATGATCCGGATTATCTTTAATGGCATCCTTCACGATACGGTGGGCTTCCGCGTTGATTTTATCAACTTCATCATCCAGAATGCATACCTTGAAAGCGAGATCCACGTCCAGGTTTACGAGGGCGTCCAAGCTTTTTTTGAGCATGGCTTCGGTCTTTTCAGCCATTGAATAAAAGTCAAAATCGAAATGCAGTTTTTTACCCTTTGCGATATATTTTACCCCCCGGGCGATGTTCACGGCTTCATCAGCGATTCTTTCAAGGTCATTATTGATCTTGATCACTGCAGTGATAAATCTAAGATCCACCGCAACGGGTTGATACAAAGCCAGAATCTTTAAACATTCTTCTTCGACATCAACTTCCATTTCATCAATTTCGTAGTCGGACTTTATGATCTTGTCGGCAAGGTGTGAATCTCTATTTTCGATGGCTTTTGTTGCCATGTAGACACGTTCCTCCACCATGGCTCCCAGACTTAAGATTCTCTTTTTTAACTTTTCCAGTTCTCTATGGAAATGTTTGGGCATAAAATTCACCTCTAACCAAAACGGCCGGTAATATAGTCTTCCGTCTGCTTGAGTTGCGGCCGTGTAAATAACGTATCGGTATCATTCACCTCTATGAGCTTGCCGATGTAAAAAAAGGCGGTGACGTTTGAAACTCTGGCCGCTTGTTGCATGTTATGTGTAACGATAATAATGGTAAAGGCTTTTTTCAAGCCGTGGATAAGCTCTTCAATCTTCTGGGTCGCGACGGGATCCAGCGCTGAACAGGGTTCATCCATTAACAGGACTTCAGGCTCTACAGCAAGAGCCCGGGCAATGCAAAGGCGCTGTTGCTGCCCGCCGGACAGGCCGAGCGCCGAATCGTTCAGCCTGTCTTTAACCTCATCCCAGAGCGCTGACTGAACAAGGCTTTTTTCTACACGATCTTTAATAAGGCTTTTGTCCCTGATCCCATTTACCTTCAGACCATATGCTATATTTTCAAAAATGGTCTTGGGAAAGGGATTCGGTTTTTGGAACACCATGCCGATTCGGTTGCGTAAGGACACCACATCAACCGAAGGTGCATAAATATCCGCGCCGTCGAGTAACAGTTGTCCCTCTACACGACTGTTCGGTATAAGGTCGTTCATTCGGTTCATGCATCTTAAAAACGTGCTTTTGCCACAACCGGAGGGACCGATAAGGGCCGTGACCTGTTTTTCGTAAAATTCAAGTGAGACGTCATGTAACGCTTCAAAGTCGCCGTAATAAAAATTCAAATGCTTTGAAACCATTTTCAACGGTTTTTCCATATCCATATCTTTTATTGCATGCGCTTCCTCAGTCGGGAGCGCCATATGATAGCGATTAAATTTAAACCCAGAACCAGTACAATCAATACCAGCGCCGTGCCGTATTGAAGGGGGCGCGTGGCTTCAATTTCTGTGCCGGCGGTGGCCAGAACATATATATGATATGGCAATGCCATTATTTCATCGAACACAGAGGATGGCAGGCGCGGTGAAAAAAATACCGCAGCAGTAAACATTATGGGTGCGGTTTCACCCGCCGCACGGCTGATTCCCAGAATACCGCCGGTCAATATACCCGGCAACGCCGCAGGAAGAACCACTCGGAAAATTGTTTGCAATTTGGTAGCTCCAAGAGCCAGGGAAGCTTCACGGTAAGTATCCGGTACAGCCTTGAACGCTTCTTCGGCAGAACCGATGATAACGGGCAATGTCATTGCACCCAAAGTGAGTGCTCCGGAAAGGAGGCTGACGCCAAATTCCAGGTAGATTACAAAAAATGCCAGGCCAAAGAGACCAAAAACCACGGAAGGAACCCCTGCAAGGTTGTTGATCCCCAGGCGAATAATTCTAAGAAACCGGCCGGGGCGGGCATATTCGTTTAAATAGATTGCCGAGGCCACACCAATGGGAAAGGCGAAGATAATCGCCCCCAGACTAAGACCTATGGTACCCACAATGCAAGGAAGGATGCCTCCCTTGGTCATGGAATCCATGGGCGGCTGGGTTAAAAATGTCCAGTTAATGGCTCTCCATCCATTAGAAATTATGAAATATAGTATAATCACAAGCGCAATACCATTAATCCAGGCAGCGGCACGGAAAATGCCAAACACGACTTTCTGAATGTATTTACGCCTTTTTATGGAAGAGGAAGCTGATTTCGTAATTTCGCTTTTGATTCGTTTGATTTTTTTTGATGTTGTTTTTAAATGAGAAAGCGAAAAATTGTCCATAACTTTGATTCTTGTTGTTTGCATAGTGTCTGCGCCTAAAGCGACGCCTCCCCAACCTGCCTGTATTTATGGGAGATATGCTCAGCCATGATATTAAATATAAACGTAAAGATAAAAAGCACAATCCCGGTGGCAAATAGCGCATAGTAGTGATCGCCGCGAAACGGTGCTTCAGCCATTTCAGCAGCAATACTGGCCGGCATTGGCCGTACCGGGTCAAAAATCGAAGAGGGTATCATGGCGGCTCCGCCCGCAACCATCAGCACGACCATGGTTTCACCGATTGCCCTGGACATGCCTAAAATAACCGCCGTGCTTATACCGGAAATCGAGGCCGGAAGTATTACCCGAGCAATGGTTTCCAGATGGGTCGCCCCAAGCGCCAAGGAAGCCTCTTTTAGATTGGTGGGGACACTGAAAATGGCATCCTCTGAAATACTGCAAATGGTGGGAATTGACATAAAGGCCAGCATCATGGATGCATTGAAAATGTTCAAACCGGTCGGGATATCAAAGACCTCCTGTAAAAACGGTGCCACCACAATCATTCCGAAAAAACCGATGACCACCGAGGGAAGTGCCGCAAGAAGTTCCACAATGGGTTTAACAATCTCCCGGACTTTCTGCGTGGCCATTTCCGCCAAATAAACAGCAGTCATTACTCCCAACGGAATGGAGATAATAGCGGAAAAAATAGTGACGACCAATGATCCGATGATCAGCGGAAATATTCCGAATTCCGGTGGATCATAAGTGGGATACCAGAATTCCCCAAAGATGAAATCTTTCACGGAAACTTGCTTGAAGATCGGTAAGCCCTCCATGAATAGAAATACGGAGATCATAAAAAGAATAACAATGGATGCCGTCGCAATAAATAAAAACAGATAATGCATCCATCTTTCTTTAATTTGGCGTATGTTTGCCATTTTTCCTTCTCGTTTCCAATCTCTAAGCTGTCAATTGAGTTGTTTTCTAAGAAGACAGTGACGCACAATGAAAACATTGTGCGTCACTGTTTTAAACTTTTTTCTATCTCAAATTAATACAATGGTACGTAGCCTGACGCTCCAACCAGCTTTTGACCCTTTTGGGGGTTGAGTACGTAGTTAATGAACTTGACCGTATCGCCCGTGGGCCAACCCTGCGTAAACATAAAGAGCGGTCGGCTGATGGGGAATGTTCCGTCCAGAGTTGTTTCTTCGGATCCAACCACACCGTTTACAGACAGCGCTTTTACGTCTTTATTCAAATATCCAAGACCGATATAGCCGATGGCGTATTTATTTTTTGCTACAGTTTGAGCCACGGCGCCGTTGGAGGCTTGAAGCAGGGCGCCGGGAAATACCTTTTCTTTTTTCATGACCTTCTTCTCCCATACCTCATAGGTTCCTGAAGAAGTGTCACGGGATATCACCACGATCTTTTTATTTAGGCCACCGACGTCCTTCCAGTTCTTAACCTCGCCTTTATAGATTGCTTTTAGCTGATCCATGCTAATATCCTTTATGGGATTGCTTGGATGTACCACAGGCACGATGCAGTCGTATGCCACTCGGAAAGGAACCGGATAAACCCCTTTTTCAACGGCAAGTTTTACTTCTTTACCTTTGATGAACCTGGAACTATCGGCGATATCGGTGGTACCGTCTATAATTGCCTTAATACCGTTACCGGATCCACCGCCGGAAAGAGAGATGGACACGTCAGGATTTTCTTTCATATAAGCTTCCGCTACTTTTTGAGCTATGGGCAGAACAGTTGTAGACCCCTTGATTACGATGTTCCCTGCAGCGGCAAATGTGGCAACACAAAAAATCGAAAAAGCGATGGTTAATACAAAACTTATTTTTTTCATACTTCTTTACCTCCTATTATTATAAATTGATACTAAGCGTTATTTGTTAGATTTTTGTTAGAGTAATGTTAGGATTCTGTTAGCCGCTTGTTTTTCACCCCCTTTGAAATAAAGTCCCTGATGCAACTGGAGGGGTGCGCTTGAAGCGCCCCCTCATCTCCGGAAATATATTGATCAACAAATATCAGTATTTCAGCACCAGATCCACTTGGAGGAGATCCTCCTCGATCGACGGTTTTCTATCAATAGGTTCGGCCTTATAGTAGTCAAGACCAATGGTGACGTTTTTGGCCAGCCCAAATGTAAATTCGATTTCGTTGCCTTGAACATCGGTTTGGCCATCGTAGAAATCGCTGTCAGGGAGAAAGTCCGGCCATGCATCCTGTTCAAGACGCCTGTAATTGTACTTCAATTGCCATTGCCCAAATTTTTCGACCTTTTTATGTCCAAGCTTGAAGCCGGCAAGATACCCCAAGTCATTCCTACTTGCATCGGAGTTCACGTACTGGCCAAAAATACCCACAAAGGGCACGGGACCCGAAAGCTTAATTCCCAATTCCGCGTCTGCCCCAAAGGCGTCGTAATCATACTTGAGGTTCCCACCGGCATCTGTAGAGTTGGTGCCGGAGGAATAATCGAAACTATTCCCTTTGAGGTCTTTAAAGCTATAAAAGGCACCCGCAAATTTGAGATACAAGCTGTCCGTAAGCTTCACTTTAGCACCCCCCTGAATGAGCCCCAACCAGGGGTCGCTTGTATCCGATGAGAATTCTTCCAAGACGTAGAAACCCGGTGTGGCAAATAACTCAAACTGATTGATTTTATAATCTAAAAACTTGACGCCGATTCCTTCGGGATTAATATCTGAATCCCAGAGCAAATCTTTGGTGTTCCAAAGCGGGTTTTTGAACTTTCCGCCCACCAGACTCCAGTGCTTGTTTGGGTCGAATTGTGCATAGGCCAGATCAAGCTGGACATTTGAAGTTTCAAAGGTGTCTGTCAGGGTCAAATTTCTGGATCTGGGGTCACCACCGCCGGAAGCAAGCCGAAACCCGGTTTTCCACCTCTCGTTTACCTCGGTTTCAAAACCGAACCGCCATCTAATTCGCCATCGATCCCGACTTTCCACGCCGGATTCATCGGTATCCTGGTACTGGTAGCGAAACCTAAAGTCCCCTTTGATCTTGGTATTTTCCACCCATTTTGGGAGCTTGAACCCTGAGCTTTCGACCTCCTTGGCCGGGGCTTTCTTTTTGTCTTTTTGGATCTGAATTTCAGACAAAACCTCTTTGGCTTCCTGGGGGGTTAGGATTCCTTTTTTTTCAAGTATATCTATCAAAACATCGGTTTCTCCAGCCCAAACCAGGTTATTTCCGTTCACCGTAGGAATCACGAAAAAACCCATTATAATGAACATCAAAAATATTTTCTTCATCCGTTTGTCTCTCCTATTTTTAGATTTTAAAAATTTTTCACAAAATTATTTTTTTCAACTCTCTTTCTTTATAACCTTTTGAATACCATCACCTCCTCTCCAGCAAAAAACTACAATGAGTTTGTGATAATATTTATAGAGACTGGTTAAGAAAAAATTAGATTATTGTTAAATTTTTGTTAAATGATACACGGTGGCAAAAAGATGTGGAGTGGGTGACATTAAATCAAACCACGGACGTGCTGTAGGTTTTAGGCCTTTCACTTTACCTGAAGGGTCGGGAAGTTTCTTTAGTTCAATCGCTCCATGAATAATCCGCAACTGCATCGTACAAACTCATGCATAAGGGCTCGTAACGAAAGAACAGTGTATCAAAATAAAAATTAATGGATAAGGTGGATAACATTATTTTATTTTTTCATTATGAATTCGTAAAAGCGCTGTTCTTTCGCCACGATCCCTAATGTATTCAAACAGTGTATGATTTCGCTGCTGATTATTCATTACGCTATTTGCAAAGCGTTATAAGAAAAACACCCCGACTGCTGATATATTTGAGAGATGAGGTCTAATCTGCTGGAAGGTGCAATGAAAAGGTACTTCCCTTGCCGGGGGTGCTTTCGACAGTTGCGTAGCCGCCGTGCGCTTGGCTGATGTGTTTTACAATGGCAAGACCGAGTCCCGTGCCCCCAAGTTTGCGGCTGCGGGCTTTGTCCGCCCGGTAAAATCTTTCAAAAATTCTTGGGAAGTGCTCTTTTGTGATTCCAATCCCATGATCCTGAACGCTGATAATAATCGAATCATCTTTTTGAAAGGCTGAAACATGAACGGAACTCCCCTCATCGCTGTATTTGATGGCGTTGTCCAATAGGTTGACAATCGCCTGTTCTAAAAGGGGGGGATCGATCATGGCTAAAATGTTCTCTTCACACACCTGATCAATAGTTATGTCTTTTAAATCAGCTTTTTCACGGCAGTTGCCAATGGCGGTCTGGAGTACATTTTTTATGGGATTTTTCTGGAGTTTAATTGCTTTTTTTTCGTCATCTTGTTCGATTCTTGAAAGGCTAATCAGATCTTCTAAAATCGCTGTCAGACGATTCACATGTTTTTCGATAATACTCAGAAAACGTTCGATTTCCTCATGATTCTTAACGGATCCGTGGCACAGGGTTTCCACAAACCCTTTGATCGCTGTAAGGGGTGTTTTGATTTCATGGGAAACATTGGCTGCAAAATCTCGTCGCATATTTTCAAGCCGCCTGACCTGGGTTACATCGTTCATAACGACCAAGACGCCAATTTGATCACCACTTGAATCACGCAGGGAGGTACTGTGTAAATATATAATTCGTTCTCCCCCGCGATACAGGGTAATGTCACCTTCCAGATGGTCTGTGCTGGAAAGTGCTTGGGTTACAAATTGCTGTAATTCAGGATTTCTGATAACTTCTTGAATGCTGCGGTTTAACATATCTTTTGGGATAGTTTCAAAAATTCGAGCAGCAGATTGATTAATGTTGATGATCCGTTCATCCATATCAAAAGCTATAACGCCTTCTTCCATACTTGAGAGAATAGCTTCCAGCTCATTCCGCTGGTTGATAATCGTCTTGATGCGATCATCAAGTTGGGCCGCCATCTGATTCAACGCGTCAGCAAGACTCCCGATCTCTTCCAAATCAGTTTCCGGCAAGCGATGTAACAAATCTCCGCGTGCAAAATGTTCGGCCCCCTCTTTCATCTTTTCAATGGGTCGGCTGATTCGACGCGAAATATAAAAACTGATTCCGGCTGCAACAAATGCAATCAACAGGCCTCCAAGGGCGATTTGAGCTTCAATGGATTTGAGCTTTTCGTCTATGGCTGTAACCGGTAGCGAAGTCCGTATAACAGCAGCAATCCTTTTATGGTCCATTAAAGGAACAGCAATATACATCATTCTCTGCTGAAGCGTGGTGCTGAATCTTATGGATCTTCCCACGTTCCCTTTTTTGGCCTGAATCACTTCGGGACGCAACGCATGGTTGTCCATTCTGTCCGGATCATCATCGGAATCACCAATAACAGTCCCGGAAGGGAGAATTACGGTAATACGGGTTGTTGAAGGTTTTCCGAGTTCTTTACATAAGGCATCGACGACTTTGGTATCCAGTGGCCCCAGAAACTGGAGTATCTGTTTTTCCAAAAGGTACGCTCTGCCCCGAAGATCGCTGGCTATCCGGTCGAGGTAGAATTCTCTAAGAGAACTGGTGGCGTAGATGGTAACTGCAACCAGAGAAATGAGTGTGATCAAAAGATAAGAAGGATAAAGCTGCCAGAGTAACCGTTTCTTTTTTTTCATGGTTTTTCTCTAAATCGATATCCAACACCCCTGACGGTTTCGATGTATTCTCCGAAAGGGCCTAGTTTTTTTCTTAATCCCACAATCTGAACGTCGACGCTGCGGTCGGTGACCGGATAATCATCCCCCCGAACCGCTTCTACGATTTGATAACGTGTAAAAACCCATCCCGGCCTTTTGGCAAGGTAATGAAGCACCTCAAATTCAGTGTACGTCAGTTCGACAGGCTTACCGTTAATCCGAACATCTCGTCTGCCGGGATGTATAATAAGCCCATGGTGTTGAATAATTGACGTTTCATCCGGTGGTTTTATTGTTTTTCTACGCAAAACAGCCCGAATCCGAGCAATTAAAATACGGGGGCTAAACGGCTTGGTGATGTAATCATCTGCTCCCAGTTCCAATCCGGTAACGATATCTGCTTCTTCACCTTTTGCTGTCAGCATGATGATAGGTATATCCTGTGTTTTTGAATCATTTTTCAGAATCTTGGCAACCTCCAAGCCGTCGATTCCGGGAAGCATGAGGTCGAGAACAATCAAATCCAACGCCTCGGACTGGGTTATTTTCAGGGCTTCCTCACCGGATGTCGTGCAAAGAACCTGATACCCCTCTCTGGACAGATTGTATCTAACGAGTTCTAAGATATCTTCTTCATCTTCGACAACCAAAATGCGTTTTTCAAGCATACGAAACCCTCCGTATAACGTATCCGAGCTTATCCAAAGTTCAATATTACCTCTATCATATTATTAGGCGCTTGTTAATATAATATAAAAATGTAATATTTCTGTTATACAATTAGCATTGTGTTAGATTTTTGTTGTGAACACCGTTTCCATTGTACTTTTTTTAAGCTTCATCTTTATCTGGCATCTATCTAGTGTCCATCCATAAATGGTCTTTTTGCTTGCCCAGTTAAATCCGTATTTAATATTTAACCGGGGCCCAATCTCTGCGTTATGTTCAAAAAATAATCCTCGGAATATTAAACATATGCCTGCCTGTCCCGTAGGTCCGGCAGATCGTACTGGGATGGTTATTTTTTTCACATGCCTTGATCTTGAACAAAAATCCTCATTTATGGATGCACACTATCTATATTTTTTCTTCCTCTATTTAGGATTGATTTACACGCTGTGCCGTGTTATGTGCCCGCATTGAAAATATTGGCTGGCCTGAATCGACCGATTGCTGCTGATTTGCTATAACAGACTAAAATTATTCTGAAACAATAATGCCTAACGAATATTACGTTCTGATTGTCGGTTACATTTTTGGGTTTTACATGGCCTGGAACATCGGCGCCAATGATGTTGCCAACGCCATGGCTTCCTCTGTGGGCGCCAAGGCAATAACAATTCGCCAGGCAATTTTTCTTGCAGGGATATTGAATATACTGGGTGCCGTGTTTATCGGCTCCCATGTTACCAATACTATTCGCAAAGGGATTGTCTCAACCGAAGTTCTAACCGATCCGCACCTGGCCCTTATCGGGGCGCTTTCAGCCCTTCTTGCCGCCGCCTTTTGGGTCAGCTTTGCCACATGGAAGTCATTGCCGGTTTCCACAACTCACTCCATTGTCGGGTCTATGATAGGCTTTGGCATTATGGCCGGCGGTTTTTCAGTCATCAATTGGACCAAACTCGCCGCTGTTGTCATGAGCTGGGTTATTTCCCCTGTGTTTAGTATTGTCATCGCCTTTTTTATGTTCAAAATTATCATAAAATTAATTCTTTCTAAAGAAGATACTTTTATCCACGCTTTGAAGTTGTCGCCGTTTTTTATTGGTGCAACTTTTTTTGTTGTTGTATTGTCATTTCTGTTCAAAACGCCTTTGGGGAAAAAACTGGCTCTTGGACCCTATGCTTCATTCCTGGTTGCATTCATCCTGGCAGTTTCTTTTGGACTTGCGGGAATGAAGGCTTTAAGATGGTTTATTAAGAAACGGGAAGGAGGAGCAGAAACGATCTTCCGGCGCATACAGGTCGGAACAGCCTGCTATGTTGCTCTGGCACAGGGAGCAAACGATGTAGCCAATGCTATAGGTCCCCTTGCTGTAATCTATTTTCTGGTTAAAACAGGCGGTGTCGGCGCTACGGTGCCGGTGCCTGTTTTTCTCCTGCTGTTCGGTGGCATCGGCATTGCCTGTGGTATCGGAATGGCAGGGCACCGCGTCATGGAAACCATGGGCAAAAAAATTACCGCACTCAGCAATACACGAGGTTTCTGTGTTGAATTTGCGGCAGCAACAACTGTTCTTGTGGCTTCAAAAATGGGTCTTCCGGTTTCAACAACCCATGCCGCAGTGGGTGGCGTCCTGGGGGTAGGCCTTGCGCGCGGACTCGAAGCGGTCAACTTTAGCATTGTTTTTAAAATTATGTTATACTGGGTGTTGACCGTGCCTGCTGCTGCCGTTACCAGTATGGTCATATTTAAAATACTGCAATTCTTGTTATAGAAGGAGATGGCTATGCGCGTACCATTTTTTAAAATGTTTATGACTTCACCATTTGAAGGTCTTCAGGAACATGCCGAAAAAGTCATGGAATGTGCCTGGGCTTTTCAGCAGGCCATGGAGTGCTATTTTGCGGACAAATGTAAAACATTTGAAGAATTCAGACAAGAAGTTGCTCAGATTGAAAGTCAAGCAGATGCCATCAAGCGTCGCATCCGTGGGCACATTCCGAAACGAACCATGATGCCCATATCTAATTTTCTGGTGTTCAGGTATTTAAGAGAACAGGACCAGGTTCTTGACGCAATGGAAGATAGTCTTGACTGGATTTCTTATAGAAGTGAGTCGAGGATTCCGCGGGAGCTTGAAAAGGATTTTGCTCTTCTGGTGGATGCTGTTATTGATCCCATCGAACAGTTGAGCGGATTGGTAGTTGAAGCAAGATTGTATTTTAAAAAGTTCTCCGAAAAACAACGAGTAGTAGTCAAGAATATAATCCACACGCTTCGCCGGCAAGAACACGAAGCCGATAACTACGAAGATATTATTAAGAAAAAGGTCTTTAACATGGAGGTCGATGCCGTTACCATATTTTATTTGGTCAGGCTGGCTGAAACAATCGGCTCTATTGCAGATCATGCTCAAAATGCCGGCGACATGATGAGAGCAATGCTTGCAAAATAGAGGAAATTACTTTTTCCTAAGTTGAGCGATTGTCGAGGTTGCCGCAGTTAAGCAAGTTGAGCGTAGCGAAATCCCGCTCTGCGGGAGAAGATGCCGTTCCGCTATAGTCAACTATGCGGGACGGTATCTGACGCGGTAGATGCGGTAAGATCGGCAATCCCGCAGGGGTTCAAATTTTAAAAATATAAATCAATTTAATTCATTAAGAATAAAAGATGTTTGATCCCCTTTTAAAATTTGAAACGCTCATCTTAAATTTTTACAATTTTAAACATGAGGTAGCCATTTGGACTCTCCGCTTGTCTGGGCAGAGGTTGACCTTGAAGCCATAGCACACAACGTACGTGAATTACGGCGAATTACAGATCCCGGGGCCGATCTGATGGCCGTAGTAAAAGCCAATGCTTATGGTCACGGGGTGATTGAGGTCACCCGGAAAGCCCTCGAGAACGGCGCTGCTTCCATGGGGGTCGCCAGAATAGAAGAAGGAATTGAACTTAGAAAAGCAGGGTTTAATGAATCGGTTCTGATTTTTGGGTACACACCGCCGTCACTTGCCCACAAGCTGATAGCGTTTGATCTGACCCAAACCCTATGGTCGTATAAAACCGCTCAAGCACTCTCCGATGTTGCTGTTTCTTCCAACAAACAGATCAAGGTTCACCTTAAAGTCGATACCGGAATGGGCCGACTCGGCCTGCTGCCTGACTGCCGCCGACCCCCTGCAACAGAGCAAAATTTAATCAGTAACGCTATCCGTGAAGTCGAGTCAATCTCGTCACTTGCGGGGCTTAAACTGGAAGGAGTATACACTCACTTCGCCACTGCAGACAGCTCTGATAAGGCATATGCCGGAAAGCAATTTAAAATATTTGTTGACTTTCTAAATGAGCTGCGCCGTGCCGGCATGAATCCGCCTTTGTGCCACGCGGCCAATAGCGCGGCTATTATAGACATGCCCGAAACCCACCTCGACATGGTGCGAGCCGGCATCGCAATTTACGGCCTTTATCCATCCGACGAGGTGAATAAACGTAGAATTGAGCTGAAACCGGCCATGACGTTAAAATCAAAAGTTGTTCATTTAAAAAAAGTTCCCCCCGGTTTCAAAGTCAGCTACGGCAGCACTTATCAAACCCCAAAACCCACAACTATTGCTTCAATTCCCGTGGGATATGCGGACGGATTTAATCGTCTGCTCTCTTCCCGTGGACACATGTTGGTTCGCGGGCGCAGGGCTCCGATTGTCGGACGAGTCTGTATGGACCAGACCATGCTGGATGTGGGACATATCCCTGATGTGGATTTAGAAGATGAGGTGGTGATTTTCGGCAGACAGAAAGATGAATCCATAACCGTTGATGAGATTGCCGCAACCCTGAACACCATCAATTATGAAATCGTCTCTGCCTTAACAGCCCGCGTACCTATAATTTACCCTAAACTCTCATAATTCGAGGATTTCGAGATCCAGGTGCCGGTGGTTAAAGTCGGGGCAACCCATCTAATTCTCATGGTCTCATAAAAAGTCCGATTTAGACGGTTTCGTAAAAAGTTCAAATTCCCCCGAACAAATCTCTCGGGATAAAAAGGCGTCGCGAATTTTGTAATCATGAGGCGTACTTTTCGTACGTTGAATGATTACGAAAGGCAGCACAACGCAGAAGTTGGACTTTTTACGAAACCGTCAATTTTCATGGATATGTTTAACGATATGACCCAGTTCGGGAAAAATAAGGGCCTTGCAAGCCAATTTACAGGCTTTAAGGCTCCCCGGCATGCAAAACACAATGGTTGCTCCAATTACGCCGGCAGTGGCACGGGATAAAAGAGCAGCAGAATCTATCTGTTCAAAACTAAGCTGGGCAAAAAGGGGCCCAAATGCCGTGAGTTCTTTTTTAAAGAATGGACGGACCGCTTCAATGGTAACATCTTTGTTGCTAATGCCGGTGCCGCCGGTCACCAGGATGACCTGAGCACCATAATCGCTTATGGTTTCATGAAGCGTTTGGGTTATTATTCCGGTTTCGTCCGGAACAATGCGATGAAAAACAACCTCGTGACCTTCCTTTTTAGCACGCCTGCCGATCCACTGGCCGCTTTTATCCTCTTTCATTGAACGTGTACTTGATACGGTAATAATACCCACGTTTAGATTCTTCGGAGAGTTTGCCTTGTGTTTTTTGGAACCCATCTTATCTCCATACCGGCATTTTCAAACCCCGTTTTTGATGAACTTTTAAAGAGTCTTGTACGAAACCGTCATTTTCCCTCGATTACAACCTTATCCTCGCCGTCATGTTCTCTTAATAATACATTTACGGTCTCAGATCGCCGTGTTTCAACAAATTCCCCGACATAATTAGCCTGGATTGGAAGCTCCCGGTGACCCCGATCCACCAGCACGGCAAGTTCTATACGATCCGGTCTTCCGAAATCTATCAATGCATCCATGGCGGCCCGTGTTGTCCGTCCGGTAAACAGGACATCATCAACTAAAATAATTTGTTTCCCGTCAACCGAGAAGGATATATTCGTGGTTTTAACAACCGGATTGGGACTGATCCGGGTCCAGTCATCCCGATACAGCGTAATGTCCATTTCACCGGTCGGTATTTCAATCCTTTCGATTTCATTAATGCTGGACTGAATACGTTTTGCCAGATATACACCGCGGGTTTGAATTCCGATCAGGGTTAAGTCCTCCACACCCTTATGCTCTTCAAGAATCTCACGGGTAATCCTTTGCAGCTTACGATCTATGTCCGCTGCATCTAAAATGATATTAATTTTACTCATTTTTTTCTCCAGTATCATAATTAACGTCTCTTAAATTCTCCAACAGCCCTTTCCCCTCGATATTTTTACCCAATTCTTCCGAAAATCAGTTTTAAATTCCTACCTAAAATCTGCATTAACTTTTTTCGAAATTTAATTTGGTTTTCATCCTTTTATTTAGCCCGTTATCGGAGTGAGGATATTTATAAAAACATCTCGATAGCGCATTGTATTTATAGCAAATTTATCTCTTCCGAAAAAAGTTAATGCAGATTTTAGGTTCTATATCATGCACAAGGGTAAGATCAAGATTATTATGATATTTCTTTGCAACAGAAATCACAATCTTATGGAAAGGGCCTTGATTTTGCCCAATATTTTTCCTATTGTAAAAGGTTAAGTATATGCATTTTTAAATATGATTACCTATTATCATTAAATATTTGAATTTTGTGCTTTTTGTAACCAAACTTTTTTCTTATCGCCACAAAGCACCAAGACACCAAGAAAGAATGACAAAATAAAAATCTTCGCGTCCTTGTGCCTTGGTGGCAAATCTTTCTTGGTTCCGGCCCGTCCGCCTTACTCCGCTTGGCAGGAGGGCGGGCTTGTCCGGTATAGGCTTTTATAAGATGAGACCCCCCATTACCGGCGTCATATTGGCAGGTGGACAGAACATACGTTTTTCAGGAACAAACAAGGCGTTGATCCGTGTGGATGGAAAATGTATCCTTGATCGCATATATGACGTCTTTAGCAATCTTTTCGAGGAAATTATTCTGGTTACCAACGATCCGATTCAATATGTTGAGTGGAATTTTAATATCGTGACAGACATTTTCTCAGTCCGAAGCTCGTTGACAGGGATACATACGGGTCTTTTTTATATGACGACCCCGTATGCGTTTTTCGCGGCTTGCGATATCCCCTTCCTTAAAAAGGGTTTGGTTGAAACTATCCTTAACCATATAGAACCCGGTGTTGACATTGTTATCCCTGAAACTTCCAAGGGATTTGAGCCCCTGTGTTCTGTATATTCAAAGAAATGTCTTAAGCCCATAGAACAGCAACTTGTTAAGCAAGAACTTAAAATCCGGCAAGTTTTCCAAAAGGTTCGCGTTAAAAAACTGCCTGAAAGTATTTTGCGTCAAAATGATCCGGATCTGGTCTCTTTTTATAATATCAATACCCATGATGATCTGATCAGGGCTGAATATATTGCAACTTGTACAACAGTGGAGTAGCAATGGATGTAACCCATATGATCGATACAATTAAAAACCACCCCGCGTATCACCGGGCAGGAATGATCCTGTGCCATAACGGGGTGGTACGCGACACCTCGAGGGACGGTCGGAAAGTATCGGGTCTGACCCTCTCGGTTGATCATGAAAAATTGCGCCAGGTGCTTGAAACGTATAAAAGAAAGCCCGGGATAGTAGAAATACTCGTTGAAATAGCTGAAAACAGGAACCTGGCCGTGGGCGATGACGTTATGCTGCTGGTTGTTGCCGGAGATTACCGTGAAAATGTGATCACCATACTGAGTGACACACTGAATGCCATCAAAACAACGGTTACCCAAAAAACAGAATTTTTTGAGTAATTCCAGAACAGTATTAGATAGGGCTTGAAGGATTTAGAGAATATGAAGTTTGAAAAAACATCCTGATAATAGTGTTTATCCCTTGAATTAATACATCAATATTGATGTTGACTTGTTATGGAATTTACTATAGAATTTTATGAAACCAGTTCAGGGCGATGTCCTGTGCGGGATTTTCTCGACGATCTTAAGGAATCGGACCCAAACGATTTTGCCGTGGTCATGGCCGGTCTCGCTAAGCTTCGAAGCAGACTTTATCACAAACCACCTCTTTCAAAGACTATTGGAGATGGTCTTTTCGAACTCCGCCATGTGGGCAAATTAAATACAAGAATGCTGTACTTTTTTGTAAAGGGGCGAAGGATCATTACTGTGCACGGAATAGAAGTAAGGCAACAAAAATTGCGACCCGAGATCGTAAGATTGCATTGGATAGAAAACGTGATTGGTTGGGAAGGTTTCAAGCATGAACCAACAAACAAATTTCGATGAATACCTTGAGAAACAGTTAAAGGATTCTGATTTTGCAAAACGCTTCAAAAAGGCCGGTCAGGCCTGGGATGTGGCCTTGCAATTAGCCTCTTTGCGCAAAGACGCTGGTTTGTCCCAAAAAGAACTGGCCCGAAAGGTGGGAACTTCTCAGCAACAAATTAGTCGGCTTGAATCCCCGTCTTACGAGGGGCATTCCTTGAGCATGCTACGCCGAGTTGCCGAGGTTCTTGGCGCAACTCTTAGTGTGGAAATTAAACGCAAAAGGCAAACGAATCAGGCTGCTGTTGCTGAAAGCAAAGCCAATTACGAAGCTAAATCTTAGATCATACGTTAATGATTTTACTCCATCTTCGCGGCAAAATGGATGATCAGTTGGTGTTAAGAAAAAAAAAGCCGTTTTTTAGAATAGTGAATGCAACTACAATTGTATAGCTTGGTCCGACCCGGATTTCCTATTAAAATAAACATGTTGTGTTCAATTTCGTTTTTGTTTACGATTAATGAGGGTAGAAGAAAGGTGATACTATGGTCACACCTAATGAAAAACAGGAGTTAAAAAATCAGCTTGTTGCCTGTCTTAAACGAGACAAGGATATTCGAAAAATCGTCATTTTCGGATCTTTTGTTACATCCGACGAGCCACGCGACATGGATGTTGCCGTTTTTCAGGAAAGCAGGGAAGGATATCTTAAGCTGTCCATGAAATACAGAAAATTGACACGGCCGGTTTCAAATAGAATATCCGTAGATATTTTTCCGATTAGAGCTGATGCAGGTAATGCATCAATTCTCACAGAAATCGATAACGGAGAAGTGGTCTATGAAAGATGAAACCAAAATGTGGCTTGATTATGCTGCTGAGAACCTGGCGTCCGCCAGAATTTTGCTGAAAAGTAGTCTTTTTAACTCATGTCTGCAGAATGCCCAGCAAAGTGTGGAAAAACTTCTGAAGTCTCTTTTTACGGAATTTTCTTACAAACTGATCAAAACCCACAGCATTGCAAAGCTGAGACAGGTATTAAAAGAGCAAGGTATATTTATTGACATTTCGGAAGATGACTGTGACCTGCTCGACACGATCTATCTGCCGTCCAAATATCCTATCGGCAGTGTTATACCTAATTATCAACCGGATGCCGAAATTTGCGGCCAGTGTATCGCGATTGCCGAACAGGTGGAACAATCGGTAAAAAAGATTCTGGAAGAAAAAGAAGCAATGTAGGGGCAATGTGTATTTGAACATCAAATTTTATGAATTGTTGCTATATTAACATGTCGTCGTCATCGACATAATGGAAACTACATGTCGAACTCTGCGCAATTTTTCGACATAACAGTCCATGTATGTCGAAATTGAATGCCATACCCGATAAGCAAGGTCATTCTGATTCCACCCGTTTTTGCTTCCATGGAGTAAATTTGACCAGAGGAATAGATCATAGACACGGACATCGAAGTCGTTTTTTTGGTGTATTCAATGTAAGAACGATTAGATAGCTTGGTCCCACCCGGATTTCCTACGGGCAAAAAGAGATGTAGTCCGTCTTGCGGATGAACATAAGATTTCCCCGGGAACTGTCGCCGGACGCTTCCAGCGTTTGACCAAAAAATGGAACTATTTCAACGGGCTTAAACGCAAGTTTCAGTGGACCGCCTAAAAATTGATGGGGATTAAATCAATATAGCCAGCTATGTCCCGAAGATCCTCAGATATTGATTGACAAACTGATAATATAGGTTATCATTTTAGTTATCATGGGTGCATTTTTCGAACCGCCGTTCAAAAAATTCGTAAAGAAACAAACAAGATCTTTACAACTCGTTATTGAGGATGAAGTCGAAAAAATAATAATCACACCTAATATCGGAGAAACTAAAAAAGGTGATCTAACTGGATTTCGAGTTCATAAGTTTGCTCATAGAAAACAGAAATTTTTAATAGCCTATCGTTCTCAAAATGAGGACATCGTTTTTTTTAAAATAGGTCCCCATGAAAATTTTTACCGTGAACTCAAGAAATATCTCAGGGAGGTAGAATTATAATGATTACGGCTGAAAAGATTTATAAAGATATTATAAATATGCCCGTAAAAGAAAGGGAGAAACTATTTGCTGCAATAGCCAGAAAAGGGTTTGATAAAGATTTTTACACCCATGAGGAAGTCTTCGATGAAATCAGGCAATCGCCCTTTACGGTCAAAGAGGCCGCTGAATATCTGGAGATTGCTGAAATTACCTTGAGGAGATGGGTTAAAGCCGGAACTATTAACTATAAACGGGTAGGAAGGAACATCGTATTTGACCCGGATGAGCTTAAATCTTTTAAAAGGAGCAAACAGTTCGGAAAGGAATAACACCGCCCTTCGTAGCTGTTAAATGTCCTGAAATCATTTTATTCGTCTTTCTCACTAAATTTTGAGGCTCTCCACCGACTTATGACCCCGCCTGAAAAGCCGAAAAAGGAAAAGAACAGCTAAAAATAGTCAAAAGCGAACCCTTTAATGCAAGAGGATGAAACCCAAATTGAGCGATTTTCAAGTTTGCCACAGATACAAGGAAAATGTCGTTCCGCTATAGTCGGCTATGCGGGACGGCATCTGACGTAGTAGATGTGGTAAGATCGGCAATCCTGAAAGGTTTCAAATTTTAAAAATGAAAATCAAGAGAACTCATTAAAAATAAAAAATATTTTATCCCCTTTTAAAATTTGAAACGCTCAGCTCAGGTTATGGTAACGTTGAGAATCACGGTAAGGAGGTTTTTCAAGTCGTTAGCTGTATTGCTTGTGAAAAACAATTTACCGAGGTGTATTCCTTTTGTAGAGTGATTCTTACTGACTATCCGGGAGAAGACTTTAGGATTGATTTTAACGGCTGAATCTCAGTCGCAAGTAATGCAATACTGTTTTCAGAAATCCTACCCCCGGCGACTCAAACTCAATGAAGGAAAGGTGTCGTGTCTTGATTTGTTTACGCTCAAAGCGGAATTATTCAACGGGATTAAACACAAATTTCAGTAGACCCCATAAAAATTTTTGGGGATTAAGCCAATATAACTAGGCCCCTAAGGACCCATATTCAATTATTTAACAGGCATCATTAAGTGGTGGCAGCGAAAATGTATCGGATAGGGCTTTCCTTTGGGTACTAAACGTATATGAGAAGACACCTTGTGATCTCTATTGAGGAAATGACGATGGCCTGTTAGTTTAACGCCGAGATCTTGGGAAATTTTTAATAAGGCTCTATCCGGATACCCGGACAGCATGTAGCCGAGCATTGCTCCTTCATCCGAAAACGGTGCATATCTACACGTCAAAAATTCATTTTGTATATCTTTGATATATCCATCAACCTGCTGGTCTGTTTTTAGAATTTTTGCTTCCATTGGCCACATGATTCGCTCGTTTGAATAAAGAACAAAGGCCAGATCATATTCAGGCGGTTGTGCCGGTGCCGGTTTTCTAGTTTCACGTTCTTTGGGTTCATGCTGGATATAACAGAAGGTTATCGGTGGCATGCTCCGTCTAATTCGAATTTCAAGCAGTTGGGTAATCTCTCTTTCCAGGTCGTCTTTTGCCACGTGCCAATCTGCATTAGACAATATATCTGCAACCAACAGGTCATAACCTGCCCATACCCACCCCAGCATGAGTGTGGATGCATCTGATCGCCACTTGTGGGCTAAATGCTTGAACTCTATCGAGGCAGATTGAACAGTTTCAAGAATTGTGCGTCTTCGTTGCATTTAGTCAGTTTTCCAGTACCTGAGAATCATGTCTGCTGTTTCTCATCCTGCCATATCATAATGTCAACAGCGACGCTGTCTGCGTCCCGCATGGCAACAGAACGTGTCCAATAGCGACAACGATCCGGCTTAATTAAATACACAGTCGGAATTCTTTTTCTTCCACGATTTATAACACCATAAATTTTTGCAACACGTTGGTGTAATACACCTTTTGATATACCGTTTGGTGATGACGTCAACATCTCATCCCATTTCAGCAATTGGTCACGGAGTTCAGTACAAGAATAACTTTCGATGAAGATATCACCGTCTTTCACATCATCGAGATGGATGGCAAGCAACCTGACGGGCAGTGAAGATCCATCGCTTTCACAATAAATTGTTGCACTTATACATTTATCAGAGCCAAAACCTGCTTTCAAAACACGAAAAAAATAGTCACAGTAACTTTTTAAGAAATGTTCTGGATCTATATCACCATCTAATATTTGCATAGATCTTGTCGGAAGCCTACCCGGCGAATCGGAATTTCCTTTGAAATCAGGCAGTGTATAATCAAAAAGGTCGTCAATTAAAACCCATTCACTTTCAGAAAAATTGAAAGCTTCTCGCACACGGTCATCTACTTCATCATAATCTGACAATCCCATTAGAAGATTAGGGCGTATTTCGGGGAGAGGCACCTTCAGGAGTTCATTCACAGGCACCTTAGGTATATAATGAGCCATCTGACCACTCGTCAGCATCAAGTAGAAAGTAGCAAATCGACTGTTCATAACTAAACACGTCGTTTCAAGTATGTCTTTTGGCCCCTGTTTCAAATGGATGGATGTGTAGCTTTGAGAACAAAGAATTCCTTCATGGATAGCCCTTACGATTGCGGCTTCAAACCGTTTGCTGCTTACCTGCCAACCCTGTTTTATGATAAGTTGGGGGAGATCGAATGCAGAGTAATCCACAGACTCTCTCGAATGTACCCAAGGATCATCATTGTTAGGAAGACTACGAGCATCCAGACTTAGAAACGTTCCTATCGGAAATGTTGGAAATTCCAATATCTTCCGGTTCTGTATTTCGTTGCTTTTACGGCTACGGTCGCCACGAATTATCCCCTGGCGTTTCGAGACCTTTTTGTCAAGCCAAAGGGAATGAAGTGATGAATTCTTGGCCAATTTTCGAACCAGAGCCAACTCACGTGTTCCACCCCATGTAAGGGCTGACCAAATAATGGAATCATTTAGGGCATCATCCTGGTGGATCATTTGGATGTCATTTGGGTCGATTACAATTCTAAGGTCATCATCAATTGTCTTTTGCTCTTTTGGTGCAATGTACGGAAACTGCTTGCCATTCGGTTTGTCTGGCCCGAATGTTACGATACACGACGGCCCTATTGAGTCCTTATACAAACCAAATCTCAGGGCCGAAAGGTTAACAATTTCTTCAATATTAAACGACTCAAAAAACTTATATCGAAACCTGGCGGCAGTACTCATCTTGTTTGTGAGCAGACCCGATGGTTGAAGTATTGACACAAATCCTTCCCGTTTCGCAAGAACAGCAGCTTTGGGCAGAAACATTGGGCCAATATTCTTGTCCGCGGCCTCCCAACCTTTGGTCTTCCAGTGACTCATATCTGAATCACCTAGTGTACCACTTCCCCATGGCGCATTTCCTATAACTAAATCGAAAGATCCAGAATCTTCTTTTGCACGAAATCCTGAAATGTTTTCACTAAAAAAGTCAGATGCAATGATTGTGGAACCCCGTAGTGGAGGAAACTGCACTTTAGACCAATAATGCTTCGGATCAATCTCATCGCACATTGCAAGGTAAAGGCTAAAAGATGCGACACGGACTGCATGTTCATCCTGGTCGACCCCAAACAAATTTTTTGTTAATAACCGTTTCAAATCCTTTACATCGGGCTTTCGTTTTTCTGAAGCTTTCCAGCGCCAGACAAGCCGTTGGAATGCCTTGACAAGGAAAATCCCGGAACCACATGCCGGATCCAGGATTTTTAGATCCCAATCGGTGCCGTTCCATGGCAAAACGCCATCCAGAATAAAGTCTACCAAATGTGGAGGCGTATAAATTGTGCCTGTTTTTCTTTTCTTTTTTTTGTCTTTCCTTGTTACGAACTCTTCATAAATGCTGCTTATAAATTCGAGAGGAATAACATCAAAGGAATAATTTCGCCAAAGAAGCCCCTGTCTACTCTGGAAGTCCAATCTTCCACCTACAAAGTCGGCTAATGTACGAAGGTGGGGTTCATCAACTTCACTTTTTTCCCTACTCCACTCTTTTTGTTGCCACTTTTTATCTTGGCCACTTCCCGGAAACAAATCTCCATTGAAACGTTCATTAAGATACTGAAACAAGGCATATGTATCATCATAATTTGAAAAGAGTTCTTCAAGAGTTGTATAAGGTTGGGAGAGAGTGCCATCTTTGTGCAGGGCTGCAAACTTGGCTGGTGACAATGCAGATTTGCCGGATGAATCCTTCCTGTCAATGAGGAATTGAATAAAAATAATACGGGCTAAAAGGTCGTGGCAAACATCTTCGTCTAATTTCTGATCTTCAATTAATTTGCGCCGAACCTCTTTTAGATTGTTTAAGAGCAATCGGTCAGCACAAGTGTCACGTTTGAAACGATCTTGGTGCCTTTCAAAAAAACGCCCGGTGATGAGTTCAATCCAGTGAAGCGAGTTGGCGGCTTGCTCGGCGAGTGATACGTTTTCAGAAAGGTCTGTACGAATCTCCGGTATCTCAAAGTTCAGGCTTTCTTCCGACTGGTCTTCATAGCAAGTCCAGGCACGAATCTGATTAGGTTCAAGGGTAACTAGAACCGGGGCATGGGAGAAATTCCAGGCTAAGCGATGCGCCTCTCGTATAATTTGGTTCGATACCGGTCTCGGGAACTCACACACGATTGCAAGAGGTGAAGCGGTGTCATCCGCAGTTGGGTCGCGTAAAAGAATGCCGACCCTTGGTTCAATCCCATCCTCTAATCGGCAAAGAGGGTTTTGCAGCTTTCGTTGAACAAGCTCCGCAAGCATTCGAGGGCCTGCGCCGGAAGGTTGGAAAATTTCGGAAGCAACCGGCCAGTTGAGCTCTTTATGGACTCTATCAATTATTTTATGCTGAGTATAAGTCATGTAATGCTCTTTCAATAAAAAAATCTTTCTTTTACATGACAAAAATTGGAAGGTGCTTAATTAATGGGCCTTTCTGACAATAAATCATGTGCCAATGCTGAAACAGTCCAAAATTAATCATTAACTGATTTTAAAGTCAACCAGTCAATTTTTTTCAATCAAAATGTGGAGCTGATGCTTCATTTTATAATGGCTTGGGCACTAATAGAAGTGGAACCTTGGCAAACAATTTTATGGCCCTGCTTTAAATCATAAGTAATTGTGTTACGCCCTCACCACCATTTATTTTCTTTCTAATGGGTCTAAGGTTAAAATTATTCTCCAGCAGTTTGGTATGATTAAGCAAAAAATAGTATTTTCTCAGTCAAACCTGTTGCAATTATCCTGAAATTTGATTAATAATAACACGTATACTTTATATGTCAATATAATTTATATATGCATTTAGTTTTTTAACTAGTATACATCTAACAGACTTAAATTGTGCTCAATAGTAACTTATGAAATGGAATGTTAAACAAAGGCTATCATTTCTGGAAGCCCGGCTCTTTTGGGAAGGGAGGGTTAACAGGAAGGATCTTATGACTCGCTTTGGGATATCTATGCCTCAGGCATCATCAGATTTGCAAAAATATCAAGCGCTGGCGCCGAAAAACATAAAATATGACAAAAGTATGAAATTTTATTATGCTTCTTCTCATTTTAAACCTAAAATTATTTCTCCTAATGCGGATGATTTTTTTTCACAACTTCATTTAATTGCTAACGGCGTATTTCCAAAAAATACTTCTTTGCTTTACACGGTGCCTGAATTTGATGTCACCCCCTCTCCCGAACGTTCCGCCGATATGGATACACTTCGAAAAATTCTAAGAGCAATCAAAGAGAATAAGGCCTTAGAGATTGAATATCAGTCAATGAGTCAACCCAATCCAGCTTGGCGCTGGATCACGCCTTTTGCCTTTGCCCATGACGGTTTCCGATGGCATATACGTGCATACTGCGACATTAACCAAGAGTTCAAAGATTTTATCGCTGGACGAATACTGTCGATAAAGGGAGAAAGACCGAATGAAATTGATTTTTCAAGAGATATATTATGGCACCGGCATGTGATATTTAAAATTGCACCACATCCGGGGTTTTCGGAGGGTCAGAAAAAAGCTATCGAACTTGACTATGGGATGGAGAATGGAACTGCCCACATTAAAGTTAGGGCTGCTTTTGTGTTTTATTTGAAAAAGCGTCTTGGATTGGATAAAGGTCACGAAAATAAACCGTCTCATGAACAACATATTGTTCTCGTCAATCATCGTGAAATTGAAGAGGCAATGGCACAACTATCGTCTATTATAAAACAATAAAATTTATGATCGAACGAGATTTTGACATACCGTTTATTGCGAATCTAGCCCTTCGGGAAAAGCAGATTCAGCAAAATTACCGGCCGATTATTGCGGTGCATAAGTGGTTTGCAAGGCGGCCGGGGACGCTTTTTCGAGGATTATTGTTGTCCGAATCCATTGAGAAGCCGCTCTGCGAATCTTTTTATGAATCCAACGAGTTTCGTGGAATACGGAAAGATCTGTTTTTTTATGGGTTCGCTCTATTGAAATTGCCCTTGAACGTATAGCTGGTCGTGTGAGAAGGGGCGGTCACAATATCGCGGAAAATATTGTACAGCGCCGTTTTAATAAAGAAATGTACAATTTCTTTAATATTTATAAGCCCTTACTGGATTACTGGGCTGTTTTCGATAATTCTGGAGATTTGCCTTCAATGATTGTTTTTGAAGAATCAGATAAGCGTAAAATTCTTGATAATGAATTGTTTGAACTGATTGTTCAACATATGGAATAAAGATGACAAAAAAGAATTTAAAGGACATTCCCATTGAAATACGTGCTGAAGAAGCGCTGAAAAAGGCTGTTGCCAATGCAATTGCAGATCATAAACATTCCGGCAATTCTATTGTTATCTGGCGGGATTGAAAAGTAGTAAAAATACCTGCTGATCAAATCGAACTCCGTGAATCTCAGACCGGACATGAATCAAAATAACTGTTGGGTATTGTAAATGTATTTTAAAGAAGATGTGGTCTTTTGGTCTTGACAGAAGAATGCGCGTTGGTTTTAAAAGAAACAAACTGCCCGGACCCGTTTCGGGTGGCAGCTTTAAACGTTTACCGCGATATAGCCAGGGGAAAAATAAAATGAAATCGAAACTGTCTTTATCATCCTTTTGCCTAAAAAATTTTAAGGCCGTACAGAACAGTAAAAGCATTAGGTTTACGCCTTTGACGGTTTTTGTCGGCAACAACGGTTCCGGAAAAAGCAGTATTGTTGAGGCCATGGAAACGTTTCAATCCATTGTTTTAAACGGTCTGGATGAAGCCATGATTCCCTGGTACGGGTTCGAATATATCTGGAACAAGGACAAAGAACATAAAACCATTAAAGATAAAGTTTCTAATCCCATGACATTTACGTTTCGTGGCACAGCAGAAGATGAAAAGCTAAAATTTCATCTGGAAGTTGCCGCAGATTCCACCTTCAACAGAATCTATTTCCAGGATTACAAAGCCGCATACGATACCGGTGAAATAACGCCGATGCATAAATTTATTTCAAAAGGTGAAATCACAGATCCCAAACTGAAATCGTTTGTCGGCGACTGGCAGTTCTTGAGGCTTGATCCATACTTAATGACCGAACCCATGCCGCAAAAACGGTCGTACGGAGCGATAAAATTGAACCATACCGGCTCCAACATTGCCGAATACCTTCAATCCATCCGAGACCAGGATCTTCATGCCTTTAACGGCATTATTGAAGCCCTTAAAGCTTACATTTCGCACATGGCGAAATCAAATTTCAGAGTTTATACCACTTATCGCAAATAACGCTCATAAGTTGCTAATATCATAGTAAATAAAAAAAGCTAGACTTTGCCCTTTAATTGTGT
>Ga0315541_1000405_pt1 | contig 45770 bp, 42 predicted proteins | sample SalMarSW160190MG_FD_203095 | JGI IMG/M metagenome (GOLD analysis project Ga0315541, IMG submission 203095) | Salt marsh sediment microbial communities from the Plum Island Ecosystem LTER, Massachusetts, United States - Salt Marsh Sediment SW1601-190 ...
ATAGGAACCAGTATCAATATCCTGATTGAAGCAGCCGGAGGATTGCCTGAGGATACCGGTAAAATTATCAGTGGCGGACCAATGATGGGAAAAGCATTGGCAAGTATTCAAATTCCTGTAACAAAAGGCACTTCAGGAATTTTGATCCTTAATGAACAGGAAACTCAGCGAAAAGAGGTTGAACCATGCATAAGATGTGCCAAATGCATTAGTGTTTGTCCCATGGGATTAGAACCATATCTTTTGATGACACTCAGTGAAAAATCATTGTTTGACAGATTGGAAGCTGACAGGGTGACGGATTGTATTGAATGTGGTTCCTGCAGTTACATTTGTCCTGCCAACAGACCTCTTTTGGATTACATCAGACTTGGCAAATCAAATGTTGGTAAAATAATACGCATGAGAAAAAAATAATTTTACACCACCATAATATATCATTAAAGTGAGTCAATTTATAACAGTAGCTCCTTCGCCACATATACACAGCGGGCAATCAGTTGAAAAACTGATGTACGGTGTTATTATTGCGATGATACCAGCTCTGATTGTTTCCATACTGCTTTATGGCATAGGGGCTATTACAGTTACTTTCATCTCCGTTGCCTCCTGCGTATTATTTGAATTTCTGATTCAGAAATTCCTCCTTAAAACCAGGGTGAGTATTTCGGATGGATCAGCAATTGTTACAGGCATGCTTCTTGCCTTTAACCTGCCATCGAACCTGCCATGGTGGATCATTCTAATAGGAGCCCTGGTATCCATCGGGATCGGAAAAATGACTTTTGGAGGATTAGGGAATAATCCTTTTAATCCGGCTCTTGTAGGAAGGGTATTTCTCCTTCTCTCATTCCCGGTACAAATGACAACATACCCCGTACCCAAAGGTTTGAGCACACCTTATATCAGTAATATTGAAGGATTTACGGGGCCTACTCCACTTGGTATTTTAAAGGAGGGTTTAAAACAGGGAGATTCTGTTTCTGACCTCATGAAAGAACTACCCTCTTACCTCGATCTATTTATTGGAAAGTTGGGCGGATCAATGGGTGAAATTGCAGGAGCAGCACTAATACTTGGCGGAATTTACATGCTTATACGCAAAATAATAACCTGGCATATACCAGTTAGTGTAATTTTAACTGTATATGTTTTTACAGGAATTTTGCACCTGTTCAATTCATCAGGATATGCTGACCCGCTATTTCATATACTCACAGGAGGTTTATTACTGGGTGCTATTTTTATGGCCACCGACTATGTTACTTCACCTATGATTCCTTCAGGTATGATAATTTATGGAATAGGAATCGGTATTATTACAGTGCTTATAAGAGTATTCGGAGCATATCCCGAAGGAGTATCGTTTGCTATACTTATTATGAACGGCTTTGTCCCGTTAATCAACAGATACATGAAACCGAGACGTTTTGGAGAGGAGGTAAAAAATGGCTAAGAAAGAATCTACATTTAGCAATATGGTTATTACCTTATTCCTTGTAACCCTTGCTTCATCCGCTGCTCTCGGATATATCCATGAATTAACAAAAGAACCGATTGCAATTGCCAAATCCGCAAAAAAGAATCTTGCTATTCACAGAGTGACTCCTGAATTTGATAACCAGCCCGGACAGGAAGTAGTTAAAAAGCCGGTAAACGGAGATACATTGTATTTTTATATCGCAAAGATGGGAAATGATACTGTTGGTTATGCCGTAGAAACATTTTCCAACCAGGCATTCGGCGGGTATATGAAATTACTGGTCGGATTTCTTCCCGACGGCACAATAAAAGAAATTGCAGTACTTGAGCATAAAGAAACCCCCGGACTGGGAGATAAAATACAAAAATCAAAAAGTGACTGGAGTAAACAATTTGAAGGAAAAAATCCGGAGAACTTTGTTCTGAAAGTAAAAAAAGACGGTGGCGATGTAGATGCCATAACAGCATCGACCATTTCTTCAAGAGCGTATTGCGATGCTCTTCAACGTGCATATGATTCATTTAAGGAAGGAGGTGATCAATGAGCCTTATTAAGAATTTAACAAAAGGATTTATCCGGGAAAACCCAGTATTTGTGCTATTTCTGGGCCTATGTCCAACATTAGGTACAACAGGATCTGCTCTTAACGGACTCAGCATGGGTCTTGCAACAACATTCGTACTTATCATGTCCAATCTATTTATTTCCTTATTTGGTAAATTCATTCCCGATAAGGTCAGAATTCCTTCTTATATAGTTATTATCGCCTCATTTGTTACTATGGTCGATCTTTTAATGAGTGCTTATGCAAACACTCCGGGGCCAAACGGAGAACCCAGTTTGTATGATAATCTGGGGATTTTTATTCCGCTTATCGTTGTGAATTGTATTGTCCTGGGACGTGCAGAAGCTTTTGCTTCAAAAAATACAGTCTTCTCTTCTTTTATTGATGGTTTAGCTATTGGCCTGGGATTTGCATTTGCACTGGTAATTCTTGGTTCTGTCAGGGAATTACTTGGTAACGGATCTTTTTTCGGAGTGAAATTTATTGAAGGAGACGGGATTTTGGTTTTTGTTCTGGCACCCGGAGCATTTCTGGCATTAGGGTATTTGATCATGATCATGAATAAAATCAAAAAGAAATTCGTTTAATCTTGAATAATTATGGAATACATCATCATCATAATATCTGCAGTATTTGTTAATAATATCGTTTTGATGCAATACCTGGGGATTTGTCCCTTTATCGGAGTCTCCGGCAAGGTTGACACTGCCATTGGTATGACAGGAGCAGTAACCTTTGTGATGGTCATTGCAACAATTGCAACCTATTTATTACAGCATTATATCCTTAATCCATTGGGTATTGGCTTTATGCAGACAGTAGCCTTCATTCTCATCATTGCATTTCTTGTTCAACTTGTAGAAATCATTCTGAAAAAAGCCAGTCCTGCTCTTTACCAGGCGCTGGGAATTTTCCTTCCGCTTATTACAACAAATTGCGCCATTCTTGGTGTGGCCATTCTTGCTTTTCAAAAAGAGTTCAGTTTAATTGAAAGTACCATATATGCTTTTGGAAATGCCATCGGCTTTGGTGTTGCTCTTATTACTTTTTCGGGAATTCGGGAACAACTGGAACTTGCGAGTATACCGGAAGGTATGAAAGGTGTTCCGATTGCTTTTATCATTGCGGGGATCCTCGCAATGGCCTTCATGGGTTTTGCCAATATTGTATAAAACAAATTTTCTCCTAAAAACACTATCAAAGATCCAAATAGTAATGATTTGGGTCAGAAATTTCCGTTCTATGCACTTCATCATGAATAAAGAAGTGAAATTCCCTAATTTTACATTGAAAAGTCTTAAAAAATTACCGAATTTCCTTATGAAAAATACCCTGATTGTATTTGGTACGCGAAAAGGTACAACCGAAAGAACAGCCCAGGTGATAGGTGAAATGCTTGTTTTACGATTTTCTCATGAAGTGCGAATGGTCAATGTTCGCAATATCAGAAAATTCCGGAAAATCCTTCACACTTATGATAATATCATTATTGGATCATCCATTGTGAACGGCAAATGGGTCTGTCGTGCTTTGAGATTTTTGAAAAAGTATGATTTTTCTGATCAGAAACTGGCCATTTTTATTACGGCAGGTTCTACACTGAATAAAGTGGTTGAATTAGGAATACCAAAAGAAAAGGTAGTGAAAGAAGCCATTGTCAATTACATTGACAATGAAATTAAAACAATTCCTGTCAAACCTGTTTCCAAAATGGCTTTTGGCGGTATGATCAAAAGACCCAACAGGAAAAAATTCAATAGCTGGAAGAGGGAAGATATTGAATCCTGGGTGATGAAGTTAGGAAAGCTTCTGGATTAATTCATATGAATTATCAATTTTGAATTCCAACTCTAATAAACTTATAATCGATATCTAGATTTTTCTGCGCGTGAATGTCTAAATGCTCCTTAATAAGAAAAACTTATCCTGATTGTCACACCTGTTTTTGAATAAAGCTGATAAGTTGTGCCTTTGTTTAAAGGAAATCGATAAAATGGTTCAACATGCCAATTGAAATTCTTTGATAATGATCTTTCTATTCCAAACCCGATATATACATACTGCAGCCATTCCATAGATGTATCCTTTCTGTCAATAGAAATGTCCTTATTCGAAAAGAAATAATGGTATAATCCTCCTGATAAATAGTATTTTGATCGCTGACCTGAATAAACAGTTAATGATATACAGGAGGGTACAATCAGGTAGTAAATAGTAATTTCCCGGGGTGAAAAATTCGACTCTTGTTGTTTCTTAAAAACGGATATTTTTTGAGCTGAAAATTGCAAACCGGTATGGAATGCAATACTATTTTTATACCAGATATCCTGATCTAAGCCACCATAAATTCCATAGCCTATGTTTGAATCTCCTGAATAAAATGTGAAATGAGGGGAAATTGAAATTCCGGTTTTAAAAGGTCGACATCTTTTTCTGTCAGACTCACAACTTCCTTTTATGTCATCTTCACAATATACTTTATCTTTTATGCATTCATTTTGGATACTTGATTTAGTAACAATACGACTAATCCTTTGTTTCTTTTGCAACGCAATAACCGGATAAGAAGAAAATATCTTTTTATTGTTAAAGCAAAACTTATTGGTATTTGTTTTACAAACCGAATCATTTGAATCAGAGTGGTATGAATCAACATCCATTTCAAATTCAACAGATTCATTGCTCAACAAATGCTGATTTTTAATCTGAATGATTTTTGCTTCCAGGGGTTCAAGTTTTATTAATTCATACGGATGAGATTCATGGGATAACTTAACAGGAGGATGAGAATTGCAAAGTATGGGAACAACAGATTTACAGGACTTATTTATTGAATTATGTGATTTTCTGACAATGATCAAATTTCCAGATAATAAATAATTTAGTTCGTCACTTTTAAAGAGGTCACTCAAAATTTCCTCAAGAGATACATCCTGGTATGAAGCATGAATAATCTCGCCATTATTAGAAAGACCTTCTTTAAATGTAAAATACATTCCTATGGTTTGTTCGATATTCTTCAGCGCTTCATGCTTTGTGATATTGTTGAAAGCAATAGAAATTTTGTATTTGAGAATATCTTCCTGTGCTCCGATATTCAGAGTTGAAACTAATACTATTATTGTAAAGATAACTTTGTACTTTATCATTCAGGCTGGGCTATTATTACTGAATCAATACCCTGGTTTATTTCAACATCAAGTGTTAATGCAATTGCATCCAGTATTTCATTAAGTCCTAAATTCACATATGTAGCATTCAAACCAATAGTATCCAAACCGGCAGACACAATTACAATCCGTTTATGAAATACTGATTCTAACGTTTTAATTACAACATTCAAAGGAGTATCCCTGAATTCAAGCTTCTGTGTTTTCCAAAACTCATAATTGACATCTGAATTTTCTTCCTTGATAAACATACTATCTGCTTTGTTCAGTAAAGAAGATTCTCCTGGATGCAATAAATATTCTATCTTCTTTCTTCTAACACTAACCACACCTGTTTTTACGGTTACAACTTCAATATTTTCATCATGATATGCTTTAACATTAAATTCTGTACCTACTACTTCAATTTCAGTGAAAGGTGTTAAAACTCTATAAGTCTTGCCAGGGATAGGTCTTATATTGAAGAAGGCTTCACCTTCAAGATGCAAGATTCTCTTGTTTCGAAAAAACTTATCCGGATAACTAATTTTTGAATTTATGTTCAACCACACGACAGAACCATCGGGCAATTCATATTTCTGATGAATATCTTTACTTGTATGATATTCAATGAATTCCACTTTTATAAAAAATTGATATATAAAATATGATAATCCAAGTATTAATGCAATTGAAGCAGCTATACTATAAATTCTCTTACTGTTTCCTTCATATTTTAATAGTTTGTTTTTGAATTCATCATTTTCAATTTGTCTTTTTCCAATAAGTTTTTTTTTCGTCTTCAACCAATTCTCATTTACATTTTCATAATTATGATTCTGCAACTCCTTCTTTATCTTATCGATCAATATTTTCTCCGAGATATTTTTAGATTTCATGGTTGTTTGCTATTATGTGTCTGAGCTTTTCCTTAGCTCTCGATAGACAAGAGCGTGAAGTACTTCGAGTTATATTCAACATCTCTGAAATTTCTTCATGCTTATACCCTTCAAGTTCATATAGATTGAATACAATCCTGTTCATATTAGGTAATTCATGCAATATTTTTATTATATCCTCTGCATTCAGTTTCTCAATTACGTCCCCTGAGTACTTAATAGTCTCACATTCAGTAATATCAGTATGGCATGAGTGCCTAATCTCTTTTCTGTAGTAATCAATTGCTGTATTTATTAATATCATACGCAGCCAAGACTTGAAACTCTTCTTTGGGTCAAATATCCTGATACGCTTAAATACTTTCAGAAAACTTTCGTTATATACCTCTCCTGCTATATCCAGGTTATGCGAATAACGCACAGCAATGCTCATTCCATAGTTGTAGAACAATTTGTAGAGTTTCTCCTGTGCCCTGATATCTCTTTTATAACATTTTTCAATGAGTAATTGAATATTCTTATCCACTCGTAAATAATCTCTTAAATAAAGTTAATCTTTCGTTTTTTCGATATGAATATACATAATGGTGCCTGAATTTACTTCAGGCACCATTTCATTCAGATTATCTTTAAAAATTCTTTATCAATTATCATTCTTTGTTCATGATCAAGCGTAACAACTTTGAGCACAATGCCATCGGACCAGGAAAATTCTCCTAAATTAAGAATGTTATAGATTGTTAACTCGCCCTGATCATTTAACAGCCAAAGGCGGTTGCCATTTTCAGGATGTGTTTCCCATACGCCCGTCTGGATGCATACACTTTGGAAAACCTCGATAAACGTATGATCCTCATTGAATGTTATAGTGTAGTCATATTCCTGATCATAATATTCATCGGTGTGATCCTCATCCATGAAAAAGTTCTGTTCTCTCGACAAGAAATATGTTCCGGTTAGTAAACTATAATCAATAAACGGGTCATAACCTTCAATAGCACAGGTCCACAGATGATCATAATTATTTTCCAAAGACCAGACTGTATCGCAGAGTGGGTAATCATCCGGATTATAAATTGAATCAGGAATAGGATCGAGAGTATCAACCTCAACAGGAGTATCAGTAGTGTCATGAGGAGGAGGTTGGGTTGTATCGTTATCGGTTATTAATCGTAAACCGATTTCATTCTCAAGTTTAATTACATCCTCACAAGAAGTGACAATATAAAAAATAGCGACTAAAATAATTAAAAGCCTGTTCATTTTCATAGTGTTAAATGTTTAGTGATTATATTGAATTTATAATAAACAATACGAATACAATTTTATAAACGCTGCAAATAATATATTATTTCTTAAACTTTTAAACAATCTGATTTCCAAATGAACTGCACATAAGTGTAAGGTTTCATCAATTAGAGACATATCATTACAGATCATACTCTGAAAAAATATTGTACCTCAATAAAATTCCAATTGCAATGAAAATAATTTATTTATTCCTGTGCATTTGCATTTGCTCTGGTTCCATGCTATTTGCCCAATCCGGCAAACATAGTATTTCTCTCTCAGTAGGATATGATATTCCGTTTGAAAACAGTATTTATATTAATAATGACGATCCGGATATTGAAATATGGGCAGATCCGGAAAATGATATACCGTTCGCAATACTCTATCAATACAAGCTTTCAGATTTCCTGAAAGCCGGTGCCGGTATAGAATACAATAAAATTAAGTTTGAGTCATTCTACACAAATGAAACTGATGCCAAAAGAATTGCCATCGGAATTCATTGTCTGGCAAGTTATCCCAATACTTCATTTCACGCTGAATTTGGCGGATTTGGAAATTTCGGGATCCTGAATTCCGACGAATTCGACAATTCGATCAAAGGCATAGAATATGGTATAATGATTGGACCCGCCTGTCAGACCGGCAGGATTAACACTGCCATTCATTTTCAGCCGTGCTTTGGATATTATTTCATTTCCGGTGACGAACATCCGGACGACGCCCTGATCATGTATCCCCGTTTGTTTGCCAAAATCAGCTATGAAACTCTTAAAAAATACTATTCTTTCGTTTCTTATCTTGTTACTTTTTGTCTTTTGTGAAAACAAAACAGGAAAAACAGCAGGATGCAATGTGAATGGTATATGAATTTCAAATCGACAAATAACCAAAACCTTCATAAGAAAATGAACTACCTCGCAGCAAGCTGTCGAGGTATCAAAATAGAAATTTCTTTTTTTTCGATGCAAGCATTAGAGTACTAGTCTGTTCGGCTGGCAGATTAAACTCATTTATCCCGATACGTTAAGCTATCGGGATTCCCGCCTGCCTAAATTACGGCGGGCAGGAATTCGACTTACAAATTTCAATGCACTGTGTTTTTGAAATTTGAGTCTCATGAATAAAAAAACCGCTATCGGAATTACTCCCTTTAGCGGTTTTCATTCTTATTTAGCCATTTTCCCGTACAAACGGGATGAAATTATTTCGTATTAATAGGCAAACAACGGATAATCACCCATAAGATCATTCACCTTTTTTCTCACCGATGCAATAACAGTATCATTGTCCATATTGGAAATGACTTCATCGATAAGCTCAACCATCTTACCAATATTGTTTTCTTTAACACCTCTTGTTGTAATAGCAGGAGTGCCAACACGTATACCTGATGTCTGAAAAGGCGAACGACTATCGAACGGGACCATATTCTTATTCACCGTAATATCTGCAAGGACAAGGGTGTTTTCAACTTGTTTTCCAGTGATATCCGGAAATTTTGACCTTAGATCGATCAACATGGAATGATTATCGGTACCTCCGGAAACCACATTATACCCATTTTCAATAAAACATTCAGCCATTTTTGCTGCATTGATCTGTACCTGTTTTATATATTCCTTATAGCTGTCTGTTAATGCTTCGCCAAAAGCAACAGCCTTTGAAGCAATAACATGTTCAAGCGGGCCACCCTGTATTCCCGGGAATACGGCTGAATCCAAGAGCTGGGTCATTGTTTTCAATTGTCCTTTGGGTGTTTTTTTGCCCCATGGATTTTCAAAATCCTCAGCAACAACAATGAGTCCGCCCCTGGGCCCGCGTAATGTTTTATGTGTAGTGGTTGTAACAATATGACAGTGTGGAAAAGGATTGTTTAGCAATTTTGTAACGATCAATCCTGCAGGATGAGCTACATCAGCCATAAGGATCGCCCCAACTTCATCGGCAATGGCTCTCATTCGTGCATAATCCCAATCGCGTGAATAAGCTGATGCTCCAGCAATGATCATCTTAGGTTTTTCCTTTTTCGCCAGAGCTTCCATCATATCGTAATCAATCGTGCCATCTTTTTCCTTTAATTTGTAGGCTACAGGCTTATAGAGAATGCCGGAATAATTAACAAACGAACCATGTGTTAAATGCCCTCCATGGGAAAGGTCGAGACCCAGAAAAGTGTCTCCTGCTTCCATAACGGCCATCATTACCGAAGCATTTGCCTGTGCCCCCGAATGAGGTTGAACATTGGCCCAGGTTGCTCCAAACAGTTCCTTTGCACGCTCAATGGCCAGGGTTTCCACCTCGTCAACAATCTGACACCCTCCGTAATATCTTTTGCCCGGCAGGCCTTCGGCATATTTGTTCGTAAGACATGATCCCATGGCTTCCATTACCTGGTCACTTACAAAGTTTTCTGATGCGATCAATTCAATACCATGCAACTGACGCTGATGTTCTTTTTCAATTAAATCGAAAATAGTTTTATCTCTTCTCATTCGAATCACTACAGTTTAAATTTCGGGTGCGACAAAGATACTTTTTCTGTACTATCTATCAAATGATTCAATTTGTATATTATAAATAATTAATAACAATTTTCAGGGGATGTTATTATGATTTTCATTTTCAGCCAATTACCTTTTTTTTAAAAAAATCATTGACAAATAAACAGAATCCTGCAATTTTTTTTTATAACTTGACTCCAAACCATAAACTATTGTACAATGGAAAACCAAACTCAAAAAGAAAACCGTCCGACATTTCTGACAGTTATCTGTATATTAAGTTTTATAGGCCTTGGCATGTCAGTTATCAGCAACTTAATGAATCTGGCATTCGGGACATTCAGCTCTTCATTATATCCGTTGGTGCAAAGCGGATTTGAACAAGCATTGAATGATATTGATGCAGCAGATCCTGCAGCTTCTGCATTTGTTGAACAGATATTCACCTCCATACTGAAGCTTTTTGAAGTTATACCTTTGCTTGCAGGAATTGGTCTTGTGCTTACTGCAGTTGCACTTATTGGTGTTATTTTTATGTGGAACCTTAAAAAGACCGGATTTTATCTTTATACGGGCGCTAAGGTCATTATGATCTTCATTCCTATGATCCTTATAGGTGTTAACTTTATGAGCTGCATGATGGCAATAGGGATTTTCTTCGGTGCAGCCATTTTCATTACCTTGTATGCATTGAATCTGAAAGCGATGAAATCGTGAGAAAAAGGAGTTGTACTAAATAAATTTTACTAATTTAAAATCAAATATCATTAGTTTAAAAAAAATATCCATAACCTGTTTTTTTAGTATTAATTTAATTTTAAAACTATGGAAAATATTATTTATGCATTAATTGCCATTCTGCTGATCATTTCTTTCTGGAAGATATTTACAAAGGCAGGAAAGCCCGGATGGGCATCAATAATCCCTATTTACAATGTGATAGTATTTTTGGAAATAATTGGTAAACCATGGTGGTGGTTATTGCTTTATTTAATACCTGTTGTAAATATTATTTTCGGAATCTGGGCATTAAATTTGCTTTCAAAAAGCTTTGGAAAAGAAGTTGGATTTACCATCGGACTTATATTTCTGAGTATTATATTTATACCGATACTTGGATTAGGTAGTGCTGCTTACAAGGGCCCGGCCGGTAAAAAGTCATAACTATACTTAATTATTTTCATGAAGCTGCCCGATAAATCGTTGTGCAGCTTCTTTTCTTTAATAATAGGATAACCATGGAAGTAGTAAATCCTTCGCAAACAAAAAAGACAGTATTGCCTAACGCAAGTTCGACCCTGGTGCTGGGAATTCTTTCACTGGTTCTCGGATGCGGATTTGGTCTGATCCTGGGAATTATTGGCCTGATTATTTCCAAAGATGGGAAACAACTTTATGAAGAAAATCCGGATGCCTATAGCGGATTTGCGAATTTAAATGCCGGCCGGATCTTATGCATTATCGGCATTGTTTTAAATGGCGTCGCATTTATGGTATTTCTTTTCTGGATACTTGGCATAGCTGCAATCGTTGGCACCGTTGCAGGACTTGAAGTCTTATAGAGCATACAAAGATGATTGAATGGTTAGAAAACCATCCGATTCCTTGCATGTATAAATTTTTCTTTGGCATTGAATGTCCTACATGCGGCTTTCAGCGGGCACTCATTTTCCTGCTGCAGGGACATCTGCTAAAAAGCATTATCACATATCCTCCGCTGATACCAACTCTTGCATTATCATTTCTGGTATTTCTTCAATTGACTATTAAAAAGCCGGGGTGGCTGTTTATCAAACGTTTTGCACTTATCGATTTGCTTATTATCTTCAGCAACTACATTTTTAAGTTGATCGTATTGTATACCTGAATTTATTCCGATGATATATCAAGCAACCACTTTCTGTAAACCGAAAAAAGTTTGGATTTCGACAGGAAACCTACATATTCTCCGTTATTAATAACAGGAAGATTCCATGAACCTGTATCTTCAAATTTCTTCATTACCGATTCCATAGATTCATCGGGAGACACATGAGTTGGTGGCAAAATCATTAAGTCACGTACATAAGTCGTAGTGTATAACTCAGTGTTAAAAATAATATGTCTTATATCGTCAAGCAATACAATGCCAACAAGCATTTTATTACTTATTACGGGGAAAATATTTCTCCCTGATCTTGAAATGGCATGAGCCAATTTGCTTAAATTATCCTCCGGTTTCAGAGAAATGAAATCAGTTTCAATGACCTTCCCCATATCGATAAGTGTTAATACCGCCTGGTCTTTATGATGCGTCAGAAGTTCCCCTCTTTGTGCAAGCCTTATGGTATAAATGGAGTGAGGTTCGAAATACATAATGGTAATAAATGCAATAGTGGAAGTCAGGATCAAAGGCAGAAGAAGTCCGTAGCCACCTGTTATTTCGGCAATAAGAAATATGGCAGTCAACGGGGCATGCATAACCCCTGCCATCATCCCTGCCATACCAACCAATGCAAAATTTCGTTCAGAGACGTTTCCTGTGCCAAATAAATTGATAATCCTGGCACTAAAATAACCTGCAATTCCTCCCATAAATAAAGTAGGGGCAAAAATTCCTCCTACCCCTCCAGCTCCATTGGTAATTGAGGTTGCTGCAACTTTAAAAATAAGGATAAGCAAAAGAAAAAGTCCGAACATCCAGAAGTTATCCTGGAGACCGTAAAACAGACTTCCATTTGTTATTTCACCGGCATTCCCTTTGAGCAACGCATCCAATGTATTATATCCTTCACCGTATAATGGAGGCAGAAATAAAATAATAAGCCCAAGCATTGATCCTCCTATAAGAGGTTTCAAATAAGGACTTTTAATCTTACTCAGGGTGGCTTCTATTGATAGGGTTACTCTGGTAAAGTAGAAAGAAACCAATCCGCAGAACACTCCAAGAAGTATATAATAAGGAATTCGTCCAAGGGCAAACTGCTCGCTTAATTCAAAGGAAAAAATTTCTGCTTTGCCAAGAAAAAAAATTGATACGGTTAGTGCAGTTACGGCACTTATAAGAAGAGGGATTATTGACCACAATGTAAGATCAAGCATCAACACCTCCAAGGCAAATATAACTGCTGCAATAGGGGCTTTAAATATTCCTGCTATAGCTCCTGCTGCTCCGCATCCGATCAGAATGGTTGTTGTTTTATAGTTCATTCGAAATATTCTTCCCAGAGTAGACCCCATGGATGATCCGGTTAATACAATCGGAGCTTCAAGACCTACAGATCCTCCGAATCCGACAGTTAGTATCCCTGCAATAAAGGATGAGTAATTGTTGTGAGGACGGAGTTTCCCATTCTGCTTTGATATGGCAAATAAAATTCTGCTTATTCCATGACCGATTTTATCCTTAACAACAAAACGAACAAATAAAACAGTTAATACGATCCCTATCAAAGGAAAGAACAGAAAGAGAAAATTCATTTTATCATCAGGAAGACTATGTAAAAGCAGTTGATGGATGTAGTGAACTGAATTTTTTAACAGAACCGCCGCAAGACCGCTAATAATACCGATAACAAAACTTAAAATATACACAAATTGCCGATGTCCGAGATGATCATCTCTCCATATTAAAAATCTTCCAAGAAGTTTTGTTGCAACCATTCTTAATAATTTTAATGATTGTCCGCATTTTTACCTATGGTAGTATTTTGTTCGGTGGAACGACACACCCCTAAATCCCCTCTTGAGAGGGGATTTAGGGGTGTGTGATCTTGGCCAATTGGCAGTATTACGGATAATCATATAGTCTTTATTCTTCAGAAAAATCCTTTAGCAGGCTCCTATAGCTTGAAAACAATTTCGCTCTTGAAATAAATCCCAGGTACGTCCCGTGTTCAAGAACCACTATATTGTATCTTCCGCTTTTTTGAAATTTCATTGCAACCTCCTCAACAGTATCGGTTGATAAAATGATATATTCAGGCATAAACATTAAATCCCTGACATAAATTCTATCATACAATTCATTATCAAAAATGATATGTCTTATATCATCCAGCTTAATAATTCCCCTAAAAGTTCCATCTTCTTCAACCACAGGGAAAATATTCCGGTGCGCAAATTTAATGGTTTCTATCAACTGCCCCATAGTTGCGGAAGGTCTTAAAACATTAAAATCTTTTTCAATCAACTCATTAATCCGCAACATCATCAGCAGAGCTTTGTCTTTATGATGGGTAATGAGTTCACCCCGTTTTGCCAGTTGCATGGTGTAGACAGAGTTTGACACGAATATTTTTGTAGTTGCATAAGACAAGGTTGCAACAATCATCAGTGGCATAAACAGTTGATGACCTCCGGTAATTTCCGCAATAAGAAATATAGCTGTAAGAGGCGCATGGATCACAGAAGCAATCATACCTGCCATACCAACCAAAGCAAAATTTGCCGGATTCACATCAACCCCGGCAATTCCTAATAGTTGTGAATAAAAAAGTCCGGCAATTCCCCCTGTAAATAAGGTAGGCGCAAAAATTCCCCCTACACCTCCACTACCAAATGTTAACGAGGTTGCCACCACCTTGGATAACAATACAATCAGAAATACAAAAAATGTATAAAACACGCTTCCTTTCAATGAAAAATAGAGTGTATTTTCATACAATAATCCATATTGTCCTTTTAAACTTGCATTGATGACCTCATACCCTTCACCATAAAGTGAAGGAAGAAAAAAGATCACAATGCCCAAAATCATACCCCCAATAAGCAACCTGTAAAACACATTGGATATTTTCTCAAATAGTTCAGTGATGAAGTTGTAAACCTTACTGAAGTATACTGCAACCATTCCTATGAACAGTGCAAATAAAAGATACCAGACTAGTTGGTTTAACTGAAACTTCTCGGTAACAGAAAATGAATATAGTACAGCTTGTCCTAAAAAATAATAAGAGGTTAAAGTTGCAGTGGCTGAAGCTATAAGCAAAGGAACTATGGCCGACATTGTTAAATCAAGCATAATAACTTCCAGTGAGAATACAACTGCCGCAATAGGGGCTTTGAATATGGCAGCCATTGCACCTGCACTTGCACAACCCAGCAATAACACAATTTGTTTGTAACTTAAATTCAGCATTCTGCCAATATTTGATCCAATAGCTGCTCCGGTAGCAACAGTAGGTCCCTCTAATCCTACTGAACCTCCAAAACCGACTGTTAAAGCACTTGTCAGTATCGAAGAATACAAATTATGGGTATTCATCTTGCCATGATTTTTGGATATTGAAAACAGTACTCCGGGTATTCCATGGCGAACCGGCCTGCGATTAATATACTTGATAAAAAGTACAGTTAAAGACAATCCCACAATTGGGAAAAGGATGTATAACAATCCACTTTTATAGCTTGCAAGATTGTTAAGGTATGTTTCTATGATGCGTACAAGGTTCTTAATAATAACGGCTGCAAAACCAACCAAAATACCGATAATAACACTTAATGCCAGTATTAGCTGTCTGTCAGTTACATGTTTGCTACGCCAAATTGTAAACCTTGTCAATAATTCTTTCATCAATCCTGAATTGTTTATGCATTTTGATTCAGATTGAGATTTCTGCAATAAAAGTATGCTTTTACGATCATCCCCTTCCCCACTTAATAAAGTCAAAACAAAACACAAATATAACGTTTCATAATATCTGACTTATAAAAAGACATCACTTTTCGAAGCTAACTTCTTCTCTCCAAAAATTTATGATGATCCTACATATCTTATTCACAAGATTTAAATGAATAACTAACCGTTTATGCAATGAATTTTTTAATATATATTTTTTTAAGGTATTTATTTTCATAAGATTTATTACGGTAAATGAGCAGCTAAAATGAATTCTGCAATGTAAGTACTAACCTGTCTGCTGGACAGGAACATGCCTAATACAACCAATGTTTATGTACTTAAATACTATGAGTATTATTGAATATTGAATTTTCCATGTATAAATCATAAGTTACAATCGCACAACAGGTTAATAAATACATTACTCGCTCTTGTGCAAATCGAGGATGATACTTAAGTTTGTACAAGTATCTTAAGATGATTATTTGAATTTTCATCTTACATAGAATTGCTGAAATAAATATTTGTTAAGATCGTTTTGTTATCATAGAATTCTGATACCTGATGTTTCGTTTTTTTGTCTATACATTCTTTTTTTTAACTTGCTTCCAATTGGTCGCAGGTCAATATGTTGTTGAACCTCCGGAAATAACAAGAGTTACTGTCGATACTGAAACACAGGAAATTCATATCTACTGGAATCCTTCCCCGACACCGGGTATCGATTATTATGAAGTTTGTGAATGGCGCATAACAGGAGCCGGCGGCTCACAATCAGCAGATCCCATTGCCCAGACAGATGAACTGGAATTCAGTTATTATAATCCCGATATAAATAATAAATCTCTGGGATATTGCATAAAAGCCTATACTTTAACAGATGACAGTCCTTTGTCAGAAATCGATAGTACAATCTATTTAAGCGCTGATTATGATTCCTGTTCAGCTACTGCAACCTTAAAATGGAATGATTACAACAGATGGCGTGGCGAAATTGCCAGCTACAGTGTATGCAATTATACCGAAGCAGGCACAATTGAAATACTTGAAACTCTTCCTGAAGGAGTAAATGAAACTACCCTTTCACATCTTGAGTTTGAAAGAAACTATAGTTTCTTTATTGTTGCTGAACGTAACAATGCAGAACAACATACTTCCTATTCTAACCGTATGGATAAAAATACTTTTCATTCAGTATATCCGGAATATATTCATGCTGATTTTGGAACGGTAAATGCCAACAATAATCCAGACATTCAATTTTCCATTGACCCGCAGTCAGAACTTCAGAACTATACTCTTTTCAGGTCTTCCCCTTTGCCGGAAGGACCCTATGATTCTGTTCACACGTTTGTTACTACCATGAATTCAATTGAATATACTGATGAGGTGGATGCTTCCTTATATCCATACTATTATAAACTTCAGGCCATCAATTATTGTGATCAGATTGTTGACGTATCAGGGAATACGGCCGGCACCATTTTATTAAACGCAGAATTGAACGGAACAACAGTTGACTTAAGCTGGTCTGAGTATTATGAATGGCTGGGCAATGTAGAATCCTATTCAGTTGAAAGAAGATATTCAAATGAAAATGACTTTCAGGTTATTGGCGAAGCTGAGAATCAATTTTCTGAATCTTATGATAACAGGATGAATCAAAACATAGGTACAGAAGTATGTTACCGGATAACAGCGATGGAGGGTCCGGGAAATCCAATCTCTCCGGAGCCGGCCATTAGCAGATCAAACATCGAATGTGTCCGGTTGGCAATACATATTGAATTTGCCTATCAAGCATTTATCCCCGGAGCATCTGATAACAATATTTTCGGACCTTCCAGAATGGATTTTATACCTGAGTATTTTGATTTCAAGATTTTCAATCGCTGGGGAAATCTTGTATTTCATTCAACGGATCCTTACAATCATGGATGGGACGGGTCATATAATGGAGGAGAGTTTGTACCGCAAGGAGTATACAGGTATCAACTGGAATATAAAAATGAAAATGGGGAGTTAATTGTACTACATGGCAGTGTAACAGTTGCCAGACAATAATCATCACGTTCAAATACTATCTTTTTTAGCTCAAATTCGTTAACTTTGTTCCAGGAAGTTTTAATCGTATTCTAATATTAATACAATGAGTGTTGCCCTTACAGCAGAAGAGATTGAAGTAAAAAGAGAATTCAATCAATTGCTTGCAGATTGTATTCGTTGTGACAAAAAGGGTGATAAAGTTCTGATCAGAAAAGCCTTTAAAGTTGCGTTCGATGCACATAAAGGCATGCGCCGTAAATCCGGCGAATTTTATATTTTACATCCCATCGCAGTTGCACGGATAGTAAACCAGGAAATTGGATTGGGTACGAAATCCATGATTTGTGCTTTGCTTCATGATGTTGTTGAAGATACTGATTATACACTTGAGGAGATTGAAAGTATTTTCGGGCCTAAGATCGCCTCCATAATTGACGGTTTAACAAAGATTTCAGGAGTATTTGATACAAATACCACACAACAGGCAGAAAATTTCAGACGAATACTTCTTACACTGGCTGAAGATGTAAGAGTTATCCTGATAAAAATTGCTGACAGACTGCATAATATGCGTACTTTGGATAGTCTCCCGGTTCATAAACAAATGAAAATAGCCAGTGAAACAATTTATCTCTTTGCCCCCCTTGCTCATCGATTAGGACTCTATGCTATTAAAACAGAACTTGAAGATCTCAGTCTGAAATACAGTTATCCAAAAGTATATCTTGAGCTTGAAGAGAAACGCATAAAAAATGAACCCTTTTTACAAAAATTTCTTAATGAATTCAGAACTCCCATAGAAAAAAAGTTAAAAGACTATGAACTGAAATTTGAAATTACAGCACGCCAAAAAAGTATTTATTCCATTTGGCAAAAAATGCAAAAGAAAAATATTCCGTTCGAAGAAATCTATGATCTGATGGCTATTCGGGTAATTTTTCATCCAAAACCCAAAGTAGCCGAAAAAACTCAATGCTGGAATATTTATTCTCTGATTACAGACATATATATGCCTAAGCCTGAGCGAATAAGAGACTGGGTCAGTACGCCAAAAGCAAATGGTTATGAAGCGCTGCATGCAACGGTAATGGGTCCGAAGGGTCATTGGGTAGAAGTGCAGATCAGATCCACTCGCATGGATGAAATTGCTGAAAAAGGGTTTGCCGCTCACTGGAAATATAAAGAAGGAATTTCTTCCTATGAAACTGAGCTTGATAAATGGATAAAAAGATTGACAGATTTACTGGAAGATCCAAATTCTGATGCACTTGAATTCCTGGATGACATTAAATTGAACTTGTTTACTTCTGAAATATTTATTTTTACCCCTAAAGGAGATATCAAAACACTGCCTACCAATGCAATTGCTATGGATTTTGCATATGAAGTGCACTCTCAAATTGGTCATTGTGCTATAGGAGCAAAAGTCAACCATAAATTGGTTCCTCTCAATCATGTTCTTAAAAGCGGCGACCAGGTTGAAATCATTACTTCTGATAAACCTCAGCCGAGAATCGAATGGCTGCAAAAAATTGTTACTGCAAAAGCAAAATCTGCTATTAAAGCATACCTTAAATCTGAAACAAAAAACCGCATCGAAAAAGGAAAGAGTATTCTGGAACAGAAACTCTCGGAACTTAAACTAAAACCAAGCAATCGTATTTTCAGAAAACTGATACCAAATTATCAGGTCACTTCAAAAGACGAGTTATACAGCAAAATAGGCATAGGAATCATAAATCTGGACGACTTAAAACAGCTCCTGAAAAAGAATACAAAAAATAAATGGATCAGGTATTGGAGCCTGCAGTTTTCCTCGATGGGAAGACGAAGTGAAAAAAATATAAACGGAAGTCTACAAGACCTGAAACAAGTTTTTCTCCGGGAAAATGTTCATGACATTGAGCCTGAATACATCATCGCACGATGCTGTAATCCCATTCCAGGCGATCAGGTAATCGGCATTAAAGATGAGCTGCAACAAATTGTTGTTCACAAACTCAATTGTCCGGAAGCAATAAAACTTTCATCCACACACGGACATATGCTGGAAAATGTTCAATGGACAACTCATAAGTATTATTCATTTCTTGCCAAAATAGCAATCTCCGGAACAGACAAATTTGGAATTTACAACGACATTACCACATCCATCACCAAACAATTGAATGTAAATATCAGGAATATCAATCTTGAAAGTCATGATGGCATTTGGGACGGAACAATAGAACTTTATGTTCATAATGCCAAAGACTTAAACCTACTGATTATGAATATTGGCAAGATAAAAGGAGTTGAGTCAGTGAAAAGAGTGGAACATCTTCCTGCAAGCTTTTAACCCAAATTACGCACTTGCCTGCCGCCTGCCTGCCGAATGGCAGGGCAGGCAGGTTAGAAAATGCATAATCGATTAAGTAAATGTAATTCAGAATTTTATAAAATCCTTCAAACATTTACTAAATCGGGATTACCCTCATGGAATCAATAGTACGTTCATTCTGAACTCCTATTGATTAATTCGGGTTTAATTTTATCTTAAACCAAAGAAGCGAAATGAAAAATGTAGTATATTAGCCCTTATTTATAATTAGACTAATTATGGTTTCGCCGGAAACAAAAGAGACTGTAAAAAAAATTTTCACAGATTATCTCGAGAAAAAGGGACACAGAAAAACTCCTGAACGTTATGCCATCCTGGATGAGATCTATTCAAGAGACGGACATTTTGATATTGAAACCCTTTACATTTTTATGAAAAATAAAAATTACAGGGTGAGCCGGGCTACTCTCTATAATACCATCGAGTTATTGCTCAATTGCAACCTTGTCATTAAACATCAGTTTGGAAAAAATATTGCACAATTTGAAAAAGCCTATCAGTGCATACAACATGATCATATCATTGACATTGATTCCGGCCAGGTAATTGAATTCTGTGATCCGAGATTGCAAGACATCATTCAAACTGCATGTGAATTAAACGGATTTAAACCATCACATCACTCTCTGTATATTTACGGAAAACGTAAAGAAAATTCAGCAAAATAATTGAAAAGAATCAAAGCAATTATTGACTCATTTTTGTTGAAATTATTTGTACCTTCGCGCGTTGTGAATTAAAGGTTAATTGATAAAAGTAATTATGAAAGTAGATGTACTTTTAGGCCTTCAATGGGGTGATGAAGGCAAAGGTAAGGTGGTTGATGTTCTGACTCCAAAATATGATATTATCGCACGTTTTCAGGGAGGTCCTAATGCCGGTCACACATTGGAATTCAACGAAATTAAACATGTCTTGCACAACATTCCTTCCGGTATTTTCAGAGAAGATCAGATCAATGTTATTGGAAATGGTGTAGTCATTGATCCGATTATTTTCAGAAAGGAAATTGAAGCGATTAGTAAGCTAAATGTGGATATCAGCAAAAGACTTTTTATCTCTAAAAAAGCTCATCTTATATTACCTTCGCACAGAATTCTGGATGCTGCATCAGAAGCTTCTAAAGGGAAAACCAAAATAGGTTCTACTTTAAAAGGCATTGGTCCGACATATATGGATAAGACCGGCAGGAACGGATTAAGAGTGGGCGATATACTCTCTGAGGACTTTAAAAAAATGTATGATTCACTTACCGGGAAACATATGCAATTGTTAGGTATGTATAACTTCGAATATAAGTTAAAAGACTTTGAGGAAGGTTGGTTTGAAGGAATCGATACCATTAAGAAATTTTCCATTATTGATAGTGAACACTTCATCAATCAGGAAATAAATAAAGGGAAATCAGTACTTGCAGAAGGTGCACAAGGCACTCTTCTGGATATAGACTTTGGTTCATATCCCTTTGTAACATCTTCCAATACTATTTGTGCCGGAGCTTGTACCGGGCTTGGAGTAGCTCCTAACAGAATTGGAAAAGTATTTGGTATTTTTAAGGCATATTGCACAAGAGTGGGAAGTGGCCCGTTTCCTACGGAACTTATTAATGAAACAGGCGAAAAATTAAGACAGAAAGGAAATGAATTTGGCGCTACCACTGGTCGTCCCAGACGTTGCGGATGGCTTGATCTGCCGGCTTTAAAATATTCTATTATGCTAAATGGAGTGACCAATCTGATTATGACCAAAGCCGATGTCTTGTCCACATTTGATTCCATTAAAGTATGTACAGCATATGAAACCACAGAAGGAATAATCGATTATTTTCCCTACAATATCAATAAAGTAACTAAGGCAGTTTATACTGATATTCCTTCCTGGATGGAGGATCTTACGAATGTGGAAAAAGGCAGCGATCTGCCGCCGGAACTTATTGATTATATTCATTTTATTGAAAAAGAAGTGGGTGTTCCTGTCACAATAGTATCTGTCGGACCAAAAAGAAGACAAATCATTGAACTTTAAAACCTGGCCGTTAAAAATCACTCTCTGCAAATGAAATTGCCAAAAAGATTTCCTTATTTATGATGAATAAACCAAATTTTATTTTTAAAAATATATTGCCATCTTTGCGCGCTAATTAGAGAACTAAAGTAGGATTTTTATAATCAGTAGATGAATCATGAAAAAAGATGCAATTGCAATATTATGTGCCGGAGGACCTTCTCCCGGAATTAATACAGTTATCGGCTCAGTGACCAAAGTGTTTTTAAATGCCGGATATCGTGTATTGGGAATATATGAAGGATATAAAAACTTATTTACAGATAAAACAAAATACGATGAACTCGATTTCGAATTTGCTGACACTGTATTTAGTCGCGGAGGGTCAGCTCTGCAAATGAGCAGACACAAACCAAAAGACTCAGAATTTTCCACTACATTCTTTACAAAAGAAAATATCAAATTGCTGGTAACCATTGGAGGAGATGATACTGCATCAACTGCTAACCGTCTGACTAAATTTCTTGCTGAAAATAACCTGAAAGTTACAAATATACATGTTCCAAAAACCATTGATAACGATCTGCCTTTGCCTGAAGGAAGTCCTACTTTTGGTTATCAGTCTGCAAAAGAAGAGGGTGTTAGTCTTGCAACAACAATTTATGAAGATGCACGAGCAAGCGGAAATTGGTTTATTTTATCGGCGATGGGCAGAGAAGCAGGACATCTTGCGGTTGGTATCGGCACAGCTTGTCATATGCCTATGATCATCATACCGGAAATGTTCAACAAAACAAAAATAACCTTCGATAAAATCACCAGAATGATCATTTCATCTATGGTAAAAAGAAAAATACTCGGAATACAATATGGTCTGGCAATTGTGAGTGAAGGTGTGTTTCATTTTATGAATGACGAAGAAATAGAAGGAACAGGAATAAACTTTACTTATGATGATCACGGGCATCCGGAATTAGGCAATGTAAGCAAATCGCATATTTTTAACATGCTCGTTCAGAGAAAATTGAAAAAACTTGATCTGACAATTAAAAGTCGTCCGAATGAGATCGGTTACGAACTCAGATGTTGTCGTCCTATAGCATTTGATTTGTCTTATGCTACTCTTCTTGGCAATGGTGTCATGAAATTATTCCAGGATGGTGTTACAGGTTGCATGGTAACAGCTGATCCGGCAGGCAATATATCTCCTTTATTCCTTAAGGATGTGGAAGATGAAAATGGGAAGGTGAAACCTCGTTTGGTGAATATTAATTCAGAAAGAACTCAATTGATATTTCATAATAACCTGCATTTTATTAAAAAAGAAGATTATCAGGCTGCAAAAAAATATTTGCTTAATCCTGAAGAATATGATTTCTACAAAATACTGAATTGGTAAGAGACTGTCAAAAGTCGGTAAACCGCAAAACTGTCTGCGGTAAAAATAAAGGAAACCTGACAGCCTCTTTTTTAACCTTAAATCCAAAATATCGATTTATTGTCTACAAAATTTTATGTATATTTATAAACAAAGACCTAATCCTAAATTACGACTACTATGGCTCAGGTAAAAAAGAAAAAAGGCACTATTGCCATATTGACCGGCGGAGGTGATGTCCCGGGTCTTAATCCTGCGATCAGAGCAATTACCATACGTGCACTTCGCGAGGGCTATCAGGTGTTGGGGCTTCGAAGAGGATGGGGTGGTATTCTTGATATTGTAAGAGATAAAAAAGCTGACAACAGCGACAAGTATTTGGTCCTTACAGAAGAAATCGTAAATAAGGCTGGTCGTACCGGCGGCACATTTTTACATACTTCCAGGACAAGGCCAAGTCATGTTCCTAAAATTAATGTTCCCAAACATTATCAGGACAAGTACAAAAGTGAAATGAATGATCTCACACCCGAGATTATTAAAAACCTTGAATACCTGGGAATTGATTTTTTGATTCCCATTGGTGGAGATGATACATTAAGCTACGCAGTAAGGCTATATTCCGAAGGTGTGAAAGTTGTTGCCATACCAAAAACTATGGACAACGATGTTCCGGGAACTGATTATTGTATCGGATTCAGTACTTGTGTTACACGTACAATCCAGATGTGCAATACCCTTCGAACAACTGCCGGTTCACATGAACGAGTATTGGTCCTTGAAGTGTTCGGCAGATATGCAGGTTTTACTGCAATGTTGCCTACCATGGCCGGTGCTGCCAACAGATGTGTTATTCCTGAATATAAATTTGATATTGAAAAACTGACTTCCCTTCTCATCAAAGACAGGAATTCAAATCCGAGCCTTTACTCAGTGGTATTAGCTTCCGAAGGAGCAATGTTTGCCGGAGGTAGTGAAATGATTTATCGCTCTGTTGAAAAAGATGCTTATGGACATGCAAAGCTTGGAGGTATTGGAGATGTAATTTCTGCAAAAATCAAGGAACTGTCACCAAAATTTAATCATGGGAAAAGGGTTAATGTTATTAATCAACAGTTGGGATATCTGGTACGCGGAGGTGATCCGGATGCTATTGACTCTATTGTACCTATGGCATATGGTAATCTTGCCCTTGACCTTATATTAAAGGGCATTCACGGGCGATTGGTAGTACTTCGAAACGGAAGATATGATAATGCCCCAATCGATGTGGTTACAAGCACAAATAAAAAAGTTGATGTCAAAAGACATTACAATACAGACCGTCTTCGTCCATACTACAAGAGCTTTGAATTTCAGCCTTTATTCATAATGGCGGGGAATCAATAAAGTATTTTTATCAGGCTTAAAAAAAAGGCATTCTTTAAAATTAAGAATGCCTCTTCTTCTTTTTATCAATATCATTTATCGAACATGAAGCCATGCACCTGCTGTAACAGATGCCCTGAATTCCTCAATCTCACTAACACCCTGTTGAAAGTTATTGTATGATTTTGCCGATACTCTGTAGAAACCATTTGAAGCCTCGATAATTTGAGATTGGTATCCCATCTCCTGAATTTTTTCAGCATACGATTCTGCAAAATTTTGATTCTGAAAACTGCCTACTATCATAAAATACCTGCCATCGCCATATCCTGTCTGTGGTTCTTGTACGACTGGTTCTTCAACCAGTACAGATTCTTCCGGTAAGATTGCATTTGTATCAATGATCCCCGGCTCAGGTTCAATAACAGGCATATTCAACAAGGAGTCAGGTCCTTTATTAAAAAGAGGATGTTCTTCAAAAAAATTGCAGCTATTCAGTAAGACTAAGCCCGAAAGTGCTGTCAGAAATAATATGAGTTTCATCACTATATAATTTATTATTATTAGTCTGATACCTGCCTGCCGGTTTACCCGCCTATGGTGGGCAGACAGGAAACTTCCACGTTTTCGTGATTTTATTTATTCTTGCTTGTGAGTTTTACAAAAACATGGAGATTTCACGATCATCTTAATTTACATATTCAAATTACAACCTAAATAATCTAAAACCAAATGATTAATTAACAATACTTCTATAAAAGCTTATTGTAAGCTCATCAAAGATACTGATAAAAAACCAGTTAAAGATAAGTTCATACTGCTTTAACGATAGACAATTGAAAATTGTTACTTTCTACGGAAGATAATTTTAATAAAAATTATGCGCCCAAATCCTTATAAAATCACAAAAACAGGCACTAATTTTTTACCTTAGTCTTAAAAAAAAGAAATGATAGATCTATCTGCTCATTACGGAAGTCTAAAGATTAATACTCCTGTTGTTGCAGGAAGCTCAGGATTAACAGACAATATCGACACCTTAACTGAGCTGGAAAAGAATGGAGCAGGGGCAGTTGTTCTTAAATCCTTGTTTGAAGAGGAAATAATAAAAGAGATGCAGTCCGGGCTTAATGCAATGAGTTCACCATCATTTATTTATCCTGAAACTCTTGAGTTTTATGATTACTTTGACGGAACCAAAGAGTCAACTTCAGAATATCTTGATCTGATCAAAGAAGCCAAATCAAGATTAAAAATTCCTGTTATTGCAAGCATCAATTGTATTGATGCAGAACACTGGACTTATTTTCCTAAGCAAATTGAAAAATCAGGCGCTGATGCACTGGAGTTAAATATATTCATACTTCCTGCTGATCTGAACAAAACAATAGATTATTATGAAAATATTTATTTCCGGATCATAGAAGCCGTAAAAAAACAGGTTGACATGCCTTTGTTTATTAAACTTAGTCCTTATGCCACTCATCTGGCTAATTTTCTTCAAAAAATATCTGAGACTAAAATTGACGGATTGGTGCTATTCAATAGATTTTACAATCCAGATATCGATATTGATAAAATGGAGATGAGCAGTGGTTCTGTATTGAGCTCATATACCGATATCCATCAGTCACTTCGCTGGATAGGCATTTTGTCTGAGCAAATTCACTGTTCGTTGATCGCATCCACCGGAATTCATGATTATGTGGGAGTAATAAAACAAATTCTTGCAGGAGCGAGTGCTGTGCAGGTAACATCCACCCTTTATAAAAATGGGATTCCCTATCTGCGTAAAATCATTAACGATTTAAAAAACTGGATGCAAAAGAAAAACTTCACTTCCATAAATGATTTTAAAGGAAAACTTAGCCAGGTTAAATCCCAAAATCCAGCTGCATATTCCCGTGTACAATTCATGAAGTATTTTCGGGGATTCTCGAACGGATAAAAATAGTGATCTGCTATGTCAGAATCTTTATAAGATATCAGTACAATTATACCAGATCAACTGCTTCCTCAGGCATCCAGTGAGCATCCCTCCCGTCCCATTTCACATTGCATCCTATAGGATTGGTTTTGATTATGCTAATGTTTCGACCTTCAGTCAATTCAGCCAGTGTACGATCCAGATCATTTACAGTTATACGGGAAGGATCTCTTGGATTATTAACACCTCTTCCGGTGTAAACAAGTCTTCTGTCTCTATTGAAGACATAAAAATGGGGAGTTCGCAAAGCTCCATACTTCAAAGCGATCTCCTGTGTTTCATCGTATAAATAAACCCAGGGGAACGAATACTGTTCCATCCTTTTTACCATATGACCAAAATCGTCTTCCGGGTAGGTATTAGGACTGTTTGAATTAATCGCAACAAATCTGACACCTTTATCTTTGTATTTCAATGCGGTCTGCTTTGTGATTTCATCTGAACCCAATACATAAGGACAATGATTGCAGGTGAAAAAAATCACCAAAAGGGTTGAATCATTAAAATCAGAAAGGCTGTAATGATTGCCATCTGTTGCTTTCAAATAAAAGTCGGGGGCTTGATTTCCAATTTCCAGAGTATATGCCATAATCATTAAGTTTATTTCTTTCCTAAAGTAACAAAATCATTTGCATTTTGTTTGTTGTTTTCTTTTAAAACAAGCATTCCATGGAGTATTAAGTATCAAAACATCCTCAGTTTTTAATCACCTGTAATTACTCATTGATTTCATTACAAAGACTATTCATCAAGTAAAACAATCCTCTTCATCCTGAAAACGTAAAGATCAGTAAATACATTTTTTATGGATTACGTTTGGAACAATTATACGGCCCTTATAGCAGAAGATGATCCATTGAACTATAAATACATTGAATTGCTTCTCACAAAACGAACAGGAATAAATATTTTATGGGCAGCAAATGGCTTACTTGCTGCCAATATGTGTATAGAAAACAGGGATATAGATATTGTTCTTCTTGACCTGCAATTGCCGGAACTTGATGGCATAAACTCCCTGCAAATTATCAAAAAATACAATCCCTACCTGCCGGTAATCATTCAAACAGCAAATTCATGGAACAATGAAGAAGAAAATTGTGTTCAAGCCGGTTGTGACGGTTTCTTTAACAAACCTCTGAATATGGATCAATTGCTACTTCATATGGATCAATGCTTAAGAACATACTCATTGATAAGACATACCCAAATGAACTCATAGCAAACACATCAAATTGCACATCTTATTCCCGTCTTTCATTTTTATCACTACTGTTCCAACAATATGTTTTGAATTCCCTGCGCAGAAATTTATTCACCCTGATAAAATTCTGCCAGCCAATGAAGCTCCCCGCTGCAAACAGACGGGGTATCTCCATATGATTTTCTTATTAATCGCCTCAAGAGGCGTGGTATTTACCCTTGCTCCCGCTTTCAGCGGCATTGTTCGACTAGAAAATTTCATTTCGTACAACTCATGAAATTTAAGTCTCACGAATAAACTCCACAAAATTTTTCCTTATCTTGGTATTTCTTAACAATAAGAATTACTTAAAATGAGAACGATTGTTAACCTATTCGAGAACAGTATTAAAAAATATGCAGACAATATTTTTCTCTGGCAGCATGATGGTAAAAAGTATGTTGGAACCAGCTATTATGAAACAGGAGTCAGAGTTCATGCACTAGCGGCAGGTTTGATGCTGATCGGATTAAAACATGGTGATAGAGTCACTCTCTTGTCAGAAGGCCGTAATGACTGGGTAATAAGCGAATTAAGCATATTATACAATGGTGCAATAAATGTTCCCTTGTCTGTAAGACTTAGTGAACCTGAAGAATTGCGTTTTCGTCTGAATCATTCGGGTACTAAAATGGCCATTGCATCAAGCCGGCAAATTGATAAGATCTTACAAGTGGCGGATAGTATCCCAACGTTAGAAACAATCATTTCACTTGATCCTGTTAAAAAGGAAAACAAATCAGTTCTTTATATTGAGGATATAGTAAACAAAGGAAAAGCATATTTAAAAACCAATACGAAAGAATTCAGAAAGAAATATTCTTCCATTTCTGAGGTTGATATTGCAAATATTTGCTATACATCCGGAACAACTGCCGATCCGAAAGGGATCATACTGACTCATAGAAATTATACTGCTAATGTCGAACAATTGAGTGCATTGTATGAGATCCCTGAATGGTACACTACTTTACTTATACTTCCATGGGATCATTCCTTTGCACATACCTGTGGCCTGTACGCAAAAATGAAATATGGTGCCAGCCTGGCATCTGTTCAGGTTGGTAGCACACCCATGGAGACTTTGAAGAACATTCCAAAAAACATCAAAGAAATAAGACCGGTTTTCTTGTTAAGTGTTCCTGCCCTGGCTAAGAATTTCAGGAAAAATATCGAAAAAGCCATTCAGGAAAAAGGAGGCATAGCTGAAAAATTATTTCAACATGCACTAAAAATTGCTTATAAATACAACGGAAACGGATGGAATAAAGGAAAAGGATTTAGGAAAGTATTATGGCCTATGGTCAAATTGTACGATGCAATTCTATTTAAAAAAATACGGGCAGGATTTGGTGGCCGTTTAAAGTTTTTTGTTGGCGGAGGAGCATTACTCGATATTGAACTTCAACGATTCTTTTATGCCATTGGAATTCCAATGTTCCAGGGATATGGATTGACTGAAGCCGCTCCGGTGATATCTTCCAACAATTTACAAAAGGCAAAAATGGGTTCTTCAGGAACTCTGGTTTCCGATCTGGAATTGAAAATTTGTGATGAGCAAGGCAATACACTGCCAACTGGTGAGAAAGGTGAAATCGTTATTAAAGGCGAGAATGTAATGAAAGGGTACTGGAAAAACGAAACTGCAACAAAAGAAACCCTGAAAAATGATTGGCTATATACCGGCGATCTGGGCTATATGGATCAAGACGGTTTTTTGTATGTTCTTGGTCGTTTTAAAAGTTTGCTTATTGCTGACGATGGTGAAAAATTCAGTCCGGAAGGCATAGAAGAAGCATTTTCTGATAATTCACCCTTCATAGATCAATGCATGCTATATAACAATCAAAAGCCTTATTCGGTTTGTTTGTTGGTTCCCAATAAGGAATCTTTGATGAAATACATCAGAGAAAACAATATTACAGAGGACGAAAAGTATGAGAACGTGCTGTTACGATTGAATGAAGAACTGAATAAATACAAGGTCGATGGTGAATTCGAGAACATGTTTCCTCAACGATGGCTTCCTGCCGCAATTGGTATTCTTTGCGAAGGTTTTACTGAAGAGAACAGACTGATTAACAGTACAATGAAAATGGTACGATCCAAAATAACCGATAAATATGAAGAACTGCTTAAATATTTATATTCACCGGAAGCAAAAACAATTACGAACAAATGCAACCTTGAAGAAATCCGTACTTTATTAAGTTAATTGTTGCCAAACATTAATCATACCGGAATCAACTCATAACAAAAACAATTATTTTTGCACTTATATCCCTGTAAAAAGATTGAGCAGTTTTCGAATATCTTTGTCTATACGAATCCATGTTCATCGCATACAGAAATTTCATATTATTTTAACAGCATATCATTTATTTGATACGATCTCCAATGACAAATAAAACAAGCATAGAAAACGAGTTGAAAGACAGAATCCTTGTTCTTGATGGTGCAATGGGAAGTCTTATACAAGAGTATAAGCTGACAGAAGATGATTACAGGGGTGAACGATTTAAACATTCTGAAATTGATCTAAAAGGAAATAATGACCTTCTATCTGTTACGCAACCTGATATCATAAAGGAAATTCATGAAAAATACCTGGAAGCCGGTGCTGATCTGATTGAAACAAATACCTTCAATGCAAACAGGATTTCTCAGGCCGACTACAATCTGCAGGAATATTCGTACGAGATGAACCTGGCTTCTGCCCGACTGGCAAAAGAAGCTGTAAAGAGATATACAACCATTGAAAAGCCCAGATTTGTTGTGGGAACAATGGGGCCAACAAATAAAACTGCCTCTTTATCGCCTGATGTTAATGACCCGGGATACAGAGCGGTTACATTTGATAATATTCGGCTGGCATATGCTGAGCAAGCAAGAGGTCTGATTGATGGAGGAGCAGATCTGCTGATGTTAGAAACCGTTTTCGATACGCTCAATGCAAAAGCTGCACTATATGCAATTCAGGAAGTGTTTTCCGAAAAGGATACGGAATTGCCGGTAATGGTATCGGGCACTATTACGGACGCCAGTGGCAGAACGCTTTCCGGTCAAACCATTGAGGCTTTTTTAAATTCAATTTCTCATTTCAAGTTGTTGAGTGTTGGTGTTAACTGTTCGCTTGGTGCACGAGGTATGAAACCATACGTTGATGCATTAGCTAAAAAAGCTCCGTTTTATATCAGTGCTCATCCCAATGCAGGATTGCCCAATCAGTTTGGCGGCTATGATCAAACTCCCTCGCAGATGGCAGAATATCTTGAAGTCTATATGAAAGACGGAAATGTTAATATCATCGGAGGTTGTTGCGGAAGTACGCCCCAACATATTCAGGCAATTGCAGAAAAAGCGAAAGTGTATAACAACAGAATGATCCCGAAAATTGAAAGGCAAACACAGCTTAGTGGACTTGAACCTTTAACAATTTCCGGTGATAGCAATTTTATTAACATCGGAGAACGTGCTAATGTATCCGGCTCTATGAAATTTGCCCGTTTGATCCGGGAAGAAAACTATGAAGAAGCTCTTTCCATTGCAAGACAGCAGGTTGAAAGTGGAGCCCAGATCATTGATGTTTGTATGGATGAAGCCATGATCGACGGGGAGAAAACCATGGTAAAATTTTTACATCTTATCGCTTCCGAACCTGAAATTGCACGTGTGCCTGTAATGATTGACTCATCAAAATGGTCTATAATAGAAGCCGGATTGAAATGCATACAGGGAAAGGGAATTGTTAACTCTATTTCGTTAAAAGAAGGCGAAGACATTTTTATTGACCGTGCAAAGAAAATATTGAATTATGGAGCTGCTGCAGTTGTTATGGCTTTTGATGAAAAAGGTCAGGCAGACTCGTTCGATAAAAAAATCCATATCTGTGAACGCGCATATAATATTCTTACACAAAAAGTGGGTTTTCCGGCTGAAAATATAATTTTTGACCCGAATATCCTTGCCATTGCTACAGGAATAGAAGAACACAACAATTATGCAATGGATTTTATGAATGCCACAAAGTGGATCAAGCAAAATTTACCCTATGCAAAAGTCAGCGGAGGAATAAGCAATCTCTCTTTTTCTTTTCGAGGAAATAATGTGATCCGTGAAGCAATGCATTCGGCTTTCCTGTATCATGCTATTAAAGCCGGCCTGGATATGGGAATTGTAAATCCTTCCATGCTGGAGGTTTATGATGAAATCCCGAAAGACCTGCTGGAAAGAGTAGAAGATGTAATTTTTAACCGAAGAGAAAATGCTACGGAAAGATTAATTGATTTTGCTGAAACTGTTAAGCAACAAGATAAAAAGGATACTAAAAAAGCTAACTGGAGAAACGGTACTGTTGAAGAACGTTTAGGTTATGCACTTGTTAAGGGTATTGTCGATTACATTGAAGAGGATGTTCTGGAAGCAAGAAACAACTATCCCAAAGCTTTGAAAATAATTGAGGGTCCGCTCATGGATGGTATGGGTGTTGTCGGAGAATTATTCGGTTCGGGAAAAATGTTTCTGCCTCAGGTTGTGAAAAGTGCCAGGGTAATGAAAAAAGCAGTTGCTGTTCTACTGCCCTTTATTGAGCAAGAAAAAGAACTCACTGACAAGCCGGGAAATATTGGCAAAATACTTCTTGCCACAGTAAAAGGAGACGTTCATGACATTGGGAAAAACATTGTCGGGGTAATTCTTGGCTGCAATAATTATGAAGTTATTGATCTGGGTGTTATGGTACCCACTGAGAAGATCCTTAAAACTGCTGTTGAACAAAATGTGGATATTATCGGACTAAGTGGTTTAATAACACCGTCCCTTGAGATTATGGCAGAATTTGCCAATGAAATGGAAAAACAAGGCATTACAAAACCTTTGCTTATTGGAGGAGCAACAACATCAAAAATACACACTGCCGTTAAAATTGAAACGCAAACCAGAGCTCCCGTCATTCATGTCAAGGATGCATCGCTTAGTGTTAACGTTGTCAACAACCTGTTATCCAAAGATCTTCAGAAAAACTATATTTTACAGATAAAGAAGGAGTATAAAGAACTACGAACAAGCTATTCAGGTTCAAGTTCAAAAGTGAACTTTGTAAGTCTTGAAGAAGCCCGAAAGAATAAATTGCAAATTGACTGGGAAAAAGCTCCCATATATAAACCTGAATTCCTGGGGATTAAAGTTTTTAAAAATTATCCCATTCATGAGATCAGAGAATATATTAGCTGGGTATTCTTTTTTGTTGTCTGGCAATTGAGAGGTAAATTTCCTGATATACTTAAGGATCCGAAGATGGGTAAAGAGGCTCATAAGCTTTTTGATGATGCGAATAAGATGTTTGACCGAATTGAGAAAGAGGGACTTTTGCAGGCAAATGGTGTATTGGGTTTTTTCCCGGCAAATGCTGTGGGTGATGATATAGAAGTATATAACAATGAAAAAAGGGGAAAAACGATCGCAGTTTTCAGAAATCTCCGCAACCAGGTTCAAAAAGAAAACAATGCACCAAATTTGTGTTTATCTGATTTTATTGCACCCAGGGAGACAGGAAGAATTGATTATCTCGGAGCATTTGCTGTTACAGCAGGTTTGGGTATGGAAAACATTCTCGAAGAATTTAAAAAAGAACATGATGACTACAGCAGCATCATGATCAAGGCATTGGCCGACAGGCTGGCAGAAGCTTTTACAGAACTTCTGCATTTGAAAGTCAGAAAGGAATATTGGGGTTATGCTCCTGATGAAGTACTGCATTTGGACGATCTCTTGCTGGAAAAATACCAGGGAATAAGGCCTGCACATGGCTACCCTGCCTGTCCGGATCATTCGGAAAAGAAAACTCTTTTCCGGTTGTTGGACGCAACAAATAATGCAGGAATGAAACTTACGGAAAGTTACTCTATGGTTCCTGCTGCTTCAGTAAGCGGATTGATATTTGCGCATCCTCAGTCAAAGTATTTCTTTGTAGGAAAAATATCAAAAGACCAGGTTGCGGATTATGCAAAACGCAAGCAAATTGATCCTGTCGTTGTTGAAAAATGGCTGGTGACTGAATTAAATTATTCCTGAAATTCATAAATACATTATGATATTATCCCGTTGCAGTATGAAAATAATTATTTAATAACTCATGAAAATCACTGACATTTTTCTTTCACAGGAAAAGACCTTCTCATTTGAGTTTTTCCCTCCAAAGGATGAAATTTCCGCCGTGGATTTTGGTATTAATGTTGGCCGTTTGATGAAGCTTTCGCCATCTTTTGTAACGGTAACCTATGGAGCAGGAGGTTCAACGCAGGAGAGAACATTTACACTGGTCGATTACCTGCAAAACAAAATTGGTTTAACAACTGTTGCACATTATACATGTGTAAATGCGACAAAAGAAAAAGTAAAAAACGATTTGCAGCATATTGCAACTCGTGGGATCAAAAACCTTATGCTTTTAAGGGGTGATCCTCCAAAAGGAGAAAAGAAATTTATGCCAGTTGAGGATGGCTTCATGCATGCAAGCGATCTTATCTCATTTGTGGATGAACAGTTTGATTTTTGTAAAGCCGCTGCAGCTTATGTTGAAAAACATCCCGAAGCGATCAGTCTTGAAGAAGATCTGGTCAATGTTAAGTCCAAAGTCAATGCAGGTGCAGATTATCTTATTACACAACTTTTCTTCATAAATGAATACTATTTTGATTATGTGAAACTGGCAAAAGAAGAAGGAATAACCTGCAGAATTATTCCCGGTATAATACCCATTACCACATTTCACCAGATCGAAAGATTTTCAAAAATGTCCGCAGCAAAAATTCCGGCCAGGCTTGCTGCTGACATTGAAGCAAATAAAGAAAATTCTGAAAAATGTTATGACATTGGTGTTGAATATACCATAAACCAGTGCAGGGAATTGCTGGATAGAGGGGCTCCCGGAATTCATTTTTATACCTTGAACAAATCAAGAGCAGCCGTTGAGATCTTTGAGTCGCTGTGAAAAAGGGTGATCAGTAATTCGTGATTTGTGATTGGTTTTGAAGTTGAGGTGTTTAGGAGTTTAGTTGTTTAGTAATTTTGAAGGTGAGATGTTTAGAGTCGGAAGACCGAAGACCGAAGTCGGAAGATGAGACAGAGAGAAAGTGAGAAAGTGGAAAGATAAGAAGTTGAGATGTTTAGAGTCGGAAGACCGAAGCCGGAAGATGAGAAGATGAGAAGGTGGGAAGATGAGAAGGTGAGAATGTGGGAAGATGAGAAGGTGAGATGTTTGAAGTTAGAAGTCAGAAGTCGGGAGTCCGAAGAACGAAGTCGGAAGATGGGAAGATGAGAATTTGATGTTTAGAACCATAATAATCAGTATTTATTCAATGTCGAATGTCCAATATCAAATATCCAATGTTGAAGTACAAGTTATAAGTTATTGGAAATTGCCTGCCTTCCGCAGGCAGGGACATTGGGTGTTGGATATTGGATATTTATTAAGATTTGAAATCTTGAGACGAGTGACTTGGGACTATTTTAGTTTACTGGTTACGTGTTACTGGTTGTTGTTTACTTGTTTAACTGTTGAATCGTGAAATTGTGTAATCGTGTAACTGTTGAATCGTGTAATCGTTAAAAATGATTAATCGATGAATCGGGCAATCGATGAAATGAATCTAATCATCCGGCATAATGCCTGTCATATAATTTCAGATAATCATTGCCGTAAAGTAAATTCGAAGGATACACCCTGAAGGGGTGTAAATAGAATAGCCCGGGGCGAAACCCCGGGAATAAGATACTGGATCAAAAGGCGTTTCAACTGCCCCCTTCTTACAAGGCATTTACTTTCCATGAAACGCATACAGCATATATTTGAAAGTGGTATTTGTATGGCTTTTTCTGAAGAATCTTGAAACTTGAAATTTGTAACTTATCAACTCATCAATTCAACAATTATACAACCGAACGAACCGACCAGAGGGAGTTCATGACCGAAGGGAATAACATTGTGAGTTCGACGAAGTCAATTACACGATTCAACAATTCAGGCAATATTTTCTATATTTGTGCACTAACTTTTTCAGGTCATGCGGGAGTAGCTCAGTGGCAGAGCATCAGCTTCCCAAGCTGAGGGTCGCGGGTTCGATCCCCGTTTCCCGCTCAGGATGATTACAGTTCCTTTATTAAGCCTGCGCAAGAGGGTCGCGGGTCTCAAGTTTTTTTGATTCACGGAACCCCCGCTCTGAATAAGTACAATAACTATTTTAAGTGTGTGTAAGAAGGTCGTGGCAGCATGTGTTTCAACTTTTTTATTTTCATACAACCTCCGTAAGTACTCGCCAATTGAGGGTAATTTCTGCACATATTGTTAATAATCTTTTCCGGCTTTCAATTATTTTTTCTATATTGTAGTAGTGTAATACTAATTTTTTTAAGTATGAATTCAATTATACTGCCTTACTATGAATAACCAAAAAACAGATAATCAAAACCTGACCGCCCGTTTAGCGGGTTATACGGCTGCAGCAGGCGCCATGCTGGCTCTAAATCCTTCCCTTAATGCACAAGTTGCCTATTCGGGAATTAAGGATATCGAAGTAGATATTGGTGATTTCCATCTGCTGGATATGGACAGAGATGGAGAGCCCGATTTTGTTTTCGCTATTGACGCAAACAGCTATTTTGCCACTTCTGGCCCCAGTTTTATTTTTAAATATGTTGATGAAGGATATGGTGTAATTATTAATCCATTGACCGACGGATACAATAGCTGGCTGGTCAAAACTACTCTACTGAGTGATTTTGGAACTGATTTTTACACTGCTGTTGTAAACGGACTGAATTCCAATGTTCCTGTAAGTTCCGGGCAAACATACTGGTGGGCGGAAAATTCTCCGGACTGGCCGGGAGTATTAGGTTATAAAAATGCTTTGTATTATTGGCATTCAACGTGGGGAACAACTTCCGGAGGTGTTCAGGGTGGCGATTTTATTGGTGAGACGCATTATATTGGAGTACGATTCTTCATCGGGACAGACCAGCATTACGGTTGGATAAGGGCTTCCCTGGGTGATTTTATCAATCCGTTACAGATTGTGGACTGGGCATACAATACAGTTCCCGACGAAGGAATAATCACAGGATTTGATACTCCTGTTTTTGAGAACGAGGAGTTCTACACCAGCCTCGTTAACGAGATAGGCTTATCATTCAGTCATCCTGTTCAGGATCCTTCTGCTGGTGATTTTGAAGTGGAGAACGGATCGGTTACGGGAGTTACTGTTGTTACTGCCGGCGAAGAATACATGGTTGAAGTAACCGCTGATGAAGAAGGAATAATCAAGGTAACATTGCCTCCAAATGTTATTGCCGGTGAAGAAATGGTTGTTGAAGGAGCAGCAACACAGTTTGTGGTTCATAATGTTCAGACTGATCTTGCAGATAATGAAGCAGATGAACTGATGAAACTATATCCTAATCCTGCCGATGATATGCTTACTATTGCCCTTGCATCAGAGTCATATGTATCCATCTTTAACTCTGCAGGAAGTATTGTGTATTCAAAAAACAGGGTACTGAATGAAACAATTGATGTACACAATTTTGCTCCGGGTATCTACCTGATCCAGGTAAATACGAACGACAATCAGTTTATCACAAAACAATTTGTCAAGCAATAAATATTCTATACTTTTCTTTTTCTGTGCCGGCCCAGCCGGCATTTTTTTCTAATTTCATAACTATTTCTTAATTATACTTGTTAAGGATAAATGGCTGGCTCGCGCGCATTTAAACCTAAAATCCGCGCCAGGGGTGCATGTATCCTTATTTTTCAGATTGAAATAAAATCTCCATGCCAAAAAGAAAAATTGGAATACACGAATTATTTTTGTTACTTTAAGTATCTGAATTTGGCAATTACATAATCACATTATAAAACTCTACACGATGAAAAGAAATTCTACGCAAAACCTTAATGCCCGCCTTACAGGTTATGTTTCGGCTGCAGGTGCTTTGTTAGCACTGGGATCAGCGGCCCATGGACAGGTCGAATATTCCGGTCCGCAGAATATTGAAATTGACTTGTTTAATTTTGAATATATAGATATCAACGATGATGGAGTGGACGATTTTATATTCATTCTGTACGGATCGACTACATCATTTGTAACAAGCGTTTACCATGTATTTTCTGCTTTTGGGTTTGGAATGGTTGCCAATGCAAGAACAGATACTTACAATAGCTGGATGATACACCAGGATGCTGTACATACTACAGCTACAATAGCTCACGGGCTTGACTCAAATGCCCCTGTCAATGCTGCTCAAACTCAATGGTCCAATAATGATGGAATGGGCTGGCCGGGAGTTTTACGCTACGGGTTCTATACTCACGTTACGGCTCCCGGATACACCTATACCAATTACAGCGGGATCGGAGATTTTATTGAAGAAGACAAATATGTGGGAGTCAGGTTTATGATCGGAGCCAGTCAGCATTATGGCTGGGTAAGAGTGAACCTGCCCCGTAAGCTTAGTCCCCTGACTATTATCGACTGGGCTTACAATACGGATGCTGATGAAGGGATTGTTACAGGCTTCTTAACCCCGGTATTTAACAACGAGGTATTTTATGAGACCCTTACTCCCGAAATCGGTATTTCCTTTGATCAACCTGTTGAAAACCTGGGACCTGAAGATTTTGTTGTTACCGGTGGTTCGGCTACGGGAATATCGGTAGTTACACCCGGTGAAGAGTATACCATTCAAATAACTGCTGCAGATCAAGGAATTGTTACTGTTGAACTCCCCGTAGGGGCAGTCCAGAGTGATGATATGGCCGTTGGGGGTGCTGTAACAGAATTTGTGGTGCACAATATAGAAACCGGAATTACGGATAATCTCAGCGATGCAGGAATTGAATTGTATCCTAATCCGGTAGATGATGTACTCAATCTTACATTGAAGAGTGAAGCAAACATCGCAATAATCAACACTGCCGGAAGTGTTGTTTATTCAAAAGATCATGTTTTAAATGAACCACTGAATGTTGATCATCTTGCTCCCGGCGTATATACGATCAGGATATATACGGATGAAAAACAATTTGTTTCCGGAAAATTTATCAAGAATTAATTATAACAATCTGCAATCAATGCCGGCCCAGCCGGCATTTTTTTCAATACATATTAATAATGAATAAACATCCTGTTTCAAAAAAAAAGGCAAACTATACAATCTCGGAAAGATTTATCGATCAGTTATATAATATGAATGTGGATTTTGTGGATGAAAAAGGAAAGAAACTGGAAATTCCCGAAAGTGGTTTTCTCGGACTTCTGGCTACAGGATATAAAGGCCTGGTAGTGCACCGGAAAAAAACAGGCCATACAAAAGTGTATTATAAATTTACAAAAGGGAAAAAACTGGTACGAAGAAAGCCAAAACCACAAAATCAGAATTAGATATTTTTTTTAATTATATTTCATTAATCTTCTAATACTTTACTACAATGAGAACCATCTTAATTTACCTGACAATATTATTTACTTCAACCTGTTTTTGTTTCTCACAAAGCTCCCCTGAAGAATATATTGATTCCTTTTTTAAATACATTGCGCAGGAACGTTATGAGGATGCAATGTATGTGCTTCCTGCAAATCAAAGACTTGATAATGATACTTCCTATTTGTCCCAAACGATAAGCAGACTTGAAAACTTCAGAGATTCCTACGGCAGGTATTGTGGTTATGAATTGATAGAAAAAAAGGAAGTATCCCCGTCTTATATTGTATTTTCTTACTTTATTAAATATTCATCTGCTCCTCAACGAATCCAGTTTGTTTTTTACAAACCTGAAGATGCCTGGCAATTGAACCAGGTAACAATAAACAGCAGAAGCAATCAAGGTCCGGGAAACAGGAGAAAAGGCGGTTTCCCGTTGAAGGATAGCAATTAGGATTATCGGATACTGATTTATATCATGAAGAAAATCGCAAAAAAGGTTCTTTTGATCGGCTGGGATGCCGCCGACTGGAAAATAATCAATCCCCTGATTGATGCAGGCCATATGCCGGCAATGGAAAAACTCGTGAACGGAGGTGTCATGGGAAACATAACCACACTCGAACCTCCTTTCTCACCCATGCTCTGGACAAGTATTGCAACCGGTAAGTATGCCGATAAACATGGTGTTCTTGGTTTTACGGAACCCGATCCGGAAGGCATGGGTATGCGTCCGATCAGTTCTCATTCCAGGAAAACCAAGGCAATATGGAACATTCTCTCTCAAAACAACTATAAAACACATGTCCTGGGTTGGTGGCCTTCCAATCCGGTGGAACCCATTAACGGGATCATGCTTTCAAACCATTTCCAGCATGCAAAGAACAGGCTCAGACAACCCTGGCCTTTGTCGTCCGGATCTGTTCATCCCAAAGTACTCGAAGAGTTTTTTGCCGAGTTACGCGTTCATCCTCAGGAACTCACTGATCAGCATTTGCTGCCTTTTGTTCCTGATGCTGCAAAAATTGATCAGGAGAAGGATCCCCGGCTGCGAATCATCGCAAAAAGCATTGCCGAAGCAGCCACCCTGCATGCTGCCGCTACATGGATTCTTGATACTCAACCGTGGGATTTTCTGGCTGTTTACCTCGACACCATTGATCACTTTTGTCATGGATTTATGAAATATCACCCTCCCAGGTTAAGCAATGTTCCCGAAGAGGATTTTAACCTGTATCAGCATGTGGTGACTTCTGCTTACCGGTTTCACGATATGATGCTTGAAACTCTAATGAACCTGGCCGGAGATGATGCAAACATCATTTTGGTATCTGATCATGGCTTTCATTCCGATCATCTTCGTACAACCTATATCCCGGATGAACCTGCCGGACCTGCGGAACATCACCGGGAACATGGTGTAATATGCATCAATGGCCCGGGTATCAAAAAAGATGAGCTCATTCACGGGGCATCACTTTTAAATATCACTCCTACAATTCTCACATTATTCGGTTTACCTGTTGGTAAAGATATGGATGGCATACCTGTTCTCCAGGCTTTCAAGGAAAAAATCGATATTGTCACAATCCCTTCATGGGATGATGTGAAAGGAAACGATGGTATGCATCCGCTTAATTCCCGACAGGATCCGCTGGAGGCAAGGCAGTCGCTTCAACAGTTAATTGACCTGGGGTATATTGAAGATCCCGGCGAAAACAAACAAAAAGCAGCTGAAAAAGCCGAAACAGAGACAAAATACAATCTTGCACGTGTCTATATCAGCAACTACAGGTTGAAAGAGGCCATTCAACTACTTAAGGACCTGTATGAAAAAGAAAAGGATCAGGGCAGATATGCACTCAGACTTGCAAAATGCTATACTGAAACAGGTGCTTACGAAGAAGCGGAAAAGCTGCTTAATGAATTCATAAAAACCGCAATGGGTAATGCCCTGGATATTCATGAATTAAAAAAAGAATACGAGAAAAAAATTGAAGAAAACCCAAAGGAAAAACAAAAGCTTGAAAAAGAACTGCAAAAACAGATGCGCAGGCAAGTTACACTCCAAAACAATGTTGGCCAGGCAAATCTTTCCATTTTTGACATTCGCATAATAAAGGAAAAGCCCGGAGCAATTGTTAAGGAAGTTGAAGAAAAATTCAAAGATGCTGTCATTCCTTTGTTGATGAGTAAAAAACTTGCCAATCTGTATTTTAAACTTGGTAAATTCGAAAAGGCTGAAAACTGTTACAAAACCATCCTGCAGTTCAACCCTGAAAATTCATCAGCATATAATGGGCTGGCATTACTATATAATGCAGAAGGAAAATACGAAGCTGCTGCCAATGCAGCTCTCGATGCCATTGGCCTCAGATATTATCACCCCATGGCTCATTATCAGCTTGGTGAAGCTTTGCTCAGTTTGAAAGACTATGAAAATGCTGCCAATGCATTCGAAGTATGCCTGAAAATAATCCCAACATTCGGTAGTGTCAGAAACAAATTAATTGATCTGTATTCAAATGCGCTGGACAAGCCTGAAAAAGCTGAAAAACACAAGGAGTATTTTGCAAAAAAGAATGTTTTTGAAGATGATTCGGATGAAGCGGATACACTATTCGAATTATCTGACCTACAATTGAGGAAAGCTGATTTTAAAGATCCAATCATGATCGTCTCCGGTCTGCCCCGCTCAGGAACATCGCTTATGATGCAAATGCTTGATGCCGGTGGTGTTCCAATCTTCACCGATAACAAACGTTCGGCCGATGAAAGCAATCCAAAAGGATATTATGAGCATGAGAAAGTGAAAAACCTCAGGAGAGATAAAAAATGGCTGGGTGATGCAACAGGTAAAGCAGTAAAAATAATTTCCCATCTACTGTATCATTTGCCGGGAAAATACAATTACAAAATTATTTTTATGCTGCGCGAACTCAGTGAAGTTGTTCAATCACAACATCAAATGCTGGTAAGAAAGAAAAAACGAAAGGAAGACGTATATCCTGCAAGACTGGAAATTGCATTTAAAAACGAGATCATGCATGCAAACGAATGGCTAAAAGACAACCACAATGCTGCAGTACTTTTCATAAATTACAAAGATACAATCGAAAAATCGTCAGAAGTAGCGGAAAAAATCAAACAGTTCCTGGGCCTGAAATTGAATACTGAAAAAATGGCTGCTGTTGTTGATCCTGATTTGTACCGTGTGAAAAAATCAAATTAGAATTCTGTTAAACAGCTTCCAGAAGGCCTTTCAAAAAATTCCAGAATTTTTCTACCGACCCGATGTGCACTTTCTCATCCGGTGAATGAGGATGTTGAATTGTCGGACCAATGGATATCATATCCAGATTTGAATATTTTCCTCCGATGATCCCGCATTCCAGGCCTGCATGGATTACTTTCACAACAGGCTCTTTATGATACAATTGTGAGTAAGTATTTTTTGCGATAGCTAATATGGCCGAATTTGTATCAGGTTGCCAGCCGGGATAATCACCCAGAAACTCAGTCTTTGCTTCAACCATTTTAAAATGGTTCTTTATTTCTCTACCAAGGTACTTTTTCTCAATATCATCCGAACTCCTTAATAACAATTGGACTTCACATTTCCCCTCTCCTATTTTCACCACGGACAAATTCGTTGAAGTCTGAACAACACCCGGCATAAAATCGGACATGTTGATCGGACCATCAGGACAGGTATTTATTGCCTCCATGGTTTTGTTAAAATCATATGCTGACATCACTGAATCGATAGTATCATGTTCAGTTAATGTTATTGTCAAATCCGGTTCTGTATCTTTAAACCTGCTTTTATAAATTTCTTGTTTATTATCAATTGCAGTTTTTAACTTTTCCACATTGCAATCTCTTACCATAACGACAGCAAGGGCTTCACGGGGGATTGCATTTCTCATATTGCCTCCATGAAACGCCGAGATCTTAATATCGCATTCTTTCTTGAGATCCAGCAACATTTGTGATAGTATTTTATTCGCATTCCCTCTTCCCAAATGAATATCCAGACCGGAGTGTCCTCCCTTTAGTCCTTTGATAGCAATCTGATAAGTATTGCCGGCACTTGCCGGTTCCACCCTGTATTGCCAGGAGATGTTGGCATCAACTCCACCTGCACAACCCACAAACAATTCCCCCTCTTCTTCCGAATCAAGATTGATCAGTATGTCACCCTGCAAAAAATCCGGTTCCAGGCCAAATGCTCCATCCATTCCTGTTTCCTCACTGACTGTAAAGAGAACTTCCAAAGGACCGTGCTGAATATCAGTCGATTCCAGAACCGCCAGGCTTGCTGCAACACCAACTCCGTTGTCAGCCCCCAGAGTAGTGTTGTTTGCCTTTACCCAGTCACCTTCTATAATAGTTTCAATTGCATCTTTGGTGAAATCGTGTTCCTTATCACTGTTTTTCTGCGGAACCATATCTACATGCGATTGCAGGATCACTTTTCTGCTTGTTTCTCTTCCATTGACTGCTTTTTTCCTTATCAACACATTCCCTGCTTTATCTTCCTGATATTCCAGCTCGTTATTTTTTGCAAATTGAACCAGGAAATCCGTTACTTCTTTTTCATAACCGCTTGGGCGTGGAATTTGTGTTAAATCATAAAAATGTTTCCAAACTATTTTTGGTGATAACTCTGATATTTTCATGTTTCTTTGTTTTTTCTCTTTAAGTTAATTATTTTATTTTCTTTAACAGAACTTTAACTAAAATTTGAAACAAAATTTTGTTATTTTGCGTTCCTCTTAGAAGAATTAACAAGAATCCTGAATGAACAAAATGATCCTCATCGGTCTTCTGTTTCTGACATTATCCCTAAATGCTCAACAAGTGAACTGGTATACATTTGAAGAAGCCGTAGAAATGAACAAAAAAGAACCCAAAAAAATTATTGTTGATGTGTATACTGACTGGTGCGGTTACTGTAAGGTGATGGATAAAAATACCTTTTCCAATGAAACTGTCGCAGAATACATGAATGCCAGGTACTACCCTGTAAAATTCAATGCAGAGCAAAAAGAAGATATTACGTTCAATGAAAAAACGTACAAATTTGTTGCCCAGGGATCAAGAGGATTTCACGAGCTGGCAGCAGCTTTGCTTAGCGGACAATTGAGCTATCCTTCTGTTGTATTTCTTGATGAACAAATACGAATTATTCATGTACAAAAAGGATACGTACATGCAAAACCATTTGATGAGATCATTAAGTTTATCGGAGGAAATCATTTTAAAACCGAATCATGGGAAGACTGGAAAGCTAATTACAAATCGCCCATAGCCAATTAAATGAAGATTGCGGATTGCGGATTGCGGATTGCGGATTGCAGATTTCGGATTGCGGATTTCGGATTGCGGATTGTGGATTTTTCAGTCACAAGTTTCAAGTCTCAAATCGCAAGTCTTTAGTTGCTGATCTCAAAACGGTCTCAAGTACCAAGTCACAGGTTTCTAGTCTTACATCTCGAAATCTCAAATCCCTGTGGTTTGGTTTTCATGGATTGTATAATCCCTGAATTAAGCAGGCAAATGAAATGATTCTGAATTTTATATCCCCTCGAGATGTCTTAACAGGCATAGATTTTAATCCGGCCACGAAGTCCCAAAGGCTCAAAGAAATCACAAAATTCTGTTTTTAGTCCCATATTACTTTGTGAGTGCTTTGTGATTTAGTGTCTTTGTGGCGAATTTTCCAAACATCTCACCTTCCCAACTCATTATTTTAACGATTACACGATTCAACAGTTAAACAAGTAAACAACAACCAGTAACACGTAACTAGTAAACTAAAATAGTCCCAAGTCACTGGTTTCAAGTTACAAGTAACAATACTTTAAACTTTTCAGCTCCTAAATCACTACATAATTGTCTTTGGGTTTTCCTCTTATTTAACCAGCAACCAACAACTCATCTTCCCACTTTCTCACTTTCTCTCTGTCTCATCTTCCGACTTCGGTCTTCGGTCTTCCGACTCTAAACATCTCACCTTCTCACTCTCTCATTTTCCTAACTCACCATTTACTATTCACAAATCACGATTTACCATTTAAACAATTACACAGTTACACGATTCCACAGTTAAACAACCCAACAACCTTATAACCTAAAAACCATCTCAACTTCCTCCTCAACAACCCCTCCAAACTGATCACAGTTCACAGTTCACAGATCACGAATCACCGATCACCGTTCACAGAATCACTTTCCTAAAACACTCCATGGAACAATGGATCCATATTGAAATATTTTAATTTCCGCCTCAAGAATGGTATTGCTGCTATAAAATACTTTTACTGAAGCCATGTCAGGTATCCTGTAAAATAAGACATTTTCATACGTTGGTCCGCTTAGCGGG
>Ga0315541_1000406_pt1 | contig 45751 bp, 45 predicted proteins | sample SalMarSW160190MG_FD_203095 | JGI IMG/M metagenome (GOLD analysis project Ga0315541, IMG submission 203095) | Salt marsh sediment microbial communities from the Plum Island Ecosystem LTER, Massachusetts, United States - Salt Marsh Sediment SW1601-190 ...
GTCGGTCCCGTGACCTGGAAACGCTGGGACTGCTGTACATTGGCATCGGCGTCTCCGGCGGGGAGTACGGCGCGCTGCACGGCCCCAGCATTATGCCCGGCGGCCAGCCAGAGGCCTGGGAGATGGTCCAGCCGATCTTTGAGGCGATTGCCGCCAAAGTCAACGACGAGCCATGTGTGACCTACATCGGATCGCGAGGCGCCGGCCACTACGTCAAGATGGTACACAACGGCATCGAGTACGGCGACATGCAGCTCATCGCCGAGTCTTACGACATTATGCATCGCAGTCTAGGGCTGACGGCCGGGGAACTGCACCAGGTCTTCACCGAGTGGAACAAAGGGGAACTGGAATCATACCTCATCGAGATCACACGGGACATCTTCGCCCAGGTGGACGAGGAGACCGGCCAACCACTGGTGGACAGCATCCTGGACGAGGCCAAGCAGAAAGGCACCGGCAAGTGGACCAGCCAGAACGCGCTCGACCTGGGCGCACCGACGCCGACCATTAACGCGGCCGTCGAATCGCGCATCATCTCTGCCTACAAGGATGAGCGCGTGGCGGCCTCGAAGGTGCTCAGCGGGCCGCAGCCGGCCATTGAGGGCAACCGGGGCGCAATGGCGGACACCGTGCGCGATGCCCTCTACACTGCCAAGATCTGCTCCTATGCCCAGGGGATGGCGCTCTTGCGGGCCGCCAGCCACGAGTACGACTACAACCTGGACCTGGGCGCCATCGCCCGCATCTGGCGCGGCGGCTGCATCATCCGCGCCGGGTTCCTCAACGATGTCAGCGCTGCTTTTCAGCGGGACCCGAAACTGTCTAACCTGCTGCTCGACCCGTACTTCAAGGAGGCAGTGGAGACCCGTCAGGGTGCGCTGCGCCGCGTGATCCGACTCGCCGTGCAGAACGGTATCCCCTGTCTGGCCTTCAGCGCCTCGCTGGCCTACTATGACGCCTACCGCACCGCCCGCCTGCCCGCCAACCTGACTCAGGCGCAGCGGGATTACTTCGGCGCGCACACCTACCGGCGGATGGACAAGGAGGGGGTGTTCCACACGGAGTGGACGGGGTAGCAAGCCAGCGAACGTTTTACGAAGATCCTCGAGAGCGTTACACGTTTGGGACAAAGGGATGAAAGTGTAGTTTGAAGCCGGAGCTGGGAAGATGCAGTTTTGTCTCCATGTGCGGGGGTTGACAGCGATTCAACCCCTGAAAATGGCACTTTCAAGCTCATTTCACTCCTTTCGCCAAAGACAATCGTCCGGTGGAAGGACGAGAACTGGACATTCGCGGCAAGTGTCCCCTGGAACTGACTGGCTACGATATCAGTCAGATGCCCATTGCCCGAGTTGTGCGGGGACAACTTCTCGGATGGCCGCCCGAAACTCTACAGGGGCTTGTCCCAAATGCGTAACGCTCGCTACCGCAGATTTGCGTCTTAGGTCGTTATGTGGTATAAAGATATTGTAAGCCCCCGTAGCTCAGTGGATAGAGCACCGGCCTCCGAAGCCGGTGGCCCGCGTTCGAATCGCGGCGGGGGTACTCAGGCAAGGTGGTTCAGACCACTTGCGAGAGAAAACAGCTTGGCCGATGCGCTGGGCTGTGCGTTTTCAGGGAGTATACTCTCTCGTGCAAGGCGAAGGTAAATCCTTGTGGATTTGACACATTGGCGAAATGAGGTAAAATTGGAGCCAAACCGGGTCAGCAAGCAGTGGCTTGTGATCTGAGTTAGCCCACGTAGCTCAGTCGGTAGAGCACACCCTTGGTAAGGGTGTGGCCATGGGTTCGAGTCCCATCGTGGGCTCTGTGCGAAACTCATACATGGACAAGGTGGTTTAATGGCTAAGAAAGCGATTCGACAGGTGATCACACTTGCCTGCACAGAATGCAGAGAGCACAACTATACGACCGAAAAGAATCGGCATAACGATCCTGGCCGTATAGAGTTGAAGAAATTCTGTCCCCGCTGCCGTAGACACACGTTGCACCGCGAGACGAAGTAGAAGGCTCACAGGCCAGTAGCTCAATTTGGCAGAGCAACGGTCTCCAAAACCGTAGGTTGCGGGTTCGATTCCTGCCTGGCCTGCCTGAGTGGGCTTCAAGACACCGCCGCGTGTAGAGGCGGTGTCTTGAAGTGTAGGGTGATCTGTTACAGGGGGACGCTAGACGTGGCGAAGGCAAAAGCAGCGAAAAAGAAAGCAAAGCCGAAGAAGGGAAATGCCATCATACGCTACTTGCGCGAGACGCGTGCAGAACTGCGTAAGGTGCACTGGCCCTCTCGTCAGGAGGCATGGAACCTGACGAAAATCGTCTTGGTCGTCACCATCTCTATGGCCCTTCTCTTGGGCCTGCTGGATTATCTGTTTGCTCTGGAACTGAGAGGGATCATCGGCAGCAGCGTGATCGCCATTGGCATCGCGCTCGTCGTTGTAGTCGCGAGCGTAGTGGTCGTCGTGATCCTGAGTCGACGGGCGGCCTGGTAGATTGGACTGGTAACCGCGATGTTCACGGAAAAAGTCGGACTCGACATCGAGGCTGCAGCAGAAAATAATGCTGATATGCCAACACTGACCTCGCCAGGGACCGGGGACGACACAGTCGCAGAGGCGCTGGTGATCACTCCTGACCCCGCAGCGGAGGAGGAGGGAGAGACACCGGAGCAATCTGTGGAAGAGACCTCACCGGAGGCGGAGGTATCTGAGGTGACGGAGGCCGCCGTCGAGGTAGCAGGGACTCAGGCCGAGGAAGCAGTTGAGGAGACTGAGGCCGAGGTGTCTGAATCTCAGGACAGCCGTGCCTGGTACGTCATCCACTGCTACTCCGGCTACGAGGACAAAGTCAAGCACAACCTGGAGCAGCGCATCGAGACGATGCAGATGCAAGATCAAATATTCCAGATTGTAGTCCCGACTGAGGACGAGATGGAGGTTCGCGATGGGAAGCGACGGACGGTCGAACGGCGCATCTTCCCAGGCTATATTCTGGTGCAGATGATCTTGACCGATGACTCCTGGTACGTAGTGCGCAACACGCCAGGCGTGACCGGATTCGTGGGGATGGGGAACGAGCCGATGCCCCTGCGCGCGGAAGAGGTCCAGGCCATCATGAAGCGCATGGAAGCCGAGGCCCCCAAGATTAAAGTCACGTTCAAGTCGGGCCAGAGAGTGCGCATCATTGACGGCCCCTTCAATGAGTTCATCGGCATAGTGGACGAGATTGACATGGAGCGGGCTAAGGTGCGGGTGCTGGTTTCCTTCTTCGGTCGCGAGACCCCGGTCGAGCTCGACTTCCTGCAAGTGGAGAAAACCTAGAGTGAGACGGAACACCTGTATCCGGGATGGAGGACGATGAAGAAGATCAAAGCAGTGGTGAAGTTGCAGATCGAGGCCGGGAAGGCCAATCCGGCTCCCCCGGTGGGGCCTGCGCTGGCGCAGCACGGTATCAATCTGATGCAATTCTGCAAGGAGTACAACGCTCGGACGGCTGGTCATGTGGGGAACATCATCCCGGCCGAGGTCACCATTTATCGCGATGGATCGTTCAAATTTGTGCTGAAGACACCGCCCGCGCCCGGCCTGCTGCGCAAGGCGGCGGGCGTGGAGCGCGGCTCAGCCGAACCCAACCGGGAGAAGGTCGGGAGCATCACCCGTGCTCAGTTGGAAGAGATCGCGAAGTTGAAGATGAAGGACTTGAACGCTATCAACCTCGAAGGCGCGATGCGACAGATTGCGGGCACTGCGCGGAGTATGGGGATCGAAATCATAGATTGATTGGTGGGTCAAACTGTGGGAGGGCATAGCCCGTCAGAACCACACAGGAGGAACAATGCCGAAACGAGGTAGGAAATATCGCGAAGCACTGGAGAAAGTAGACCGTATGCGGCTCTACTCGCCGCAGGAGGCGTTGAAACTGGTCAAAGAGACCAGTTACGCCAACTTCGATGCTACGGTGGACACCCACTTCCGGTTGGGTGTGGACCCGCGCCACGCCGATCAACAGGTCCGTGGTGTGGTCCTGCTGCCCCACGGTCTGGGCAAAGAGGTGCGCGTGCTAGTCTTCGCCGCCGGTGAGGCAGGTAAAATCGCCCAGGAGGCTGGTGCCGACTATGTAGCCTCCGACGACGAATGGACTAAGAAGATTCAGGGTGGCTGGACGGAATTTGACGTGGCCATTGCCGTGCCGGAGATGATGGGCAAGGTAGGGCGATTGGGACGTGTGTTGGGTCCACGAGGGCTGATGCCCAATCCCAAGGCCGGTACGATAGCCCCAGCCGATGATTTGCCACGCCTGATCCAGGAGGCAAAGGCTGGTCGCGTGGAGTTCCGCGTGGATAAGACCGCCAACCTGCACATACCCATCGGCAAGGTTGGTTTCCCAACCGAGAAGCTGCTCGACAACTTCACAGCGGTGGTAGATGCGGTCAAGAAGGCCAGACCCTCTGGCAGCAAGGGGATATACATTCACCGCATCACAGTCACGTCTTCGATGGGGCCTGGGATCAAGGTAGATCCAATCCAGGCGCAGGCGTTGGAGGTTGCGTTCTAGAGTCGTTTGGACAACCTGTGGCCGAAGATAGCAGGTGTGCCCCAGGGCACGTAAATCTGGCCTGCCGAGGCAAGACACGATCATCCACTTGTGGGTCGGGTGAGGGATGTCCCTGCGTCGGCACGGCGCAGGGGCTTTTTGCTTTTTGGGAAGGAGGTGAGCAAGGTTGGCAATTTCAAAGCAGCGAAAGGCTGAACTCGTCGCGCAGTACGTCGAACAACTCAAGCAGAGCCAGGGGGTTATTCTGGCCGACTACCGGGGACTGAGCGTGGACGATATGAACAAGATCAGACACGCGATGCGCCCCATCGGGGGCAAATTCCAAGTGGTCAAGAACCGGCTGGTGGCGCTGGCTTTGAGGGAAGTGGAGATGTCACTGCCTGAGGAGTGGCTGACTGGGCCAACGGTTATCGGTTTTTGCCACGACGAGGTCCCGCCGGTGGCTAAGGCGCTGAAGGATGCGGCCAAGGACCTGGGGGCATTGCGCGTCAAGGGCGGATTGGTGGGCCTAGCGGTGGTTTCGGCGGAGCAGGTGTACACTATCGCTGATCTTCCGCCACGGGAAGTACTCCTGGCCCACGTGCTCGGCACCATCAACGCTCCGGCCAGCCAATTGGCTGGCGTTGTTGCCAGCGGCATCCGACAGGTACTGAACGTCCTGCAGGCCTATGTGGACGAGCTGCAGGAGTCGGGCTCTGTGCCTGGCGCTGGGATGGAGCGGGCTGCGGTTAGTTAGTTAGTTAGTTGGTTACTCGTTAGGAGGAAAGAAGGAACTATGGCAGACCTGGAAAAGATCGTAGAGGAAATCAGTAAACTCTCGTTGCTGGAAGCATCTGACTTGGTCAAGATGCTGGAGGATAAGTTGGGCGTGAGCGCAGCAGCGTCAGTAGCGATGGCTGCTATGCCCGCTGCAGCGGCCACGGCTGAGCCGGAGGAGGAGCAGACTGAATTCGACGTCGTCCTCAAGGAGATTGGCCCTAAGAAGATCGAGGTCATCAAAGCCGTACGGCAACTCACCGCTCTGGGCTTGAAAGAATCCAAGGATTTGGTGGACAGCGCGCCCAGCACTGTGCTGGAGGCCGTCTCCAAGGGGGCAGCCGAGGACGCCAAGTCCAAACTGGAAGCCGCTGGCGCAGTCGTCGAGATCAAGTAGGCAGTCTCTGCTCACAGCAACACACGAGGCCGTCTCAATGAGGCGGCTTTGTGCTGTTCACCGATCGCGCTATACTGGTTTATTGTACCCGGTGCTGTTTCGCCTTGGTCCTTTCACCGTGCCCAGTTATACCGCATTACTCGATATCGGGCTACTGGGTGGTGTGGTGATCGCCCACCTGGCAGCGCGGCGACGTCGCCTCAACCACATACGAGTGTTGGATACATCCCTGACTGCCGCGCTGGGTGGGTTGATCGGTGCCCGCGTGGTGTACGTCGTGGCCAACTGGGCCTACTATGGCGACCGTGTGCACCAGGCGCTGCGGCTGTGGGATGGAGGGTTGGCCTGGCACGGGGGGCTTATAGGCGGGCTGGTCGCTGTGCTGGCCTGCTGCGCTATCCGGCGGACCTCGCTGCGGCAGACGCTGGATGTGCTGACGCCGGGCGCTGCTGTGCTGGCGGTTTGTGCCTGGTTGGGATGCCTGCTGGCCGGCTGTGCCTACGGGCTGGAGACCTATCCCGGACAAGGATTGCTGTGGGGGCTGAGTCTGGAACTCCCTGATCTCTACGGTACCCGGGTTCCACGAGTGGCGGTGCAACTGCTGGGAGCAGGCTGGAGCGCGGTCGTGCTGGTCGCTGTCGTCATCGCGGGGCGATGCACGCGGTTCGAGGGGCTCGCATTCCCCCTCTGGCTGGCGCTCTACAGCATTGGCTCATTCGGGTTAGGATTCGTGCGGGCCGATGAAATATTCCTGGTGGCAGGCTGGCGAGCCGACCAGGTGGCTGATTTGGTGCTGGCCGCGGCCGGAGCCATAGCGCTCTTGGTGGGCCTGGTCAAGACAAGACAGGTTGAGAGGACATAGTGTGATTGAGATCGAAGTGCCAGGATGTGGCACGTATCGCCTGAGATACCTCGTGCTGGACGTCAACGGCACCATAGCAGTGGATGGGCGGTTGGAAGAAGGAGTGGCCCGGCGACTGACCGAACTGCGCCGCCACTCGGTCGAGGTGCACATGCTCACCGCCGACACTCGAGGGCGACAGCAGATCATTGACGCACAATTGGGAATGAAGGCGACGCGCATCATGCCCGAAGACGAAGCCGCGCAGAAGGCGTCCTTCGTACGGGAACTGGGAGGCGAGGGGGTGTGCGCTGTCGGCAACGGCGCGAACGACGCCGAGATGCTGGGCGAAGCGGAACTTCCCATCGCCGTGCTGGGCGAGGAGGGGCTGGCCGTGGAGACGTTGAACGCAGCCGATGTCGTCGTCCCCCACATCAACGCTGCGTTGGACCTGCTGCTGAACCCTCTGCGGCTCGTGGCGACGCTGCGGCGGTGAGCGGTCGGGGGCTCACTCCCGCAATGTCTTGCGATACGTCACCTCTTTTTTCCACGCCCGGAAGCCCGCCGACAGCATTGGTCATAGTTCACACTCTTGTGCACTGCCCTTCCGCGCCGCGACCAGCACGCGGGCCGTCTCCGGCCCTGGCTTGACCACGTCTTCGGCGTGAGCGTCGTAGATAGCCAGCACCACCATGCCAGCCCGCTCCAACAACGCGCGTATCTTCGCTACGGGGTAACCCCGCTGGACGTGGGTCTCCGTGAACCGCTCCCACAGTTGGCCCCGGCGGATGAAGCCGTGGAAGATCAGCGTGTTGGTCGAACTTTCGTGATCCCAGTGGGTGCGGCCGACGATGAACCAGTCGCCGGTATCACACCGGATGAAGTCGCGGCTGTCCCACTGTTCCGCCAGGCCGAAGATAGTTCGAAGATATAGAGACCACTATCACACAGCGCCGCTGCAGCGCAGCGGAAGGCGGCCGCCAGGTCGGCCACCTCCAGCAGGTAGTTGAGGCTGTCGTACATGCAAGTGACGAGATCGGCCGGCTCATCCAGGGCGAAGTTGCGCATGTCGGCCTTGATGAACGTGACTCTCCGTAGCCCTGCCTCGGCACCCTGCTTGCGGGCCTGGGCCAGCATATGCGGCGAGCGATCCACGCCCGTGACGCGGTAGCCGGCCGCAGCGAACTTGGCCGCAGCGATGCCGGTGCCGCAGGCCACGTCCACGACGTGACGAATCTCGCTCAGGCCGTGCTCGGCTGCCAGTGCGAGCATTCGGTCGGCCATCTGCTCGGCGAAGACGCCCCACCCAGCATCGTCATACAGCGTGGCCAGTACCTCATAAGGCTCCGTCATGTCTTCTCCTTTGCTTGTCTCCCTATTACTACTCAGGCTGCCCGTGATGCGTCATTCCGAGGAGCGTAGCGGCCTGCCCTGAGCGTAGCCGAAGGGACGAGGAATCTCGTTCTTTGAGTGTCGAAACATTGCCAACGCGAGATTCTTCGCTTCCTTCGGCTTCGCTCAGGACAGGCTCTTTCGGTCGCTCAGAATGACGATGCCTGAGCAATTACTGCGCACTCTGCCACCTGCTTCTCAAACCAGATCTTGGTTGATTGCACGCGAAAACCGACCGATGCGGCCAACTGCTGCATCGCAACGTTCTCGCTGCTGGTGCCAAGCACGGCAGTATCCACGCCACGCTGTTTCAGCAGATGGAGTCCCGTCAGCAATAACGCGCGTGCCAGCCCTCGCCGTTGAAACGCAGGGTGTGTTGCGACCGGGTCGGTGTACCCCTCATTCCGCCCGGTGCGGGCGTTTTCCTCTTTGCTAATCGAACACATGCAATAGGCTGCGGATGTGCCATCGGGCGCGACGACGATCAAGTCCAACTCTGGGTCGTACTCCGGCACACGCATCCAGGAGAGCCGGTCCTCAATCGTCAGATTCTCCGTGCCGAACGCAGCGCGATGGAGCGCGACGAGTGGTTCGACTTCGTGCTCGCCCGCGACGTGGCGCACGACGAAGCCATCTGGCGCCTGCGGCGCAGGGATGGGCTCATTGAGCGGGCGGGTCATGTGCAGGGAGCACACCGGTTGGGGCACAAAGCCAAACTGCTCTAAAAGCGCGATGCGTCCGGTGTCATCGTCGCGGCAACTCGCATCGAGCGTGATCGATTCGCCGGGCCTTTCCTGCCTGGCGCGTCGTATGCACTCCATGCCCCAGGCGATCATCTGCGGCTCGATTTCGCCGCCGGCCGCCTGCGGTGCGACCTCGAACAACAAATTGTTGTACGCATCCACGAAGGCAAAGCCCACGAGTTGGCCATCGGCATCTTGCCACAAGCGCGTATTCGCTTGTATAGCGGGCGTGCCCAACATTTCCTGCAAGTCAACGATGCTGGGGTAGTCCGTGATTCGTTCGGCGGGCCTGACTGCGATCAGCAGATCAATCATCGCTTGCAGGTCTGCCGCGCCCGCGTAGGGTCGGCTGGTGAAGACTGTCACTGTTCATCCCTTTCGGCAAGAAGCATCCTTGCTAATTCTGTCGCGTGCTCGTCAGCAAGGGTCGGGTGTGGATAACTCAACTGCTCCGCTGTCTCAATAGCCAACCAGCGGAACAGATCCATTGTCGCCAACAACGCGCGCCTGACGTCCTCCTCCTCCTCCTCCTCCTCCTCCTCGTCGTAGTGGGCATACGCATCGCGTAGCCCTTTCACAGCACGCGGGTCTGCCCATCGTTCCAGAAAACGGCCATGATGCCAAGTGTCGTAATCCCAGCCGTTTGTTGCACGGGTGTGCCACTCTATCATCCGGAGCAACAGGTGCTTCATATACATTCGCAGCTCGACTTGGCCCACCATAACTCACCACGCCGTAGATGCTTCGCTGTCCAGACAGTGTGATACCAAAAGTCGTTGATGACCTCAAGAAACTCGGATTGCGTCGGTGGACGAGGGGACGGAGTTTCGGTGGTGACTAGCGCCAAATGGGCCGCTATTCCATCTTTGTCCAGAAGTACACGTGTCCCTCGGCGGAGGGTATCGGAGAAATCGGTAATCCCTTGCCCAATCTGCCGGACCTTGGCCTTGGGGAGCAGGCCAGTATTTGCGGAAAACGCTTTCGGACCCGCAGCAAGTACGCAAGTTGCTGAACTCTTCTTTGAGGGATGAGGGCGAAATCAACGTCGAGTCCACCCTCGAACAGGACGCGACGTTCCATTTCATCTCCCGTCGCCGTCCTTTCGAGAAAGGTGATCCAGGGATTGCCGATGTTTTCCAACCAATCGGTCTCTGACAGGTAGCGCCCTGGGTCGGTGGTGATGACGGCAATGTCCAGGTCTGCTCATTCGTCAGCGGGGCGGTCGGCCCAAGCCCGCGAGCCTATAACAAGGGCAGCGCGGATGTCAGGCTGGGTTTGAGCCCACTTGACGAACCTTTCTATCAACTGCTCGTAAGCCACTGCGGCTTGGTCCATCTTACCTCCTCCCACAAGGTTATCGCTTCGGAATCTTCCCCTCCGCCCGGCGCTGCTTGATAATCTGCTCGGCGATCCCGTCAGGCACGAAGTCGTAGCGGCGGAACTCCAGCGTGAAGGTGCCCCGGCCCTGGGTGAGGCTGCGCAGGTCGGTCGCGTAGCCCCGCGCCTCGGCCAGCGGCACCTCACCGTCCACGTTGCGCATACTGCCCCGCACGCGCATCGCGTTCACGCTCCCCCGCCGCCGGCCGATGTCGGCCATGATAGCCCCCAGGTGCTCCTCGCCGACGTTGATGTCTACGTGCATTATCGGCTCGAGCAACGCGGGGCGGGCGCGGCGCACTGCCTGCCGTACTGCCATTGAGCCCGCGATCTGAAAGTCCATTGCCGCCGAGTCCACCTCGTGGAACTTGCCGCCCAGTAGCGTCACGCGCACGTCGGTGACCGGGTAGCCGGCGATGATGCCTTTCTCCAGCGCGTCGCGCACGCCCAACTCTGTGGGACGCACAAAGTCGCGGGGAAACTCGGATGGGGGAGCCTCGTTCTCGAAGACGACCCCCTCCCCGTGCTCCAGCGGTTCGACGCGCAGGCGCACCTCGGCGAAGTGGCCGTGGCCGCCAGTTTGCTTCTTGTAGATGCCGGTCGCCTCGGCTCCCTGGCGTATCGTCTCGCGGTAGGAGACCTGCGGCGGGCTTACCTGCGGGACAATGCCGAACTCGGTTCGCAACCGGTCCACGGCGATCTCCAGGTGCAGTTCACCCATCCCGGCCAGCGTCTCCTCGCCCGTCTCCGGGTCGAAGCGACTGATCAGCGTGGGGTCCTCGGCGGACAGCCGTGCCACGGCCTGGCGCAATCTGTCGCCCTCGCCGTCGGAGGCTGGCGTCAGCGCCACCGCGATGACTGGCTCTGGGAACTTGAACGTCTCCAACTCGATGGGGTGGGCTGGGTCGCAGAGCGTGTCGCCGGTGATGGCCGACTTGATGCCTACCAGCGCCACCACATCGCTGGCTGCCATATAGTCCACTTGCTCGCGCCGGTTGGCGTGCATGCGGTAGATGCGTCCCACCCGCTCCTCCACGTCGGCGCGCGGATTGTAGACCATCTCCCCGACCTTCAGGCGGCCGGAGAAAACGCGCACCCAGGTCAGATGCCCCACGTGTGGATCAGTGACGATCTTGAAGGCGGCGGCACACAAGGGGGCAGCGGGATCGTCTGGCCGCTCGACAATCTCCTCCGTACCCCCCTCAGTCCCCCCTGCGAGGGGGGAAGCCTTGCTGCCGGGGACAGTGCCCAGCACGGGAGGCAGGTCCACCGGCGATGGCAGGTAGGCGACGACGGCGTCGAGCAGCGGTTGCACGCCGATGCGCTTGCGCGAGGCACCGCACAGCACCGGCACCAGTTTGCCAGCGATGGTGGCACGGCGCAACGCGGCCTGAAGTGCCGCCGCGTCGGGTTCGAGCCCCGCCAGCCGTTGCTCCAGCAGTGTGTTGTCTGTCTCGCAGATGGCGTCCAGCAGCGACGCACGGGCCGAGGCAACCTGGGCCTGCATCGAGGGTGGAATCGGCTCCACAACCGGATCATCTGCACTGGCTGCTTCCTGCTTCCTGCCTCCTGCTTCCTGCCCATCGCGCCAGATCAATGCCCGTTGGCCGATGAGGTCCACGATGCCATTGAACGCGCCTTCGTGGCCGATGGGGAGTTGCAGCGGTACGACGTGTGGCGTGAGTTGCTCGTGAACCTCGCCCAGCACGCGCTCGAAGTCGGCGCCCAGCCGGTCGAGTTTGTTGACAAAGATGATGCGCGGCAGATTCTCGCGGTCGGCGTGCCTCCAGACCGCCTCGGTCTGCGGCTCGACACCGCCGACGCCGCACAGCAGGATCACCGCGCCGTCAATGACACGGATGGAGCGCACCACTTCGGCGGTAAAGTCAATGTGGCCCGGGGTGTCAATCAGATTGATGCGATGGCCCTGCCAGTGGCAGGCGGTGGCGGCGGCGGTGATCGTGATGCCGCGCTCCCGCTCCTGCTCCATCCAATCCAGTTGCGTCGTGCCTTCGTCAATGCTGCCGACGCGGTGGATGCGCCCCGCGTAGTACAGAATCGCCTCCGACGTGGTCGTCTTGCCGGCGTCCACGTGGGCGAAGATGCCGATGATGCGTACTTTCTCGATAGGTGCTTCTTTCTTCTTACCCATATATTTCTCCGTCGTGTTAGATCGGTGGACGCTGCCAGCCGCCCAATGCTGTCTCGATTTGCTGAGCCACCGCCAAAACCACATCCTCGCGCCAGGGACGGGCCACCACCTGCACGCCGATGGGCAAGCCCTCAGGCGATGTGCCAGCGCGAACAACCACACATGGCCATCCGGTCAGGCTGTAGGGCAAGGCATAACTGAACTCGATATCTTGCATGGTGCCGTGGGGCACAGCCGGACTGTAGCAAGCCGGGCAGAGGAGTACATCATAGTTTTCCATGAACGAGAGCAAGGTGCAGCGGAGGCTGTCCCACTCGGTCATCAACTGCTCAATCTTCTCGCCGTTCAGTTCGCTTTGTCGCCAGTAGCGGCGCGAAATATCAAGCGATGCGTCTATTCGGCCTGGGCGTCTCTCCTCGACGAAGAGGCCCGCCCCGGCAAGCACGCTTGCAGTCGTGCTCACCAGATCGGCCGTCTCAGGAGTAGGTGTGGCGATCCCATCATCTATGTAGAACGCGACGCGCAGTCCCTCGATGTCAATGGCCTTTGGATCACCAAGCGGCATCGGGATGACCCCCGAGTCGCGCCAGTCTACCCCAGAGATAACTGACAGGGCCAGTCCCAAGTCTTCCACGAAGCGCGACATCGGGCCAATTTGCGTTCGAAGATCGCTCAATCCGCCAGGATGATTGAAGACACCCGTGTTCGGTACGCGCCCGACAGTTGGTCTAAGACCAGCAACACCGCAGAAATGGGCAGGTACGCGAATACTTCCCCCTGAGTCGCTGCCGAGGCCCAATGGCGATCCTCCCGCCGCGATGATGGCTGCCTCCCCACCACTGCTACCGCCTGGGGTGCGCGTCTGGTCATAAGGATTGTTCGTCCGCCCATAGACCGGATTGTCGCTCTCACCGCCGGCGCCCCACGGGGGGCAGTTGGTCTTACCAAGCAAAATCGCTCCGGCAGCCCGCATACGCGCCACGACAACCGCATCCTGCTCAGGCACATACGAGGCGCGTTCCTCGATACCCACTGCGGAGATAACCCCCGCTGTATCAAAGACGTCCTTGACCGTAAAAGGGACGCCGTGGAGTGGCCCTTTGATCTTTCCCCGGGCGAGGGCTGCATCGGCTTCGCGGGCCTGAGTGCGGGCGGTATCTGCCGTCAGTTGCACGACGGCGTTGAGCTGGGGATTGACCACCTCAATACGCTGAAGACAGGCGTTGACTATCTCTTCCGAAGAGACATCTTTGGCGCGAATGTGCTGTGCCAGTGTTGTGGACGATGCATAGAGTAGTTGATCCATAACCTGTGCTTCTTTTCCTTTCAAGAATCTGCCAGTTGCCTGGTCAATCCGGGTTGCGTCTGAAAGTCGCATCTCTTGCTCACGAAGTCTTTGCTTTCGCTGCCTGGTAGTCACTGTAGCCGCCGAGATACTCGGTCAGCGCTCCCTCGTCCAACTCCACAATGCGATCCGCCACCCGGTCGAGGAAATACCGGTCATGGGAGATCACAAATACCGTTCCCTCAAAATCGGCCAAGGCGTCTTCAAGCACTTCGGCGGAAGGGATGTCCAGGTTGTTGGTCGGCTCGTCGAGCAGCAGGAAATTGGCGTCTGAGAGCATCAGCAAGGCCATATGCAAGCGACTCCGCTCCCCGCCCGACAAGTCCGCCACCAATCCCCGAGACTGCTCGTAACTGAAGAGAAAGCGGGACAAGAAGCGCACCGCTCCCTCTTCCGAGAGTCTCGCCGCCTGCCGCACCGTGTCAATCAACGTCCGCGTGTAGTCGAGCGTCTCGTGCTCCTGGGCGTAGTAGCCAATCTTGACGCTCGGCCCGATTTTAATCTTGCCACCGCTAGGCGTCTCCTGGTCGAGGATGAGCCGGAAGAGGAGCGACTTGCCAGCCCCGTTGGGTCCGACCATCCCCACCCGCTCACCTCGCCACAAGAGCAGATTGAGCCCGGTCAGGATAATCGTTTCGTCGCGCTGTCTTGGAAACACCTTGTCCAGGTCCACGACCTCCAACACCTTGTTGCTGCCGCGCCAGCCGTTGAGTTCCAGCCCCATGCGCTTGCGCTCCAGCGTAGGCCGCTTGATGCGCTCTATCTTTTCCAGGCGCTTGAGGATGTTCCGTCCGCGCCGGGAGAACTTCTCGTTGTCGTATACTTTGCCCCAGGTCAGCAGCCGCTTGGCGGCCTGTTCCAGCCGCGTGATTTCCTTCTGCTGCGCCTGGTAGATCTGCTGTTGTCGCAACAAGCGCATCTGCTTCTCGAAGGCGTACTCGGAATAATTGCCCGGGTAGTGCGTCAGCCGGCCATCCTCCAGTTCGACGATCTCGTCCGCCACCAGGTCCAGCAGGTAGCGGTCGTGGGAGACGATGATGACGGCTCCATTATACCCGCGAATGAACCGCTCAAGAAATGCTTTACCTTTCAGGTCCAGATGGTTGTCAGGCTCGTCGAACAAGAGCAGGTCGGGTTGGGTGACCAGCAACCTGGCCAGACCGACCAGTTTCTTCTGGCCGTCGCTGAGCGCTTCCACCGGCAGGTCGAAGTCGGCGTTGGTGAATCCCAGACTGCGCAACGTCGAGCGGACGCGCCCCTCGTAGCCCGGGCCACCGAGTTGCGTGTACTCGTCCAGCGACCGCGCCTGCTGCTCTAGCACCCGCGTCAGCGCTTTCTCATCCCCGTAGACAGCCGGGTCGGCCAATTGGGCCTCAATACGGGCCAGTTCCCCCTCAACACGGGCCAGTTCAGTCGAAGCGTCCAACGCCTCTTGCCACACAGTGCGCCCCGGTTCCAACCGGGGCTCCTGGTGCAGGTGGCCGATGGTCAGCCCCTTGCGGCGGACAGTGAAACCAGTGTCGCTGGTCAACTCGCCAGCAATGAGACGCAACAACGTGCTCTTGCCACAGCCGTTCGGCCCGATCAACCCCACACAGCGGTCGTCGTGGATTTCCCACGAGAGGTTTTCAAAAACCGGTTCCGAGATGTAGGTGACGCTTACGCGATCCAGGTTTACGGCGATCATAATGTTACTCCATTGAGAACACGGATTGCAGGACATTAGCGGATCGGCAATCTCACGCGCACCTCCCAGCGAGTTTCTCCAACTCACGCCTCAACCTGGCATCTTTGCTATCCAACAAGGCAATCTCTCTCAGGCTCATACTTGTTTCCAATTGCCTGATGAGTTCATGCCCCAGGAAATACCCACACTGTTTCCGGTCACGGATCTCGAACCACGAGCCGAAGAACGGACGGATTGATTCCCCTTCGTCCATCAGTCTCAGGAACTCGGCAGCCAGCCAACTCTCTTGCTTTTGACACCAATCGAGCCAATCATCGCCGTAATTGCCGCCCCGCATATGCCAGGTGTCCCGGCCAAGAATGACGTGTTCGCACCGTTGCGCGAATCCCTCGCAGTAGAGTTGCCACCAGGGACCGGAGCCTTCAGCCTGTCTGTGTTGCGCCCGCCAATGCTCATGCACGAGATGACCAGTTTCGTGGGCGACCAGACCGGTGATTGCCTGGGGCTGGCTCCAGCCGCACTCGGCGATGTTTTCCAGCCCAAACAGCACAGCCGGCGAGTCGTGAAATCGCGTCACCCATCCTGCGCCGCAGCCGATGCCGACGTAGATGACGAATATCACATCACTCTCGAATCCCAGCACTTCCTGGGCAGTTGAGTAGGTTGGCTCACATATCTCCAGCAGGTTCTTGTGAGCCACCTTCATCGTCGGCAGTCTATCGCCCAGGAACGGGAAGACTCTCTCTCGCGCAATCTGCCGCCAATCCTCGTCCTGGCTGGCATAGTCGTCCAGTTGTTTTTCCAGCAGTTCTGGCCACTGCGACATATAGTCCGCTGCCCAGGTCTCTACCTGTGCGTCTACCGGTTTGTTCTGTGCTTTTGTCCAATAGGCCAGGAACGCTGGAAAAGTATCAATGATCTCGCAAATGGTAGCCCTCCGCTCTCACCTTTCTCTCATTGGCTTGACAAAAACCAAAAGCCGGTGTATCTTCTTAGTAGATACGTAAAAGGAGACATGGTTATGAGAACGCAAGTGCAGAAATGGGGCAACAGCCTGGCCCTACGGCTTCCCAAACCCTTTGCAATTGAAATCGGACTACAGCGTAATTCGCCGGTCGAGATTACGCTGGTTGATGGCAAGTTGGTCGTCACACCGGTCGTCGAGCCAGTCTTGACCCTCGAACACCTGTTAGCGCAAGTAAACGAAGACAACTTGCACGGTGAAATCGAAACTGGCCCCGCGGTAGGAAGAGAAGCGTGGTAAGTTTCATGACATACATTCCTGAACGTGGTGATGTCATCTGGATTACCTTGAACCCACAGGCGGGGCATGAACAAGCGGGACGGCGACCCGCTGTAGTGCTCTCACCCGCCGCCTACAATGGCAAGGTGGGATTGGTTATTCTCTGTCCTATCACAAGTCAAATCAAGGGTTACCCATTTGAAGTGCGAATACCCAATGGTTTGGCTGTCACCGGAGTAATCTTGGCTGACCAGGTCAAAAGCCTGGATTGGCGCGCCCGCAAGGCCAAATTAGCAGATACTTTACCGGCAGCAACAGTGGCCGAGATGCTACAAAAACTTGATATGCTATTATCCAGATAGTTGCCAGGATTGTGAGCCACATGTCCATGTGTGCAATGCCAGCGTGGACCAGAATCAACGGGGCGCTTTGAATACATCGTACTCCTGCTCCAACTCGCGCCGGAGTTGCTGCGTGTACAGCCGGTAATAGTGTCCCTCGGCGTGCAACAGTTCCGCGTGGCTGCCCATCTCTGTGATGCGCCCGTCCCCGATGACCAGGATGCGGTCGGCCCGCTTGATCGTCGAAAGGCGATGGGCGATGACGAAACTGGTGCGGTCCTGCATCAGTGCCTCCATCCCCTTCTGGATCAGGGCCTCGGTGAGCGTGTCAACCGACGACGTGGCCTCGTCCATGATAAAGATCTCCGGCCGCGCCAGAATCGCCCGCGCCAGGCTGACCAACTGCTTCTGTCCAACCGAAAGCAGCACGCCGCCTTCGCCCACCTCTTCGTCGTAGCCCTTTTCCAGCGTGACGATGAAATCGTGGGCGCCGGCCAGTTTTGCCGCCTCGACGACTTCCTCGTCGCCGGCGTCCAGCCGCCCGTAGCGGATGTTCTCGCGGGTGGTGCCGGAGAAGAGGTGCGGCGTCTGCAACACCACCCCGATCCGCGATTGGATACTGTGCAGCGACAGTTCGGTATAGTCCCGCTCGCCGATGCGGATGATGCCCTGCGTCGGCTCGTAGAAGCGGCACACCAGGTTGACGATAGTAGACTTACCCCCGCCTGTCGGCCCGACCAGCGCGATGGTCTCGCCGCGTTTCACCTTCAGCGTGAAGTCCTGCAGCACCGGGTTGTCCTCCTCGTACCAGAAGTCCACGTGGTCGAACTCGATGTCGCCCCGGATGGTGCCTGGATCAACCGCCCCCGGCCGGTCGGTCACGTCGGGCACCGCGTCAATGAGCGAGAAGACGCGCTCGGCCGAGGCGATGGTGTGCTGCATCTCGGCGTAGACGCGGGCCAGGTCCTGGACCGGCCAGAGCATGAAAGTGACGTACCCGACGAACGCCTGGATGCCACCGATGGTCAGACCGCCCACCTGCACCTGCAGACCACCGTACCAGACGATGCTGCCCAACGCTACCGCGCTGATCAACTGCACCATCGGCAGGAACAGCGCCGACAGATACGCCGCCCGGTAGGAGGCATTGTACATCTCATCCGTGAGTTCGCCGAACTCGCGCAGGTTCTCCTTCTCCCGGCAGAGCGCCTTCACCACGCGCACGCCCTGGATGTTCTCGTTGTAAGCGCCGGTGATCTTCGAGTTGAGTTTGCGCACCTTCCGGTACTCCACGATGATCTTTTTCCTGAACTGGGTTGCCACGACCACCAGTACCGGGATGGTGGCGAACACCACGAGAGCCAGCCGCCAGTTGATGATCATCATAAAGTAGACGCCCGTGGCGATGTTCATAAAGCCCCAGGTGACGTCCAACAGCCCCCAGGTCACCAACTCGGCCATACGACTCGAATCGGATGTGACGCGCGACATAATCCAGCCCACCGGCGTCCGGTCGAAGTAGGAGAAGGACAACTCCTGCAGGTGGTTGAACATCTTTTTCCGCAGGTCGTACCGGATGCGCTCCCCCAGGATGCCGGTCAGGAAGATGAAAGCAAAGACGGCCACAGCCTGCACGACGATCAGTGAGCCGTACAGAGTGACGAGCCGGATAAGTGTTTCCTTGTCGCCTGCCAGGATACCCTCGTCCACGATCCGCTTGCTGATGAAGGTAAAGTATGAGTCCATCGCCGACACAAACGCGACGGCTACCAGAAAGCCGACCAGCCACGGCCAATGCGGTTTGGTCTGAGCCAGGATACGAAGGACTGTCTGGCCGCTGAACTGGGTCGTAAATTCTTCTTCTTCAAACTCAAAGTGCGACACTGGCTATCTCCTTCTCTACCCTCCCGCAGGCTTGAAAACTGCCCCGATCAGCGGGTAACACCCGAACCCGGGCGCTTTTCTCGCCACAACATCTCATGCAGCCTGCGGGAGGGTGGCACCGGCTATCTCTTTCCCCAACTCGTCCTCAATGCGGGCCTGCATGTCGTAAATTCGGCGGTAGATGCCCTCTTGCGCCATCAAGTCGCTGTGCGTGCCTCGCTGCACGATCTGGCCCTGGTCGAGCACCAGGATCAGGTCGGCGTTCATCAGACTCTGGACGCGGTGGGCGATGATGAAGGAAGTGCGACCATGCATCAACCGCTCCATCGCTGCGCGGATCAGCCCCTCGGTCTCCGTGTCCACCGACGAAGTGGCATCGTCCAGGATGAGGATGCGCGGGTCTTTGAGCAGCGTGCGGGCAATGGCAACGCGCTGCTTCTGCCCACCCGAGAGCGTGACCCCCCTCTCGCCGACCAACGTGTTGTACCCACCAGGAAACGACTCGATCACGTCGTGGATAGCCGCGGCCCGGGCGGCGGCTTCGACTTCCTCGTCGGAGACCTCCCGCCCGACCCCGTAAGTAATGTTCTCACGGATGGTGCGGGAGAACAGGAACGGCTCCTGCTCGACGATGCCGATCTGCTGGCGCAGGAAGTGACGCGGATACTCCTTCAATTCCACTCCATCGAGAGTCAGACTGCCGCTATTGTACTCGTAGAAGCGGGGTAGGAGGTTGACCAGCGACGTCTTGCCCGAGCCGGTCGAACCGAGCAAAGCCACGACCTGCCCTGGCTCGCACCGGAAACTGATGTCGTTCAGCACCGCACCGTCCGCGCCGTCGTACTCAAAGCGGACGTCACGGAAAACAATCTCCCCGTGCACGTTATCATAAGGCGTGTAGGAGCCTGTGTCCAGGGGCTCGCGCTCTTCCTTGATCAATTTAATCACCCGCCCATAGGAAACCAGTCCAGTGGACATGTGCACAATCAATCGGCCCAGGTTGCGCATCGGCCAGATGATCCACACGACTAGGCCGGCGTAAGCCAGGTAGGTGCCCACCGTGATCGTGCCGTTCAAAGCCATCAGCGCACCGGCACAGAAGCCCCCCAACATCTGTGCGCCACACAGGATGTTCGAGAGCGGCCAGAATAGTGAGTGCATCGTTACCAGCCGCCGTCCGCGCAGGAACTGTTCCCAGTTATCCTGCTCGAACTTATCGTGCTCATAGGATTGCCGGGCGAATGCCTTGACCACCCGCACGCCGGTCAGATTCTCCTGCAAGGTCGTGGAAAGTTTAGCCTCCTGCTCCTGAAAGGCCTCGTACGCCTTTGAGACCTTCTTGAAGAAGAAGGCCGACATGATCACGATCAGCGGCACGATCACAATCGAAAGCAGGGCCAGGTGTGTGTTCAAGTTTAACAACGCAGCGAAATTGATTCCAAAGAGCAGCACGATACGCCCCATGCCGATGGCCTGGTCGGCAAAGAACCGGCGCACAGCATCCATGTCCGAGGTGGCACGTTGGATCAGTTCGCCGGTCTGGGTCTTGTCGTGGTAAGTAAACGACAGTCGCTGGATGTGGTCGTACAGGTAGTCGCGCAGGCGCCGCGTGATCCCCTCCGCTGTCCGGGCAGCCCACCGTCCGCTGAGGAAGGAGAACATGCCCTGAACCAACGCCAGGCCCACAAAACTCAGCGCGATCAGCGGCAAGGTGCGACCAAATTCCCCCTGTCCCAAAACATCGTCCACAAAATAGCGCAGCAGCAGATAGTTGCCTGTTCGGAGAGCGGCCACCACACCCACGCTGAGCACTGCCCCCAGGTAGGTCAGGCGAAAGCCGGTCAGCATGCGCCACAATCCCACCAGGCGATTGTCGGAGACCGCGTTTTTGAAGTCAAACTTGGGCAGTGCAGTAGATGCCAACATGGTGAACAAACCTCGCAGGATTCGTATGTTCGTAAATTCGTAAGTCCGTAATCCGTTAATGTCCTGAAATCCGCGTTATCGGATGTCCCAGCAGTGCCTCCAACTCCGCCAGCGATGCAGCCGGGTCAACAAACTGCACCGTGTGGATGCCCAACTCGCGGGCGGAGTCCACGTTGCGCAAGCCGTCGTCCAGGAAGATTGTCTGCTGAGGTGTGATGTCAAGTTGGCCCAGTGTCAGGTGGAAGATGGCCGGGTCGGGCTTGCGCAGGCCGACGTAGGCGGAGTTGACGTAGGCGTCGAACTCGGCGTACACGTCGAGCCCGAACTGCTCGCGAATCCGGTCGTCCTGACCGGGCGAAGCATTGGTCAGCAACCCAACCTTGTAGCGACCCCGCAGAGCACGAGCCGCGGCGACTACCTCCGGGTTGAACCGGTCGCCAGCGTAGAATTCATCGAGGAAACGGTTCGCCGTCTCCGCGTCGGGGAGGCCCAGTCGGTCGGCGATGTGCTGCATGGCGTCGTCGTTGGTGATGGCGCCGACCGACAGTTGGCGCCATACCTCCCCCCATAGCACCTCCGGCAACGTACCCGGCTCCAGTGCCAGCCGCCGTTCCCACGCCGCGATGTGCGCCTCGTCCGGCAGCCTCTCCATCACGCCGCCCCAGTCGAAGATGACGGCGCGGACGTCGGGCAAGGGATCAATAGGGGGATCGGGGATAGGCACGCCCAGACTCTGTAGCCATTTGCGCAGCGACGCAAACCCACGGAAGCGCGTGGCGTGGAGCCCGATCTGCCGGGCTGCGACTACGTTCATCCGTGAGTCGTCCACAAAGACCGTCTCCTCTGCCGCCACACCCAGCCGCTCCAACGCCAGTTCAAAGATGGCAGGGTCAGGCTTCAGCAGCCCCTCGCAACCGGAGACGATGATCGCGTCGAAGTCGCCGGCAATGCCCAGTTGCTCCAGATGCCGGGGCCGGCTGGCCGGGCCGTTGCTGAGCAGTCCAGTGCGGTAGCCTTCATCGCGCAGGTGGCGGATGAGAGACACCAGTTCCTCGTCAAGCCGGTCACCAGCCCGGAAGGCGTGCCGAAACTCTGCCGTGGCCTCGGTATCCAGCCCCAGCCGCCGCCCCACATCGGCCCAGAACTCGGCGTTGCTGATGCGGCCCAGCCGGACGTCGTCCCAGAGCGGGCTTTCGAACAGCGGCAGCCCGAACTGCTGCTCCAGTTCACGGCGGGGAACGGGGTTGACGGTCCGCATCAGCACACCCCCATAGTCGAAGATAAACGCGCGGATGGTCATAACAGTCCCCTGCGTTCGATTTGATAGCGCAAGTCCGGCGGTGTGGTGAATGTGATGGTATCCATTCCCAGGCTGGCTGCGGCTGCCGTGTTGCTGGTCAGATCATCCACGAATAACGTCTCGTGTGGCGCGACTCCCAACCGCTGCAACGCCAGTTCGAAGGCAAGTGGGTTAGGCTTAGCCACCCCCTCAATAGCCGAGATGACGACGGCGTCAAAGAGATAGCGGATGCCAAGTGGGTCTACCAGCCAGCGTTCGAGCCGGCTGCTGGCATTGCTCAGCAGCCCGATTCGATAGTGGTCGCCCAATCGTTCTACGATGTCCACGACTTCCCTGTGCAACCACCGCGCACCGTAGTATACACGCGGGATGATCTCCAGAGCCGGGACTATCCAGCGGAAGCAACCAATGCGGCCAGTATAGGCATCCTTCCAGGCCGGCCCATATAGTGTTTCCATCCAATGCTCAATCGGCAAACCCAGCCGCTCCGCCAGGTTGTAATACCATTGCGCGTGCGCTCCCTGCACCAGCACACCGCCGAAGTCGAATACGAACGCTCGAATCATGCTTTCTGCCTCCTTTTGTCTTCGGGAAACAACGCTGCTAGTTCCCCGAAGCCATTCAGAATGATCACCCGCTCTGGCTCGGCAACCTCTTCCTGCTCCATACGCCAGGTGTTTGGATGTGGTACGTAGATGGCGCCGATCCCGGCCTCCAGCGCAGGGTTTATGTCGGACCGCGGGCTGTTGCCGACCATCCAGGTCTGCTCCGGCTGCAGCCCATAGCGGACCAACAGTTCCCGAATCACCTCGGTGTCCTTCTCCGGCACCACGTGCACCCTGTCAAAGAGATGCCCCAGGCCCGACCGCGCCAGTTTGCTCTCCTGCACCTGCTGATCCCCCTTGGTCAGCAGGAGCAGGCGGCAACGATCGCTGAGCCGGGCCAGGGTCTCTGCCACGCCGTCGAGCAGCACGATGGGATACCCTATCACCGCCTGCCCGATCTCCCACACCCTATCCGACACTTCGTCCTTGACGGGCCGGTCGTGGCTCTTGCACAGGTGCTGGTAGGCGATGACCAGGCTACGGGCGAATTCAATCGGGCCGTAGCCCACCAGAAGCACGCGCTCGTGCTCCACTTCACCCGCAGTGTGCTCCGCTTCCTCCCGCCCAAAGCCTTGAGCCACCATCAGTTCTGTAAAAGCAGCATTGCACTGTTTATAGTAGACCTCGGTTTCCCACAGCGTGTCGTCAGCGTCAATGATGAGCGTCGGCGTCATTTGATCATTGGTCATGGTTCATATGGTTGTACTCCTGATCAAGGTACAAAAAAACCGTGGACTTGTGCCCACGGCCTACCAGAGTGCTAGAGTGAGATAAACAGGAGACCGTGGGCGTCGCGTGCCCCCACGGCCTATGGTGACGTTATGTCAACCTTTCGTAGGGCGCACTGCGACAAAGCAGCATCCGATCCCCGCCGCTATCGGGGAGCCGGAACACACTAACGATGAACTTTGCAGTGCGCATATCAGCCCTCCTTGCAAGATATAACGTGCATTATACCTGAATCCAGCGGGTTGTCAAGTCTGGCAGAACGCTTATAATTGCGACATTACCCAGAGCAAGGAGATCAGGATGGTACAGTACGATACACCCATCACTGCCAACGACGCAAGTTTTGAGCGGGCAGTGCTACAAGCCCCCCTACCGGTCGTAGCGATCTTCTGGTCGGCACGGGAGAATCCGCGCCAGCAACTCAACACTGTGCTGGAGCAGACTGCTCACGAGTACGCAGGCGAGGCGCTGGTGGTGAAACTGGAGGTGGCCGATGCCCCACAGGCACGGGCACGCTACAACGTAGAAACACTGCCGCAGTTTCTGTTCTTCCACCAAGGAAAGTTGTTAGCGCGGGCCAGGGGTGTGCCCAGCGCAGAGATGCTGTGTCCGTGGGTCGAGTATCTGTTGGGACGTGGGCCGAAGCCAGCGACGAAGCAGCCGCGCCGGTAGGAAGCACCGGCAGGCGATGAGCGTAGCGTATCGAAACCAGCGTATCGAAATCAAGCGAGCGAGGCCGTATGCATAACCCGCTTGGTCTCGATACGTCGCTTGTTTCGACAGGCTCAACACAAGTCGTTCCTACTCGACCGGCGCTGGGCTCGTTCCCATGAACGGTTACTGTGCTGTTTCTACAACAAAGCGGTAATAGGACAAAAATACCATTGCGTTTCGGACGACGTCTATGGTACAATGTCTGTGAACAATCCAGCCAATGCGGCTGACCATTGCCGAATGAGGTGACGTGATGTTCTGGACTATTGCAATTAGTGTCTTTGCTGGTATGATGTTGGGCACCTGCCTGGGGGTATTGGTGCTTAGTCTCATGGTCGCGTCAAGCCGTGCGAATGACCAGACGTAGGCTTCCCAGCAACCTCACCTTGCCTGCTCAACCATTCGTGAGCAATCACAACAGGGTTTGCATATTTGTGGGTTGCAGCGACAAGAGGTTTGTCTTTCCGGACGAACTTGTCCCGCAGATATGCCGTTTTTCGCCCCAAAGGCCGCCTGTTGGCCATAGTGGTTACCTCCTCATTTCTGGTTCTATGAAGCTGTCTTAAGGGCATCCAATACGTTGGCGCTGGGCTTGGGGGTTGGGCTAGTCGTAACTGTACTGGCCCTATGATCCAATCGATCCACCTGGGCGTTGGCATCTTCCAGTGGAAGGGGGGTTCACCTTACCTCTTTCAAGCAACAAAACGGTGGCCATCCGATCTACGCAGGATGGCCGCCGCTACGTCTGGAAGCCCGCCGGGTGTTACGACACCAGAGGCATATAGTAGGTACGGTACATCTTGTACCGCTGCCCGCCCAGGTTCTGGACGAGGCGATTGATCATCACGTTATGCTCGGCAGTGAGTGACATGTCGAGCCAGGTGTATCCCTTGCGCAAGAGCGCCCGCGTCGTCTCCAGATAAAGCAACGAATCCAGTCCCCGTGAGCGGTATTCCTCCACCACAGCCAGCAATTTCAGACTGGCTACGTCAATGCGGCGCATACCCCACCACAGTCGGAGCCAACCTAATGGGAAGAGACGTCCATTGGCACTTTTGAGTGCCTGGTTTACGTCGGGTATCGTTGCGGAAAACCCGACCGGCTGGCCATCTATCTCGGCGAAGAAGACCAGGTCGGGATCAATCACCTGCCGCAGTTCCTCGATGAAGCGAATGAACTCTCGTTCGTCCATCGGCACGTGGTTACGCATATAGCCCATCGCCTCGTTGATCAGGTGCATCACTTGCGCTACCTCCGCGTTCCAGTCCTCCATCCGCATAGCACGGACCTGAACCCCAGTTCTGCGACGCACGGCTTCTGCCACGCGCAGTATCTTGGGCGGCAGGTTAGCGACGTCCCCTTTGAAGACAAGCAGGTTCAGCCAGTAGGCATAGGCGTCCCGATACTTTGTCATCCCATACCGCTGAATCAGGTCCGCGTAATAATGTGGGCTATGACCGCACAGCAGCACCGGTGGATGGTCGAAGCCCTCAATGAGCACGCCGGGCGAATCGTCCATCGAGAAATAAAACGGGCCACGGATGGTTTCCGTTCCCTGCCCACGAGCCCAATCACACACAACGTCCAACAGTGCCTGGGCGACTTCGTAGTCGTTGAAAGTCTCGAAAAAGCCGAACCCAGCGGCTTTCTCGTTCAGGAACCGGTTGGCACGGTGGTTGATCCAGCCCGCTATGCGGCCCACGTCCCGCCCATCGCGCCGGGCCAGGAACAGGGCAGCCTCGCCATAGCGGAAGAACGACCCCCGCTGTGGGTCGAGACTGTGTAATTGGCTGCGAATAAGCGGGGGCACCCACAGAGGATCATCGCGGTCCTTTGCACGGTAAATCTGCCACGCGAAGCGCACGAAGCGCTCGCGGCTCCGCTGATCCTGGACTGGCACGATTTCGACGCTGGATGGGGACATATCAACCTCGCTGTACTACCGCTCCAACAAAATGGTCACGGGGCCATCGTTGTGGATTTTCACCTGCATGTGTGCGCCAAAGATGCCGGTCTCGACAGGCACACCGTGGTCCCGCAGGGTTTGGGTGAAGTGCTCCACCAGCGGTTCGGCCACCTCCGGCGGGGCAGCAGCAGTGAAACTGGGACGGCGGCCCTTGCGGCAGTCGGCGTAGAGCGTGAATTGGGATATGACCAGCGCCGCGCCGTCCACATCGAGCAGGCCGGCGTTTATCTTGCCCGCGCTGTCCTCGAAGATACGCAGGCCAGCGACCTTGCGCGCCAGCCACTTGGCCTGTTCTTCCGTGTCGTTGTGGGTGATGCCCACCAGCACGACGACACCCCGCCCGATAGCGCCGACGACCTTGCCCTCGACGCTTACTGAACCCCGACTAACCCGCTGTATGACTGCCCGCATCTCCGACTCCTCGTGCACGTCCCCGCCACTCTTTGACAGGGAAGCGTCGCTTGTTCCGCTCCAATTTGTTCAACACCACCGTGCTCACGTCCACGCCCAGCACGTTCGCCAGGCTAAGCGCGTAGATGAGCACGTCTGCCAGTTCGTCGGCCACGGTGGCTTTCTTCGCTTCGTCCTGCAGGGCGGCCGCCGCCTGCTCGTGGGTGAGCCATTGGAAGTGTTCCATCAGTTCGGCGGCCTCGACGGCGATGGCGATGCTCAGGTTCTTGGGGGTGTGAAACTGTTCCCAGTCGCGGGCGGCCACGAACTCGACCACGCGCTGGCATAGGGCAGTGAGGGTAGTGTCGTTGTCCGCCATCTGGAAATCAACTGTGCTGCTCGCCCTGGCTCGCGCCATGGCTCCGGCGGTCAACCATGGCCTTGACTAGTTTGACGGCAATGCCCCCGCCGGGTACCAGCAAGTCCACTGCATCTACACCGATGTCGAAAAGCAGTTCCGGGGACAGCACACCTTTGACCTGTTGGCGGAGGGTGACGCCTCCAGTGTACATCTCCCCCGTCAGCCCGTCGAACTCGGCCACGGCCGTTTTGTCCTTCGGTTCCCACCGGTACTCAAAGGCGTAGACAGGCTTGAAGTACAGTTCCACTGCCCGGACGTCCACCCGTTCTTCGTGGATCGTGTCGGCCTGGACGGGCCGCAGCATTGAGCCGAGCACCTGGCGCACGACCGCGCTGGCCCGCACCTCGGGCGGCACAACGATGCTTCCCTCCGGTGCGAACTGGTTCAGGTCAGGGATCGGCTCCTTGCCGAACCGAAGGTAGATCTTCCAGTCCCGCTCCTGGCTGGAGACAGCATCGAAGGTGACCTCGCTACTGGCTTCCTCGACGCAGTGCTCGACGCCGGCGATGGTGAACTGACGCGGCTTGGCCGTGACCTGGTACTCTTCCCCTTCAATGGTCACGAACTGCACCTCGGGAGCAGAAACGGGGACGTTGTAACTGCGCATGCGCTCATAGACGTAACGCACGTGGCAAGCGACGTGCCAGAAGGGCTCGTAGCGGCACTCGCTGTAGGTAATCTGGACTTCCTCGGCCTTCGGGCGTGAGAAGATGGCGCTCAGACCGGCGCCGAAGACGGCGGTCTTCTTGTCCCAGGCTTTTTCCCGCGCCTTCTCTACGTCCAGTGTGGGGAGCAACCGGAAAACTTGTTCTTCAGCGACGGTGATGTCCATATCAGTCCCTCCTTTCCGACCGAGGTCGAGATCAGATATGAAGGTTTGTAGTGGCGATTTCAGTCGCTCGCTCCTCACCATGAATGACTGAAGTCGTCACTGCGGACAAATTGCCTGATTCAGGGCAATCCTACTACTGCCTTGGCCTCGGCGATGGTCTCGGCGGCGATGATAGAGGCGCGGCGGGCACCGTCGGCTAGGATGTCCCACACGCGGTCGGGGTCTGCGGCCAATGCCGCTCGCCGCTCGCGGAAGGGCGCGAAGTAGTTGGCCAGGTTCGAGGCAAATAGCCGCTTGCACTCCACACAGCCGATTGCCGCTCTGCGGCAATCTTGTTCGATCTGCGCCACCTGGTCGGGGGAGAAGAAGCCGTGCAGGGCGAAGACGTTGCACACCTCCGGGTGGCCGGGGTCGGTGCGGTAGCGGCGGGCCGGGTCGGTGACCATCTGCATCACTCGCCGCTCAATCTCCTCCGGCGTGGCGGTAATCTCAATGTGATTATCCAGCGACTTGCTCATCTTCTGCTGGCCGTCTATGCCCAGAACTTTAGGGAACTCGGTGAACTTGGCCTGGGGCTCGACCAGCACATTGCCGAAGTGGCGGTTGAAGCGACGCACGATCTCGCGGGTGAACTCCAGGTGGGGGGCCTGGTCCACCCCCACTGGGACGATGTCTGCTTTGTACAGGGTGATGTCGGCGGCCATCAGCACCGGGTAGCCGACCAGTCCGTAGTTGACGTTGTCTGGCTGTTGGCGCACCTTGTCCTTAAAGGTGGGCAGGCGGGTGAGCCAGCCCAGGGGGGTCGCCATCGAAAGCAGGAGGTGCAGTTCCGTCACCTGCGGTACGTGGGACTGGACGAAGATGATGGTGCCCCGTTCGGGGTCCATCCCGGCGGCCAGCCAGTCGAGGACCATTTCGTAGGTCCAGTCGCGCAACTTATCGGTGTCCTTGAGCGTGGTAAGGGCATGTAGGTCAACGACACAGTAGACGCAGTCGTAGTCGTCCTGCAGGGCGACGTAGTTGCGGACGGCGCCGAGGTAGTTGCCCAGATGCTGGCGGCCAGTGGGCCGGGCGCCGGAGAAAACGCGGCCTTTGTTTGTGCTCATGGTGTGGGGTACTCCTCTGTCTGGTTTACGTGACAATAGTGTACCACAGGAGCGGCGGAGGGGCAAGTAAAAACGGCCCTGGCGGGGGGTCGCCTGCTCCCGTGCGGTGCGCCACCTACTGTGCTACCACAAAGGCGACGGCGTATTCGTGGGTGTGGGAGAGGCTGACCGCCCACTCGGTGAGGCCGAGTTCGCCAGCGCGCTCAGCGCCACGACCGTGGAGGCGGATGAACGGCTTGCCCCGCACATCACCGATGACCTCCACGTCCTGCCAGTTGATGCCATCGCGGGCTATCATCCGCACACCTACGCCCAGCGCCTTGGCAACGGCTTCCTTGGCAGCGAAGCGGGCCGCCAGTTCAGGTGGGCGTCCCCGGCAGTACAAAATCTCGGCCGAGGTGAAGACGCGCTCCAGGAAGTGGTCACCGTAGCGCGCCAGCATCCGCTCGACGCGGGGAATCTCAATCAAGTCAACTCCAACGACCATACGGGTTCCAGGTTTCAGGTTGCAATGTTGCAGGTTTCAGGTTCCAGGTTCTTCCAACTCGAGACCTGAAACCTGGAACCTGAAACTCATTCTCCAGTGGGCGGCCCGGCAATGGCGAGAGCATAAGCGTCGGGGTCTAGCCAGCGCCGAGCGACGGCCTGCACCCGCTCGATGGTGATATCGTTGATCAGGCCCGCGTAGCGCTGCAGGTAGTCCAGACCCAGGCTGTAGCGCTCCATATTGAGGATGGCCTGTGCTACTCCCTCGTTGGTCTCCAACCTCAGGGGCAGGCTGCCGGTGATGAAAGCCTTGTTGTCGGCTAACTCCTCTTCGCCCACTGGTTCCTCGCAGATGCGGCGAATCTCGGCGCGGATGCTAGCGATGGCCCGCTCGATGTTGGCTGGGTTGACACCAGCGATGACGCTCCAGGGGCCGGGGCCAGGGCCGCCATCCACGCGGCTGAGCGAATAGTAGGCCAACCCCTGCTCGTCGCGCACCTTCTCCCCCAGGCGGCCCATCAATCCGAAGACACCCAGGATAGTGTTGCACACGATCGCATCCAGGAAGTCTGGCGCGGTGCGCGGGGGGCCGGGATAGCCCAGGATGGTGTCTGATTGCGTCTTGCCGGGGATGGAGACGGTGCGCTCGCGAACCTCGGTGATGCGGAAAACCTCGGGGAGCGGAGTGCGTTCGTAGGTGTGACCTTCCCAATTACCAAATACATCCTCGATCTGTGCCAGCGCGTCGGTAGTCTCCACCGCGCCTACCACGACAATGACCATCCCCTGTGGGCCGTAGCCGCCAGCGTAGAATCCGGCCAGGTCATCACGACTGAGGCCGCTGATCGTCTCGGCGTAGCCGGTGAGGCTACGGGCATAGGGATGCCCTTGAGGGTAGGCCAGTTCGCGGAAGGTGAGACCTGCCATGCGCTGAGTGTCGTGGGCGCGTTCCTCCAGGTCGGTGAGAATCTCGCCGCGCAGTTTCTCGACCTCGTCGCGGGGGAAGGTGGGATGGCACAGCACGTCGGCGAGGATGTTGAGCATCAGCGGCAGGTCTTCGACCAGGCTCTTGGTGCCAAAGCCGGTGGTGTGCATACCTCCACTGACGCCAGCGTTAGCGCCGACCGATTCCGACTCTTCGTAAATCTGCTCGAAGGTGCGATTCGCGGTGCCGCGCATCAGAGCGTCAGCGGTGAAGGCGGACAGCCCGGCTTGCTCCGATCGTTCGTCGTAGCCGCCAACGCGCAGGTAGCCGTTCAGGACCGCTGATGGGCTGCTGTGGTTCTCACGCACCAATATGATGATGCCGTTAGGCAATTCGTAGTGTGTGATGTCCTCGGGTCCAGGGATAGACATTGCTCTCCTCTCACAGGTTACAGGTTTCAAGTTTCAGGCTATGGAACGTGAAACCTGAAACGCTGCAACGTGAAACTATGCCTTTTTGGGCACGTACCATCCGACTGTGCGGTTCGACCGCTTGAGATACTTCTGTGCCGCGCGCTGCACGTCCTCGACAGTGACGGCACTGAGTTTGGCGATGTAGTTCTCGAACCAGGTGTGATCGGCGAAGACTTCGCTGAAGCCCAGCCACAGTGCCTGCCCAGTGACGGATTCGCTGGAGTAGGCGAACTGTGCCTTGGTCTGCTTGATCGCTTTGGTCAATTCCTCCGGCGTAGCCGGCTCAGTGGCCACACGCGCCAGTTCCGTATCCAGCGCCTCCTCTACCTCGGCCAGCGTATGGCCGGCGCGCACGACGGCCGAGAGGCCGTAGACAAAGGGATCAATGGTCGGCAGCAGGGAGCCGGATACGCCGGTCGCCAGTTCCGTCGCCACCAATACCTTGTAGAGGTGGCTACTCTTGTTGGTCGTGCCACCGCCGAAGAAAGCCAGACCGCTGGCTCCGCTCAAGATGGCATCGAGCACGGTCATGGCGAAGAAGTCAGGCTCGTGGACGGTGGGAGCGCGGAAGACCATCTGAAGGTAAGCGACTTTGCCATCCCCCTCCAGAATCACGCGCCGCTCTCCTTTCTGCGGGGGCTCGACGGCTGTCACCAACGGGACATTTGGACCATCTGGGATTGTGCCGAAGTGATGTTCGATCAGCCGCAGCATTTCGTCGGCTTTGAAGTCACCTACCGCGACGGCCAGCGCATTGTTGGGCGCGTAGTAGGTACGATAGTGCGCGTGCAGTTGATCGCGGGTCATCGTCTCCAGGTCGCACATGTGGCCGACGGTGTCGGTGCCGTAGGGGTGCACGCGGAAAGCGGCCGCCATCAACTCCTCATTGAGCAGAAATTTCGGGGTGTTTTCAGCTCCTTGCCGCTCACTGATGATGACGGTGCGCTCAGCGGCGACCTCGTCGGGGTCGAAGAGCGAGTTGACCATACGGTCAGCCTCGATACGCAGGGCCAACTCAATACGGTCGGCGGGCAGTGTGGCGAAGTAGGTGGTGAAGTCGTACCAGGTCATGCCGTTGAAGACGCCGCCCTCGCGGGCAATTGCCTTTTCCGCCACGCCTTTGGGGAATGCCTGTGTCCCCTTGAAGAGCATGTGCTCGACCCAGTGGGCGATGCCGGTAATGCCTAAGTGTTCGTTGCGACTCCCCACCCGATACCAGACCCAGAAACTGGCCACCGGGGCGGCGTGCGCCTCCTTGACCAGCACGGTCAATTGGTTGGGCAGTTGCGTTTTGATAAGGCCATTGGTTTTGTTCATCGTGTCTCCTAATTCTCGTAGCCCCGGCCTATGCCCCGGTAGTAGAATCCCAGTTCCTTCATCATCGCGGGATCATAGATGTTACGTCCATCTATGAGCACCGGCTGATTCATCGACTCCCGGACGCGGGCCAGGTCCAGGTTCTTGAACTCATTCCACTCGGTGACGACGACGAGCGCATCGCATCCCTCCGCCAGGGTGTAGGCGTCTTCGGCCAGTTCTACACCGGGCACCACCCGCGCCGCAACCTTCATCGCCACCGGATCGTAGGCACGCACGCGGGCTCCCGCGGTCTGCAGCATACGGGCGATGTGGGCAGAAGGGGCTTCGCGCATGTCGTCGGTGTTGGGCTTGAACGCCAATCCCAGCAGACCGACTGTCTTACCTCGCAGGCTACCCAGTGCCTGCTCCAACTTGCGCACCACTGCCCGGCGTTGGTCGGTGTTGATCTCTATCACTGCGTGCAGCAACTGTGGATGCTGTCCTTTGATCTCGGCCATGTAGGCCAGTGCCTTGACGTCCTTGGGGAAGCAACTCCCGCCGTACCCCACACCGGCGTCGAGGAAAGTGTGACCGATGCGCTTATCGTAGCCCATCCCGGTGGCTACCTCCTTGACGTCGGCCCCCAGTGCCTCGCAGATGTTGGCAATCTCGTTGATAAACGAGATGCGCGTGGCCAGGAAGGCATTAGAGGCATACTTGATCGTCTCAGCCGTGCGCAGGTCGGTGATCATGATGGTCGTGCGCAGCGGGAGGTACAACTGGGCCACCTTTTCCGCAGCCTCCCTGTTTAGCGAGCCCAGCACGACACGGTCGGGGTACATAAAATCGCTGATGGCGGAGCCTTCACGCAGGAACTCGGGATTGGAGACCACGGCGAAGTCCACGCCGTCGTTGCGACACTCGCGGATGATGTCGGCCACCCAGTCGCCGGTTCCCACAGGGACGGTGGATTTATTCACGATGGTTATAGGGTGCTCCATTACCTCGGCGATGGAACGCGCCGCCATGCGCACATAGCGCAGGTCGGCCTCGCCATCCACCCCTTCCGGAGTGCCCACGGCGATAAACACAAATTCCGCCTCCTTAAGTCCCTCGGCATACGAGGTAGTGAAACTGAGTCGGCCCGCTCGGGTGTTGCGGGCCACCAATTCCTCCAGGCCCGACTCGTAGATGGGCATCACTCCCTGCTTCAGGCCTTTGATCTTCTGCTCGTTGATGTCTACGCAGACGACCCGGTTGCCCAGGTCAGCGAGGCAGGCCCCGGTGACCAGCCCCACGTAGCCGACGCCGATGACGGTGATATTCTTCATGCTTCAGTATACTCTCCTTGCTTGATTTTAGACCCAATGATACCACAACCGGCGATTTGTACCAAGTCGGTGAGGCGTGTATAATCTAGGTGCTCGATACTTGTGTGGGGGTTCGTGGAACTTTCGCGCCGAAGACGCACGCTGCTTCGCACGCGATTACAGTCACCCCGGCCATCGTTCGAACCGCATTGGCTTCCGTGTCGTCACCGGCCCGCGGCCGGTAGCAGATAGCAGTGAGCCGACAATCGAGGGCTAACTGCGGGCGGCGAGTGGCTGACGGCTACGACGCCGGAATACCAACCGGAGCGGAGTGCCGGGGAACTTGCATGCCTCCCGCAGCCGGTTCTCCAGGTAGCGCTCGTAACTGAAGTGCACCAGGTCAGGATCATTCACGTGGAAGATGAAGGTCGGCGGATCCACGCCGGGCTGGCTGGCGTAGTAGATCTTGAGCCGTTTACCTCGCTTGCTGGGCGGGGCGTGGCGGGCCAGCGCGTCGTGCACTAGCCGGTTGAGTTCCCCAGTGGGGATGCGCCGCCATCTTGCGGCCTGCACGGCTAGCGCCGTTGGGATCACTTTGTTCACCCGCTGCCCCGTGAGCGCGGATATGAAAAGCACGGGCACGTAGTCAAGGAAGCGGAGGGTCTCACGTGTCCACCTGGTATACTCCACCATGGTGTGGGCATCTTTCTCTACCGCATCCCACTTATTGATCAACACCACCACGCTGGCCCATTCGTCGAGGATGAAACCGGCCACGTGAGCATCCTGCGCGGTGATCCCCTCGACGCCGTCTACCATCAGCAGCGCGACGTTGGCCCGCTGAATGGCCCGTAGCGCCCGCAGCACACTGTAGCGCTCCACTCCGCGTTCGATCTTGCCCCGCCGCCGGATGCCGGCTGTGTCAATCAACGTGATGGGCGTGCCTTCCCACTCCAGATACGTGTCAATGGCGTCGCGGGTGGTGCCGGGAATCGGGCTGACGATGGCCCGCTCTTCGCCGAGCAGCCTGTTCAAGAGTGATGACTTGCCCACGTTGGGCCGGCCAACGATGGCGATTTTTACCGTTTCGTCCTCGACCTCTGGCTCGGAGGGGGGTAACGCCTCGACCACATCGTCCAGCAGGTCGGCTACGCCGATGCCGTGCAGGGCGGAGATGGGGTAAACCTCTCCCAGGCCCAGGGCGTAGAACTCCAGCGCGGCCTGGCGCAGGCGGGGGTTATCGGCCTTGTTGGCGGCCAGAAAGACGGGGCAGCGGGAGCGGCGCAGGATGTCGGTCACTTCCTCGTCGGCGGGGGTGAGACCACTGGCGACATCGGTGATGAAGATGACCGCGTCAGCCTCCTGGATCGCCAGTTCAACCTGGGCGCGTATCAAGGGGATATAGGGGGCGGAGTCCTGTGTCAACACCCGTTCGGGGCCGGGCCGCCTCCCGGCAACGACGGTCTCAGGCAGCACCTCAATACCGCCGGTGTCCACCACGGTGAAGGGGACGCCGTTCCATTCGGCAGGGGCGTGCAGCCGGTCGCGGGTCGTACCCGGCAGATCGTGCACCACCGCCAGCCGCTGGCCGACGATGCGGTTGAAGAGGGTGGACTTACCCACGTTGGGCCGGCCCACGAGGGCTACGATTGGTCTGCTCATCCCTTGCTTACCTGCCTCATTGAGATAGGGCACGGCAACCGCGCCCTTACTCCTCGGTGGGGGTGGGGGTCGGTGCAACGGCGATCTCCACCTGCACGGTGACCGGAATGATGCTCTGAGCGGTCAATCCTTCCGGCACCACCACCTGTGGCTCGACTTGGTGCGTTCCACGCGGTAGCCCGAACAGGTCGAGGACAACGCGCACGTCGCCAGTCTTCAGTGTCTCCAGCAAAGGCAACGGGCCACTCAGGATGACCTCGACGGTCTCCAACGAGACTGTGGCCGTGAGGCCCGGTCTCAGGCCCTGAAGTTCCGGTGTGACCTCCATCGTCAAACTGCTCTGAATGGCCTCGATGAAGACTCTCACCTCTACTTGTTGGTCCGAGACGACCGCGACGTCTGGCGGCACGTTCAGGGCTGGTCGAACAATCACGTCGGCCTGGGCTCCTTCCACGTCTACCGGCGCTTCGATGTAGCCCGGGAGCGCCTCAAGGACGTTGGGATTGCCGAAGACGGTGACCTCAGGTGGCTCGACGGAGATATCGGTGACGCGGTAGCCGGGAGCGACTTGTCCTTCGAGTACCACCTTAACGGGCAGAAGGCGGTAGTAGCTTGACAGTTCAATGGGGATGCGCACATTGACCACATCAGGCGTCAATGTGATGTGGGAGACGGGCTGCCCCTCGCTGTCCTGTGGCTGCAACTGTAATTCTCTCTCAATGTCGGCGTTGGCATCCTGCACGGAGACCGACGTGAAGGCTTCGACGATCTGGGCGACGTAGGTGCTGTGTCCGCTCACCGTCACCTCGCTTGGGTCTATGGTCGTCGCCCGCCTGAGATAGCCCAGAGCCGGTTTTCCCTCTATCTGCACGCGCACGGGCACAGAGCGCTCCGCTCGGGCGTCCAATTCCAGAGTAACGTACTCGGGTTCGAAGAGTATCACCCGTGAGGGCTGTTTGTTCAATGTCACCTGGACGGGCACCTGGTGGCTCCCTGCACCCAGGCCCGTCAGATCAACGGAGGCGGTGAGATCCTCAACTTTGAGGGAGTCCCAGGCCGACTCAGGGGCGCGGATTGTAATCTGCACATGCTCATTGAACTCACCCACGATAAGCATCCCCTCCGGCGGCTCGGGCGGCGTGATCGGGATGGGCTGGGGATAGCGTTGCTCGAGGGTGGGGTCTTCCTCCTCCACGGCCACGACCCAGGCCAGCAAGGCCAGGATGAGTGCCAGTACCATCAGGGGCAGATTACGCACTATCCAACGCAATACCGCTCTCACTGCTCATCCCTCCCCAGCATCTGTCGCATCTGGGCGATCCGCCGTGGCCACGCCCGTTCCAATACAGGTTGGTGGAAAGCGTGCAACACCTTCTCCAATCGCTTGACATCGAGATTGCGGATGATGCGACCGTTGTGAGCGACGGAGATGGAACCGCGTTCCTCGGAGACGACGACGGCGATGGCATCACTTTCCTCTGTCACGCCGATAGCCGCCCGGTGGCGCAGCCCCAATTCTCGGTCTGCAAGGAAGGCGGTGGAGAGAGGGAGCACGCAAGCGGCAGCCAGCGCCCGTCCCTGCCGCACGATGATCGCTCCGTCGTGCAGCGTAGTGTGAGGGTCGAAAACAGTCACCAGCAGTTCAGGGGTGATGGCAGCGTCGAGGAAGACGCCGCTATCTGCGAGTTCCTGCAGGCCCGTCTCACGCTCCAGAACGATGAGTGCGCCATGTCGTCGCCCGGCCAGGGTATTGCACGCCTGCGCAATGGCAGCCAACGTCTGCTCAAGTATGGCGCGGTTGCCTGTCGTCCGGCCGAACAGTGCCCCGCCACGGCCCAGTCGCTCCAATGCCCGGCGCAACTCCGGTTGAAAGACGACGGGGATTGCCACGAGCAGTGCGGGGAGGGCCTTTTGCGTCAACCAGCCGAAAGCGCGCAAGCGTATCAGGCCGCTCAGCAAAGTGACGACGATAATAAGAAGGATCACACCGCGCAGCAAGGGCACGGCCCGAGTGCCGCGCACCAGGTACAGGAGCCAGAAGAACATGAAAGCCACGAGCAGGATGTCGAGGACGTCTATCCGGTCGAACCGTTGCAGATACCACAGGAGATTGGACATTGTGGTTAGTTAGTTGGTTAGTTGGTTGGGAAACTGGTCACCAGTCTACTGGTTCCCGAATCTACTGGCTGCTATCGAGTTGCTCTAGCAGTTGCTGATAGGTCGCGACGCTGGGGGGGCGGAGTGCAATGATGGCCCGGATGGTTGCCTTGGCATCTTCGCTTCGCCCAGCCTCCAACTGCAGGTCTCCCAGCTTGTCCAGGTGCTTCAACGCCTGCTCAACGTAACCGGCGTCAAGATATACCTGCGCCAGGCGGGTGCGCAGCGGAATGTTATCAGGCCGCTCGCGGGCCGCGTCTTCCAGGATAGCGAAGATGCGCTCTACCCTGTTGCTCTTGCGGTAGATTTTCAGGAGACTGTCAAGTTCGGCAATTGCAAGTTTCGGCCGGTTGGAGCGATAGTAAAGTTCCATCAGCGTCAGGCGGGCTCGCTCGTCGTCGGGAGCGAGATCGCGAATCTGCTCGTAGACATCAATGGCGCGTTTCCAATCCACGCGCTGCATGTCAATGTCGCCCATCTTGTGCAAAATACGAACCGCCCAGCGACGTTCCGGGTCACCCCGAGGCGCTAGTCGCAACGCTTCCTGGTACGTATCACGTGCCTGGTCCATCTGTGCCGCGTGGTAGTAACTGTCGGCCAAGATCAAGTAGTGCTCTAGCGCCTCGTCAATTTCCCCGTGGCTGATGAGCAGGTCAATTAACTTGGCTCGCACCACGGTATCCATCGGCGCCAGTTTCAGGGCGCATTGGTACACTGCCATTGCCTGGTGAATATTGCCGCGTGTCCGGTAAGTGTCCGCGATGGCGACGAACTTGGCCACTGCATCATCTATCTTCCTCATCGCCAACAGCACCTGGGCCAGTTGCCGGTGGATGGGCAAATAGGTGGGGGCCTGCTCCAGAGCGTAATGGCATTCTTCCAACGCAGCGTAGAACATGCCGCGCTTGACGTACTCCTGCGATAGCGCTACCGACTTCAGGATACGCTCTGAGCCTGGTATCGTCAGCATCTCAGCCAGGCTCAAGGTGGGTCCTTCCTCGCCCAGTGCGTCGAGCCGCTGGCGTGCCTCAACGACCTTATCCTCCCATCCCTTCTCGCTGAGGAATTCGACCAGCGAGTTTGTGAATTCCAGTGCCTGCTCCTGCTCTCCCTTGGCGATGTAACTATCGGCCAGGCTCTCGTAGAGTTGGATCAGGTCGTCGGCTTGCTCACGCCGGACGGTGGCCAGGTCCACCATCTTGAGCACCTCGATGAAGTGCTCCAGCGCCTCGTCAATGCGACCCTGGGCGCGGTAGCACTCGCCTAAAGCGAAATGACTGCCCAGCGTGTACTCAGGATGAGAGACCGCACGCTCAAATTGAGAGATGGCGGCGTCGAATCGCAGTTGTTCCTGGTAGAGCAGGCCGAGGTTGAAGTGCACAGCAGGCTGATCAACTCCTGCCCCAATCACTTCCTCATAGGCGGCAATCGCCTCCTCGATCTTCCCTCGGGTCTGGAAGTCAAGCGCCCGGCCGATCAGAGCATCAATCTCCGCCTTGCTAAGTCGAGGAGTCACAACAGGAGGTGTCGTTGCTGCCTCCTCCTCGAAGATACTCTCGGCGAGATCGGTGAGCGCCCTCTGACGGGTGATCTCGACGGGGCTGCCTCGCTCCTCGACGGTTTCGGTCTCTGGCGTGACCGGGAATTCCAGTGTGACGGGGCCGGTTGGCTTCTCTGTGATCACCAGTGGCTCAGGCTCCTCTCCGGGAACCTCAGCCCTCGGTTCAATAGCGGCCTGCTCGCCATAACGCAGGCCATCAAGGGCAGCCAGCACCTCAGGATTGTGCGGGGCCAACTGGAGGGCATGGCGACAGATCTGGGTGGCGTAGTCACTCTGTCCCTGAGCCTGGTAGATACGTGTCAAGGCCAGACATTCCCTGACTGCCTCACGCACCTGGCCATGGCGTTGGTGATGATGGAGCAATTGCGCGTGAGCCTGTAGGCAATCGGGCCAGGCACGAGCGGCATCCTGCCAGCGTTCCAGTGCCAAGCGGGTGGCCTGCTGTTGGCTGAGGTAGTGCTCGGCTGAAGCCATGTAGGCTTCAGCGGCTGCCTTTCCCTGGCCCAATCGCTCCCTTGTCTTGCCTATGTGTTCCAGAAGCACGGGGTCGTCCGGTGCAAGGTCACTGGCCTGTCGGTAGGCATCCAGGGCAGCCTCCAACTGGCCTGCGCCGGAGTAGGCCAACCCCAGGCCGGTGAGCGCATTGACGTCGTGAGGGAACTCTCTCAGTGCACGCCGATAGGCTGCAATAGCCTGGTCCCAGTTTCTGTCCCAGGCGGCATCGGCCCCGGCCCGCATCGCTTCTCTGAAGACTTTGCGGTTTCCTGCCACGATCTTATCCTCCCGGTCACCCTATCAACTCCACCAGGATGGCTTTCTGGGCGTGCATACGGTTCTCGGCCTGATCCCAGAGCACCGAATGTGAACCATCACAGACCTCGTCGGTGATCTCCTGCCCACGGTGGGCCGGCAGGCAGTGCATGACGATGACATCCGGCCTGGCTTCCGCAACCAACGCTTCATTAACCTGATAAGGTGCGAAAACGCGGGCGCGTTCCTCGGCTTCGGCTTCCTGGCCCATCGAGGTCCACACGTCGGTGTAGATCACGTCGGCCCTGGCGACTGCTGCGTGAGGGTCGTGGGTCGTCAGCAGGTGGCTACCGCTGGCGGCGGCGAACCGCTGTCCCAACTCCCACACGTCGGGGGGCAGTTCGTAGCCCGGTGGCCCGGCGATGGCGAAGTCCATCCCCAACAGGGTCGCACCGAAGAGCAGCGAGGTCGCCACGTTGTTCCCATCGCCGACGAAGGCCAGTTTGCGCCCCAGCAGGTCCCGGCCTTTGTACTCGATGATGGTGAGGAAATCGGCCAGGCCCTGGCAAGGGTGGTTGTAATCGGAAAGGCCGTTGATGACGGGCACGCGAGAGTACTCCGCCAGTGTGAGCACGTCGGCGTGGCCGAAGACGCGCGCCATGATGCCGTCCACATAGCGGGAGAGGACACGGGCCACGTCGGGCACGCTCTCCCGTTGCCCCAGTCGAATCTCGGAAGGAGAGAGGTAGAGCGCCTGTCCGCCCAGATGGATCATCCCCATCTCGAAAGAGACGCGGGTGCGCAGGGAGGGTTTCTGGAAGACCATACCTAACGTCTTGCCTTTGAGCAGAGGACGATTGCCGTCGGCTTTCCATTCCTTCTTCAGTTCAACCGCCAGAGTGAGTAGTCCGCGCAGTTGATCAGGCGTTAAATCTGCCAGGCTGAGAAAGTGGTCCATTCGCACCTCCTTGGTTGTTGGCTAACCGCTAGTGGCTAACGACTGATTGCAAGTATACCACAAGCGGCGCGGGAATGAAAGCGAGGAATGAACAATGATCTTCAGAATTCCTTGGCCCGGCGGGCGGCGCGCCACAGGTTGGTGCGTATCTGCTCCTGGTCCCGGCCGAACTGCCGCAGGAGTGCCTTTATCTGCGCGCGTCTGGAGGTCAGGCCCTGGGGACAGGTGGTGTCCCTGGGAAAGCCGGCCGCCTGCCCATAGCGAGTCAGTTCCTTCTCCGGGACGTAGATCAGGGGGCGAATGACGGTCACAGCACCATCGAAGAACTCGACGCGGGGAGCCATCGTCTCCAGCCGGCCGTTGAACATCAGGTTCAGGAGCGTCGTGGCAGCCGCGTCGTCGGCGTGGTGGCCGAAAGCCAGTTTGTTGCAGCCCAGCCCGACCGCGGCGGTAAAGAGCGCCTTGCGCCGGTTCCACGAGCAGCGAAAGCAACTCAGCGGCAAGGGCTCTCCTGGTGGCAGTTCCAGCGGGGCGAAGTGGTATTCGACGCCGAGTTCTCGAAACCAGGGCTCCAGTTCTGGCTGCAGGTCGGGGAAGCCGGCCGAGGTGCCGACGATGTGGAGAGCCAGCAGGTCGTACCGGTAGGGCACCTTGCACCGGTGGCGGAGCAGCAGTTCGAGCAGAGCGCGGCTGTCCTTCCCGCCGGAGACTGCCACCGCCACCCGGTCGCCCTCAACGATGAGGTCGAACTCGCCGATGGCGCGGGTGACCTCGCGTAGCAGGAATGGTGCCTGTCGAGCGTCGTTCATTCTCATTGTTCATTGACTCATTGTTCATTGGCTTCCCGTCCCTCATACTGCTGCCTGTAATATTCCTGATAGTGCTCACCGCTCTTGATAGGCCGCCACCACCACTCGTTCTCGACGTACCAGCGCACCGTCTTCTCAATGGCCTCCTCGCAGGTGTGGGCCGGCTCCCATCCCAGCCTGCAAATCTTGATCACGTCAAGCGCGTAGCGCCGGTCGTGACCAGGCCGGTCGCGCACCGGCTGGATGAGACTTTCCGGCTTGCTCAGCAGTTTGAGGACCAGGCGGGTCATGTCAATGTTGTGCATCTCGGTGCCGGTGCCGACGTTGTAGATGCCGCCGATCTCCCCTTTGTGCAGCACCAGGTCAATCGCCTCGCAGTGATCCAGCACGTACTGGTAATCGCGCACCTGCAATCCGTCGCCGTAGAGGGGCAGCGGCAGGTCGTCAATCGCGTTGGTGACGAAGAGCGGCACGACCTTTTCGGGGTACTGGTAGGGGCCGATGTTGTTTGCGCCCCGGGTGATGGTGACCGGCAGGCCATACGTGACGTAGTAGGCGTTGACCATCAGGTCGGCGCTGGCCTTGCTGGCGGCGTAGGGGCTGCGCGGGGCGACGGGGTCGCTCTCTTTGGATGCTCCCTTCGGTACATGGCCGTAGACTTCGTCAGTGCTCACCTGGTGCATGCGCTCCAACCCGAACTCGCGGGTTGCTTCCAACAGGACGTAGGTGCCGTAGACGTCGGTCTTGATGAAGGCATCTGGATCCATAATGGAGCGGTCCACGTGTGACTCGGCAGCGAAATTTACGACGGTATCCACGTCGTAGGTGTGGATCGTCTCCCGCACCTTCGCCGCGTCGCAGATGTCGCCCTGCACGAAACTGTAGCAGCCGGCGAACCGTTCGGCCACATCCTTGAGGTTATCCATGTTCCCGGCGTAGGTCAATTTGTCGTAGACGACGGCATGGTAATCGGGGTACTTTTCCAGCATGTAGCGAACGAAGTTGGAGCCGATGAATCCGGCCCCGCCGGTGACCATCAGATTATGCACAACATACCTCCCCGTATGAAATTCGCAATTCGCAATTCGCAATTTGCTCCGGCTATTCTACCACAACCGACGAGTGCGGCAACCTTGACTTGCGCCGCGAAAATGTTATCATTGCATCACGTTCCCACCTGCGAAAGGCGATTCACCAGATGTATCTCGAACCACGACGGAAGAAAAAGCGCCGTTCGTCTCCGTGGCGCGTGCTGCTCCTGCTGCTGCTGATCGGTGCCGGTATTTACGTCTATACCCAGATTAAGCAACAGCGGGTTGAGAGCCCTTTTGTCCCCACTCCTATGCCCACGCGTTCGGCGCTCTCCTATGCTTCTGAGGCGGAGGAGTTGTACCTGCAGGGCAAACTGACAGAGGCCATCGTCGCCTACGAGCAGGCTATCGCGCTCGATCCCGATGACGTGCTCTTGTACATCCCGTTGGCGCGGCTGCTGGCCCTGGAAGGGCGGGCTGCTGAGGCGCTGCAGCGTGCTAAACAGGCGGTCGAGATGGCACCGGAGAACGTGCGCGCGTGGGCTGTTCTGGGAATGGCCTACGACTGGAACGGCGACGTACCGGAGGCGATTGACGCCTGTAAGCATGCCATCGAACTCGACCCCACCTACGCTGAGGGGTATGCCTATCTGGCCGAGGCCTATGCCGACGCTGTGCGCTGGGCAGAGGCAACAGAGGCTGCCCAAACTGCTTTGCAATTGGACGACCGCAGCGTGGACGCACACCGCAACTATGGCTACATACTGGAGAGGCAGGGGAACTATTGGGGGGCGTTAGAGGCATACGAGCGGGCGCTGGAGATTCATCCCAACCTGGCTTACATCCACATTGCCGCCGGGAAGAACTACGGCGCACTGGGTGATTTCGACGCGGCAACGCGCAGTTTCCGGCGCGCAATCGAGGTTGACCCGGACAACGTGGAGGCTTACTATATACTGGGGCGGGCGTATTATGACATCGGAGAGTACGAACAAGCCGAGACGTACCTCAAGCAGGCGATAGAGGTGGATCCCGAGTTTGGGCTGGCTCTTGGCCACCTGGCCTTCACCTACTGGAGACGCCGTAACTACGAGGAGGCAATCGAAAATCTCGAGCCGGCTATTGAGTTGGGATTCATCGCGGCACGGCAGGAAGCCAGGGCATTCTATGTCACGATTGAGGACCGGGGCAGCGGCACCGCCGGGCCGTCACCGGACGTGGTTATGCGCGGCGATTTTACATCTACATCGGCGGGCAACCGGGACACGCTGCGGGCCGCGCTGACGCCGAAGGAGGACGACGAGGCGTGGGCCGGCGCTCGTGGCGTGGTGACGTTTGACACGCGAACGGGGAAGTACACGCTAGAGTTGGAGGGATTGCCCAGGCTGAGATACGGTCAGATATACGTGGGCTGGTTCGAGGGGGTGAACGCACTCTCAGGTGATCCGTTGAGCACCGGCTCGCTCCGGCTGCAGGCCGATGGAAGCGTGGAGGTGGAACTTGAAGCCGCGTGGGTCGAGGGGCCTCCGGTTGATTATTTCTACACGCTGGGGCTGGCCTATTTCTATATGGCCGAGTGTGATAAGTCGTACCCCCTCTTTGCTGCGGCGCTTCAGATGTACCCCGAGGAGCCGAACGCGCTGGAAGGTATCCGGCTGTGCCAGGAAGCGGAGGCAGGGGAAGGGGGGGCACCATGAGCCTGCCTGAAAGCAGTTGACCAGAATCGTAATCTCTGGTATACTTTTTCCGAGCCGGAGTGGCGGAACAGGCAGACGCGCGCGACTCAAAATCGTGTGGGCTTAGCCCATGTGGGTTCGATTCCCACCTCCGGCACCTGGCCCAATCGGGGCCGGCCTGAAGGCCCATCGCGGCGTCCACGGGCGGGGTATGCGCCCAAGAGCGCCGCGTTTTTGATGTGAAGACGAGAAGACGAAATGAGCAAACGGGCGCGGAAGTGGGTTGTGCGGGCTGTCCCCGGCGCGGTGCTGGGACTGGCGCTAGGGTTCGCCATCGGCTGGTGGCTCTGGCCGGTGCAGTACACGAACACTGCGCCATCCGTCCTGCGCCAGGACTACCGTGACGACTACATCGTGATGGTCGCCGCCGCCTACGAGGTCGAGGAGGACCTGGGACAGGCCCGTGAGCGGTTGGAACTACTCGACTCAGAGGAGCCAGCCGCGCTCGTCGTCGAACTGGCGGAGCGGCTTGTCGAAGCGGGCGGCAGTACAGAGGACATCACCCATCTGGCCCGCTTGGCCTGGGCGCTTGGGGCCACCACTTCGACGTTGGTCCCGTATCTGGAGGGCCCTCCGTGAGCCGTGTATCCTCACGCCAGGCAGCCCTCATCATCGGGCTGGTGATCGGACTGGCGCTGGGCCTGGTGTACACCTGGGGCATCGCTCCCGTCGAACTCGTCAACACATACCCGGCGCTACTGCGCACCGACTATCGCTGGGACTGGATACGGCTGGTGGCGCTCTCCTACGTGACCGACGGCGACCTGGAGCGGGCTCGCGCGCGTCTGGACGGGCTCGAACAAGAGGACGTGGCCGGCGCGATACAGGCGCTGATCGAGGAGCACGCCGCTGCCGGTCGCCCCGCAGGTACCTTGCGTCGTCTGACTGCTCTGGCCGAGGCGTTGGACGTGTACACCCCGGCGATGTTGGTCTATCTGCACACGCCGACCTCAGCGCCGCCAGCGCCCGCCAGCACATCATCACCCACGCTCACCTCCACCATCCTTCCCCCCACTCCTACTCCCACACTCCCCCGCGCATCCACTTCCACGCCCTCTCCTACTCCTACCACCAAGCCGACACGCACGCCTCGCCCCCTCACACCCACGCCAACACCGCTGTCCCCTTTCCAGTTGATCCAGCAGGAGCAGATATGCGAGCCGGGGCAGACGCCACACATTGAGGTCGTGGTGAGGGACGAGCGCGGCACGGGGTTGGATGGTGTGGTGGTCTGGCTGATGTGGCCTGGTGGGGCCGACCGGGCTGTGACCGGCCTCAAGCCCCAGGGCGGAGCGGGATACGCGGACTTCGACGCCGAACCAGGTGTAAGTTACGCGCTCGGCATCGGCGAACTGGGCATGCCGCTGGTCACCGACCTGCGGATCGAGTCCTGCCCTGCCCGAAAAGGTAAGGAGCCACTGCTGGGATCCTGGCGCATTGTGGTAAAGCGGCGGTCCCCGGAGACCGAGATGTAAGACGTGGAGCGTGATACGTTTGGTGTAGGCAGGAGGTGAATGTGCACAGGCGACGGAGATGGACGGTTCTCACGCCTACGGCATAGCCTCGGCAACGTGTGTTCAGGGAAGATGATCGTCATTGGCTGCCGGTAGGTGGAACCGTGTCAAGCGATTTCCAGAAGTCCTCGTGCCTGACGCCACCTGTTTGCTGGATGCGTTGCTCAGCGGCGTCCAACAGGCGACGGAATCTTGGCGTATAGGCCAACACGAGGCGTTCCAGTTCGTCATCTTCCGGAATTGAGAGCAATACAGCGTATCCTCTCAATAAACTGGGGCAGAGCACGCTCTAGCGCCGGTTGAGTAGGCTTGGAGCGTAGCGGAAAGCCGTATCGAAACCAAGCGGGTTAGCCGTAGAGCCGCTCGCATCCTTGGTTTCGAT